>Ga0157372_10007511_pt1 | contig 11592 bp, 10 predicted proteins | sample C55metaG_FD_115307 | JGI IMG/M metagenome (GOLD analysis project Ga0157372, IMG submission 115307) | Corn rhizosphere microbial communities from Kellogg Biological Station, Michigan, USA - C5-5 metaG | ecosystem: Host-associated > Plants > Roots > Rhizosphere > Soil | place: USA: Michigan...
AGGGACCGCCCGAAGTTGTTGCGAAAAATAAAAAGAGCTGCACGGCGCCCTATCTTGCGCAACACCTGCATCCCGCAAAGCAATAATTTCTTTAAAATAAAAAAGCCTCCCATTCCCGGGAGGCTTTCTATTACCCGGCAGAACCGGTTATTTCACAACTTTTTGTTTTTTGATGACTTGAAGCTGCAGCATGGAAAATGCGGTTTGCAATGCACTTGCCATGGTTGATTTGGTGATCACATTTGACAGGTCGATGCCAAGATGCACCACGGTTTGAGCGATTTCGGGACGGATGCCGCTAATGATACATTCCGCACCCATCAGGCGGGTTGCACTCACGGTTTTGATCAGGTGCTGCGCCACCATTGAATCCACAGAAGGAACACCGGATATATCCAGGATCGCGATCCCGCTGCCCGTTTCCACGATCTCCTGTAAAAGGCTTTCCATCACCACCTGTGTACGTGCACTGTCGAGCGTACCGATGATCGGCAACGCCAGCACGCCGTCCCATACCCGGATCACAGGAGTGGAGATCTCGGTCATCTCATCGGTCTGCCGCAGGATCACTTCTTCCCTTCCCTTAATGAACGTTTCAAATGTCACGATCATCATGTTGTCAAGCAGCTTGTCGATCTCCATGCTTTCCGCATACAGAACCTCCGTATCCTTGATCTCTTTTGAAAGTACGCTCAGCAGCACTTCCTTGAGGCTGAAAATATAGGAGCTTGTCTCTCTTGGAGTGAAGCCCTGCTTTGCCCTTGTAATGGAAATGCCGGCGAGAAAATCATAGATCTTTTCAAAACCTTTTGATTGCGTATCGCGGGAGTTAAGCCCGGAAAGCGACCCAAGGAAAATGTCCAGCATCTCGGCCGACACCTCTCCCTGATCCTCACTGGAAATAAGGTTTTCGCGGAGCGCATCCTCTTTCACCTGGTTCTCGATCCAGCCTTTCAGGATCTCCCTTTTTTTATGCTGAAGTATTTTTACTGTTTCTGATTTCATTGCTTTATGCAGATTATAAATGATTTAATATCCCGTATCAGGCAGGATCAATAGATTTTCGCGGAAGCCTCAGTTAGCTGTGGCGCTCATACTTCATAAATAGCGCCTTCCGAAAAGTTGAGAAGGGATAATACCGCAGGTGAAGCGGCTGAAAAAACACACCGTTATCCGACGCTCCGGTGTGCATGTATCCGTAAAGGATATTTATGTAAAGATACTCTTTAGTTTCTCCACCCGCAAGACGCGATCGTATATTTACGGGCTACGTTTTTAATTTACAGGTAATATCACACGGAACTCGGCACCTTTACCCGGTTCACTGAATGCCTGGATCGATCCGTGATGATTGTCCACTATCTTTTTGCACAGCGCAAGGCCGATTCCCGTTCCCGCATAGCTGTCTTTTGAATTCAGACGCTTGAAAATGGTAAAGATCTGGTTGGCATGCTTCTGCTCGAATCCGATCCCGTTATCCTTAAATATGATCTCGATATAAGTGACGCTCACATGCAGGTCCGCACGTTTTTTCACTTCCTCCGGGCTCAGCTCCTTTACGGAAATGGTGATCAGCGGCTCCGAAGCAACAAACTTAAGCGAATTGCTGATCAGGTTATAAAACAGCTGGTAAAGCTGCTGACGGATCCCTACGATCACCGGCAGCTTATCGGCCCTGATGGATGCCTTTTTTTCTTCCAGCACAAGCTCCGTATCCACCTTCACGTTATCGAGCACCTCGTTAAGATCAACATCCTCAAAATTGGTTTCCGCTTTTGATAAGCGGGAATAATTCAATACCGCCTTGATCAGGTTGGTCATACGCTGCGATGAGGAATCGATCTTTTCAATATATTTTTTGGTCTTTGCCGCATCGTGCAGGTTTCGCTCCACCAGCTCGGTGAAATTGCGGATCTTCCGCAAAGGCTCCTGGAGGTCATGACTGGCGATGTATGCAAATTGCTCAAGATCGTGGTTCGACTTATTGAGTTCCTCCACTTTTTCCTCGAGGCGCTTCTGGTAGCTCAACAGCTGGCGCTGTGCGGCTTTCAGCTCATTATTGTTTTTCAGCGTTTCCTCGATCATCTTCTGCGCGTGGATATCCACAAAAAAACCTGTCCAGCTTACCACCTGGTTCTGATCGTTTTTTACAGGCAGTATTGATAAAAGATGCCACAGCGGTTCTTCCGCTCCTTTTGCAACGAGCCTCGCCTGTGTCCTCATGCTTGAAGAGGATGCGAGCGCCTTTTCCCATTCTTCTGTTATCAGCTTGGTTTCGTGCATGTGCACAAGGTTCTTCCAGGGTAATTTGCCGGGCTGAAAATCGGTGAAATTAAAATAATCTTTTGTCCACTTGTTCATATACAACACGTGTCCGGCCGGATTGGTGGTAAAAACCATCAGCGGAAGGGTTTCCGCGAGGCTTTTATATTGTCCTTCACTATCCTTCAGCTTATCGGAAAGCTCCAGCAGCTGAATGTTCTTTTTCCTCAGCTCATCATAAGGCGATAACGGAAGCTCCTTTTTAAAATAGTTTATAAATGCTTCTATACGGGCATCATTAATGAGGCCGGCGAAGGCGATCGGCAGACTGAGTACCACCTGCGTGCCTTCTTTAACCTCGGTCACATTTACACTTTGTACAAGCCTTGAAGCATACTTGATCGCATCATTCTGCTCTTTCCCGAATTCTTCATCCGCAATGATCACGGCAACAATGCTCTTCCGGTTGTTCTTTAAATTTTCAACATTAAGTCTTAGCGTCGATTTCCGGTCTTTACCGATCACGCAGCGCCCAACCTCCGAAACTGCCGTTGCAAAAGATGTTTGTACGATCACAGAAAGCCCGCTGAGCTCAGCCAGCTTCATGGACCGTTTGTGGGCGAGAATGAGATCCATCTCATTCTCCAGGTTAATTTTTACGATCTCGGTCATAGCAGCCTTAAAATAAATACGGTCATATCATCGGTACGCCTTGCATGGTCTTTATAAATAGCGGCTGCAAGTATCATAGGGTCATACTTTAAAATCGCAGGATATTTCAGCAGGTCCCAACGGGTCCGGATCCCATCCGAAGCCATGATCAGCTGCTGATATTTTTCTGCGGGTAATAACATATTCTCAAGCCTTGAAGGGATGTTCAATCCGATGATCCCGTTGTTACAGATGTAATTTTTATATTCCAGCCCCTGGCAGATCCTCGAATGGATATTCCCCACTCCGCACAATTGCCACTGACGGCTTGCATGATCCAGCACAGCTACCGTCCCTACCAGTCCGCGTGTTTTTTTAACGTTCTGGTTCATTTCCTTCACAATGCCCGAGGGCTGTATTTCCTGGCTCTGCATGAACGATTGTACAGCGGCATCCACGGCTTCTTTGGCGTGGGGGCCATGTCCCAGTCCATCACCTGTAAAAACAAAAGTGGTGTCGCCATCGGAACGGTATGCACAGCTGTCACCGGAAACATGCTCGCCGGGCTTGGCGACATTCAAACAGCGGATAATTACTTTTTCCCTGGGGAGCTTTTTCTCCTGATCATTGTATATCCTGGAGTACACAATGGTTCCCCAGTCTTCAAGAGAATAAGTTTGAGAGAAATTACTCAGCCGTAAAATGGAGCCCATTCCCTGTCCGAGCGTATTTGTAGTGGAAACTCCGTCCTTCATGGAGTGCGCCACATCCTGGATCCCGGGTCCGCCGTCGATGCAGAGGATCTCGAACAGCGGCTCATCATTTTCCTTTGAAAGGCGGTAAAGCAGCTCCCCGGTACCCGAATGTTTTACAATGTTGGAGGCAAGCTCGGAAACAACAATATCGATCTCTCCTGTACGCTTTACCGAGAATTCGGTTCTGACAAGATTATGGATCTCACGTTTTACAAAAGATACGTAACTCCTGTCCTCTATTGAATAGCTTGTAAAAAGTATATTATCCATTTTTCCATTTGACTACGGTTACCACTGTTCCTTTACCCACTTCTGACCGGATGTCAAATTCACTCATCAATCTTTTTGTGCCTGGCAGTCCAAGCCCCATGCTGCGGCCGGTGGTAAAACCGTCCTGCATTGCCTGCTGTATATTAGGGATGCCGGGTCCCTTATCGGTAAAGGTAAGCCGGATCCCATTCTCGCGACCACGGCTGATCACCTCTATGTCGACCACGCCGCCCTTACCATATTTAAGCATATTCCTGACCAGTTCGCTTGCGCCTGTGATCAGCTTCGTCTGGTTCACGAGGCTCATACCGATCTTCACCGCATACTCCTTCACCCTGTTCCTGAACGGTACAACATCCTGCTCCCTGACAATGGACATAACGTCCTTATTCAATACTATCGCTGTCGTCGTCATAGCTGGTCTCCTGATCCTCGTCGTCTATAAAAATTTTAGATCTTAGAAGATCCATACCCTTTTCTACATTCAATGCCGAATGCACTCCTTTTAAGGGTAGTCCGAGCTCTACCAGTGTAATTGCCACGGCAGGCTGCATGCCTACCACCACCGTTTCAGCATCCATGATCTTTGTCATGGTTGCAATATTTCCAAGGATCCTGCCCATGAAAGAATCGATGATCGATACAGCGGATACATCGATCAGCACGCCTTTGGCAGATGTTTTTTTGACCATGTTCACGAGATCCGATTCAAGGTTCTCCGCAAGCTGGTCATAAAGGTCTACCTGTATTGTAACCAGCAGGAACTGGCCCATTCGGAGAATAGGTATTTTTTCCATTTACTGTTTTATTTTTTGCTTTTTTGTTACTTCAAGCTGTAACATTGTAAAAGCTGTTTTTAATGCGCTTGCCAGTGTCGACTTGGTGATGATCTGTGAAAGATCGATCCCAAGGTGAACCACCGTTTGCGCTATCTCCGGCCTGATCCCGCTAATGATACATTCGGCACCCATCAGCCTCGTTGCACTCACTGTTTTTATTAAATGCTGTGCCACCAGCGAATCTACCGCAGGAACTCCTGAAATATCGAGGATGGCAATAACACTTCCTGTTTCCACGATCTCCTGCAGGAGACTTTCCATTACCACCTGTGTACGTGCACTATCAAGTGTGCCGATGATAGGCAATGCCAGTATCCCGTCCCACACGCGGATCACAGGTGTGGAGATCTCGGTGATCTCATCCGTCTGGCGAAGGATCACCTCTTCCCGTCCTTTAATAAATGTTTCAAATGTTGTTATTCCAAAGCTGTCGATCAGCTGGCTGATAAACATACTTTGCCTGTACAGGGTTTCGGTATCCCTGATCTCATCCTGCAGTGTTTTTAGCAAAGCGCCTTTAAGACTGAAAATATAGATCCCCGTTTCCCGCGGACTGAACCCCTGTTTTGCACGGGAAATGGAAATAGAAGAAAGGATGTCATATACCCCGGAAAACTCTTCCGACTGGATCTTCTCCAGGTTCGAATCCGCAAGCGAATCTATAAAAGTATTGAGGAGCTCTTCCGATTGCACCCTTAAGTCGTCATTCGACATAAGGTCGTCGCGGAGTCCTTCTTCCTGCAGCTGCAGCGTCATCCACGTTTCAAGTATCTGATTTCTTTTCTTCTGAAATATTTTTATTGCTTCATTTTTCATTGGCACTTTGTTTCTGTTTTGTAATTATTTTTTTTGTAACTGTTCTTTAAAAAAGATGTCGAGCATTTTACTGAGCTCTATTGTTTTTGACGGCTTGGTAATAAATCCTACCGCCCCGCTTTCACGCGTTTCTTCTATGTCCTTCTGTTCCGACGATGTTGAAAATATAACAACCGGGATATGGCTGAGCTTTGGACTGGCCTTCATTTCACAAAGGCATTCTCTCCCCGTAACCTGGGGCATATTGAGGTCTAGAAAAATAAAGTCGGGGAGGTATTCGCCTTTATGCAGCATTTTCAAGGCCTCGCTGCAACTATTCACTGTTACACAACTGCAGCCGGTCTCCATTCCTTCAAGGGCAAGCAAGAACAATTCCCTGTCATCTTCGTCGTCATCGATCAGCATCAATTTTAACTCTTTTTCCATTTCTATCTCTACTTATTGCTATTTCCAAAGGTAACATTTTTTCTTCGCCTGCTTTCCACCTGTGTTTATTCTCCCGATAGTGATCGAACCTGCGTCTTTTGTGCTATTTATGAGTATAGGTACTAATTGGCGCGCAAGCACAAACACTAACTAGCCGAACCTGCCGGCCGGGGAAAGATGATGAGAAAAAAGAAAGAGTAATGCCCGGGACCGGATGCTAACCTGTATAAATATAGCCGGCATCGTATGCCACAGGCAGCCACAACAGCAGGTCGGCCATCACATCCTCTTCCGGCCGCTTACTTTCTTCCGCCGCTTTTTTAATGGAGGAGACATGATCGGCGCTTCGCTGCAATGCCCGCAGGTAGTACCATTGCCAGGCTTCCAGCTCCTGCATGACCAGGGAATAGTTCCTCCTGCCGATCGCCAGGAAATTATTTCTTTTTAAAGGAGTGGCGGCAGCTTCCCCGGTTTCCACGGCATGGATGAATTCTGTGAGTTCAAACCTCAGCTCTATCAAACGCAGCGAGGGTGAAGCCGTAAACGAGGATGCCCCTAAAAAATAAAACAGCGGATCTTCTTCCCGCTGCTTCGGCGCTGTTCCTTCATGGCCTTTGCTCCTGGCCACTTCCGAGCGGATGCGCTCCACCTGCGCGAGCTCCACCGGAAGGTCGAACATCACCTCCGCTTCTTCCGGATCTTTTCTTTGTGGCTGAGAAGCTTTCAGGAAAGCAGGAAAATTTTCTCCGAGGTCGAACAGGCTCGCCGAATGCGAAGGCACCTGCACAAGATAGGCCTGTGCAAATGTATCGAAGAGCTCCTCTCCCATCAGGTGCCGGAGCGCGGGATAATCGGCACGCATGCATTCCATCAGGCGCAACACATAGCCGCGGGCATATACGTGGATCCTGTCTTCCGCCGATAGCCTTCCTGAAGCACGGATCATTTCCGAGTTATCGAGCAGGTAGGTCTTATCCGCCGCGATGATCTTTTCATGCAATCTTCCCGGTCGGATGATGATCGACGTAAGCCAGCGTTGCGTAGTTTCAAGCTTATTCATGCGCTGCCTGCATCTGGTGATCAACGGGATTGGAGATCACTTCCGTTTTATACGAGCGGAATACGGGCACATCCGGCACTTCCCCGTTCATTACCCGCTTCGCTTTTTCCACTTCCAGGATCATGCGAGGATAATCCGGGATGTTCGCATCCCACTCCAGCAGCGTAGAAACGCCGCCTGTAAGCTGCTGCGCCAGCCGGTACAAATTCCATACTTCGGTGGGCACAGGCTGATCATGCGTATCGATCAGCAGCTCGCCGCAATCGGTAGGGCCGGCAACATGGATCTGCACTACCGCTTTGTGCGGAATGTTGCGGATATAAAATTCCGGGTCGAAACCGTGGTTGTGGCCGGAGACAAACACATTGTTCACATCCAGCAGCAGGCCGCAGCCTGTGCGCGCCACCAGCTCCGATAAAAATTCCCATTCATGCAATGTGGAATCGGTGAATTCCAGATAGGTAGAAGGATTTTCGAGCACCAGGGGGCGCTGAAGAAAATCCTGCACGCGGTTCACGCGCTCGCACACATGCTGCAGGCTTTCCATCGTAAGCGGCAGCGGCAGAAGATCATGCGTATTCATGTGGGCGACACCTGTCCAGCACAAATGATCCGAGATCCATGCCGGCTTTACAAATCCGGCGAGCTCTTTCAGCTGCCTGAGATAGTCCATGTTCAGCGGATCGCTGCTGCCGATGGACATGGAAACACCGTGCATCACCACAGGCCGTATGCTGCAAATATGCTCAAGCACATGCCTTGCAAAGCCGAAGTTGTTCATGTAGTTCTCACTGATGATCTCGAACCAGTCAACCACGGGATCATTCTTCAGCAGGTGGTCATAATGCCTGCTGCGTAAGCCAAGGCCTAACCCGAGATTGGGCAGGCCGAGGCGGTTTGAATCTGTTATGCTCATTACTGCACGTTGCTTTTAGGTGGAAGGTGGAAACGCAAGGCGGATATCGCTCGGCTCCGGCTTAACAGGTTCCGGCGCTTCCGGGTCCCTTGCGGCAAGCACTTTCTTGAATGCTTCCCAGGCAATGTCATATACAAAATCACCCGTGCGGAAGATCACCTGCCCGGGGATCTTTCTTATCATGTGTCCCGGCCCTTCAAAGTCGTTGAGCTCCATTGCCCCTACATTTTTTCCGCCCGTGGTATTTGTAAATTCAGGAAAGATCTGCGATGCCGAAATAGGAACGGCGCAGCCGCCGAAGCTCTTGCACATGTTATCGGCAGGAGCGCTGTAAGGAGGCGCGGGCAGGCCGCAGCCGGCTTGTACCGCACGGAGGCTGGAGCTGCATGTTTTCGACTGTCCCACTTCCTGCACAAATCCGCATCCGCCTTCCGCCTTGCAGGAATTCGATCCCCTGCAATTATGATACACTTCCGCCGAACCGCACTTAAGGTCGGGAGTTTTAATATTCGTATTGAGGTCCATTCCCTGGCAGGCATGGTACAGCATTCCTTTTTTGCGCGGCTCAACACCTGTGGAAAGGTCGGGAAGCTTGCCAAACACGGCCCAGCACATCATCAAGCGATCGCCGGAGCCTCCCATGGATGGGAAAGGAAAGCCCACGGCGCTGTTCTCCCAATAGGCATCGAGCACGGTGGTAATCCCCGCGATGGCGCCGGTTGCGATCTGGCAGAACTGCTTGTAACCTGCAGCCTGCTTTTCGGTATCAGGAGAACCATCTGCTTTCACAGGGGCCGCTATGCGGTTCATCGCCGCGGTGATCACTTCTGCGGTAGGAAGGTTGTATTTGTTCAGCTCATAGCCTTCACCTTTCAGGTCCTGTGGCTCCCATTTACCTGTTTTTTCCCTGTCCTTTCTCCATTCGTCCCATGTAACGATCTTCTTCGTCTCCAGATCTTTTTTGATCTCGAGAAAACGCTCGTAATGATCTTCCTTCCCGTTTCCGTAACGTGCATGCGCTTTCGCAGAAGGCACTTCCTTGCCCGTATCCGAATACGAAGGATAATCTTTTTTCAGCGCCTCATCCGATGCCTGGTTCACAGGCTGCACGGCGGTAAGGCCTTTTGACGGGCGCAGGTTCTTACTGATGCCTTTTCCTTCGCCCTGGTCGGTAATGGCACAGATGAGCTTAAAGGCAACCTCCTTTGCCTGCGGCGGCAGCCAGCCTTCAACCACGGTTTCAAGCCCCTGGTATTCCCTGTAGGGATGGCCTTTCGACGACACATTGAACAGGTCGCGCTGCAGGGCTCCCGGCGAATACATTTTTTCCCAAAGTGTTGTGATCTCTCCGTCCGCGCTTTTGTATTCGATATCGAAATAGTCCCAGAGGCATTGATACATGTGCCCGATGGAACCGAATAAAGGAAGCTCATCGCCTTTCTTCCAATCCTTCAGGGGAACAGAAGGAAAATACGGATGCTTGCGTTCGGAAGCATTGTCCTTTATACGCTCAATTGCAGAAGTTTTTCCCGGCTCTTCGCCTTCAGGCGCTTCAATGGCAAGGAACAGCTCATTCTGTTCCAGGCATAATTTGTCAAGCTTCACTTTTATCTTATCGAAAGGCGGTTTGCAGTCTTCAAAGTCAAGGATATGAGGGATCACCGTTTTATCATTGCCGTAGCAGGACCAGGCATAATTTGCCTTTTGAGGCGACAGCTGCGTAAACTTCGGAAGCACGCCCACAATGTTCGCAAGGTTGGATGCGATCTGCAGATGCAGCATCTCTTCAATAAAAACGCTGAATACGGTATTGAATGCCTTTTCATTTTCAGGAATGTTGCCGAGCGAGCCGGGCCTGTAGCTCGGCGCGAGCCCCGGCCATAAGCGCCCCTGGTAAAGGTCGCTGCCCTTGCCCGTGATCTGGTGAACACCCTGCAGCGAGTACAGGCTGGTCATGTACAATGGAATTGTAAAAAGCTCGACATTCACCGCAGCCTGGATAATGGCTTCCACGGCGGCTTTGTCGGTTTCAAAAAATTTGGGGTCACGGTCGAAAAGAGCGGACTTGTCTGCGATTGGTTTTTTCATGCGGCTTGAGTTTGTTTGTTAGTACAAGTTATATCACAAAGGGAAATAGCGTTATAGCCAGGCGTGTGCCTGTGCAAATACTGATCGGGTGTGCACCATTCACAATGCTGTGTAAATGGTGCATCCTATACGCCGTGGAGTAGTGATACCGCGCATGTAAGCCATTATTCCGCTGTTACCGGGCCGGGATTAAAATTCAAGCTGAGCCACAATAAGCACGAAAGCAATGTTGTAAATGTAAAATAATATTCATACGAAAAAAGCTTTGTTGATTAAAAAAACAATCAGGTGAAACTCCGGCAGCATCCGCATTCTTTCATGAAAATTTCCGGAAGCATTTATCCGGCATATTTTTTATGTTCTTTTTTCTGCCGGGAATACGATCACGACAGGCATTGCAAGCTGATCCTGCCAAAGCGATGAACGCATACATCCCGGGAAGCTGAGCTGAATGGCTCTGCGAAAAAAATTATGACATTCAATCAACGTAATCAAGACAGCTTCCATGGACATCACAGGCAAAACATTTCCGCTTACAGGCTCAAACGACCTGGACCCGCTGCTGAACAGGATCGGAAATTCCCGGATCGTTATGCTCGGGGAAGCATCGCACGGCACTCATGAATATTATACGTGGAGAAGCGCCATCACGAAAAGGCTGATCGGGGAAAAAGGATTTAACCTGGTAGCTGTGGAAGGCGACTGGCCCGATTGCTACCGCGTGAACAGGTACATAAGAGGCTATGATGAGCAGGAGAAAGAAGCTGCGGAAGTGCTGAAAACATTTAACCGCTGGCCAACCTGGATGTGGGGCAACTGGGAAGTGGCTTCACTGATAAGCTGGCTGAAAGATTCGAACTCGAAAAAATCGCCGGATAAACGCACAGGATTTTATGGCCTCGATGTGTACAGCCTGTGGGAATCCATGGAAACACTCATCAGCTACCTCGAGAACAACGATCCGCCTGCGGCGCGCATTGCGGAAAAAGCCATGCAATGCTTTGAGCGCACGGGCAGGGATGAAAAGGCCTACGCGATCAATTCACTCTCCGATCCCTGCCGGCAGGAAGTTACCAACCTGCTGCGCGAGATCAGGGAAAAGGCTCCTTCGTATGATCACGATCCCGAAGCAGCATTGAACACCGCGCAGAACGCATACATCATCAGTGAAGCCGAAAAATATTATGCGAGCATGGTGAGCTTTAATGATCAGTCATGGAACATCCGCGACACTCACATGATGGAAACACTGAACAGGATCATGGAATTCCACGGGCCGGACAGCAAGGTGATCATCTGGGAACACAATACGCACATCGGTGATGCGCGCTATACGGACATGAAGCAAACGGGGACGCTCAACACCGGTCAGCTTGCAAGGGAACAGTACGGCGAAGAGGATGTGGTGCTTGTGGGAATGGGATCCTACGAAGGGAAAGTGACAGCCGGCAGCAACTGGGGAACGCCCGAGCAGGAAATGGACCTGCCGAAAGCAACGGAAGGCAGCTG
>Ga0157372_10007517_pt1 | contig 11588 bp, 7 predicted proteins | sample C55metaG_FD_115307 | JGI IMG/M metagenome (GOLD analysis project Ga0157372, IMG submission 115307) | Corn rhizosphere microbial communities from Kellogg Biological Station, Michigan, USA - C5-5 metaG | ecosystem: Host-associated > Plants > Roots > Rhizosphere > Soil | place: USA: Michigan...
AGGGCGTAACGCGGAGTACCTGCGCGTGCGCGATCGAAATCTCGGGCAACGTCAGGTCGTGCGCGTCGTTGGGCTTCTGCCGCGGCTTGAAGATCTCGATCTGGTCGCCGGTCGTGAGACCGTCGCGGCCGGAGATGTCGATGACGACGTAGCTCTGGAGGCTGGGAAGCACGGGCGACTCGAGAATCCAACGCACTTTCCCGGTGCGACCGTTGGTGACCGCCGCCGGCTGGCCGACGACGTTGGCGGCGCCGCTGTCGAGCATGACCAGCTTCTGCCCCTGCCTGACCTCGCCGAACATCTTCACGACGTGGCCGACCGACGCTTCGCCGGCATTGCCCGGCTGCGTGACCTCGAGAACACCGGTCGGGATAACGATCTGGCCGAAGTCTTCGATCATCGGCCCGAGACGATAGGTGAGATAGAGTGCGTGCTGTGCGGGCGCCGCGCCCTGCGGCGGCGCGATGAACACGCGATCGTTGAGCTGCAGACGCCCCTTCTCATGCGAGGCGATTCCCGGAATGTCGGCACTTTCGATCAACGCGCCGGGGTTGCGCGGGCCGCCGTCGCGATCGACCCACGGAGCGGCGATGTACTCGCCGGGTCGCACGGCCGTGGTGCGCGGCGCGAGCATCGGGGTCGCGGTGTCGTGCGCCGTTTCCGGCATGAGCGCGATTGGCACCGGCCCCGCCGAGTCGAGCGCGGGCTTCGCCGGGATCGCGTCCGTGACGGCCGGAAGCGCCGCGGAATCCGCCGGCGCCTCGGGCGCGGCTACCGCGACGACCTTCGCGTGATCACCCGGCAGCTTCAACTGCTCGCCGGGGAAGATCCAATGCGGATCTTCGATCGTGCCGGTGTTGAGGCGATAGACCTCGGGCCACAGAAACGCGTCGCCGAGGTATGCTTTCGCGATGTCCCAGAGCGTGTCTCCGCGCTTGACGGTGTGCGTCTTCGCGGAATCCGCCGCCGGCGCGGGAGCGGGAGCGGGAGTTGTCGGCTGCTGCGCGTTCAGGATTTGCGGAATCGTCGCGGCGATGGCGATCGACGCCGCGGCAACGGAACGGGCGAACGTCCCGCGCTGCCGACTGGTAGGCCGCACGAGCATGGCGTTACTCCGGGCGAATCGTGTAAGGACAAAACTCACAGGGCGGCGAACCTCGCCAGCCTCTGCGGTTTGGACGATTCGGCGACGAAAGGGGAACGGGCGCCCCAATGAGGGCGTCGGCCGCAAGTGGCGAGCGATACAGCTTTTAGCAGGTGCGGCCGATTTCTAAACTTTAGGTCTCTCGCGGCCCGCGTCGAACGGAGCCCGACGCGACAACGCCGGGCTCCGTTTCGACGAGTTCGGAGGGATTCGAGCCGCCTAGAACGGCAGGTCGTCGTCCCCGTCGTTCAACGCGTTCGGGAAATCCTCGAAGTCGTCTCCACCGCCGCCCCCGCCACTAGCGGCTTTCGCCTTCGAGGCCGCGGGCGTGCGACGCGAGCTCGCTTCGCTGTCGAAGTCTCCCCCGCCGCCGCTACGCGGGCTCAGCATGATCAGCTCGCGCACGTTGATCTCGGTGCTGTAGCGCGTCTGACCATCCTTGTCCTGCCACTGGCGATACTCGATGCGTCCTTCGACGTAGAGCTTGTCGCCTTTCTTCACGTAGCGCTCGACGATGTCGGCGAGCTGCGAACCCTTCGTGTTCCAGACGACACAGCGATGCCACTCCGTTTTCTCCTGTTTCGCACCGGCGGCGTCATTCCACTGACGGCTCGTGGCAAGCGAAAAGGTGGCGACCCGGCTGCCTCCGGTGGTCGAGCGAACCTCGGGATCGTTCCCGAGATTTCCAATCAGCGTGACTTTGTTCAGGCTCCTGCTCACGGCTCCTCCTGGCGAGAAAGTGTGTTCGGCCTCTCGCCGCTCACGGTATGATCCAGTCCGTGTTGATGCGCAACCAAATCATCGCACATCAACGTTTTGTGTTGCCGACCTCACGTCCCATCGCACGCGCCATCGCCATCGATCGACCGGCGGAGCACGATGGCATCCTCCACAGGCCGCCTGTAATACGAACGCCGTCGTCCGACCTCGACAAAGCCGCGCGATCCATAGAGATGTCGCGCCCGCGCGTTCGAATCCCGCACCTCGAGGTACACCGCCTTGAGCTTGCGCACCGCCGCTTCCTGCAGCGACGCGTCGAGCAGTGCGTGGCCGATTCCATTTCCCCACGCGCCCGGCGCCACGGCGAGATTCGCGATTTCGCCCTCGTCAGCGACGAACCACGCGACAACATAACCCTGGAGCGTGCGTCCGTCACGACGCGCGCACGCGCAATACACCGATGGATTCGACAACGCCTCGCGGAACGAGCGCGCCGACCACGGATCGCTGAACACGGCGCGCTCAATGGCCACGATCGCGGCGACGTCCGCGAGCTTGGCCGGCTCGATGGAGAGCGGCATCAGCGCGGCAGCGGCCGCCCGTGCGCCGACTCCCATTTCACCTGCGCTTCGGCGAGTCTGCCGTAGGCCGGCTCCCAGCTTCGCACGTCGACCTCACCGCGAGCGACGAGGAGCGCCTCGATACGTGCCACACCGCTCGCGCGCGGCCGCGACCGCGCTCCGCCATCGAATTGCGTCGGACTGACGATCCGCGCGCGATACTCGCCGGCGACGACCGCGACCTCCGCGGCTGCGACGATCCGCGCGGGCTCCAATTCGGCGACGCAGCCTTTCTCGTCGACGTCGTACAGCGCCACGTAGAACTCTCCGCGCAGCGCGTCGAGCGCGCCGAGATACCGACCGGCGCTCAGGTCAGCGCCCGCCACAACGAGCGAAAGCGACGGCGCGGCGAACAGCGGAAGGCACAGACCACTCGCGATACCCTTGGCGATCCCGCCCGCGATCCGAAGACTGGTGAAGCTCCCCGGCCCCGCCCCGCAAACGATTCGCTCGACGGCGCCGAGGTCGAGACCGGCCTGTTGCAGAACGGCGGCGACGGCCGGCATCAACTGCTCGCTCTCGCGCCCTTTCATCGCGGCCGCCTGCTCCGCGAGCACACGGCCGTCGTGAAGAACGGCGACGTCGCCTTCGTACGTCGAGGCGTCGAGGGCGAGCGTGATCACGCGTGACCGCCTGCGTACAAAAGCCGCTTCTGCGGATCGTCGGGAAGATGCTGAAGGCTGATCGACACGTGAGACGACGGCAGCCGATCCCCCGCCCGCTCCGGCCACTCCACCAACACCAACGCGTCCTCGGCGAGCATGTCGTCCCAGCCGATGTTCGTGAGGTCGTGCGGGCCGCGCAGACGATACAGGTCGACGTGGTACACGGGCGCGCGTGGCGACGAATAGCGATGCACGAGTGTAAAGGTCGGGCTGGTGACGTCCTCGGTCACACCGAACCCGCGACAGATCGCGCGGGCGAGCGTCGTCTTCCCCGCGCCCAGCTCACCGGTCAGGCCGACGACAAGCGGCGGCGACGCGGCTCGCCCGAACCGCTCCCCCCACTCGACAAGCTCCGCCTCGTCGAGCGCGAGATGACCGTGGCCCGCCAGCGGCGGAATGACGCCCGAAGGTGAGTCCGACACTCAACGACCCCCACCCCAACGTCCCGCCCCCGCGGTGGGTCGCTTGACGTTCGCATCGCGTCGTGCGCGGACGTCGAAGAGCTGATCGCGAAGTTGCGCCGCGAGCTCGAAGTCCATCGCGGCAGCGGCTTCCTGCATCTGCGCCTCGAGCATCTTCTCGAGCGACTCCACTTCCATGACCGAGTATCCGCGCGCCGGCTCCGCGACCTTCTTCTCCTGCTTTTCCGCTCGCGCGTCGGCGACTCGGGTAATGAAACGAACCTGGTCCACGCTCTTCGACACTGAGGTCGGAGTAATATCGTGTTCTACGTTGAACCGGGTCTGCAACTCGCGGCGGCGCGCCGTTTCCTCCAGGCACCGCTGCATCGATCCCGTGATGCGGTCCGCGTAGAAGATCGCGCGACCACGCACATGTCTCGCCGCCCGGCCCACCGTCTGAATCAACGACCGGTCGCTCCGGAGGAAGCCCTCCTGATCGGCGTCGAGGATGGCGACGAGCGAGACTTCCGGCAGGTCGAGGCCCTCGCGCAGGAGGTTGATGCCGACCAGGACGTCGAACTCGCCCAATCGGAGGCCGCGAACGATTTCCATCCGTTCGATGGCGTCGATGTCCGAATGCATGTAGCGCACGCGAACGCCGACCTGCTGGAGATAGTCGCTGAGATCTTCCGCCATCCGCTTCGTGAGCGTCGTGACGAGAACGCGCTCGCCGCGCCGTTCGCGAATGCGAATCTCATTGAGAAGATCGTCGACCTGCCCCCGAACCGGCCGGACCTCGATCTCCGGGTCGATCAGCCCCGTCGGGCGGATGATCTGCTCGACGACGACGCCTTCGGAGAGCCGGAGCTCGAGGTCGGCCGGCGTGGCCGACACAAAAATCGCGCGCGGCGTCAGCCCGAGAAACTCATCGAACATCAGCGGACGGTTGTCGAGCGCGCTCGGGAGCCGAAAGCCGTACTCGACCAAGGTGAGCTTTCGCGCGCGGTCGCCGTTGAACATTCCGCCGACCTGCGGGAGAGTGACGTGCGACTCGTCGACGACGACGAGGAAGTCCTCGGGGAAGTAGTCGAACAGCACCGCGGGCCGCTCGCCCTCGGCGCGGCCGGCGAGGTGGCGCGAATAATTCTCGATGCCGGCGCAGGTGCCGATCTCCAGCATCATCTCGATGTCGAAGTTCGTGCGCGATTCCAGGCGTTGCGCCTCGAGCAGTTTGCCCGCCGCGCGCAAATCCGTGAGCCGCTCGGCCAACTCGGCACGGATCACCTTCACGGCCCGTTCGAGAGTCGGCCGCTGGGTGACGAAGTGCTTGGCCGGGTAGATCGCCGCCCGCTCGAGCGTCGCGATCGTCTCGCCGGTGAGCACGTTGATCTTGGAGATCCGCTCGATCTCGTCGCCCCACATCTCGACGCGGACGCCCTGTTCTTCGTACGCGGGGAAAATTTCGACCGTGTCGCCGCGGACGCGAAACGTGCCGCGCTCGAACGCGACGTCGTTGCGGCTGTACTGAATGCGCACGAGGGACCGGAGAATCTCGTCGCGCGCGATGCGCTGTCCGCGGAGCAGCGTGACCATCTGCTCGCGGTATGACACCGGATCGCCGAGGCCATAGATTGCCGAAACCGTGGCGACGATGATCACGTCGTCGCGTTCCATGAGGCTCGACGTCGCCCGAAGCCGCAGTCGATCGATGTCTTCGTTGATCGACGCGTCTTTCTCGATGTAGGTGTCGCTCGACGGGACGTAGGCTTCGGGTTGGTAGTAGTCGTAGTACGAGATGAAGTACTCGACCGCGTTGTGCGGGAAGAAGCTCTTGAGCTCTCCGTAGAGTTGGGCCGCGAGCGTCTTGTTGTGCGACAGCACCAACGCCGGTTTTCCGTGCTGCTTGATCACGTTGGCAATGGTCATCGTCTTGCCGGAGCCCGTGACGCCGAGCAGCGTCTGAAAGCGGTCGCCGCGCTCGAGGCCAGCGGTCAGCTCGGCGATCGCTTTTGGCTGGTCGCCCGCGGGCTGAAACGGAGCCTGGAGATCGTATTGAGCGGTGCCCGTCGCCATGGTTCGGGAATATAACGCCATTCTCGGGATTTGTTCGGTTTTCAGCCCTTCTGACCCGCCCTCGTTGACCGCCCCCGCCCCTGCCCCCGCCCCCGCGCCGCCGCAGTCATCCCCGACCCGGACCGCTGAACCGCGGGCGCTGGCACGAATCGCCGGCACTGCAATTCCCGTGGTCCTGGCCGCGCTGGTCTTCGCGATCCCGTTTTCCATCGCCGTCGATTCCGCACGGCACTTCAGCGGCGTGGCGATCGACGGACCCTTCCAGCTCTACAACGCGCTTCGCCGCATTCAGGCCGGCTTCAGGCCGGGAATCGATTTTCAGTTCTTTCACGGAATCGGAATCCCTTTCCTGCACTATCCCCTCTACTTGCTGTTCGGGGGACGGCTCGAAGGGTCCGAGCTCGCGCGGCAGTTACTGAGCACGCTCGCGTACCCCGTGGTGTTCCTCGCGGTGTTTCGCGCGTTCACGGGCGGCTGGCGACGCGCCTGGTGGCTCACCACGGCCGCCCTCGCGGCTTCGATCGCGCTCCACCTCACGGCACTCACCAATCCGCTGAACGGAATGCTCGGCCTCCGTTCGACGATGCCGATGCTGGTCCCGGTCGCGTTCTATCTATCACGCGCGGGAGCGCAGCGAACGCTGGTCACGGGCCTGTGCCTCGGACTCGCTCTCTTTCTGAGCACGGAGCAAGGCATCGCGATCGTCCTGGCCTTTTGCGTCGTGTCGGGCGTCGCGCTGACGCGGCCGTCGACTCGTGGCGAACGCATCGCGGATGCGGTGGGCACGGTCGCCGTCGGCGTCGCGACGTTTCTCCTCCTGATTCTCCTTGTGGCACGTGGAGGAACGCTCGGAGTCTTGAGCTACAACCTCGAAGCCGTGCCGATGGACCAGTACTGGTACTTCGGCGCCCCGCCCAACGTGTTCATCTCGTCGTGGGGCCGGCTTCCGGGGATGCTCGTTCACGTGTGGCCGGTGGGAGCGGCGGTCGCGCTGATCCTCGTCGCCGTGGCTGTATGTCTCACGCGCGTTGCCAGAGTGCGAGGAACGGGCTCGGAGCAGCGAGCCGACGCGCTCGCGTTGTTCGCCGTCTACGGTCTGGTATCCTGCGCATCGCTCCTCGGAATTTTCGCGGCTGCGTATGTCCAACCGTGTTGGCGCGTTCTGATCGTACTCGGCTTGATCGGCCTCACCGGTGCCGGAGACTCCGCCAAGATTCGCTCGGAAGAGAATGCGCCGGCCGCGGTGCCGGTCTGGATGCCGGCGGCAGCGCTCGCGGCCATCGTTTGGGCGGCGATTGCCACCCCGAGTGCCTTGGGAATCTTGCGATCCTCACCGCACGTCGTCACCGAGCATTTGTTGGGGCACGCGCAGTTCGGCGTCGCCGGGATCTGGCCCGAGACGATGCACGACGACGAAGCGGTGGTCGCCTCGCGAACGAGTCCCACCGGTCAGCTCCCGTCGATATGGTCCACCTACTCCGGGTGGCTCGAGGCGCGTTACGGACTCTTTCACCCGTCGTTCGACTACATCATTCACGCGCTCGGCCCGGCGAATCGCGCCCAATACATCGAGCGCTTTCGGGCGACGTCTCCTCAGCTCGTGCAGACGGTGCTCCCTTCGTACACGCAGTACGAAACTTGGCTGGAACAGACGAGCTGGGAGTTTTACGAGGAGCTGCTCAAGCGCTACGCGATCGTTCAGAGGACTCCGTGGTCTCTGTTTTGGGAGCGCCAAGTGGGAGAAGCTCCGTCGAATCAACTGCTCGGCGAGCCAACGGTGGACGGGGGGACGCAAATCGCCGCGCTCGGACCGGTGCCGGCATCGCCCGGCATGCCCGTAACTCTCATGACCGTCGAGGTCGAATACCAGACGAGAAATCCACTCGCCCGAATCCCGCTCATCGGATCGAATCCGCGTTTCCTCGTCGGCATTACGGGTGGGCTGCCTCGCGTCCCCGTCACACTCGATCCGTACGCCACCAAGGCGCGTTTTCCTCTCGTCGCCGCGCCGGGAGCCACGCCGACACTCGCCTTTCGGACCTTTTCGCTGCTTCCGGGGGCGTCCATCGACGTGCGACACATCCGGGTCTGGCAGGTCTCCGTGAACAGGGCCAATCAGGAGTGGCTCGCGGACCTGGTCAAGCAGCAATCCGGCCAGTGATTGGCACTGCCTCCCGTTTGATACCTTGAATGCCTCGAGGCAGTCCCTGGGGGTATGCACCTCCGGACCCAAAAGCTCATCGACAACTACGCCGGCGGCGCCGCGATCGCCGTGCTGCGTCCGGCGACGATGCTTCTCGGGGCCCTCCTTCGCCGCAACCATGAGCTGACGGTCGGACAGGAAGTGGTTTGGGTGAAGATGCTGGGCGGCGGCAGCCTCGTGCTCGCGATGCCGATGCTGCTGGGGTTTCGCAAGGCGCACCCGAACGTCCGCATGGTCCTCGTCACGACGCCGGCGGTACAGCCGTTCGCTGAACTGCTCGGCGTGTTTGACGAGTACCGGATCATCGACACGCGCAGCTCGTTCGCGCTGCTCTGGACCGCCCTCGTTGCGCTCATCACGACGTTTCGCGCCGACTGCATCGTCGACCTCGAGGTGCACAGCCGCCTGACGACCGTCTTCACGACGCTCACGATGGCGCGAAACCGCGTCGCGTTTTGGCTGGACCACATCTTCTGGCGACGCGGGCTGGCGTCGCACCTCGTGTTCTTCAACCGCTCGTCCGGATCCTTCTACTTCTATGACCGCATCGGCGATCTGTTCGGCGTGAAGCCCGCGTCGCGCGCCGACTGCGAGCGCGCGCTGGGCGGCGCGATCGGCCAATCCGCGTCGACGGCCAAGGTGCCGGGACAAGTGGCGGTCGGGTTCGCCTGCTCGGACCTCGCGCTCGAACGCATGCTGTCGCCCGAGCAGTGGTCGCGCGCGTTCCGCGACCACCTTCGACCCGAGCACCAGACATTCATCTTTCTCGGCGCGCCGAGTGATCGCGCGAAGGGCGACGCGATCATCGATGCGCTGCGTGACGCGTATCCGGCGCTGACGTTCCGCAACGCGTGCGGCGACCTCTCGATCAAACAATCGGTCGAGGCGCTGTTCGAATCGGCCGAATTCTGGGGAATCGATTCCAGTCTACTGCATCTGGCGCGCACGGCCGGACTGCACTGTGTGTCCTACTGGGGACCGACCGACCCGTCGACGCTGACGCGCGAGGCGTGGACGGATGTCGAGGAGCGACAGCACTACCGCAAGATCGCGTGCTCGCCCTGCGTCCACACGAGCGAGTCGCCGCCGTGCCGAGGCGACAATCGGTGCATCAAGGGGCTGTTCGAGGATGCCGCCGTCTCACCATCCAACTGGACTCCGATGGAGTACCCTCCTCAGCGCACGACGTACCCCGCGCTCCCGAAGAAAGTCCTGACCGCGGCGTGGCAGAACCTCGGTTTCATCTGCGTCGCCTTCGTGCTGGTTTACTGCCTCGTTCACGCGTTCGATCCGCCGCGGCTCAACTGGGGCGACTCGGCGTCCGACTACAACGTGATGACGTCGGGGCGGAACTTCGCGAAGTACGGATTCCTGCACCTTCGACTCACGCCGTTCGTGCTCGATCCCGCGTACATGACCAACGCCGATTCAGCGATGGTCTACACGCACTATCCGCAGTTGCCGGACTTGATGAACGGATTGGAACGCACGGTGTTCGGGTTCACGGATCTCGTCCAGTTCCGACTCGTCGCGCTCATCTTCTCGTTCAGCGCGCTCTTCTTCGTCTACCGGCTGGTCGGCTTCTACTGGTCGCGACAGGCCGCACAGCTGTCGCTCGCGCTGTGGGTCATCAACCCGCTGTGGATCCAGCACGCCGACTACCTGCACCACGCGCCATACGCGGCCTTCTTCGGCTTCGGCGCGCTGTACTTCCTGTTCCGCCATCTGAACGAGCGGCGGCTCGGCTTCCTCTTTGCGTCGGGCGCGTTCGTGTTCCTCGTGTTCATGGCGTCGTACGACTTCTGGATCTTCGTGCCGCTGTTGTTGGCGATGATGACGTTCGGGCATTATCGGAAAGTCAGCGTGCCGGCGGTGCGCGTGCTCGGCGCGCTCGCCGGATGCGCGGTGGCGGCCCTGCTCGCGAAGTGGGCGACGAACGCCTGGGCACTCGGCGGCGTCGCGGCGTTCGTTCGCGACCTCCGCTTCCAGATGGTCGAGCGCGCGACGAACCAGGCCGTGCGCGTCGCTTACGACGAAGGCATCGCCACGACACTCGTCGGGCGTGTCGAGCGGTCGTTCACGTTGCTCCTCTTCCCGGTCGCCGCGTTCTGGGCGCTATACCCGGCGGTTCGGCGCCGCGTCGCTCTGCCAGGCGACGGCGAACGCGCGACGATCAATCCGGTGTTCATCCTCCTCGCGGCGCTGCCCTTCCTAGCGCTGTTCACCGAGCTGTGGGTCGGCCAGTACTACCCAACGCTGCTCGTGCTGCCGTTCTATGCGATCGGTTGCGCGGTACTTGCGATCATGCTCATCGGCGCACGCCAACGGGTTTGGCATCCGGTTGGGTTCGTGCTCGTGGCCGCCCTAGCCGCGAACTCGATCGTCGAGAACGCGAAGTTCAAGAAGGCCTTTCTGCCTCGCAGCGAGATCGCGGCGTTGAAGAAAGAGATCGACGCGGTCACTGAGCCGGGACAGCGCATTCTCGTCGACCACGTCTTCGACGCGGCCTATCGGTACTACTTCAATCACAACACCGTCGCGCTGATTCTGAATCCGCCCTGGCACTACGCGGGCGCGCTCCGCTATTACGCAGATCCGAAGCGCCCGGTCGTGGCACCGCCGAGCGGAGCGATCTTCGTACAGCACAAGCATCTTGCGGACCAACTGTTCGACAAGGGCTTGTACTATGTGCTCGGCCGTGAGGGACTGTGGGTTCCGTGGGGTCATCCCGATCAATACCACGCCGAAATCGATCGCTTCATCACGGCCCGCGACTCGGAGTTGGTCGCGGACGTCGCGGCGATGGGCGGGCAGAAGATTCAGGAGACCGACTCGTACGTCGTCTGGCGCATCATGCCGCGGCCTTCGACGAACATCGCCGACGGCCCGGTACCTCCTCCAGGCGCGAAGGCCACTTCCGACGGCGACGTGCGCCGCAATCGGTGACTTCCGAGGCGACAACGCCGGCCAGGAATTCGCCGCGGCGACAGAGCTTCGCCTGGCTGCGTGAGCACTTGGGCGTGGTTTGCGCGGCGGCGGTGTTCGTGTACTGCGCGATTCACGCGTTCGATCCGCCGCGCTTGAATTGGGGGGACCCCGGATCGGACTACAACGTCATGACGGCCGGGCGGAATTTCCAGCGGTACGGATTTCTGAAACTGCATCTCACGCCGCACCTGCTCGACGCGGCATCGATGACGCCGGCCGATCGGGTGCTCGTCTACACGCACTACCCCCAGCTCCCCGATCTGGTGAACGGCGTCGAGCGAACCGTCTTCGGGATGTCGGAGCTGGCGCAGTTTCGGCTCGTGGCGCTGTGCTTCTCATTCGGCGCGTTGTTCTTCGTGTACGCGCTCGTCGCAGGCTACTGGTCGAAGCCGACGGCGGAGTGCGCGCTGGCGCTCTGGGTGGTGAACCCTCTGTGGATCCAGCACGCCGACTACCTGCACCATGCGCCGTTGGCGTTCTTCTTCGGCGCCGGCTGCGTGTATTTCCTGACGCGTCACCTTCGCGCGAAAGGACGCCCGACCCGGTACGCGGTGTTGGCGGGCGTGTTTCTCTTTCTCGCCTTTCTATCGTCGTACGATTTCTGGTTTCTGGTGCCGTTGCTTCTCGCCGCCGTCACCATCGCGCACCATCGCGGGGTGAACCTCGCCGGCCTGCGGTTGCTGGCGACGCTCGGGTTGTGCGCCGTCGCGGCAATTCTGTTCAAGTGGGGCACCAACGCGTGGGCACTCGGCGGGATTCACGGCTGGCTGGCCG
>Ga0157372_10007520_pt1 | contig 11585 bp, 11 predicted proteins | sample C55metaG_FD_115307 | JGI IMG/M metagenome (GOLD analysis project Ga0157372, IMG submission 115307) | Corn rhizosphere microbial communities from Kellogg Biological Station, Michigan, USA - C5-5 metaG | ecosystem: Host-associated > Plants > Roots > Rhizosphere > Soil | place: USA: Michigan...
CGACGGGTTGCTGATCGCCGGCGTGTGCAGTGTCGACGAATCGCTGTTGACGGGTGAATCCACGCCGTTGCGACGACGCAGCGGCGATGCGCTGATCGCGGGCAGCCTCGTCCTCGATGGTCCCGTCGAAATCCGCGTCGAACGCATCGGAGCCGACACGGTGCTGGCCGACATCGTGCGCATGGTGACGCGCGCCGCAAGCGGTAAGCCCAAACTTGTGCACGAAGCGGACCGTCGCGCACGGCATTTCGTCTTGCGCGTGCTCGCCTTCGCGCTGACCGCCGGCGTCGGCTGGAGCTTCGTAGATCCGTCGCGCGCGTTCGCCGCCGCGTTATCCGTGCTGGTCGTGAGCTGCCCCTGCGCGTTCGCACTCGCCGTGCCGGCGGCGCTGACGCGAGCGGTCGCCGTGCTCGCGCGGCGCGGCGTGCTCGTCGTCGACGCCGATGCGCTCGATGTCCTCGCGCGCGCCGACCATTTCATCTTCGACAAGACGGGCACGCTGACGCACCCGGCAATCGCCGGTGACGACGTTCTCGTCCGTCGCGGCGAGGCGTCCGCCGCGATCGTCATCGCCGCTGCGCTCGAGCAAGGCAATATGCATCCGCTCGCCGCCGCCATGCGCGAAGCGGCCGGCGAGATGTCGATGCCGGCTGTGGTGGATCGACGCCACGTAGCCGGAGCCGGCGTGTCCGGCATTGTCGACGGCATCTCCTACCGCCTCGGGCGCTCGAACTTCGCGCTGCCCGGCGGCGATGCGCGCGACGGCTTGATCCTGGCCGATGATCACGGCGTCGTTGCCGAATTCACGGTGCGCGAGCGGCCGCGCGCGGGTGCCGCGCAAGCATTGGCTGCTTTGCGCGAGAGCGGTGCGTCGACCGAGATCCTGAGCGGCGACACCAGCGTGCGTGTTGCCGGCGCAGCCGCGGAACTCGCGGCCGGTGCATGGAAAGCGAATGCGACACCGGCCGACAAGCTCGCGCATATCGAACGCCTCCGCGCCGAGGGACATGTCGTCGCGATGATCGGCGATGGCGTAAACGATGGGCCGGTGCTGGCCGCGGCCGACGTTTCGATCGCGCTCTCCAGCGGAGCCGCCCTCGCCCAGGCCGCAAGTGGCCTCGTGCTCTCTGCCGATCGCTTCGAAGAACTGCCTCGCGCACGGGCGGTCGCAATTCGCATGCGCCAGGTGCTCGCGCAGAATCTCAACTGGGCGCTTGCCTACAACATCGGAGCCGTGCCACTCGCGGCGTTGGGTTTGGTACCGCCGTGGCTCGCTGCGATTGCGATGTCGGCAAGCTCGCTCGTCGTCGTGCTGAATTCGTTGCGCATCGACGTACCGCGTGCGCATCGAGCGACGCGCAACGACGCCGCGCCGCTCGCCGAGGCGATCGCATGAACATCATCCTTCTGCTCATTCCTCTCAGCATCGTGCTGCTCGTCGCCGGCGTCGCCGCGCTGTTCTGGGCGATCGACCATTCGCAGTTCGATGACCTCGAGACGCCCGCGCTGATGCCGCTGACCGACGATGAAAAGGCATCGGAGCCATGAGCGGCGGCGCGCTGACGATCGGCGCCGCGTCGCTGCTCGGCCTCGCCGCGAGCGGCCATTGCCTGGTCATGTGCGGCGGGATCACGGCGGCACTCGGCACCGTCACGGCGCGCCACAGCGACGGCCGACGGCGTGTCGATCTCCTCGTCGGCTATCAGCTCGGCCGCGTTCTCTCGTACACGCTCGCCGGCCTCCTTTTCAGCGGCCTCGCCGGTGCCGCGATCGGCTGGCTCGACAACGATCGCGTACGCATCGCATTGCGCGCCGCGACGGCTGCCGCATTTGTTATCGGCGCGCTGGTTGCGTTCGGAGCGCTGCGAAATCCCGGGGCCGGAGCGACGCATCGGATCTGGTCGCGAATCGCGCCACTCGGGCGGCGTCTTCTGCCCGTATCGACTTTCTTGCGCGCGACGACCTTCGGCATGCTGTGGGGCTGGATGCCCTGCGGCTTCGTATACACGGTGCTGTTGGTCGCGACGCTTTCACTCGATCCGATGCGCGGCGCGGCCACGATGGCGGCGTTCGGCTTGGGCACGGCGCCCGCATTGCTGCTCGGTGCGTTCGGCGCGCAGCGGTTCGCTTTCGCGAAAGCTCCGCGATTCCTGCGCAGCGCTGCCGGAAGCCTGTTGCTCGCGAGCGCGATGCTGACGCTTGCGGGCCCTTGGCTCGCTGCGGGTCACGCAAGCTGGTTGCATGCGTTGCTGCCGTTCGATTGCGGCGTATTGGCGCCGTAGGGCTATAGCTGCTGAGAGCAAACAGGAGGCGCGCTCGAAACACGCGCCGTCAAAGTGCGTACGGCCCACTCAGATTTCGCGTCGATCAACCATTTCGCATTCCAAACGGGCGTGCCGGGCCGTTGACTGTCTGACGCGTCGCCGCGCGGTTGACCCGTGTCGCAGAGCACGCAACACCGTCGAAGCCATCGCAGAAGACGCGGTCGCCGATGACTGCAGGTGTCACTGTCAGTGTCGCGGTTGCTTGCGCAGCGTTGCTGCCCGCATCGGTTTGCAGCGCATCTGCGGCGATCGTGTTGACGTAGTCACCTGCACTGTCCGATTCGACGTCCACGGTTACGGTGCACGATCCGCTCGGAATCTGCGCGCCACTCGTGAGTGCGAACACGCTCGAACCCGCACTCGCCGTGACCACGCCGTTGGTGCACGTTGTTGCTGCGTTCGGCGCAGCTGCGAGGACGAGGCCGGCTGGGAGCGTGTCGATGAGGTCCGCCGTCAACGTGTCCGCGCTCGCATTCGTGTTGCCGAGCGTTAGGGTGACGGTGCTGGGCGTGTCCACTGGCACGCTCGCAGGTGCGAACGCCTTGCTCAATGTCGGTGCGATGAGCGGGATCGAAACGGTCAGCGTCGCATCTGCGGGCGACGTATTGGGACCTGCGTCGGTTTGCAGTTTGTCCGGTGCAATGTAATTCACGTATGTCCCGGCGCCCGCAGCCTCGACATCCACGGTCACGATGCAGGATCCGCTTGGAATCTCTGCGCCGCCGAGCAACGCGAACGAGTTGGAACCTGCATTTGCCGTCACACTGCCGCCGACACAGGTCGTCGCTGCGTTTGGCGTCGCGGCAACGACCAAGCCCGCTGGCAACGTGTCGGTAAGGTTCGACGTCAACGTATCCATCGTTGCGTTCGCGTTGCCGAGCGTGAGTGTGACCGTGCTCGGGATGTTCACCTCGACGCTTGCCGGCGTGAACGCCTTGCTCAATGTCGGCGCGGCGACGACACCGGTGACGTTCACATATACCGAAGCCGTGGAAAGATTGACAAAGGCGAGATCGAGCTTGTCGTCCTGATTGATATCCGTTGCGACTAGGGTCTCGACGGTGCCATTCGGCGCGAAAACCTGCTGATCGGCAAAAGCCGCGAGCGTGCTTCCCTGGGTCGTCGTATTCACGAGCACGGACAGCGTCGCATCAAGCATGTTGGTAACGGCCAGGTCAGGCCTGCCATCTCCAGTGAAGTCAGCCGCCACGATCTGATACGGATTGAATCCGACATGAAATTGCTGCTGATCCAAGAACGTCGGCGTCATTGAACCTTGCGCCGTATTGTTGAGCAGCACGGAAATTGAATCCTGGTCCTCCTGGTTAGTAACGGCCACATCGGGCCGTCCGTCGGCGTTGATATCTGCAATGGCGATTACGAATGGAAGATTGCCTGTGGCGAAGCTCGCAGGCTGAGCGAAACTCACTACAGATGTCCCGGGCGGCGTGGTATTGAGCAGAATAGTGATGGTGTTGTCTTGGGGGTTGGACAGGACGATGTCGATCATCCCGTCTCCGTTGAAGTCGGCGGCAGCAAGCCACCACTGCGTTCCGTTTCCGCCCGAAAAGACCTGCTCGTCGCTGAAGCTGGGAACGGTGTCACCCGATTGCATTGTATTCAGCAATATCGCAAAAGCGTCGTCTCGATAATTCATCACCATGAGATCGGGCTTTCCATCGCCGTTGATGTCCGCTACCGCGATTACGTATGTGCCGGATATCGTCCCTGCGGCGAACGTCTGTTCCGGAGCAAAGCTGACCTGACCCAAGTCCGACGTGTTCAGCATCACGGAGACCCCGTTCTGAACCGCTAGCGCAAGATCGGGTTTGCCGTCGTCATTCAGATCGGCCGCCGTCACGAAGATGGAAGCACTTGGTTTGTCGAAAAACTGCGTGGCGGCGAACGTCGGGACCATTGCCCCGGGTTGCGTCGTGTTGACGAGTACAGCGAGGCCCGCCGCGCCTGTTCCCAATTGATCGACGACAACCAAATCGGGCAGGCCGTCGCCGTCGATGTCCGCGCTGGCCACCGATGTTGGCACCCACCCGATATCGAAATGAGAATCGTAGGGACCCAGAAAATTGACGGCGGTATTGCCGGCATGTGCGGCATGCGTCGCCAAGCCCACAGCGCCGGACGCGATGCAAGCAATAACCGTGGAGGCTTTGCAGCAATTGATCAAGGGGCGCTCCCTTTTGCGCCCTCTAGTTTGCCTTATTGTACTTATTCGGAACTACGCATGATTTGCTGCAAATTCCATAGTTCTTTGATTTTGCGATTTATTTTGTTGTGCTGCCGTCGCTGAAATCTTGCGACCCGGCGCGCCTTTGCGCGCCGGGCTCGCCCATCCTCAACGACATTTCAAGAATCGAATCGCCTCAACCGGCGGACCCACCCGAAGTCCGCGGCTGCTCATGCGCCGATGGACCGGGCGGGTACATGCGTCCGCTGGGCGCCTTCTGATCACGATGCACCGCCGGAGCGGAATTGATCTTGCGCGCCTGTGTTGATCGCGACGGCTGGCTCACGCCGGAAGGGCCCGGCGGATAGATATGCGGCGGCGGTTGCGTGCGGGCCGCGAATGATGCGGTGCTGGATACAACCAGACCGCCGGCCAGCAAAAGTGCGGCAACGGCAATGTGTCGTTTCATGCGTTTCTCCATTTGGATTGTTTTCGAGTGCAGTCAGCACGTTCGGAATCCGGCGGAGGACGAACCCTGCCGTTATTACGAGAAGGTGGAGGCGAAGCGGACAGCTGTATCGTTCAGCGCGGTATACGAACGCCGGCAGAAGGTGCGCTCGCGTCGAGTTCGCAAAGTGAGGCTGAGCGTTCTTGCGGTGGTCGCAATGCGACCCTCGCACGTGCTATGTCAGCCATATCAAGTCGTGGGCGATGCCTCGATTGCAACACGCGGAGCGTCGCTCGAACGCCTATTCGCCAAATGCTCGTACATTCCGATCACTTTTCGCATCAATGCGCCCGCGCTCCATTTTTCCGCATCGAGCGGGCCGGCCGCGGACAGCGCGGCGCGTTCCTCGGGTGAGCGCAGCAAGCGAGCGACGTTGGCCGCGAACGCATCGACGCTGCCTTCGCTGATCAACGCGCTGCGCGTATCCCGCAGCACGGTCGCCGTGCCCATGACGGCCGTGGAGACGATCGGCGCGCCGCAGGCCATCGCTTCGATCAGCACGAGTCCTTGCGTCTCGGTGCTCGATGCGAACATGAAAACGTCGGCGGCGCTGTAGCAATCGACCAGCGTCGTGTATCGATCGAGATTGCCGAGGAAATGTACGTGTTTTTCGAGCCCGAGCGTTCGCGTCAGGCGACCGAGGCGCGGCGCATCGGGGCCCTCGCCCGCGATGACGAAGACAAATCCATCGAATTCGTTCTTGAGAATCCGCGCCACTTCGAGCAGGAAGTCGATGTTTTTTTCGATAGCGAGTCGGCTCACCGTAAGCAGTAGAAACGGAGTCTCTGCGAAACCGTGCGCATGGCGGAAGCGGACAGCGTCTCCACGCGCGAATTCCTCGAGACGAATTCCCGTCGGAACGACCGTCGAAGCGGTTGCGATGCCGTAGCCGCGCAACACCTCCGCCATTTCCGTCGTTGGAACGATCAGGTGATCGACGCTTTCGCACAGCCGTCGCGAAAACCGCCGCACGAAAAACCGCAGCACTCTCGGCGGAAACCACGGCAGATAGTTGGCGACGTATTCCTCGAAATAGGTGTGGTAGCTCTCTACGGTCGGCCGGCCGGTTTTTCGAGCGAGCTCGACGCCGATCTGGTGTGCGCGAAAAGGCGTGTGGATGTGAATCACGTCCCACGCCCTCTGCGCGAGTTTCGACACGATCGCGCGCGCCGCGGACTTCTTGATCAGCCTGTCCTCGGGATCGAAGAAGATGCGCCGCGACGGCAGCCTGATGATTTCGAATTCGGAGTCGCCATCGGCGATGCCGTAGTCCGGCGCAACGATGGTCACGCGATGGCCAAATCCGACCAGTTCGCGACAGAACGTCTGCATGGATGTGGACACGCCGTTGACGCGCGGGAAATAAACGTCCGACAACATCAGGATGTTCATCGAGAAGCGATCTCTCCCATTGCGATGGCGCCGAGCCGGGTTGTGATTCCAGCCGAGCTGCGGGAGGTCCGCGCCGCAGAATTCGTAGACCCGCGACGGCCCCGGGCGGACCCTAGCACTGGCATGTTACGAATCATTGGCGGCCCGTTGCGACGCTTGAGCACGCCGCGGCGTCCCCTTCCTGATCGCCCTCGTTAAGACGGCACAGAGACCGACCGCAGCTTGTACTGCGCGCGCCGCCGAGCGATCCTCGCGCCGGGAGACCGCGACATGGAAGGTCTCTCGCCTTCGCCGCTGACGGTGCGTCAGCATCACTGGGGAGACATCCGATGAAAATCCGCGAATCATTGGTAACCATCGCGCTTTCCGCCGTAATGGCCGTCTCGGCGATGGCCGGTCCCAAAGTGCGATCCGATTACGACCACTCGGCAAATTTCACCGCGTTCAAGACGTTCTCGTTCGTTTCACCGCCGGGCACCGAAGTCGATGGCTATCCGGCGGACATCACGCAGGGCGTCAAGTCGGCGGTGCAACGCGAAATGGAAAAGCGGGGATATCGTCTGGTCGACAGCCACCCGGATCTTCTCGTCAACTTCAGCGCCGCGCTCACCAAGAAGGCCAAACACGACGAGCTCGCCAAACAGACCGTCGGTTATTACGGCTACCGTCAAGGCGTCCAGGTGCCGGTGTACAAGACCTGGTCAACCTACACGTACGACAAGCACACGAAGGACTACGTTGAGGGCACGCTCAATGTCGACATCGTCGACGCGGGCGCTTCGCAGCTGGTCTGGGAGGGCGTCGCGATCGGCGAGGTCAGGAAGTTGAATAGATCCATCGCCGAGGCGCAGCCCGGCATCGATCACGCCGTCGGCGAGATTTTCGCCGAATATCCGTTCCGCGCGGCTCACTGAAAAGCTCGCTTGGCGGATTACAGAACGAACGGTACCGCTGACTCGGAACTCCGATGAATCGTCGTCGGCGACGACGATTCATCGGCGCAAGCGGTAAGAACGGCAATTTTCGATGGGGATGGCGGTGAGCCGCCGTCGCGCGGATGTGCGTCCTCGAGCCACGCGCGCAACGCGCGAGCCTTCGGTGGATGCGGAAGACGGGAAACGAACCGGTTGTAATTTTGCCGTCGGCGCCGTGGGCGCCGGAAACCGATCGACGGATTCGAGAATCCGGATTCAGTGCGTGATGCGAGCCTGCGCCGGCGCGTACATGTTCGACGTGCGACGCCACATCTCATTCTGGAGGCGCTTGTGCTCGGACGAGCCGTAACCACCGGCCATCACCACTTCCCACTCGCGCAAGCGCAGCTCGCGATCGGACAGATGGTCTACGGGGAATTCGCTGACGTTGTTGTACATGGCGGCTGACCGTTTGCGTTTGTCTCAGATCAAGCATTTTGCGTGCCACAAAAGCCGGCACGCGGCGTTCATTCAAGGCCGAGCGGCATCCAGTCGAATCCCGGGAATGGCACGTCCTCGACGGGACCCGTGAATTGGGGGTCGTTCACCGGCTTGGTTTGGCGCAAATCCTCGCGCGCCGCCTGCTGCATGCGATTGAGCGTGGTCAGGAAATCCGGCGAGGACACGTCCAGATGATCCAGCCCCAACCGCTTCAAGATCTCGTGGTTCATCGTTTCCTTTTCCACTAGATGTAGTCCTGTCTGACGATCTTTAATTGAGGACCAGATAACCGCGTTCGCTCATGCAGTTGCGCATGATCTGAACCTGCGTTCCGGCCCCCGCCGCGCCACCGGCCACCGCACCCTCGATAGCCCCGAACCGAGCGGCGTCGACAGCAACCTCGTGGTCGCCAATAGCCGCACCCAGCGCTGCCCCAAGCAGCGCGCCGAAAATTGCCCCCGCGCCGGCCGAGGCGCCAGGACTGACAGACCCCGCGTAATTCTGACAATCCGCGATATCGCGCTCGTATTGGTCACGATCGGCCACACCACGCATGTCGACCAGCGGCCGGTACGTCGCGCAGCCCGCCAAAAGGCCAACGGCCGCCAGGACCGCGGCCAGTAAAGGCGCCAGACGAGCGGGAACGCGACCTTCGGCATGCATCGGCGGCAGCTCGCGGCGCTCGGCCTGACAATAGGTACTTTTACACGCGCCGAGGCCACGGATGCTCGTCGCGACGTAGGTTTGCTCCGGATGGATGGCGACCCAGGTGCCGACGCTGCGAAGCACGGAGAGACTCCGCGCAGCGAGCGAGTTCGGGTCGGACGAAATGAACATGGAATCCCCTCTTGCCAATGCGGGGATCAAAGCAAGGGTCGGGCCAAAGCAGATGTGTCCGCTGCCGACAGCTCTAAGGCTTCCGGTGTGCTCGTCTCTGCGCGTCTCATGGCCGACCTGGCAAGTGGCATCGCCGGGGCGCAATAAACCTTGTGCGTTCCTCGTGCATCGGAGCATTGAGCCCGACCAAGGAAGCCCGCCATGCATCGCCTGCCGTATCTGTTTCTTCTCGCCCTCCTGCCCGCAGCCGCGGGCGCGGAATGTCGCTACTCGGCCGATCGGAACTTCGACATCCCAGCGGCCGGCCTCAAGACCGTCGCCTTCGATGTCGGTTCGAGCGACCTGGTCATTGAGGGTGCACCCGGACTCGCGCAGGTCGAAGTGCGCGGACGCGCGTGCGCGTCGGAGCCTGCATGGCTCGATCAATTGACGGTCGACCAGCACCGCAGCGGCGACCGACTCGACATCACTCCACACAACGGCCACGACCTCCACGGCGGCTGGTCCGGCTCGAACTACGCCTATGTGGATCTTCGCGTGCGCGTGCCGACTCAACTCGCAGCGTCGATCAAAGGGCAGTCGGGTGATGCGCAGGCAAGAAACATTGCGTCGCTCGATTTCGATACGAGCTCGGGCGATCTGGTGGCCGACCATATCGCCGGCGCACTCAGCGTCGAAGTGAGCTCGGGCGATGTGCGCGGCGAGGACATCGGCAGTGTCGATATTCGCGGCACGTCTTCGGGCGACATCTCGCTGCGCGACGTGCACGGACCCGTCGGCGTTGCGCGCGCGGGCTCTGGCGATCTGGTCTTCGATACGGTCGGCAGCGTGAATATCGGCAGCGTCGGTTCGGGCGATGTCTCGGTCACCAATGCGGCTAATGATGTGACGGTCGAGTCGATCGGCTCCGGCGACGTGCACGTCGATGGCGTCAACGGCAATTTCCGCGTCGGCGCCAAAGGCTCGGGCGATATCCAGCACCGCAACGTGCGCGGCAAGGTCTCTGTGCCGAACGACGACGACGATTGAGCTGACGATCGGCCACGCGCGCAACGATGGATGCGCGCGCGGCTGGACGCGCAGACGATCCGATGGCAGCCTGCGTGCGGGCTGGCGGATCGGCGCGCGGATGCATCTTCAGATATTCGATCTTGACGGTTCGCTGAGCCCGCAGACCTCGCTCGGCGACGCGGCACCGTGGCAGTCGATAGGCACGATTGATTTGCGCGATCTCGGTCCACGGCTGCGCCTCTGGTCGCGCGGCAAAACGATCGCACAAACAAGGCAACGACTCGCCGACCTCGATGCAAAGATCGAATCGACGATCACGCTGCTCGGCTCGGGCGATTTCCATCACGTCGCTGCGCTGTTGCACGAACGCATTCGTGAACCGTTCACGCTCGTGCACTTCGACAACCACCCGGATTGGGTGCGTTTCGCGCCGCGCTGGCACTGCGGCTCATGGATGAATCAGGCGCTCGCGCTGCCGTTGCTCGCGCGCGCGATCACGCTCGGACCTTGCAGCGACGACCTCGTCAATCCGGGCCTCAAGGGCGGCAACCTCGCCGCGCTGGATTCCGGGCGTCTCGTCTTGTATCCATGGCAACATGCCCCATCGAGGATCTGGCACCGGATCGCGGATGGCCCCGCCCACCGCTACGCCAGGGGCCATATTTATTGGCGAAACCTGTGCGAAAGGGAGCTCGATGAAGCTATTTCCGCGACGATCGCCACGATACCGACCGAGGCGGTCTGGATCAGCGTCGACAAAGACGTGTTGCCGGAGAGCGAAGTAGTGACCAACTGGGACCAGGGACAGATGCCGCTCGCCGCGTTGCTGCGCTTCGTGCGTGCAACCGTCGCGCAACGCCGCGTGATCGGCGCCGACATCTGCGGCGAATATGCTCCGTTGGTGCACGCCAATGTGTTCAAGCGCTGGGAAGCGCGCCTGGATCAGCCGCATCGCGCCGAGGTCGCGGCCGCGCGTCTCAAGGACAACGAGCGGGTCAATCGCGCTCTGCTCGCCGCGATCGCGGGAGTTCAACCATGCTGATGTTCGCGTTCCTCGCAGGCTCCGTGCTGTGCGATGTCGGCGGGCAGATCTGCTTCAAGCTCGGCGTGCACGACGACCGCCGATCGAACGGGAGCGGCATTGCGGGTTTCCTGGCAAACCTGGTGCGCTCGCCTTGGATCGCGCTCGGCGTCGTCATTTATGCACTGGAATTCATGTTCTGGTTCGGTGCGCTCACTCTCGCGCCGCTGAGTCTCGCCGTGCCCTTCGCCGCGCTGTCGTACTGCGGCGTCGTGGTTGCGAGCAGGCTCATTCTGCGCGAGCACATTTCCGCGCGGCGCTGGGCGGCGACACTGGTCGTCGCGGCCGGCGTCGCGATCGTTTGCTGGCCGACCGCCTGAGTTTTCGAGGGTCATGATCAAGCCTTCCGAATTCCATCTTCGTGGCGGCCGCTCCGGCGTGTTGCTGATCCACGGATTGACCGGCACGCCGACCGAGATGCGTTTCGTCGGCAACGGCCTCAACCGCGCAGGATTCACCGTGCTCGGCATGCAACTCGCCGGACATTGCGGCGACGAAGCCGATCTTCTCGCGACCGGTTGGCGCGACTGGTACGCGAGCGTCGTCGCCGCGGCCGAACGCTTGCAGGAACAGGTCGATCATCTTTTCGTCGCCGGTCTTTCGATGGGCGCGGTGCTTGCTCTGAAACTCGCGATCGATCGGCCGCGCGAAGTCGACGGGCTCGGCCTCTACGGCACCACCTTCTTCCACGACGGCTGGGCCACTCCGCTGATCGGCCGCTTCGCATTCCTGCTGCCGCTCGGCATGCGTCTCGGGATCGGACGCAAGCAAGTGTCGATGGAAAACCCGCCGTACGGCATCAAGGACGAGCGCATCCGCAACCGCATCGTGA
>Ga0157372_10007524_pt1 | contig 11581 bp, 14 predicted proteins | sample C55metaG_FD_115307 | JGI IMG/M metagenome (GOLD analysis project Ga0157372, IMG submission 115307) | Corn rhizosphere microbial communities from Kellogg Biological Station, Michigan, USA - C5-5 metaG | ecosystem: Host-associated > Plants > Roots > Rhizosphere > Soil | place: USA: Michigan...
GTGCGGCCCAGTATTTCCTTGATCTTTTCAAATTCTTCTTCGCGAAGGCCGAGTTTTACGGCTTGTTCAAGTGTGGCTGTCATAATATGCGCGCAAAATTAAGCCAATTTAGTAGAGAGTCCATAGTAGAGGGTAGAAAGTTGCTATTTGAATTAATATTAGTTATATGCTATGATAGTAAATGATAGTTTTTCACTAACTGCTATCACATATAGCGCAGCATTTCCTGCTCCATCTCATTATCCAGCTTTATAGCCTTGAGTATCTGCAGCATGGTAGGGCCATCCCAGATGAAGCGTGTGGCGCCCTGCTCCCGTACCTGCCGGATGATCTGCACCTTACCGCGAATAATAGCAGCCAATTGCTGCCGCTTCTCCACCATATTTACCAGGTTTTTACCAAACTCTTCTTTTAGTAATTGGGCGTTCTGCTCCTGGTTTTGGAGTATGCCTTTCTCAATGCGTTCTTTTATCTCCGGCTTTGCCAGTAAACGACAGGAATTGTTATAGGCTGCCTGTTCATTCCGGGTTTCCGGGTAAGCGGCTTTGTAAGCCAGCTTGCGATCGCCATGGGCGATCATGTGGAGGATAAATGTTTCGTGGCGGAGGTTCATTGGTTTAAGGTTTTTTAATAGCAAAAATACGCAATTATTTATTATTTAGATACTATTATTTTTTTCTTTCGAAATTGCATCCCCGGTGTTGTGCCAAAGAGCATCTGCAAAAACATCCAAATAAGATAATGCTTAAATAACAAAGGCGGAGCTAAACACCCCGCCTTTATCAAACAGTATACTATATATTAATATTAATGCCTTCCGTGGCCATGGTCATTATCGTGTCCGTAACCATTTCCGCGGTTATCATACCTATGGTTATTATTATTATGCATATCGTTATCATAACGATGGTTTCCATGCTCATGTTGCCATTCACGATGATGCATGTTGCCGGGATTTTGCCAATACTTACGGTCGCGTGAATCGCGGATGGCTTCCTGGTCGCGTCTGCCGGCGTAACCATGATATTCCTTGTAATAACGGTCATGGTGCATCCAAGGGTCACGGTCGTTATTAATAACTACTTTATGCATGTGATATAAGTCTGCATTACGATACCTTGGAGGTAAAGAACGGGCCGTGATCCATCGGCGACCGTTACGATACACATACATACGACGGCTGATATCATAATAAGCGTCAATATCCGGAATGTAATAATAATCAGCACGATCGTAACCGGTTGGGCCCCATGCGGGCTGGGTTCCAAGGTTCAGGCTGAAGCTAAGCTGTGCCTGTGAGTTGATAAAACCCATCACGGCGATCGCTGTCGCAAAAATGATTTTTTTCATATTAATTCTTTGATTAGCAGTGTTAAAAATTATGCCATATTAAAGTTGCAGTTGCTTAAGTAGCTGTAACTGAATTAATACTTACAGTCGTTTGTGGAAAACTATTGCTGGCATAGTATTTAATGTATGGTACTGAAAAGAATTGTGAGTTATGATTATCAATATTAACCTGCACGAACTGGCACTAAAATATGGTGTGGATAAGTATAATTTTTTTGTACTGACAGAAGAAAATAAAGTAACTGTCCTGTATGGTGAAACTGCTGAGAGCGGCATAGTAGGCATTGGCGCAACACATGAAGCTGCTTTGGATGATTTCGACCGAAAGTGGAGATCAAACCACTCGGTGAACGCAGCCTAATTAATAGCAATATCTATTTTAACCTGATTCCCCTCAGGAAATATTTTACGCTTTAAAAGATGGATCCTCAACAATCCATCTTTTAAAACTGCAGTTATACTTTCCCGGTCAATATTATTCGGCAAAGTAAAATACCTGCTAAAACTCCCATATACATTCTCCCATAAGTAGATCCGGCTAAAGCCTTCAAGGTCGCGGCTGTGTGCTCCGGAAACGACGAGCATATTTCTGCGTAGCGTAATGCTAAGGTCTGACTTACTGAACCCCGGTAATGCAAGCCTGATCTCGAATTGAATGTTGTCTTCCATAATATCGGCGCTGGGAATGAACTGCCTGGCATTCAATCGCGGATAAGCAAATGAAGTAGCGGTGCCGCATTTACTGCATTTAAATCTTTTAAACGATATCCAGAACAATAAATACTTAGTAATGAAATGCTGCGGTATGCGCTCGTGCGGATGTAAAACGGATAAGCAGCGCGGGCAATACGGATTCAGCTCTATAACTTTGCGGGTGATGCAGCGCTGAATTAAATTCCTTTTCATGGTAATAGCATATCAGGTGAGTTCTGTGGCTTAACACCTCGGCTTGCTGCTATTTAGGAAGAATGTTGCAGGTCTGTAATCAGTTGCAAGATATATAATTTATTAAGAATCAATTAGCTGGCACATGGTGCTGTATATAAAAAACATGGTTTGCAACCGGTGCAAACTGATGGTGAAACAAGAAATAGAACGTTTGCAATTACATCCAACGTCTGTGGAGCTTGGTGAAGTTATTTTAGAAGAGAAGAAATTATCACAAAACCAGGCTACCGAACTGGAGCAGCGCTTACAGGCATTGGGTTTTGAATTGATAGATGACCGTAAAAGCCGTACAATTGAAAAGATCAAGAATGCAGTGATCGACCTGGTGCACTACAGCGATCAACAGCTAAATGTGAACAATAGCGATTACCTGTCAGATAAATTGCATCAGGATTATTCATCCCTCAGCAAGTTGTTTTCCGAAGTAGAGGGCATGACGATCGAGCAGTATATCATACGCCAGAAGATAGAACGCGTTAAAGAACTACTGGTTTATGACGAGCTGAGCCTTAGTGAAATAGCCGACCGCATGGGTTATAGCAGTACGGCGCATCTTTCTGCACAGTTCAAAAAAGTGACGGGCCTCACACCCAGTTTTTACAAGCATATGCCTGCCCATAACCGAAAGCCACTTGATGAGATCGGTGAATAGCCGCAGAATTTTATAAGTTCTTTCCATCATCGTATAACAACTGTGGCTGCACGTCATTGTAACTTTGCAATAAATAATTTTGAACAATGACACATACATATAATATCACCGGTATGACCTGTAATAACTGCGTAGCCAAAGTACGCAGCGAATTACTGAAAACGCCGGAAGTGCTTGAGGCAGATGTGAAGCTGGATGCACCGCAGGCCACTATTACCATGCAAAAGCATATTCCAATTTCCAGGCTGGAAGAAGCAGTGGCAAAGGCCGGGGCTAAGTATGCGATTGCTGAAGCCGATGGTGGTATGCATGCAATGGACATGGAAGAAATGGTTACCGAAAATTCCTATTATCCCATTTATCTCATATTCTCATATATCCTCGGCAGCACATTGCTGATACAATGGAGTCATGGACATTTCGACCTGATGCAGTGGATGCGCCATTTTATGGCTGGCTTTTTCCTGATTTTTTCATTCTTCAAATTGCTTAACCTGAAAGGCTTTGCAGAAGGATATAGTATGTATGATATTGTTGCTGCAAAAGTTCCTTCATACGGCTACGTATATCCGTTTATAGAGCTTGCATTAGCAGTCGCATTTATTACCAATTTTAATCCGCTTGCTACGAACGTAACCGCACTTGTTGTGATGTTGGTAAGCATTATAGGCGTCACAAAAAATCTGCTGCGTAAGTCGCCCTTTCAATGCGCCTGCCTGGGCACGGTTATTAAGCTGCCTTTGAGCAAGGTTACCTTTTTTGAAGACTTGCTGATGATCGTGATGAGCGCTGTGATGCTTATTCTTTTATAGTAATAAACTAGGGAGATGAAATACATATTGCTGGCTTTATTAGCATGTCTGAACATGCCTGCATTTGCGCAACATATGCATTCCATGAAGATGGAAGACTCTTCTATGAATGGTATGAATAGCATCGGGACTATGAACCATATGGACATGAATATGCCTGGCATGAGCAGTTCTTTTTCAAGGAATCTAACTATGTCACGAGATGGTTCAGGGACATCATGGTTGCCGGATGCAGCACCAATCTATGCCTATATGGTGCATAGTAAAAAGTGGATGTACATGTTTCATGGCAACATCTTCCTGAGGTATAACAAACAAGATATTGGCAATAAGGGTACGCGCGGTGGAGATCAGTTTGATGCACCGAATATGCTGGGCGCTATGGGGCAAAGACAAATAGGAAAGAATGGACTTTTTCATTTTGGCGCTATGGTTTCGCTCGACCGGCTTACAGAAGGTGGGAACGGGTATCCATTACTGTTCCAGACAGGTGAATCATGGAATGGTAAGCCATTGGTAGACCGCCAGCACCCGCACGATCTGCTTTCTGAATTAGCAGTAAGCTATGCTTATTCATTTTCGAAAAAAGCAGATGCTTTTATTTATATAGGTTATCCTGGTGAGCCGGCTTTAGGCCCGGTTACATTTATGCACCGTCCTTCCGGTATGAACAATCCTGATGCACCAATAGCCCACCATTGGGAAGACGCAATGCATATAACATTTGGCGTAGCAACGCTTGGTTTCCGGTACGGCAAGTTTAGACTTGAAGGGTCATCTTTCACCGGGCGCGAGCTGGACGAAAACCGGTATAATTTTGACAAGCCGCGTTTTGATTCGTGGAGCGGGCGTCTGTCGTTCAATCCCAATGCGCACTGGGCATTACAGGTGTCTCATGGGTTTATCAAAAGCCCTGAAGAATTGCATCCCTTAGAAGACGTGAACCGTACAACAGCCTCTGCAACTTATTCGTACCCATTTCATGAAAAGAGTTTTTTAAGTGTTACTGCATTGTGGGGCATGAACAAGATAAAGGATGAAGATGCTTCTAATGCCGCATTGCTGGAGGCAAACCTGCGTATGAATAAACTAATCGTTTACGGGCGTTATGAGTGGGTGCAAAAATCAGGGGAAGAACTTAATATACTGATCAATGATTTGTATTCCCTTAATGCATTTACATTAGGCGCATCTTATGATCTGATCCAAAGCAATGTTATCAGAATGGCATTAGGTGCACAAGGCACGCTATATCACGCCCCTGAAGTACTGAGCTTTTACGGTCATAACCCATTAGCAGGAGAAGTTTATCTGCATTTTTATCCGCCTTTAATGAAGCGTATGCAGATGTAGCAGGTTTTGTATATTTATTATACAAATACTGCCCTGCTATGAAACTGCCTATAATATCCTTGCTTATCGCATCTTCCTTTGCCCTGGCTTCTTTAATTGCCTGTCAGCACAAACCATTTAATGTTTATCCGGTAAGCAGTGATACGGCTGGTTATGGGAATTATCCGGCTGATGTTGCTAAGATCATTTCTACTAAATGTGTGAATGGCTGCCATGACGCAGCTAATTATAAGAATAGTTATAACCTTCGACTCGATACCTGGGCGCATTTATTTGAAGGCTGTACAAACGGCGCTGTAGTTATACCTTACAGATCGGACTACAGTTCACTGATGTATTATATAAATACCAACCCTTTAAGGGGCGCAGTTGGCATTCCCACAATGCCGTTCAATGAAAATCCACCTTACAATAGGCCGCCTTTGTCGAATGATGAATACAATACACTGAAGAAGTGGATCGATGCTGGGGCGCCTGATAAAAATGGGAATATTGCTTTTTCATCACTCGCAGACACAAGGCAAAAGATATACATTACTATGGTTAATTGTAATGAACTCGGCGTGATAGATGGTGAAACGCATTTGATGATGCGGCTCGTAAGCCTTGGCTATAGCAATATGGTTTCACCACATGCTGTGCGTGTTTCTCCCGATGGGAAGTACGTTTATGTATGTTTCTTTGGCAACGGGCAGTATCTCACAAAGATCAACACATCAACAGACCAAATAGAAGGCTACATAGACCTGCATAGAAATTCCACAGGTAAATTTGGTTCGGCATGGACAGGGCTTAATATTCGGAATGACAACACCGATATAGTAGTTTCTGATTTCTTTGCAGGTCTGTTTACTCATGTAAACGCATCGTCCATGCAGCAAGGTTATCAAATATCTGATAAGGACTGGAATAACTTACATTCAATTGTACGCTATCATGGCAAAAGTGTAGATGAGGATACTTTTTATCTCACCTGCCAGGCGGGCAATTATATAATCAAATCATGGTCTGGAGATAACAAGTTGGTAACGGTAGATAATAAATCCCCCTCAAATGACAGCTCTACCGGCTATAATCCGCACGATCTGATTATGCTGCCTGGTGAAGATCGCTACATGGTAACTTGTCAGCGTACTAAAACTGAAAAAGGTCAGGTTATAGTGATGGACGCACATTCAGATAAGCCGATCAAAGAATTCCAGGTAGGCAGGTTTCCTCAAGAGGTGGTTATATCTCCAAAGAACCATCGTGCATATATCACCTGCCAGGAAGATCCGGACCCGAATACCAACTATGCGGGCAGTGTTTACGTTATTGATTACGAAAACCTTTCGGCAACACCAATAGTAATTAGCGGACAGGAATTTGGCCATCCACATGGCATCGCAGTGGACGAGAGGAATAACTTATTGTATGTTGTTAGCGCCGGAGGAGCGCATGCGCATACCGCCCAGCCTATTTGCGGAGGCTCCAATGGCTTCTGTGATACATATGACCTCACTACATTGAAAAAGGTAGGTATTCATAATGAGGTCTTGCCAGGTGCTTATACAGCAGATGTTCGCTTTAAGAATTAATTTTTTATCAACTTGCAGATTATGATTAAAAGCAGGATTTTGCTTTGACGTTTTCTCTACCTTTGTGCCAGCGTGAAGAAGTTTATTGCCATAGCAATGTTGTTTGCCATCAGTTATCAGTATATGATAAAGCTAGGTATCATTGCATATTATGAGCTTAATAAAAGCTACATCGCGCAGAACCTTTGTGAGAACCGGGATAAGCCGCAAATAAAATGCTGCGGTAAATGTTACTTGCGTAAGCAGTTAAAAAAAGCGGAAGATGAAAATACCGGCAGTAAACAACTTCCAACTAAAATAGATAAAGTAGAAGTAGCTGCTTTCTTTCCTCTTGCACCGATACACATATCCGTTCAGGGCTTTTCATTGAAAGTAATTTTTCACGATAGATATCAACAGCCATCGGGCTCTGATCCTTTATCCTCTATTTTTCATCCCCCGCCCGTTTGCTGATCATTTAGTTTTTATTCATTTACCGCATAGCCATAGCTATGCAGGGTAAGCATTTATCAGCATTTAATTTTTTTATTTAATGAAGCAGTTGATCTGCTGTGTGCTGCTATTTTTAAGTGCAGCAACAGCAAAGGCCTGTGATGCGTGCGGTTGTTCTGCAGGCAGCCAGGGCCTGGGCATATTGCCACAATTTTACAGGCATTTTATTGGGTTTCAATATCAGTACCGCAGCTTTAGCAGCCTTCACCAGGAAATTGGAGACAATAAACCGGAAACAAAAGGGGATGAATCGTACAGTACTTACCAGTTGTGGGGTAGGTATTACATAGGCAAGCGTTTACAGCTATATGGCTTTGTTCCCTACCGTACCAGCCTGGTGCGTGAAGATCGAAGCACTATTCAAAATTCAGGTTTAGGCGATATATCCGTTTGGGCAAACTATATTTTAATAAAAACACCCGACTCTTCGGAGAGCGAATGGAAGCAGATGCTTTTGGCTGGTGGTGGCGTAAAGGCGCCAACAGGGCATCACGAGGGTATTAGCGTGCTGGACCGGGAAGGGTTGCCTAATGTGCAACCAGGTACCGGCAGTTGGGATTTTATTACTGATATAAACTACACAGTTCGCCATAATGCCATAGGCGTGAATGCAGAAGCCGCATATACTTTTACCACTGTTGACAAGGAAGACTATAAGTACGGGAATAAGCTGCTAAGCGGCCTTACCGGATTTTATTGGCTACAGACGGGCAAGTTTGCAATACTTCCTCAACTGGGGTTGCGTTATGAATTTACCTTACACGACTATGATAATTACAGTCGTAAATGGCTGAATGAACAAACCGGCGGAAGTATATTCTACGGCATGGCAGGTGTGCAGGCTTATTACAGCCACTGGGGAGTGCAGCTATCTTATCAGTTGCCCCTTGCGCAGAACTACGCTGCAGGAAATGTAACTGCTAAACAAGTTGCCACTGCAGGGCTATTTTTCTTATTCTAAAATTCTAAAATTTTAAAAGTGAACTCAATTAAATATACAACCGGTTTATTGCTTGCAGTAGCGTTGTTGCTGCAGGCCTGTCAAAAAAAGGACAACACAGTGGCCACTCCGGCGCAGGTAAATATATCTATCAGCTCGCCTGTAAATGGCCAAACTTTTCACAGTTCAGATACTGTCTTGATAAAAGCAGATGTCTCGTATCCAACTGAATTGCACGGATATGAAATAAAGATCACCGATACTGCAACAGGACTTATATTATTTGATGATGCCCAGCACGTACATAATGATCACTTCAGCATTAATGAACAATGGAATGATAAACCTTCACAAGCTGCAACGCTTAAGATGGAAGTGATCGCTGAAGTAGACCATGACGGAAATACAGCTACTAAAACTGTCTTATTTAAATATCAACCTTAAAAAAACTAATTATGAAAAACTTTAAGCAAATTCTATTCTTATCCGTTTTATGCCTGGCTGCTGTTAGTTGCCATAAAAAAGATAATAATAACAATACTGGCACCCAATGCGTTGCCGGCGCTGGCGGCAATGTAACCATTGTATGTTATGCGAAGCATAATGGTGTAACACTTTTGAATTATGACGTTCATCCTGATACTGCCTTTATAAAGTATGGTGCAACTATGTTAGCAGGCATTGGCCCCTCCGATTGCGATACATTTTTTGTTGGAGAAGCCGGTGAGGACCATATACATTGTAAAGGGCTGAAGTGCGGCATTTATTATATTTATCGCACAGCCTATGACTCAGTAGCTAACGCCCGGTACGCAGGTGGTATAAGCATAAATATTACCCAAACCAGCGGAGAGATCGATACGGCTATCAATGTCAATTAAACTGCCGTTCATAAATCAGGGTGCATGTGGGCAGGAATGTTCACATGCTTCTTAACAGATTATATATCAGCATTTTCGTAAGATTTATTAGTTAAATTTGTAAAGGCCGTTTAAATATGAAAAAGCAATTTTTAATTCTTCTGATCACAGGTATAGTGGCAATGGCTGCATCCTGCAGGAAAGACCCTTCTAATAATACCGGTACAACGACTACACAATACGGAAAGACCAAACTTGAGTTTTTCAATAATGTAGGTAGCAGTAAGCTTAACATGAATACGCAATGGTATAAGAATGAGAATGGTGATTCCTTTATGGTTTCTAAATTCAATTATTATATCAGCAATGTAAAGCTTACCGGGGTAAGTGGTACCGGCAATTATGCAGAGCCTAATAGCTACCACCTGGTACAGGAAAGTGATGCAAGCAGTCAATCGTTTGATATGTCAAATGTGCCTTACGGAAAATATAGCTCTATTACATTTACCATTGGCATAGACAGCCTGATGAACGTATCAGGGGCCCAGGCAGGCGCTTTGGATCCCTTGAATGGCATGTTCTGGGATTGGAATACCGGCTATATCATGATGAAGTTTGAAGGTACATCGCCGCAGGCTAAGACTACCAATGGCGTTTTGCAATTGCACCTGGGTGGTTTCAGCGGAGCTAATAGCGTAGTAAAAACAGTGACACTTTCATTTGACGAGCCAATTCAGGTAGGTGGCAATACACCGCATGTGCATCTGACCGCAGATGTGCTCGCACTGTTCAAATCGCCTAACAAAATAGATTTTTCAAATACTGCTACTATCATGACACCGGGTGCAGCAGCCAAAAAAATAGCAGATAATTATGCCAATATGTTTACCATAACATATGCAGGACTTTAAATAGTACGGGTAGTGAAAGCTACCTGTACTTATAATATTGTAAATAATGAAGAGAACACTGATAGCAGGTTTTGTGGTTATGTGCCTTATAATTTTGCAGTTGTACAGTTGTAAAAGAGATCCTTCTTTTGACCAGCCTGTAACTACTGCAGATAATATAAGCTTTTCAGTGCCATCGGGCTGGCCGCAGCCTTATTATACTTTCCAGAATAATACCCTTACCAAAAGTGGCTTTGAACTTGGCCGGAAGATATTTTATGATACACGGTTGTCAAAAGATAATACAGTGTCTTGTGGTACATGCCACCAGCAATATGCTGCATTTGCAAACCTGGATCATGAAGTAAGCCATGGGTACAATAATTTGCTGGGTACCCGTAATGCTCCGCCATTGTTTAACCTGAACTGGCATACTTCCTTCTTCTGGGATGGCGGCGTGAATAATATAGAGAACCAACCCATTAATCCGATTCAGAATCCGGTGGAAATGGCTGGTGATATGAATGCGATCATTGCCATGATGAATGCAGATGCAACGTATAAGAATATGTTTACTGCTGCTTTTGGAACGAATGAGGCTAATTCCCAAAGGATATTTAAGGCGTTGACACAGTTCATGTGTATGATGATATCATGCAATTCAAAGTATGATAAGCATATGCACGGGGATGCGGGCGGCGAATTTACAGACCAGGAAACCCGCGGACTTGCAGTGTTTAGGTCGAACTGCGCTGCCTGTCATAAAGAACCGCTGTTCAGCGATTTTAGCTATCGTAATAACGGCCTTCAGCCCACTGTCGTGAATGATAGCGGCCGTGCACATATTACCAAGGATACCGCGGATCTTTACAAGTTCCTGGTTCCTTCCCTGCGAAACCTCACCTATTCGCGCCCGTATATGCACGATGGAAGGTTCGGTTCAATAAACGACGTGTTGACGCATTATACAACTGGTATTTATCAGTCCTCAACTTTGGATCCCTTGTTGAAGAGTGGTATTAAGTTAACAGAACAGGATAAGCAAGATCTTATGGCTTTCCTTAAAACATTGGATGACCCAGCATTCTTGGCGGATGCCCGTTTTAGTGAGGCACTTGCGAAATAATATTGAGTCTATTTTTTTGTAACTTTAATAAAGCACTTTTTTCTATGAAGAACCTAATAAAACCTTTGGCATTAGTTGCAGTAATGAGCCTGATGGCCTTTTCTTGTCATAAAGACAATAACAGCAATAATAATAACAATAACACGGCAGGCAAAGGTGGCAGTGGCGTGATACGCGCAATACCTAAGCACCATACGCGCCTTATTGATAACTGTACCATCTATATAAAATATAATGCTAGCACCACACCTTCGTCTTATGATGATTCAATAAAGTGTGTAAAGATCAATGACACAGCGCAGGCAGTTTTTACAGGCTTAAAAAATGGAAGCTATTATCTGTATGGCTATGGTTATGATAGCTCCATATCCAAAAATGTAAGCGCGGGTATCGCATTTACATTGAGCGCACAGGATACGGAAAGAGTGTATGTGCCGGTAACCGAAGGAGATTAAGTTAGTAGCCATTTATAAAACAAAAGGCAGCCTTATTGGCTGCCTTTTGTTTTATCCTTAAACTGCTGACTGTAAATTGACAATTGCAGACTTTGTTATTTATTCATTGTAGCAAGAAATTCTTCA
>Ga0157372_10007525_pt1 | contig 11581 bp, 10 predicted proteins | sample C55metaG_FD_115307 | JGI IMG/M metagenome (GOLD analysis project Ga0157372, IMG submission 115307) | Corn rhizosphere microbial communities from Kellogg Biological Station, Michigan, USA - C5-5 metaG | ecosystem: Host-associated > Plants > Roots > Rhizosphere > Soil | place: USA: Michigan...
GAACGCTTGTCTCCGCGCGATGGCACCACGATGTGGACGCGCGTGGCGCGTCCACCGGCGCCGGCAAGTTGCTCGGAGAGCACTTCTTCCAGAGCCTCGCGATCCTCGAAATCGACCGGGACATACACGTTTCGCGGGACATACGGCTGGCCGATATAGAGCTGTGTAAGAAACGAAGAGAAGAATTCCGCAGGATTGAAACTTGTCGGTGTGGGGACAGCCGCCCCCGGTTGTCCGGCGGAGCTTTGCTCCGCGCCTGTCTCAGCCTGATAGTCCTCTGCCGGGAGGGCACGACTTTCAGTCGTGCCGTTAGAGTCTGGGGAATGGGTATCGGGACGGCTGGAAGCCGTGCCCTCCCGAGCGTTGGCAGGCTCCAACTCGGGCAGGTCCTCCCAGAAGAATTCGCGGCGATCCAGCACCCGCCCGCCGCGCATATGGAACAGATTTACGGCCAGCATGCCGTTTTCGAAGTGATACCCAAAGACGTCGGCGTCGTCGCCTTCGGCAGCTGCGATCCGTTGCTTTTCCTGCAACTGTTCGACAGTCGAGATCAGGTCGCGATATTTGGCCGCCCGCTCAAATTCCTGGGCTTCGGCCGCCGAATGCATACGATCCCGCAAAGACCGCGCCAGCTCCGCCTGCCGTCCGTCGAGAAACAGCTTTACGTCGCGTACGGCCTCCTGATAAATCTCGGGCGTCGTCAGGCCTTCAACGCATGGCCCCAGACATCGCCCGATGTAGAACTGCAAACACGGCCGCGGGTGCGAGCGGTTCAGATCGACATCGCAGGAAGGGACCAGAAAATTGCGGTGAATCAGGTCCAGGATTCTGTAGGCCAAGTTGGCGGGGAAGTACGGGCCGTAGTAGACGCTGCCATCCTTCTTCAGCCGCCTAGTTACATAAACCCGGGGAAAGCGCTCGCCCAGGGTCAGCTTCACATAGGGATACGTCTTGTCATCCCGAAGCAGGATGTTAAAGCGCGGCTTTTTTTGCTTGATGAGGTGGTTTTCGAGGGCCAGCGCTTCTTTGTTGTTGGCCACAACGATGTAGTCCACGTCGACAGCTTCGCGAACAAGGGTGCCGGTTTTGGCGTCGGAAACCCGGCCTTCATGAAAGTAAGAGCTCACCCGGTGGCGAAGGCTCTTGGCCTTGCCGACGTAGATCACCTCGCCCTCGGCATTCTTGTACAAATACACACCGGGAGAAGCGGGAATTGACCGGATTTTCTGCTGCAGATCCATGGATTACGTTGGAGTCTTAATACGGGTCTTTACTGATTACCAGAGCTGCTACTCCCATTTTAGTTGATGATTTGAACGGGTATGAGGTCGCGAGGCTGGTCGCAGAAGCCGTGTACTCAGTAGATTAGGGCGGTTGAGGTTCCGCCACAGACCCGGGAGGGGTGAAATAAGTTGCGTCTGTGCCAATTCGGAAAAGGGGAGCTGCGGAATTCCGCAAACAGTATAAAATTTCCTCTATTTTCAGTCCCTACATACAACAGCAGGTATACTGGATTCGCATCTAAGCCGTGTATGTTGAGTATGTTATCGGGAGCCGCACTGGGGTATAGGGTTGGCATCCCTCGTGCTCAGATGAAGTTTGGCTGAACTTGCTGACGGTTGTAAAAACCGGTCCAGATTTGACCTGACGCGTCCCAGCGAGTCAGGTTCCAGGCACAGAATATAAGAACTGTAGCCCAGGTTTTTGAGAGTTAAGAAGAGAGGAAGGAGTCCTCCACACATGAATCGCACTTCGTTAGCTTTAGTACTGGTTGCAAGCATGGCGGCGACGGTCGGCTGCGCCAGCAAGAAATACGTTAAAGAACAGACCACGCCGATCATCAACAAGACCAATGAGCTCGACGACCTGACCGCCCAGAATTCCAAGGCGATCAAAGACGTTGACGCGCGGGCCCAGGCCGGTATTCAAGACGTTAATACCCGCTCTGCAGCCGCTGATCAAAAGGCCCAGGCTGCTGGACAGACCGCCGCCCAAGCCCAAACCCTTGCGAATAACGCCGTTCATCGAGTTGACGTGCTGACTGATGCCGTGAGCAATCTCGATAACTACAAGATCGTCAGCGAAACCTCGGTCCATTTTGGCTTTGACAAGGACTTCCTGACCAAGCAAGCCAAAGACGAACTCGACAAGATGGCCAGCGCCGTTCCGAACACCAAGGGATACATCATCACGGTTGAGGGTGGCACGGATTCGGTCGGTCCCGCGGACTACAACTACAGCCTCAGCGAACGCCGCGCGGATTCGGTGATTCAGTATTTGAGCTCGAAATACAATATCCCTGCCCACAAGATCTATTTAATCGGATTGGGCAAGGATAAGCCGGTCGAGCCAAACAAGACCCGCGAAGGCCGCGCCGCGAACCGCCGTGTCGATATTCGTCTAATGACGAATACCGCTGGCGCAACCACGCAGCAGCCGGCAGCAACACCGGCTCCGCCTTCAATGTAAGAGTTTTCCCTCCTCCCCGGAGGACTTCGCCAACAGCCGCCCTTTAACCAGGGCGGCTTTTTTGTGTCTTGAGTTTGGTCAATTCGCCAGCCGGGCGCGGAGTAAAATAGGCTCATGCGTATCCGTCAATCCTTTGTCGTACTTGCCTGTCTTTCGGTCTGTTTCTGCTTTGTGCCGCAGCTGGCAGCCCAGCAGGATGACTCCTTGCCTCAGGCCTCGCGCCAGGACGAAAAAGAAGAAAGTGCTGCGCGCGCTACCGAGGAAAGCTCCAGCAAAGACACCCGGGTTGACTTGAGCCCTCCTAAAGATGATGAGAAGAACCACCCCATGAGCGGGGCCGCGATTTCTGACGCCCAGGAGGCGCCTTCAGACGTTCAGGAGATGCATCCCTGGGACCCGCACAAGGCTGCCAAGGATGTGGAAGTAGGCGACTATTATTTCAAGCGGAAGAATTACAAAGCTGCCATTGAACGCTACAAGCACGCCCTGATTTACAAGCAGGACGACGCCATCGCTACCTACCGGCTGGCCGAGTCGCTCGACAAGACAGGAGACCTAACCGAGGCGGTCACTTACTATCGGGCATACCTGAAAATCCTTCCGCACGGACCATATGCAGCAGACGCGCAGAAGGCTCTCGGCCGGCTGACCGCCGAGAGTCGGGCGAATGCGGTCGCGAAGTAACTCGTGTGGGGTCGGACACTCTTGTCCGACGCATTTGACTTCTGTTTAGGGCCACCGAGACGCCTCCTTTTTCGGCGAGTCGCGGCATTGGTCGGACAGGAGTGTCCGACCCACACAGGCCGTGTGATACGCTGACTTTTCTCATGGCTGCCCCCGATGCACTCAAGCGCGAAGCGCCGGATTCGTTGATGCTCACCGGCTTCTGGTATCGCGCGCTGCCGTCAGAAAAAGTCAGGGGCAGCGCGTTGCAGAAAGCCATGCTGCTCGAAATTCCGCTGGTGATTGGGCGGGATCGCAACGGCAAGGCGTTCGCACTTCGCGACGCCTGTCCTCACCGAGGTATGCCGCTCTCCTGCGGGAGGTTTGACGGTGAACAGGTGGAATGCAGTTATCACGGCTGGAAATTCGAGGCGGCCAGCGGACAATGCCGCCTGATTCCATCGCTGACTGCGGAACAGAATCTGAAAATAGATCGAATCTATGCCGGGAGTTTTGCCTGCGAGGAGCGGGACAGTTTTATCTGGGTTTTTATTCCTGATCCCGGCCCCGCCGGTGCAGGATTCACTCGACGCGATGATCCGCAAAACCCCGCTCCGCAAGTCCCGACCTTTAGCGAAAAATTCAAGACCGCATATCTCAGCTCGGCTATGCCCTCCACCGTCGACCACGGGATCATTGGTTTGATGGATCCTGCGCATGGGCCGTTCGTGCATCAGGCATGGTGGTGGCGCTCGCAGCACAGTATTCACGAAAAGCGAAAACATTTTGAGCCGATTCCGAATGGTTTCCGCATGAGCGCGCACACGCCGAGTTCGAACAGCGCGCCGTACAAGTTGCTTCGGCTTTATGCCGACGCTGATTCGATCACGACCACAATTGATTTCGTTTTGCCGAACCTGCGGCTCGAAACCATTCGGGCAGGGAAGTACTGGTTTTCGTCGTTGACCACGGTCACACCGATTACCCGCGACCAGTGCCGGATTGACGTCGTCGCGTGCTGGAATATTTTTCGTTTTGTGCCATTCGGGCCGTCGTTGCTGAAATTTGTATTCGCGAAATTCGTCGAGCAGGACCGCCGCACCATGGAGTTACAGAGCGAAGGCCTGAAGCACAACCCACATTTGATGTTGATCGACGACGCCGATCGTCCCGCCAAGTGGTACTTCGGATTGAAAGCGGCGCACCTGGAGGCGAAGCGAACCGGTGAAGAGATGAAACATCCGATGGGCGGGCCAGTAACGCTGAAATGGAGAAGCTGAAGCAAGTTCCTGAGATTCACATTCGCCCGGCGAGAGCGCTTCAAGAGAATGTGCTTTACTCTGTGGCGTTCCTCTGTGGACCCCGGTGTCCTCTGTGGTTAAGTTTTGCCGGAGACTAAATCAAATTCAAAAGCTAACCACAGAGAACACTGAGGTTCACAGAGCAATGCCACAGAGGTGTCCTCAATGTTCTCTCCCTGACTTGAAGCTTTGAACTTGCTACTCCGCTTTCTGCTTCACCCTCACCACCGTAATCTTCGCGAAGCCTTCATCGAATGTCGGTGCTTTCAGTTTTGCCGACATCTTGCGCATCACATCTTCGGGAACGATGCGGTCGCGGCGGTTGTGGCGCTCAATGCAGACATCGAGGGGGACGTCGAAAAATACCGCCTGGGCTTCATACCCAAAATCTTTAGCCAGCTTGACCCAGTTATTACGTTCCTGTGGAGTGAGATTGGTGGCATCAACATAGTTTGTCGGACGGCGGGCGATAAGGCGCGCTTTCAGCATGGAACGAAGATTGGAGAAGACCAGGTCCTGGAAGCGCTGCTCCGTGGGGTCATCGAACAGCATGGTGCGGAGCACGTCACTCGATAGCGGCGTGATGTTATGGCGCTTGAACCATGAGCTTTTACCTGACCCCGGAAGTCCGACGGCCAGAACGACGATTCCTTTCGACGGTTGGTGCGTGATCGCCGGCGAAGATGCTGCCGCGGGAATTGGCGTGGAATGGGCCGCTGTCGAAGCGGCCACGGGCGCCGCTTGTCCGCTCGGTTGCCCCGGCCGTTTGCGGCCGCGGCCGCCACGACGTCGTCGGCGAGGGCGACGTGACTGATCCGACGGCGCGTTCGAAGGCAAGGTATTCTCGCGTGATTCAACCGGAGCAGCAGACTCGCCATCCGAATCCGACTCGGATTCTGTGACCGGCGGCTCGGGAGTTTCTTCTCGATGCTGGGTTCGCGCGGTCGCTTCAGGCGTCGCTTCGAAATAAGCCGGCTGTAGGGGCGCAGGCCCACTGGCCGCGGCCTCCTCGGACTTTTTACGTCGTTTCAGTTTCTCCTGCATCCATTTACGCATGTGTGGCCTTGTGACATATTGGGTCGCTGAGGCAATCAGCCGATATACATCCAGCGACTTAAGATTCGTGCAATGTGTTCGATTCTAAAGCCTGACAACCAAAGTGCGATAGAGGACTAGCGAGGTTATGCCGATCCCCAAAGAAATACAAGGTCAGAAATACATCTGCCTGACGACGTTCCGGAAAAGTGGAGTTGGCGTGGCCACGCCGGTCTGGTTCGCAGAACGCGACGACAAACTTTATGTAAAGACGCGAATCGAGTCAGGCAAGTCCAAGCGCATTCGCAACAACCCGAAGGTAAAAGTAGCTCCATCTACGATTCGGGGGAAAATCATCGGGCCGGAATTTAGCGGGAAGGCGCGGATTCTTCGGCGAGAAGAATCTGGTCCGGCAAAAGAAGCAATTAATCGCAAATATTTTTTGGCGCGATTGTCGCTTTGGAATAGCAAGAATGAATATTTGGAAATCGAGATCGTCGAGTGAGATGGTTCAATTTCTCTCTCACTTACATTAGTGATCGAAATCACAGGACAATTGCAACTCGAAACTTAAATTAAAAGAGTGGTTGCAATTTGCGGCAGTTCGCGTGTGGCTGTTAACATTCTTGTTTCCCTAACAGCTCAAAATTTCATCAGGGCAGTTCACTTCATATCGGAGGCGACATGGCTATCAAAGTAGGCATTAACGGTTTCGGAAGGATTGGCAGGAATGTTCTGCGCGCGTCTTTGCAGGACCCAAACCTGGAATTCGTTGCGGTCAACGATCTTACCGAACCGAAAACCCTGGCCCACTTGCTGAAGTATGACTCGGTTCTCGGCAACCTTCCCAACAAGGTGAGCGCCAGCGGCGACAGTATTCAAGTCGATGGCAAAACCATTCGTGTGTTTAAAGAAAAAGATCCAGCCGCGCTGCCCTGGGACAGTGTTGGCGCGCAGGTGGTGATTGAATCCACCGGCCGCTTCACCGACGCCAATGACGCGAAAAAGCATTTGCGCGGGCCGGTGAAGAAAGTCATCATCTCGGCGCCGGCGAAGAACGAAGATGTCACGCTGGTGCTGGGCGTGAATCACGACAAGTACGACCCGGCCAAGCACAATATCATTTCGAACGCATCTTGCACCACGAATTGTTTGGCGCCCATAGTTAAAGTGATCCATGACACTTTCAAGATCATCAGCGGGACGATGACCACGATCCATTCCTACACCAACGATCAGGTCATTCTTGACTTCCCGCACAAAGATTTGCGGCGGGCGCGTGCGGCTGCGCTGTCGATGATTCCAACCTCGACAGGTGCGGCGAAAGCGTTGAAGCTGGTGATCCCAGATATGGCAGGAAAGCTGGACGGGTTCGCGGTCCGCGTGCCGACTCCCAACGTTTCGGTGGTTGACCTCGTTGCGCAAGTCGAGAAAAAGGCCACAAAAGAAGAAGTGAACGCCGCGCTGAAAAAAGCTTCCGAGAGCGGGCCACTGAAAGGCTACCTGGGATACGAGGAAAATGAATTGGTATCGTCGGATTTCAAGGGCGATTCGCGTTCCTCGATCGTGGATTCTCCGTCGACCCTGGTGGTGGGTAATCTGGTGAAAGTGGTTTCCTGGTACGACAACGAGTGGGGATACTCCTGCCGGGTTCGTGATCTGATTAATTTCATCGCCAGCAAAGGTTTATAGGACAGTTGTCAGGGGTTAGTGATTGGTGGTCGGTCGACCTGCTCATCACTAACCACTCCCGTTGATCACTCGATTTCAAGGTGACGCACAAATGTCAAAGCTTTCCATTCGCGATTTACCGCTCAACGACCACCGAATTCTCATGCGAGTGGATTTCAACGTCCCACTCGAAGATGGCCGGGTGATGGATGACACGCGCATCCGAGAAACTTTGCCAACGATCGAATATGCCTTGCGGCATGGCGCGCGGCTGATTCTCGCTTCCCATCTGGGACGGCCGAAGGGAAAGCCGAATCCAAAGATGAGTTTGAAGACAGTCGCCGAGCGCCTGCGCATGCTCATCGACAAAGAATTGGGGCGCGGTGAGAACGTTGGTTTTTGTCCGGATTGTGTAGGCATTGAAGCCGAGGAGATGGCCGGAAAGCTGGAGAAGGGCCAAACGCTACTGTTGGAAAATTTGCGCTTTCACGCTGAAGAAGAAGCTAACGATGAAAAGTTCGCCAAACAACTTGCCGCACTTGCCGATTACTACGTGAATGACGCATTCGGCAGCGCGCATCGTGCACACGCGTCGACGGTCGGAATCACCAAGTTTGTGCAGAAGTCTGCCGCTGGGCTCCTGATGGAGAAAGAGCTCGAATATCTCGGACGCGCGATGTCGCACCCTGAGAAGCCTTTTGTCGCGATATTGGGCGGCGCTAAGGTGAGTGACAAGATCGCGGTCATTGCGAACCTTCTGACTAAAGTCGATACGCTGATTGTCGGCGGCGCAATGGCCTACACTTTCCTCAAGGCGCAAGGTCAGCCGGTAGGCAAGTCGCGGGTCGAGGACGACAAGATCGATTTAGCAAAAAAGATTTTGCAAGACGCAAAATCGCACAACGTGAAATTTTTGCTTCCCGTCGATCACGTAGTAGCTGACAAGATGGATGCCGGTGCGAAGACGCAAATAGTAAAGAACATTCCTGAAAATCTTATGGGTCTGGATATCGGGCCGGAATCGATCGAGCTATTCTCCGAGGAAATTTCCCGCGCAGCTACCATCGTGTGGAATGGCCCCATGGGCGTCTTCGAAATGACGCCTTTCGCGAAGGGGACTTTTAAGCTGGCGCGCGCGGTGGCCGAGAACGCGGGGGCGACTTCGATTGTTGGTGGAGGCGACTCGGTTTCCGCAGTTACCGCGGCAGGAGTAGCGGACAAAATTTCGCATATCTCGACCGGCGGCGGCGCATCGCTCGAATTTCTCGAGGGCAAGGAATTGCCCGGAGTCAAGGCGCTTACCGAAAAACATTAGAGCATTGCTTTATCTCTGCCAGACGTAAACGCGCGCATGATTTTCTTCGACATTGACGGCACGCTGATCGACCATGCCAGCGCCTCAGCCGCGGCGAGCTTAGTTTTCTTCGATCAATTTCCTGGCGCGATTCCATTTTCGCGCGAGGAATATCCCGCGGCCTGGGAACAAATCCTCAACAAACACTTTAAGCTTTGGTGCAGAGGCGAAGTTTCGCTTTGGGAGCAGCGGCGCGGGCGCATGCGAGATGTATTTGCCGCTCCGGAAATGAGCGACGACGAAGCCGACGCGCGCTACCGCATTTTTATCCGCGAGTATGAGGCACTGACGCGCCCGTTCGAAGACGCCGAGCCGTGCCTGCAGCGTCTAGCCGGGCAGCCCCTTGGGATCATTTCAAACGGCGCTCGCGAGCAGCAGATCGGGAAGCTAAAACGTGCCGGATTGCTGAAATATTTTTCGGTGATGGTTTATTCCGAGGATGTCGGGCTGGGTAAACCTTCACATCGCATTTTTCTCGAAGTCTGCCGCCGTGCTGGACATTCATACAAGGAATGCGTGCACATCGGCGATGATCTGGAAGCCGACGTTGCCGCCAGCCGTTCGTTGGGGATGCGCGGCATTCACTTGAGCCGAACAGGCGAATCGCCGGTCGGGCCGCCAGTTATTTCCACTCTGAACAATCTTACTGAGATCCTTCAGTGAACCCAGGCCATTAAACCAAATACAGAATATTCGAACGAGGGCACTCAAATGAGTCGCAAGAAACTGATCGCTGCCAACTGGAAGATGTACAAGAACCCATCGCAGACGAAAGACTTTTTTAAAGATTTTCTGCCAGCTGTTTCTTCCCACGATCGCGATGAAATTGTGGTGTGCCCGCCTTATGTCGATCTTCACGCGGCTATCGAGTCGGCAAAAGGGTCAAAGGTCGCGGTTGGCGCGCAGAACGTTTACTGGAAAGACGAAGGCGCATTCACCGGAGAGATCTCTCCGCAGATGCTGGTCGCAGTCGGATGCACGCACGTAATCATCGGCCACTCAGAGCGTCGGCAGTATTTCGGCGAAACTGATGACACGGTCAATTTAAAGCTGAAAGCTGCTTTGGAGCATGGACTGATTCCGATCGTCTGTGTAGGTGAAGTTCTCGAAGAGCGTGAAGCCAACCTGACGGAAGATGTTTTGCGGCGGCAGTGCATGCGCGCCTTCAGTTCGATTTCGGCCAAGAAAGCCGCCAAGTTGGTCGTCGCTTATGAGCCGGTTTGGGCGATCGGCACGGGAAAGACGGCTACGCCTGAAATGGCGTCCGATGCGCATGTCCTGATTCGCGGCGAGGCAGGGAAGGCATTTGGTGAAGACTTCGGCGCGAACCTGAGAATTCTTTATGGCGGATCAGTCAAGCCGGAGAATGCGAAAGCTCTGATGTCTCAAGAGGAAATTGATGGCGCTCTTGTCGGCGGCGCAAGCCTGGACCCGAAGTCCTTTGCGGCGATCGTGAAATATTAATTCACGAGATCACAGTCGTTTGGCATATTCAAACAGAGGCATTCCGAAGAAATCGACCGATCTTCCCGTCGCGCAAAATCCATTGCGTTCATAAAAACGTATGGCTCGCTTGAGCGGCTCGGTCGTGTCGAGAGTAATGCGATTGCAACCGCCTTCGCGCAGATGAGATTCAGCGCGATCGAGTAATAGCTGAGAAATGCCTCGTCCCTGCCATAGAGGAAGAACTGACATGCCGCGCAAGTGGCCTTCGCTGTTTTGTATTATCTTGCACGCGATGGTTCCGACTATCTCACCAGAATCAGACACCGCGGTAAATACGGTCATCTCGTGCAGACGCTCTCGCACGGTGTTCAGGTCCAGAACGGTATCGTTGTAAGCGCCTGGTGTGTATTGGGATTGAAATGGCGCAAATGCAGAATGCAAACAGGCGAGAACCCCTTCACAATCCGCGGCAGTCGCTGGGCGGATTGTGATAGCGGAAAGCTGCCGGGTCATTTCATCGGAGCCAGTCTTCAAGTTCTACGCCGCGCTCAGTTTTCTCATCGCGATATTTCACAATTACCGGCGCGTAGAGCGATATTAGCCAATCTTTGGCCTTGCCTTTATTAACGGCGCGCGATCCGGGGACAACTACAGCGCCATTCGGGACCTCCAGCGGCCTGTCATCCGCGGAGCGATAAACCTCTTCTTTCACCAGATCATAAAGCGGAGTGGACCGGGTGAGGATCGTCCCGGCGCCTAACACTGCGCGTGCACGAACCAGCGTGCCTTCGTAGACTCCGCAGTTGCCGCCTACCAGCACGTCGTCTTCGATAATCACCGGCGCGGCGTTTACGGGCTCGAGCACGCCGCCAATTTGTGCGGCCGCACTCAGGTGGACGCGTTTACCGATTTGCGCGCACGAACCGACCAGCGCGTGCGAATCGATCATCGTTCCCTCGTCGACGTAGGCCCCAACATTGATGAACATGGGCGGAGCACAAATCACCGACGGCGCGACGTATGCACCCGAGCGAACCGACGAGCCCCCGGGAACCACTCTCACCTTGTCGGCGACAGTGAATTGACGGGCAGGAAAGGTGTCCTTATCGACGAAGGAGAGGCACTCGCCGCTGCCCATTTGCTTGATTTCGCCCAAGCGAAAGCCAAGCAGAATGCCTTGTTTAACCCAGCCGTTGACCTGCCACTCACCGCCCTTCTTCTCAGCTGCGCGAATTTCTCCGCGCGTAAGAGCGTCGCGAAATTTTAGAAATATTTCGCGTGCGTTCGGTCCTGGCTCATCCATCGAAACGAGCTGTTCAATCTGGGATCGCAGAGAGTCCATGGACGGACAAGTATAAAGGAGAACAGGAAGTCAGAAGTGAGGAGTCAGAATGCAGAAGTAAGAATGGAGAAGCGAGAACCGGGTTTACCTCTGCATTCTGAGTTCTTACTTCTGCATTTGTGTTAAATGCATTTGCACTCGCTGCGAATCAAAACATTTGGCAGCGTGTGGGTCACTTGCCGGGCCTCCGCGAGCGTGGGATACGGTCCGTGCCATTGGGCATGATTGGCTGAGTGTCCGGCGGGGCGGGCTTTTCCGTTGCTGCATTGGCCGCAGGTCGAACGATGTAGCACGGCTTTA
>Ga0157372_10007527_pt1 | contig 11579 bp, 8 predicted proteins | sample C55metaG_FD_115307 | JGI IMG/M metagenome (GOLD analysis project Ga0157372, IMG submission 115307) | Corn rhizosphere microbial communities from Kellogg Biological Station, Michigan, USA - C5-5 metaG | ecosystem: Host-associated > Plants > Roots > Rhizosphere > Soil | place: USA: Michigan...
CTCGGAATGGGACGCAAACGCGTGCGCGACATTCGATCGTCGATGTCGCGATCCATGTACATGTTCACCGCGTTCGCGCCGCCCGCCATCAAATAGCCGCCGGCAAACACCGCGAGCACGAGCGTCCAGCTCGGATGACCGGCGACGAACATAGGCACGATGGTGGTGACCAGCAACAGCGAGATGATGCGCGGTTTTGTGAGCGCGATCAGGTCGCGTATCAACGAACGTCGACGCGTCTCGACGGCGACTGCCTGACTCACAGCTCGCCTCCGCGCGCGGCGAGTGGACGCAACTCATTCGCGGAGCGCGCCACGGGCGCGTCTCTCTCAGCGCGCCGCCCAACCGAGTGCGGCGTAACACGCCGAGCCAAATACGCGAGCGTGAAACAGCTGAGCCAAATTCCCACGCCGGTCGCCTCATGTAATGAGCGCAGAACCGGAGGTAAATGCAGTAAAATCATCGATGACGCGACGACGAGCTGAAGGATCACCATTCCAAACGCAATCCACGCGGCGCGGACTACAATCGGCGCCTCCTCTTCGCGACGCTTCCAGAGCATCATCACGACGCCGAGCAAATGAAGGACGAGAAGGACCGCGACCGTTCGGTGCGTAATCTGGATGTAGACACCGAGCGGGTCGACATTTGGATTTCGTCCGCAGCTCGGAACAGTCGTGCAGCCAACGGCTGCGCCCGATACCTTCGCCGTGAGGCCGCCCAGCGCGACGGCTAAAATCGCGAGTCCCGCGGCAGCGCGAGCCGATCGTGACGCGCGCGCCGTGCCGAGCTGCGACATGGCGCTCGTTCCGCCCAGCGCACCAGCGCGAATGGCCGTCGTGGCGACAAGTGCCAGCAACGTCATCGCAACCAGCCAATGCGCGACGGTGGCCCACGGCGCGTTGCCCATCTTCACTGTGACGCCGCCGAGGATCGCGGCGAACAACACCGCGCCGACTGAACCAAGGCTCGAGCGAAGCACTCCGCCACGGCCACTGATACCAGGTTCGGCGCGGTGCAGGTATGCGACGAGCGCCATCGACACGACAGTGATGACGAGAATCGACGCGAGGTACCGATGGCTGACTTCGACGACGAGGTCCGGCCGGCTGAGCGGAGGGAACCAGTAGCCGTAGCACTTCGGCCAGTTGTCGCCGCAACCCATTCCGGAGCCCGAGATGCGCACGATCGCGCCGAAAATGAGATGTAAGCACGCGACGACGAGTGCCGCGACCGATAGGCGCCGCACGGCCTTCATCGCATCATCCCCGTAAGAACTGGCCCTGTGAGATGCGTCGCGTGAATGGCGCGCCATGTGAACACGAGGACGACGGCGAGAGCCACGCCCGGCAGAATGGCCCAGGCGATTTCGACGACTCGACGGGTCGCCGATGCTGGCGCGTGCTCCGGCGCACGAGCGGGCGACACGATGACGGACTGGACGATCGCCAGCTGGGCGAGAGTACAACACGCGACTGCGATCCAGAAGATCGAGTCAGCGATGCGTAGTGACATGAGTCAGGATGATCGAAGAATGAACGACGTGAAAGCTAGCGGCAAGCCGCGGACGACCGCCACCGGCTCGCCACACTCGGCCACGCGAGCTACCATATAGAATGGCCCACGCAACGAGACCCGCGCCTCCCTCCGCGGCAATGACACCGGCGCCCAATGCGCCGGAAACGCTTCCGCGACGACTCGGCCTTTGGAGCGCAATCGCCGTCGTCGTCGGAATCACGATCGGCTCGGGCATTTTTCGTACGCCGGCGAGCGTCACCAATCGACTGCCGGGACCGCTGCCACTATTCGGTGTGTGGATCGCCGGCGGTATCGTCGCGATGTGCGGAGCGTTGACGCTTGCCGAGGTCGCCGCGGCGTTTCCAGACACGGGCGGAATCTTCGTCTTCATTCGGAAGTCGTGGGGACGTTTGCCCGCGTTTCTCTTCGGCTGGGCGGAGCTGGCGATCATTCGCGCCGCGGCGGTCGGCGCGATCGCGACGACGTTCGCCGAGTATCTGCTGCGAGTACTTGGCTTCGACCCGAGTGTGGCGCCGTACGACAGTTGGGTGCATTACGTCGCGGCCGCGGCGATCGCGGCGATCGCGGCGCTCAACTACGTCGGCGTGCGTTGGGGTTCGTTGATCCAGAACGTGACGACGGTCGCCAAGTATTTCGGCCTGCTGTTCATCGTCGTCGCGGCGATCGTCATTGGCATTCCGAAGACCGGTGGCTACTTCACGCCGATCGCACCACCCGGAAGTTTTTCGATCGCGCCGTTCGGGCTGGCGCTCGTGTCGGTGTTGTGGGCGTACGACGGATGGGCCGATCTCGCATTCATCTCGGGCGAAGTGAAAGATCCCGGCCGCAATCTTCCCCGAGCGCTCATCTTCGGAACGCTCGCGGTGATCGCGATCTATTTGCTCGCGAACATCGCATACCTGGGTGTGATGCCGGTGGGTGAAATCCGGCACTCGAAGCTCGTCGCCGCGGATGTCGCGCTGCGATTGATCGGACCGGCCGGCGTGACATTCATCGCGCTCACGGTGATGCTGTCGACGCTTGGCACGCTCAACGGGTCGATCCTCACGAATCCCCGCGTGTTCTTCGCGATGGCCGCCGACGGATTGTTGTTCCGCAAAATTGCGGACGTGCATCCGCGATTCAAGACGCCGTACGTGGCGATCGCGCTGACGGCGGTGCTAGGAATCATCTTCGTGCTGTTGCGGACGTTCGAGCAACTCGCGGACTCGTTCGTCACAGCGATTTTGCCGTTCTACGCGCTCGGCGTCGCGTCGATTTTCGTCTTCCGCCGACGAAGCGCGGCGGAATACTCGCCGCCGTTCAAGGCGCCGCTCTATCCGATCGCGCCGATTCTGTTCGTGTTGGCGACGTTGTATTTGCTCGTGAACGCGCTGATCGATCCGAGCAGCCGGTGGCCGACGCTGGCCATCTTCGGGGTGATTCTGGCCGGGATTCCGGTGTACTACGCGACCGTTGGGCGAAGCGCGACGAAATAGCTCCGGTTGCGTCGAGGTGATGGCGTGCGAGACGTACAGAGAGGATATCATGTCTGACGACATGGGAACATTCCGTACGGACATCGAGCTTGCGCATCCGGCGTCGCCCGAGCGTCGAACACCGCTACCCAGCGTCTCGGTCGACACGGGCGCAGAGCTGTCGTGGATTCCTGCGACGACGCTCGAGGCGCTCGGCGTCGAACGGAAGAAGATCTGGTATTTTCGTCAGGCCGATGGGACAGTGCTGCGTCGAGCCACCGGCTACGTGGTGATCTACGCGGCTGGGACTGAAACAACTGATGAAGTCGTGTTCGGAGAGCCGGGCGATTTGGTGTTGCTCGGCGCTCGTTCGCTCGAGGGGCTCAACGTCAGAGTCGAGCCGGTGAGCAAGCGATTGGTGGACGCGGGACCAGCACCCGCGGCCGCGGCGGTTTGAATTTTTTGCCAGCGCTTTCCCCGTTCGCGATCGCAGCGATTGATCCAAGCCCCAACATCGCCGCTGCCCGCACCGATTAGAAGATCTTCAGATTGATGTATTTGCGCGGATTCTTCTTGAAGTCCGCCATCAACGAATCGGTCTGCGCGACCAAATGCCGAATGTCCGTGTAGAGAAGCGAGTCGGTCAACAATTTTCCGACTGTGCCATTGCCATTCTGGATTTGTGCGAGCGCCTTTCGCAGCGCGGCATTCGTCGAGTCGAGATTGGCTGAAAAGCGCGCCGCGTTCTCGCTCGTTTGACGCAGGTTGACCAATGTCGCCTGGATCTGCGCCGAGTCGGCCACGCTGCTCAGATGCGTCGCCGATTCGCGAAACGCGGCCATCGTCTCCGTCAGATTGCGATTCTGCTGCAGGAGCACCGACTGCAACTGTCCCGAGAGTGCCGCCGTCGACGCGATGGTGCGATGGAGATCTTTGAGCGTGCCCGCCTCGATCACTTCCTTCTGCAACGCGCGCGCGAGCAAGCTGACCGACTCACCGATCGTGTCGACACGACTCAGGATCTGGTCGAAATCGGCCGCCGGGGGACCGGGAGGCAAAGTGTCACCCGCCGCGTACGATGCGGTGGGCACGGGAATCGGCGGCGTGAGTGCTACCGCAACGTCGCCAAAGATTCCCACCGATTTCACCGTCGCTGTCGAACCCTTGGGGATTGTGTACTGGTCGTTGATGCTGAGTTGGACGTCGAGATAGCCGTTCCGCCGAAGCGTCACGTCGCCGACATATCCGACGCTCACGCCAGCAAGGAGCACGGGCTGGCCCTGCTTGAGATTCTGCCCCCAAGCGAAGCGCGTGTACAACGGATAGCCGGACTTGAGACCGCCGCGCGCGAGCCAGAGCGTCCCGAGAATCAGGACGACAACCGAAATCGTGATGAGAATTCCGACCGTGACTTCGTCGCGACGTTTCATGATTGGAGGAACGGGGCGAGCACGGCTGTGGTCAGGGCGTCGAGCACCAAGATGGTCGTCGAGGTGATCACGACCGCGCGAGCAGTCGATCGGCCGACCCCCTCTGCTCCAGCCTCGGTAATGTAACCCTCATATGAACATACGAGAGCGATTGCCAGCCCGAACAGGGTTGCCTTGAAGAGACTGTACACAACCTGGAAGGTGCCGAATCCCAGCCGGAGTCCCGTGATGAAATCGGAGGGTGTGACATCGGTGATCCGCACCGAGACCAGATATGCGCTCCCCAGCCCGACGGCATCGGCCAGCACGACCAGCGTCGGGAGCATTACGATGGCCGCGAGCAGACGCGGAACGATCAGGAACGCCATCGGGTCGTACGCCAACGTCTCCAGCGCATCGATCTGCTCCGTCACGCGCATCGTCCCGATCTCGGCCGTCATTCTCCCGCCGACACGGCCCGTCAACACGAGACCTGTGAGGAGCGGTCCAAGCTCGAGGACGACCATCAACCGGCTGGCAAGTCCGATGATCGACAGCTGGACGCCCGGAAGCAGCTGATAGCGCGTCTGCAACGCGATGACGCCGCCGATGAACGCCGCGACGATTACCGTGAGCGGCACCGAGTCGACGCCGATGTTCTTCATCTGGCGAATCGTTTCCGGCGCATAGGTCGCCGGGTCGCCGAATGCGCGCGCAATGTCTCGCAGGAAATACGAGCGGGCGCCGATATCGCGAAACACATCCGTGAAGTTCCGCGTGATGCGCCGGAAGAACCGGATCGATGTGCGTTGAACGACCGGGAAGGTCTGGGTGTCCCGTGACCCTGTGAGCGGTCCGCTCAAGTCCGAACTCGCGCCATGAGGATGAGCCCCATCGCGGCGAAGATCGCGCCCGGAACCCACGCCGCATAGTCGGGCGGGATCACGCCCTTGCTCCCGATGGCGCGCGTCAACTGAATCATGAGAAGAAAGATCATCGTGGTGGCAAGGCTGACCGCGATGCCGTACGCCGATCCGCCGCGCTGCGTGCTCGTGGCCAGCGGCGCACCGAACAACGCGATGATGATGCACGTGACCGGAATCGCGATCTTGAGCGCGCGTTCGACGCGCAGCACGTTCGCGTCGCCGCCGGACCGCTCGAGCGCCGCGATGAAGCGCGACAATTCGTCGTAGCGCATGTCGTGCGGATCACGCGGCTTGGACATCATATCGGTCGGCAGCTCGGTGAAATGCTTGTCGCGCGCGGCGGCAAACGAAACCGTGAACGTGTTGCTCGTGTCACCGATAATACTGAGCACGCCGTGCCTCAGCGTCCACTCGGTCCGCTTGGGATTATAGATCGCGGTATCGGCCGCCAAGATGTACGTGGGGTAAGTGCGGCCGGATCCTTTCCGCTCGATCTGCAAGTTCCGGATGCTTCCGATGTCCGTTCTGAGCTCGCCAGCCTTGTATACGCGTCCAAATTCGCCGGCCGCCGCGAAGTTGTACCGGTTCGTGCCAACCTGTGCGCGATCCTCTCGCAACAACTCGGTGCGGCGCCGGTTCGTGAGCGGAACGACTTCGCCGAGTGCGAGGTCCAAGCCGCAGGCGAGAACTGAGCCCAACAGAATGGGCAAGATCATCCGATAAAAGCTGATCCCCGACGCCTTGGCCGCCGTCACCTCGGCGTGCCTCGTGAATGCACCGATCGAGAAGACGGTGGCGAACAACACGGCCGCCGGCAGCACCATGAACATCGAATCGGGAATCCAGAACAAATAGCTCAGCGCGAGGTCGCGTCCGGGAATGTGCCGGTCGAGATACTGCTGTGCGTGATCCGCCAGATCGATGACGACAAGCAGAACCGGAAAGCCAAGCGCGGTGACCGAGAAGATCTTCCAAAATTCATTGAAGACGTAACGGTCGAGCGGACGAACAATGTGTCTCATTATGCGCGTGCCGCGGCCTCACGGTCGGGGCCTATTCCGACGCGGTGTCGCCGGCGCGCGAACCACGCCCGCGTGGCGTCGATCATCTCGCCCATGTTGCCACCGCGACTCGTGACGCCTTCGCGTCCCATGCGGCTGATGAGCAGCAGTCCGACCAGCAAGAAGAACACGTTGTCGAGCCACATCGCCCAGAATGGCGACATCAAGTTGTTGTTCGCCAACGACTCGCCGCCGATCAATCCCACGTAGTAGACCGCGAAGACGAAGAAGCTCACACCGATCACGACGCCGACGCCACCGCGCGGAAACCGCAGCGCGATCGGCGCGCCGACGAGCACGAGCACGATGCAGGCTGCCGCGAGCGAGAACTTCTTTTGAATCTCGACGCCATAGCGATTCACGCGATGACGAGCTTCCTCGAGCCGAACCTTGGCGTCGAGAATTTCCGGCGGAGTGGTGTTCACGACTTCGGGAGCCTGAACCCCTGGCGTCGACGCTGCTGACGGATTCGGAATAACCGCGGGCGCCTGATTCTGCGCTGCGGGCTGCGGTGCTGGAACGACCGGACGTGCTGCGCCAGCCGGCGGCTGCGCGGTAACCGCTGGCCGCACGGACTGCCCTGCAACCGGCTGCTCGACGTGCGTGGTCTCCGGGATGTATGCGCCCGGCGGAATCTTGTCGCGCGGGACCTTCCTGAGAATCGTCCCGATGAGCACCATGACCGAGTCGACTTTTTTCGCCGCCCCTGGCTTCTTGGTCGTGTCCTGCTGCGGACGCGGCGGCATTTCGGCGTGCGCTTCTTTGACTTTGAACAGCTTGTCGATTTGCCTCGACGTCTGACTGAGCATTGAGCAGTACAATGCACCAATACCGCCGGCCGGCTTGATCTTCACGTTTTTCGGCTTCGTTCGCTCTTCGGCTTTGCCATGCTTCACGCGGTACACGGCGTCGATACTGTCGAGCCGTGCGTGCTGCACAGCGGCGTAGGCGAGCGCGTATTCCTTCTGCATCTCACAGACGGACATCTCGCGCTCGCCCTTCGACGCCGTGTCGGCGTCGATCGATTGGAACGAGTTCGCGACGTCTCGCACCTTGAGCTCATTCTCCTTGTAGTAGATCCGGTTGAGCTGCTCGGGCTGAGTCGTCGGTGACGACATCATCCAACCGTGGTAGAGATGCAGGAGGATGTCGCGCTTGTTGGGCGCGAATGCCAGATAGCCGCTGTCGCCGAAGATTGTTCGGCGGCGAGACGCATCGCTCACGTCGTAGATCGTCACGTCCCGCAGACGCCCCGACTGCTCGCGATCGATGTAACCCGCGCGCAGATACAGCTGCCCTTCCTTGATGCCGTTGATGACTTGCTCTTTCAGCGCGAAGCTCGGCTTGGTCCGCAGAATGGCGATCTGTAGCGTCGCGAGCTCGTGGTTCGCGCGGGGCAGGACTTGGTCATTGAACCACAGCATGAAGAACGCGAGCAAGGTCGAGGCGACGAGTGCCGGCCGCATGAGCGAGCGCGTCGAAATGCCGCCAGCCTTGAGCGCCGTAATCTCGTTCTCCGACGCCATCCGGCTGAAGGCGTGCAGCACGGCCACCAACACGGCCATGGGCAGCGTCATGGCGACGGTGAAGGGAATCGAGAGCAGCATGAACTCGGTGATCACCTGCCACGACAATCCTCGACCCACCAGATCGCCAAACTTCCGCGCGATGTACTGAAGCAGCAGAAGCGACGTGAGCGCCGACAGGGCGAACACGAACGGTCCGATATGCTCTTTGAGTACGTAGCGATTGATTATTTTCACGAGAGATACGGGCTTGCTGTGCTTTGTCGCGCGATCGCGGAACTTCAACAATTTCAGAGGGTTGTACGGCCTTGCCCGGTCTGTATATTCCACCCGCCAGCCACTCGAATATTAGTCGTTCCGGGAGCCGATCCTTCGCTTGGCGGTTTCCTACCCCGCCTTTAGGGTTTGGTGCGTCCGCCGTACTCCCCAAAGCCTTCCCAACCACGCAGGCCCGCTACGTCTCGTTCCGCGACGCGATTACTTGTCTGCATGCTCTGTGCGGCCGGCCTGCCCGCAGCGGTGCCCTTGCTTGACGCACAGGCACCGCCGCGCGACACGATCGCACGTGCGCCGGACTCGACACGGCGCGTCGTAATGCCGAGACCGCCGGCCGACACCGACTCGGTGAGTAAGCCTGGCGCCATAGTCATCCCGGGGTCGGACCTTCCGGTTCAAGTCAATCTGCGGCTCGAAGGCAAGACCGAACGCGATCGAAATCTACGCTGCAATTCGGTCGAAGCCGCGCAGTCGAGCGCGTTCTCCGGCTGCAACGCCGGATTCCTGCCACCCACGCTTGGTTTCAACGGCACGATCAAGAGCGCGGGCATGGTCGGCGATCGAGTCCACGTCAACGTCGACTATGACATGAATCGCGAGTTCGACGCGTCGCAGACGGTATCGCTCTACTACGAGGGAAAGCCCGGCGAACGCGTCCAACGTGTCGAGGTCGGCAACATCAACTTCGTGCCACCCGCATCGCGATTCATCACGTCGTCGCTGCCCAGCGGCAACTACGGTATTCAAATCACGAATCAGTTTGGACCACTGCGGCTCAAGACGATCTATGCTCAGCAAACGGGCAACGTCGTTCAGAGCCGTCAATTCGTCATCGGCGGAAACGGAGCTGGTCCAGGAAAGAGCCAGCAGCTCACGGAACGCGAGACCAACGACTACCAGATCGAGCGCCTGCGATTTTTCTTCACGGTCGATCCCGCGCTCTTCGGCCGAGCGTATCCGAATATCGATATTCTGAATCGGCAGCAGCTGAACGCCCTGCGCAACGCGCTCCCCGACACGCTGCGACCGAGCCGCGTGCTGCTCTATCGGTTGCAGTTCGGTGCGCAGCCGCAGAATCCGAATGGGCCGCGGTTCCGGCTGCGCGACGATCCCAAGGGTCAGCAGACGTACGATCTGCTCCGGGAAGGCGTCGACTACTACATGGACAGATCGTTGTTGTGGTTCGCGCTCGTGCGGCCGCTCAACGAAACGAACGAGCGGTTGGTCGTTGCGTACAACGTGCGTCTCAACGGTCGTGACACAGTGTGGACGACCACCGGCGGCACGCCCGATCTGCAATTCGTCGGCTCGCGCGATCAGGTCGCGAACTTGGTGATGGACCCGAACGTCGGCCCGACTTCGCCGGCGTTCCGCAACGAGATTCGCTCGGTCTACCGCATCGCGGGCGAGGATCTCGTTCGTCAAACGACCACGCTTCGCGTCGTCGCGGGCAGTGGCCTGCTCGAGCATCCGATCGCCGGATCCGACGCAACGTTCCTCGAGATGTTTGGGCTCGCGAAGTCCACGAGTCCGGCGGAGTTCGACTACGAGAATCGCATCTGGCCGCGCACCAGCGACGCCGTCTTCAACCTCGGCGCGGGAGCCGCGGATGTGCGCAACGGCCAATCGCCTGACGTCGCGCACATCATCCACGATTATTTCCTGATCTTTCCGTCGCTGCGGCCGTTCGCGCAACGCGACTCGGGGCTCGTCGTCTCGGGTAATCCGACGAACGAGGCGATTTACACGATTCCAGGCGAGTATCTGTATTCCCCGCAGCATCCGTCGTCGATCTACCGGCTGCACATGCGGTATCAGACAACTGGCATCGACGACCCGGGCGTCCTTACACTCGGCGCCACGCAGATGCGGCAAGGCTCGGAGCGATTGTCGATCGACGGGCGGCCGCTCGTGCGCGACCTCGACTACCGGATCGACTACGATCTCGGACGCATCGAGTTTCTTCGACCCGATACGTTGTTCGCGCTTCGGCGCACGATCGACGTCCGCTACGAGGAGAATCCCGTCTTCGCCGCCACGCCGACGACACTTGCGGGATTCGTCTCCGAGCTGCCGCTGCCGCACGGCGCGCTCAACTTCACCGCGATCAACCAATCGCAGTCGAGCCAATTCAACCGCCCTCAGCTCGGGTTCGAGGGAACGTCGACGCTCACCGCGGGCGTGACCGGTGCGTTCAGCTGGGATGCGCCTGCGCTCACGCGACTCGTGAATCACCTACCATTCGGGTCGACCAAGGCGGCGTCGCATTTCTCCGTGCAGGGGGAAGTCGCGACGAGCCATCCACAATTCGCGGCGCGCAATCAAGGCCAAGCGTTCGTCGAGACGTTCGATAACGAGGGCGGCATCTCGATCCCGCTCGGCGACGTCGCCTGGTATTACAGCAGCCTTCCTGCGTACGGGCACACGCTGCGGTTGGCGCCGTTCGGTCCGTCGTTCTTCGAGCCGAACCGCGCGGCGACGCTCGTGTGGCAGTCGAACGTCAAGTCGTCGCCGACCGGTCCGCAGATAGTGATTAGACATACCGACATCGATCCGTTGGCGAATTTTGCCGGAACCGGATTTCAATTCAACGAGCCTGTGCTATGGCTGTCGTTGCTGCCGGCGGACCAGGGCGGTCGCAATACCAGCACGTTCAATTGGACGATCAAGAACGTCGCGGGCGGCCGGCGATTTCGCTCGATCCGAACTGTGCTGCGTCCGGCGGGCCTCGATCTCACGACGGGCGAATTCCTCGAGTTCTGGACGCTGCTCGACACGAATGCCGTCGCGCGTCCGAACAACCCCACCTTGATCTTCGACTTTGGTGACGTCTCGGAGAACTCGCTTGCGTTCGCGCCGGAGACGCTGATGGTCGTGCACAACCCGAACGGGACGGTGGACAGCGTCTTCACAGGCAGAAAGCTTCAGCACTTCGACTCACTCGACACCGAGCGCGATCCGTTCTCGCATGCGTTCAACACCAGCGTCAACGACACGGGTCTGCCGGGCGACGTCGTGGACACACTCGTGGTAATCGATGGCACGTCCGGCAGCCGAGTGTTGAAGGCGCGCATTTGTCGCGCGGCGCCGGGCGCGCTCGATGTGATCGGCGACCCGCGGACCAACTGCACGATCGCCAACAATCGTCTCGACGAAGAGGACATCGATCAGGACAACGCGATGAACTTCTTCAACGTCAATCGCGAGAGCGAACGGCTGCTGCGTTATGTCGTGGACCTGAGCAGCACGTCGCGGTACAAACGCATTGGCGGCACGTTCACCGACACCGTGTTCGCGAATGGAGTCGCGAGCGTCCGCACTCGACGCTGGGTTTTGGTCAGTGTGCCGTTCAAGACGCCGACCGATTCGCTCAACGACGTCAATC
>Ga0157372_10007528_pt1 | contig 11578 bp, 10 predicted proteins | sample C55metaG_FD_115307 | JGI IMG/M metagenome (GOLD analysis project Ga0157372, IMG submission 115307) | Corn rhizosphere microbial communities from Kellogg Biological Station, Michigan, USA - C5-5 metaG | ecosystem: Host-associated > Plants > Roots > Rhizosphere > Soil | place: USA: Michigan...
CCGAAGAGGCCGGCCGCGCGGGAAGCTTCTATGTGAACCAGCGCTGGCTGGGCGGATTGCTCACCAATTGGGTGACTGTGCAGAAGTCGGTGAAGCGGCTGAAAGAGCTCGACGAGATGGCCACTGACGGCCGTTATGAGCTGCTGCCGAAAAAAGAAGTTATTAAGCTCGAGCGTGAGCGCAAGCACCTGCAAGCCAACCTTGCCGGCATTAAGAATTTGAACAAGCTGCCCGACGCGATCTTCGTCATCGACTCGAACAAAGAGCAGATCGCGGTGCGTGAAGCCCGCAAGCTGGGCATTCCGGTGGTGGCAGTGGTCGATACCAATTGCGATCCGACCGAAGTGGATTATGTGATCCCCGGCAACGATGACGCGCTGCGTGCGATCCGTCTGTTCGCTTCGAAGATTGCGGATTCGGTTGTCGAAGGCTCGCAGTTGCTGAACGACAAGCAGACCGCGGATCTCGCCGCTGGCGTAGAAGCTCATCAGGCTGAAGCTGCCGCGACCGAAGAGCCGGCGGAGGGCGCTGCAGACATTGGCACCGGCGCATCCATGTCAGCCGATTTCGGCGACGAAGGCACGGAAGAGATCAGCATGGAAGAAGTTCTTGGCCCCGGCACTCGCAAGAAAGCCGCCGCCGCTGAAGCCCCGGCTGAGACTCCTGAAGTCGAGCATCAGACGTATTAAACAGCCGTCAGCTCTCAGCCTTCGGCCATCAGCGAGACCGGGAAGGTACGAGTCACTCGTGCCGTTCTGAGATTCAAATCCACAGGGCTTTAGCCCCAGACCGATCAGGCCCGCGCGTGGCGCGGGTTAATTTTTGTAAAATGAAAAAGGAATCATCTTCGATTATGGCAACCACTGGCAGTCCCGAACCAAACGACAACAAGCAGACCAACATTTCCGCAGCCAAGGTCAAAGAGCTCCGCGACCAAACCGGCGCTCCAATGATGGATTGCAAAAAGGCCCTCACTGAGGCCAACGGCGACGCCGAAAAAGCTGTGGTGATCCTTCGCAAACGCGGCGCTGCAGTCGCGCAAAAAAAGGCCACCCGCATCACCAGCGAAGGCTCGGTCGCGCAATACATCCATGCCGGAGGCAAGATCGGCGTGCTGGTCGAAGTGAATTGCGAGAGCGATTTTGTCGCTCGCACCGACGACTTCAAGCGCCTGATCAGCGAGATCGCCATGCACATCGCTGCCAGCGATCCCAAGTTCATCCGCAAAGAGGACGTCACTACCGCAGACTATGAGCGCGAAAAAGATATTTATCGCGCCCAGACCGCCGCTATGGGCAAGCCTCCGCAGGTGGTCGAGAAAATCGTCGAAGGCAAAATGGCCAAGTTCTACGAGGAGGTCTGCCTCTACGAGCAGCCCTACATCCGCGACCAGGCGGTGTCGATCTCGCAGTTGATTAATACCGCGATCGGCAAGCTGGGCGAAAATATTTCTGTTCGGCGCTTTGCCCGATTCAAAGTCGGCGACGCCGGGGAGACCGTCGCGATCTCGAAGCCGGAACAAAAACCTGAATAATGAAAGGCACCTCAAGGTGCCTTTCTCGCTGGTGTCGCGCTCACCATGGGATCGAGGCTGATTCGCCTGCCCTTGTTTCGGGTGCGAATTAACGGATAAGCTCTCTTCTCAAGAGATGCCCTTGCCGTCACTGCGCCTGAACTGGTTTGAAGCCACCAAGACTGGGAGGCGCGGACCATATCAGAGCACCCTTTGAATCATAGAATTCCAAAACTGCCTGATTTCCTTTGGTGCACAGCCGCGCGTACGTTTTACCGTCTTTGCCGACCAGTAAGAATGTTTGAGCGGCAAACTTAGGTGCAGCAAACTGTTGAACAAATCCATTATCTTGGGGAGGCGCTGCCGCAGAGACCACTAATACAGTCATCGCAACGAGCACCACGATCGTGATGATCTTCCAACGTCTTAATTGTGACTCCAGTGTCTCCACTCGGGTTGCAAGTTCGTTATTCATTTGTTAGCTCCTCTCATAGCCCCTTGCAAACGGAATGTAGCGCATCATGATTCTTGCAACAATAGAGTCGTCCGGTTCCGGTTCAGTCTAGGCGAGGGCTGCTAAAATCCTGTGCATTCCCCGTGAACCGTGAGCCCGTCATCCGTCTGACCGTTTTCGCAATCTTAGGTTGCTCTCTATTTATCGTTAATCTGCCTGCACAAAACCCACACTCCGCAGCGCAGTCAGGCGAACAAACAAGCAAAACCGACTCTTCCTCGAATCCACACATGCAATTCCGCGACATTGCCTCTGCGGCGGGGATCACAACCGTGCCAAACTCTCGGACTGACCGGCGCTATGTCCTGGAAACGGCGGGCGGCGGCGGAATTGCGCTGTTTGATTGTGACAACGACGGCAAGCTAGATATAGCAGTCGTCAATGACTCAACCATTGAGCAGTATCGCGCAGGTGGAGACTTGATGATCGCGCTCTACCATCAGGACGGCAATCCATCTGCGATCCATTTCAGCGATGTAACCAAAGCATCTGGTTTAACCACGCGCGGCTGGGGGATGGCGATTGCAGTCGGCGACTACGATAACGACGGCCTTCCGGACTTATACGTGACCGGATATGACCACAATGTGCTCTATCACAATCTCGGAAACTGTAAATTCCAAGACGTGACTGCAAAGGCCAGAGTACAAGGCGGAGGCTTCAGCACCGGTGCGGCATGGGCAGATTATGACCGCGATGGACATCTGGATTTATTTGTCGCGCGCTATGTGAAGACGGATGTCAATCATCTGCCTGATCCGGCGCGAGATTTTCGCGGCTACCGCGGCGTGTTATTCGAGTTGCCTGACAAGATGGAAGGAGAGACCGACCTTTTGTATCGGAATCGAGGCGACGGAACCTTCGAAGAGGTCTCTAAAAAAGCAGACGTCGATGATCCCGACAAACTTCATGGGATGGGCGTGGCGTGGGGCGATTATGACGGCGACGGGTGGCCCGATCTATATGTGACGAATGATTATGGGCCGACCTACATGTACCACAATCGACAAAACGGCACGTTTGAAGAAGTGGGTATGGCGACCGGAACCGCGGTGGGACCAGACGGACGGGGTTATGGAAATATGGCCGCCGATTTCGGGGATGTTGACCGCGATGGCAAGCTCGACTTATTTGTGACCCGGGCGGACAACCAGCCTGCCAGTCTCTATTTGAATCAGGGTGACTATTTCATCGATGTCGCCCGCAAAGCCGGCATAGCGGTCCCGACCACCGCTCCGGTGAAATGGGGGGTCGGGTTTGCTGATTTTGATAATGACGGGTGGCCGGACATACTGATAGCCAACGGAAATTTCTCGTCCTTGCTGGATACACTGCCGAACGAATATAAGTTTGCCCAACCTATTCAACTGTTTCGCAACCGGGGAAATCTGACCTTTGAAGAGGTAGCTGGCGAATCGGGTCTCAATAACGGACGGCTCTATTCTCGAAGAGGAACCGCGATTGGGGACATCAACAACGATGGGCAACTAGATACAGTGGTCTTCAATGTTAACGCCCCTCCGTCTGTGTTCCTGAACGAGACCAGGAATTCAAACCATCGCGTGCTTCTTCATCTGATCGGAACGAAAAGCAATCGCGGCGCAATTGGGGCCCGAGTGCGCGTGACCACTTCTAAAATGGCGCAGATCGACGAGGTCCACGCCGGCGGCAGTTACAATTCGACCAGCGACACCCGGCTTCACTTCGGCCTCGGAAGTGAGGCGACGATGAAGAAAGTAGAAGTCTTTTGGCCCAGCGGTTTACGACAGGAATTCAGCGATGTCCAGGGCGACGCGATCTATGAGATCAGAGAAGGTGAGCCCATTCAAAAGACCGCAACATTGCCCGCGTTGTGATTCATCGTAGCTCTATTTCAGCGATTAGCCTGCACCTTGCACCATTCCCCTCCCGCACTCCGAAACCAAATACCGTGCGTTCAGCCCTGAACGCGACAGAAAGTGATGACAGTTTCGCTTTCGTAGTGTGTAATGCGGACGTTCCTCCGAGGAGACTACTGTGACTAAATTGATTGTGCGATCAGCTTTCATGCTTGCATTTCTGAGCGCGAACATCTTCAGCGCTGCGGCTCAAACTTCCGACGCCGCCGACCACAGCGCTCCCAGCTATGACATGAAGGCGCAGGCCCTGGTGGACCTGGAGCGGGTGCAGAAGAAATTTGTCGATCTGGCAAATGCGGTGCCTGCGGACAAATTGACATGGCGTCCATCTGAGGATTCGCGTTCGTTTGCAGAGGTATTTCTGCATGTTTCGGGCGAGCGCTATCAAATCCTTGCCCTCGGAGGCGCTGCTCCTCCCGCCGACTTCAATGGAAAGACGTTTGAGAAATCAACTACCGATAAAACCCGCATCGTCGAAGAACTCAATAAGTCGTGGGAGTTCACGCAGAAAACCATCAATGCTATGAGCAACGCCGATTTTGCGAAGCTATTGCCAAAGCTCGGTCCACAAGCGAATGCCGGAGATGTCGTTTATATCCTTGTCGCTGACGCGCACGAACATTTAGGGCAGCTGGTGGCGTATGCCCGAGTAAGCGGCATTGTTCCGCCATGGACGGCCGAGGCCAAGAAAAAAGCGGCGGAGAAGAAGGCCAAGCAGAAGTAATTCGCGCAGCGCGCTATAAAGAGCTAGGGCGCACGTGGATCGATGGGTCCTGCAGAACTTTATTTAGGTTCGGCCCGTGAAGTTCGCCGGACTGTAAGTCCACGTGCCAATCCTCCGTTAATAACGTAGTGCAATTAACATCCACATATTCGACGTGGAGCTCGGGCCCATTCAATGACAAATTGGCGTGACCGTTGAATCCCACGTCAATCTTCTCGCCATTGCGGTAGCGGCGGTTATCCCAGGCGAGCCATGGACAGTCAATGTCAGGAGCATGGCCGCGCTCGACCGGCATGCCGCCGTGTCCAATGCAGCGGCCATGCGCTTCAATTCCATCGCTGACGCTATAGCGGTCGTAAACCGCCAGCTTGTGCTCGTGTCCCCAGAACCAAATCACCGGGCGATGAATCACTCGCGCTAATTGTTTGGCCGGAACCTGATACCAATCGCTGAAGGCGGAATAGCAGCCGTGATGCGTCAGGACCAGCAGGCCACGTCTATCGCCATCAGGGTTCACAGCGTCCGTAAGCCATTGCAGCTGCGCATCTGGAAATTCACAGCGCGGCTTGAAGTGGACTGACTTGCGAATCCATTTGCTTTTCTCGAAGACCGGCATCTTGCCCCAGTCGAAACCGGTGGCGTTGTATCCGGTATCGAGCGCAAAGATTCGCCAATACTTATTTTCGAGACAGAAAAAACTAGCCCACTGTCCGTCGCCCCATTCCGCGCCGGCTTTTTTCAATCCCATCTTCGGCAAAATTGATTCGTAGTAACCGTTGCCGCGCGCGTACATTTCATGATTCCCGCTGAGAGCAAACCCGCCAAGTTTCCCCATCGGCCATTTCACCGGAGGATAGGGGCTGGTTTTCTCGCCCAGAAAATTTTCTTTGATCTCGCATTCATCGCCGACGAAATAAATATCACCTAGATGAACGCTGTAGTCAGGGTTGAATTGCTGAACGCAATTCGCGACATTTTGCGCTTCGTCGGTCCCCGTCGCCCAGTCTCCCACCAAACTCAACGTGGCACGATCGGCGATAGGAAAAATTCCGGTGCCTTTACCCGGTGTCTTGTAATCGCGAAACGCATGCTTCTTGTGAAACCAATAGCGGATGACGTGAGGAATCCAGGCCGCGAGATGGCTTGGGAGAAAGGCATTCAGCGGATCGTACTTAGTTTTCGAATAACGCGAGCCGCCGGCACGGAAATGAGAAGCCAGCCCGGTGTGCAGAATTCCGTCAAAATTGCCGAGATCCTTGCCTTCGCCTTGTTTCGGGTCATCGTCGCGATCAGCCATGTCTACAGGAGCATTTTCGCATGTGTCCCTGTAAAGCGGACTGAGTGTCTGCTATCGTACCGAGCAGTTCGGGTTGCCATCCAAAACCAATCCTTCGACCGGCTCGTCGTAAGACCTGTGTAATCTGCACGGGTAGCGAAAACGGCATCAGAATAACGAACATGCTCCTGAGGCGAAAAAAGGCGATCGTTGGATTGGCGCTATCCGCTTGTGTTTGGGCGGGGATGGTGACCTCCGCCATGGCCCAAAACGACTCGTCCTCAGAAAGCGCGGAACGAGATCACCACGTCCGGACCCTAAGCAAAGACGATGGCCGGGAGGTGGTACAAGTGGCGCTCGACGAGCGCATCCAGATGGGGCGAAAGCGGGATTGCTCCCACCTGGTGCATGCCATTTATGAGCAGGCTGGTTTTTCTTATCCCTACGCGAGTTCGAGGGACCTTTACCGCGGAACCGACGATTTTCGCCGCGTGAAAAAACCGCAGCCCGGCGATCTGGTAGTTTGGCGCGGCCATGTCGGGATTGTTGTCAATCCTGCACGGCGCGAGTTCTATAGTTTCTTGCGACACGGCCCGGGCATCGAGGAATACGACGCGCAGTATTGGAAACAGCGGGGGCCGGTCAGGTTTTACCGCTACGTTAAGAACAGCTCGCAGGAAGATTACCGCACGGAACGGTAACTCTCTAAGTCATGACCCCATTGTCATCCCGATCCTGCGTTCCGAAGGAACGCGGGCGAGGGACCGTACGATGCGCGTGAAGAGACATGGACGCAGCGAGGGGCTGCTCAAGGGCGCTCCAGGCGCTGGTTTTACCCCTGTAGCCGTCCGTGATAGCGGGAGTGCATCGTAAGGTCCCACTCTCGCCCGCCTTCGGCGAGCGAGTTCGGGATGACACCTAGAATAGAGTTTCGCGCCGCTGCAGGTAATTTGGCTGAGACGAATCTCAGATCCCATCACGAGTGTCTCAACTAAAAAGAAAAAGGTCGGATCCAAAGATCCGACCTTTTCAAATTAAGCTGCTTGGGTTACCGGTGGCCTCCATGGCCGCCACCACCGTGGCCGCCACCGCTGTGGCCGCCTCCATACCCGCCACCGCCGCCATGAGAGCCGCCACTGTGTCCGCCGCCGTGAAATCCGCCGGTGTGGCCGCCTCCGCCATGGAAGCTGCTACCGTGGAAACTGCCTGAGTGGCCTCCACCGCGGAATACGTGTCCCCCGCCGTAGCTGCCGTGATATCCCCGGGAGACGACATGTCCGTTATAAGCGCGGGCAACAGTGTGGCCATATCCCCGACCGCCGTAGTACCCGTGTCCGCCACGGTAGCCGTGCGCGCTGGAAAAGCCGTGCCCGTAGTAGCCATGTCCGTAGTAACTACGCCCATAGTAGCTGTGTCCATAGAAGCCATGTCCGTAGTATCCGTGATACCAAGGGCCAGCGCCAATGAAGACTCCGCCTACGAAGAAGCTCGGACCGTAATATCCATAGGGCGCGCAAGAGTACGGATAATAAGAATAGTAGCCATATGGACAAACGGGAGGCGGACCGTAATTCGAATAGGCGTTCTGGTCATAATCGGAGTAGCCCTGATTGGCATCACCGTTGTCGTAGTACCCATTGTCAGAATAGCCGTTGTCATCGTATGCGTTGTTATTGTTGTACCCGTTGTCATAATTGTTGTTATAACCGTTGTCCGGATAAGTGTTATAGCCGTTGTCGGAGTATCGGTAATCGTCATCCCCTGCGCGCACGCCGACCCCGACAGAAACCTGGGCCGAAGCAGCCGCTGCCAGAAGCAACAAGATCCCCGAAATCGCCGCATATCTCAAATAGGACATCGTTTCTCCTTTTTCAGCCCGATAAAACTTTATGAACGAAGGCTGAAAAGCTCCCCGGACGCTAAGCCCTGAAAGCCCCACACATCGAGTTCAAACCCCGGAGTGGCTCTTTAGTTGCGATAATTTTGGCGGTCAGAGTCTCCGGCCTTTGCTGCGCATGTGGCGCTCTACTCTGCCTTGGAGTGGCTGCTTATTTGGATTCGAGGAGCTCTCGCGCGGCGCGTTGCCCGCTCGCGATTGCACCATGGACGGTGCCATTGTGGCCTGACGTGTCGGTGGCTTCTCCAGCGAAAAACAGGGTGTTTGAAGCCGGCAAGCCAAGTGTCTGCTGACAACCTTCGCCTCCGACTTTCACGTAGCTGTAAGCGCCAAGCGAGAAAGGATCTGAATCCCAATCGTGAAAATGCGCGGACTGGAGTAGGGCTTGCACCTTGGATTTTTCGACCTGCAGAATGCTGCTTAAAGATTCAATTGCTTTATCGATGACTGCATCCTGGCTCATTCCCGCAAGCTTTTCGGCTGACTTGGCAGGGGCCCAGCCGGTGATGACCGGAATTGTCTCGGGCATCTGCGTCCACCAGGTGGGAAAGAAATTATCGCGAGAGAAAAGAAAACTAAGATCGGCCAGGCTGCGCGAGTCGGTGGTACCACGCAGGTCCTGCCAAAAGCGCTCACGAAAACATAACGTTACGCGAACGACTTTGCCCATGGCGAGTTTTTCCAACGCAGCCTGTTTTGTCGCCGGCAATTCGGGATCGAAGCGCACGAAACCAGTCGCCTGCGAAACGCCCAGCGGAAGCGTAATGAGAGCACGCGTGGCGGAAAATTTGGTCTCAAGCTGCGGGCCATTCGCCAGAACTTCAACTGAGCCAGCCTTCCATTTTATTTCCGTCACGATCGTGTTCAGGCGGATATCAACGTTGCGGTCATTCAGTTCCCGCAAAAAAATATCTACCAGACTCTGATATCCGCCCGTGACGTGAAACGCGCGATCGCCTTCAATCTGCTCGTCGGCGCGGCGGCTGTCTACCAACCAGCGCGAACTCACCAGCCCAGGATCGGCGGCATTAAATCCGCTGACGTAGCCTGTGGCCCATTGTTTCGCTTCCTCGTGATCTTTCCTCGGAAATCGACGGGCCAGAAAATCGACAAACGATTCGTCAGATTTGTTCTCGTCGGAGAAGTCATCGTCCATCGCGCTAAGAATCTTGTCGGCCTGGGCGAAGAAATTGCACCGCTGCAATTTGCCATCGATCGAGCACCACATATCACCATCGACTTCGGTAGCTTTCAAATTGTGCTGCTGCACCGGAAGCCAAATTTCTGGTGCCAGGCCGTGAACAAATTCAGCGCCGAGTTCGATGGGATGGTTGAGCGCCGGATCGTGGCGAGTGAACATGCGTCCGCCGACGCGGTCCCGACCTTCGAGAATTTCTACGCGGAGCCCCGCACGAGAGAGTTCAATCGCTGCGGACAATCCGGCGGCTCCGGCGCCAATGATAAGAACGTCGCTGGGCATGGCTGTTGGATGCAAATTGAGCTAAAAGAAAAGGCGGGCGATGGCGCCCGCCCCACACAAATATTTACTCGTTTTATCTGGCTGCTAACGCAGGCTCTAGTTTCCCCGACTTGAAGGCCTCATAACGGTGGTTGATTTCTTCCCAATTGATCACGTTCCACCACGCTGCCAGATATTCCGGCCGGCGATTGTTGTATTTCAGATAATAGGCGTGCTCCCAGACGTCATTCCCGAAAATCGGGAACAGACCTTGGGAGATCGGATTGTCCTGATTGGGCGTGCTCATGATTTGTACATCGCCGCCTTGCTTGCCCGCGAGCCACACCCAGCCGCTGCCGAATTGTTTGGAGCCGGCGTCGTTGAATTTGGTTTTGAAGTCGTTGAAATTGCCGAAGCTTTTTTTGATTACGTCGGCAATCGCGCCGCTTGGTTCGCCGCCGCCTTTCGGCTTCATGATCTTCCAAAACATGGTGTGGTTCACGTGGCCGCCACCATTGTTGCGAACAGCAGCGCGAATATCATCAGGTATCGAATTCAGATCTCTTATCAGATCTTCAGGGCTCTTCGATTGCAGCTGCGGATGCTTTTCCAACGCCGCATTGAGATTTTTCACGTACGCGGCATGATGCATATCGTGATGCAGTTTCATGGTCTGGGCGTCGATAACCGGCTCCAGGGCAGAATAGTCATACGGCAAAGGGGGTAGTTCGTGCGCCATAATTTCTTCCTCCAGAATGAGAGATGATTTGGTCGGGCCCAAAGATGCAACGGGGCCAGTGATCAATGGCTGGTGGTGAGTTGTCAGCGAAAAGAAAGAAGTCTCAACGAGCTGATCACTGGCCACTGACAACTAGCCACTACTCTATTGTCCATCAATCAAGATAAGTTTGCACGTAGCTGGAAAAATGTGAGATGAAAAAAATGCGGACGAAGTGGCAGGACGGGGTTAATTTGCCGATGGGCGCCGTCTCGATTCCAATTCACGGCGAAGCAGTGCGCGGTTTAGTTCTTTTACAAGTTCAATGAGCTTTTCTGGATCCTGCTCCCGGCTTGCAGCTTTGGATAGCACACGCCAATCCTGCAGTTGAGTTTCCATCAGTACACCTCCGTGCGGATGGGTTTCATGCAGAGTGGTTGCACTTCCCATGCCAAGACGCTGCGGCTTCGTATTTTGTGTGACTTAACGCAACGGCGTGCAGAGCTGACCGAGTAAGAATTTCCAAGCTGGCTGAACATTCGGTGCTGTACTAATTATTTTATTTTCTACCCAAAAAACGAATGCGCGCTGTGAATGCCCGTTTGTCGAAGCTGCTGAAGCGCAAATATTGCGGAGTCCCCAGCGTATTGTTAACGGTGAATGGGTTGTGGCTATTGGTGACATTGTCGAATCCTCCGCGCAAAGCCCAATAAAAGCCCCAAGCATGGAAGCGTTTTTCGACGTGCGGATTGAGCGTGAAGTATCGAGGAAACCGGTCAGCGCCCGGCGGCAGAACCAGCTGTTGCTGCTGGTTGATGATGGCGAAAGGAAATCCGGTGCGGGCTTCCACTGAATATGCAAAATCGAAACCTTTAAACAGCGGCAATAGCCCCCAGGAGATAAATCGGTTAGGTGCGTCCCAGCCATAGGGACCAGGCACCTGCGGGCTACTCACCAGATTGTCGAGAGAATAATCGAGCACCTGGTCGGAGGTAGATCGTGACCGCGTGTAAGAAGCAGTCACGCTATAGCGCTCGTGGAATGTGCGCCGCACGTCAACTTTGAACGCATAGTAGTGATCGTGACGCGTGTTCTGCAGGAAATAATGTGTTCCACCAAACCCAACGGGAGTGCTGTAAACGAAACCGTCTTTGCCTTCCCGCTTGAGAAATTCTGTCTTTAAAAATAATTGCAACGGAAGCTTGCGTTCCACGGCAACGCTCCAGTTAATGAAACGCGGCGCAAGCAAGTCATTTCGATCAACCGAGAAGGTCGTTAATACCGATCGTGTCAGGTTTCCGCTGGGGCCGAAAAAATAATCATGACGTGAGCCTTGCAGCGGCGCCGCAATCAAAGACAAAAGTGTCGACTCATAAGCGACGCCGATCCCGGCCGAGATTTTGGTCTCGCCGGAGTGATCAAGCACGTAAGTTCCAGCCAGGCGTGGAGAGAACAATGGTCGGCGGACAATCTCATCCCAGTCAAAGCGAACTCCAGGTTCGATCAACAAATGCGACATCGGAGACCAGCGGTCCTGAATATAGGCGCTGGCTTCGGCGTTAGTCGTAGTCGAAGGCGC
>Ga0157372_10007529_pt1 | contig 11578 bp, 6 predicted proteins | sample C55metaG_FD_115307 | JGI IMG/M metagenome (GOLD analysis project Ga0157372, IMG submission 115307) | Corn rhizosphere microbial communities from Kellogg Biological Station, Michigan, USA - C5-5 metaG | ecosystem: Host-associated > Plants > Roots > Rhizosphere > Soil | place: USA: Michigan...
AACGTCTTTACCTTGCAGCTTTCTGATGCCAGCGGCAATTTTTCAATCCCTGTCAACCTCGGCACATTTACATCTACCGGTGCAGGAACACTCAGGGGTAAAATACCGATTACCACTGCTGGCGGTACAGGTTACAGGCTGCGCATAACGAGTACGGTGCCGGCATCTATATCATTCGATAACTCGATAGACATACATATTAAAGCAAAGCCTGTGAAACCGGCGAGCAGCAGCAACTCGCCCATATGCACGGGTGGCATACCGCTAAACCTGCTGACGGGCAGCACCACAGCGGGCGTTACTTATACATGGGTGGGGCCAAACAGCTATACGGCTACAGGCTCAAACCCTACGATATCTAACCCAACAACTGCCAATACAGGATTTTATTATATAACAGCTACGCTGGCAGGCTGCACCTCAAAGGATACTTTGTATGCACAGGTAAACCAGACACCGCCGCCGCCATCTATCACCGGCAGCAGCCCTATATGCAGCGGTACTACATTAACAGCCAGCGCCACTAATACACAGCCGGGCGTTAAGTTTTACTGGACAGGCCCCGGCAGTTTCAGCGCTAATAATACAGCATCTATCAGCATAGCTAATGCTGCAACTTCCAATAGCGGTTACTATGTAGTTACCGATTCGGCTACGGGCTGCTATTCACGCGATTCAATCAGCATTACGGTGAACCAGACCTATAACCCAACCGTTACGCTGGTAACGCAGGGCAATCCTGTATTGTGTCCTAAGGATAGCCTGCAGTTCATAGCAACAGGAAATGCGGCAGGGCCTTCGCCTACGTATATGTGGCAGATCAATAAAGTGGCCGTTCCCGGCCAGTCTGGCCAGACGTTCATGGGCGGCGGCTTTACCAATAACGATAAAGTACGTGTAGTATATATAGGCAGCGGTCCATGCCTTACCAAACCTGCCGATACCAGCGCTGCTATTATAGTTACCGTTACCAATTCATTAAAAGCAGGTGTAGGTATTACTGATACGCCGGGCTTAACGGTATCGCCCTATACCCAGATATTATTTACGGCACACGATACCGCGGGTGGTACAGCTCCGTTATACCAATGGGTGAAGAATGGGGTGGACATACCGGGGGCCATCTCCCCGATATTTGTTGGTATTGCCAGCCTCGACCTTAAGGAAGGAGATATCATATGCGTGCGGATGAAGAGCAATGCTTCCTGCGCCGACCCTGACACAGCCAGCAGTTGCCTGCCGCCTATCCACATAGATCTCGGCATAAAGAATGCAGTAAATAATAACGGCTTGCAGCTATATCCAAATCCAAATAATGGTATATTTACTGTTAAGGGGAAATTTACTGCCGGAAGCGCCGACCTGGAAATACTGAATGCAGTAGGGCAGGTGGTTTACAGCCGTACTGTAACCGTGAATGGCAGTATGCTTGAAACAGAAATAAATACCGGCAATACATTGCCAAACGGCGTGTATACTTTACGTATCAGGGGTGCGGAAGAAACAAAGCTCCTGCGCTTTATACAGGATAAATAAAGAGATCGGCAGCGTGTACCGGGCTGCAAGCCCCTTAAGGCCCGGTTACCGCCAGCTAAACTCATAAATATTGAAGTTGCCGATGCGGAAAACCTTATTAAAACAATTGTGGAGCGGGGGGCTGATGAAGATGCGGGCCATTTACTTTTTATTATTCTATTGCCTGCTGCCGGTGCTGCTGCAGGCACAGGTATTACCCAATGTTGTTACTGCAAGCTCCGGTACGCAAACGGTTGGCGGGAATATTGTAACCGTAAGCAGTAGCGGTAGCGCTGTTTATAACACTGGTAGCAGTTGCGGGGCAGATCCTTATATGATAGGAAGTAATATCATTGGCGGTGCCGGCTCTTACACATATAGTTTTGCGGCCCCGGTAAATCATGTGCGGTTATGTGTTGCCAACATAGATATAAATGATGATGTACAGTTTGTTATAGATGGGGTACCTTATGTGCTGTCCTTTGCAGATCTTTCGCCCTTTACAGGCAATTGTCCAGGCCTCGGTTTTTCAAATGTTATACTAACATCCGGCAATCTATCAGTAAATAATGGTTTTGGCGGAGCGCGGGTGGACATACAGCCCGCTTCCCTTGTGCATACCATAGAGGTATTTGATGGGTCGAGCCAGGGTGGTGGCGTCAACTACAATTTCTCCTTTACCAATGACAATATCTTTATTGCGCAGCCTTTCCATGATACCAGCTTCTGCCCCGGTGATACGTTTATGCTGAACTATATTACCAGCGTGCCCCTGCCTGCTAATAATGTATTCACGGCATACCTGTCGGACTCCAATGGCAGCTTTCAGAGCAAGACCGCTATAGGTTCATTAATGAGCAACACCTCGGGCGTTATTCAGTGTATCATTCCGCCTAATATGCCTTCGGGCAGGAAATACCGGGTACGTATCAACGGACTTACAGATTCCTCTGCCGACGACCAGGTAGATATACACATCAAGCCGATCCCAAAATTTACGATCACAGGCAAAACTTCGCTCTGCCAGCAGGATACGCTTAACTGGTCGATGCCTTACTTTCCGGGGCTCACCAATAAATGGGTACTGGCTAATAATGCTACGCCTATTACTAATGCAGGAGGTATAATAGTACCTAATGTGGATACCAATAATTCAGGTGCTTATTATGTGACAGCAACCCTGAATGGCTGTACTTATTCTGATACCATACAGGTAGTAGTAAAAAAGCTGCCCCCAAGGCCGCAGGCAGTACAGCCCGCACCCGCTTGTGAGGGCGATACGGTGAACCTCGTAGCTAATGGATCAGTACCGGGTGGTAGTTTCGACTGGTATGGCCCTAATGGCTACCACAGTGGCATGCAATCGCCCGTGATAAATAGCATTGCCGCCAACGCAGGCGGGTATTATAAAGTAACGCTTACCTTAAGTGGATGTGTAGCGAGTGATAGTACAATGCTGACAGTGCACCCCACACCAAAGCCTAAGGCGGCTAACGATGGCCCGGTATGTACAGGCAACGACCTGCAATTGCAGGTAACTGATGCCATGACAGGTGTAAACTATACATGGACAGGACCTGACAGTTTTACGTCAAACCAGCAAAATACTGTTGTAAAAAAGATTCATGCTAATGGTGGTGGTTATTATAAGGTGTATGCTGCCACTCAATATGGCTGCCATGCATCAGACAGTACATTAGTGGTATTAAAACCCGGCGCTGAAGCGCCTATCCCTGCGGTGGACAGTATCAGCTGCCTGGGCGATACCCTGAAACTAAGTATAAAGAATAAAGACAATGGCGCAGCTTACCAGTGGCTGGGTACAGGTGGCTTCGATGGCCATACTGCCGATACCGCTTACATTCCTAAACTAACAGGGCCGCTCGTGTTCCAGGTGTTTGCCATGAAGAACGGCTGCACATCCGGTGGCGATACCATTTCTGTAAATGTGAGCCCTAAACCGCGTGTACCCACTGCCGGCAGTAACAGCCCGGTGAAGCCCGGTAAGGAATTAAACCTTACCGCATTAAGCTCCACCCCCGGTGTAAGCTATAGCTGGACAGGGCCCAACAATTTTTCATCACCCGACCAGAACCCTGTAATTGCAAATGTATTGCCTACGGCTTCAGGTAAATACATTGTGACTGTAACCGCTAATGGTTGCTCGTCCTCGGCCTATGTGCAGGTGTCTGTAGGTACCAGCATCGATAACCCTTATGTCATATATCCAAACCCTACCAGCGGTAGCCTGCGCCTGGTGGCACAGGTACAGAAAGATCAATCCGTGGCCATTGCATTGAGCGATATAGCCGGGCACAGGATATTTTATGATGAGATAGCCACGCAGAGCAATTTACTGAACACAACCGTAGACCTGCCCGGAGGGCTTACCAATGGTATTTACCTGCTGTCCGTTACCCTGGATGGCAGCGTTTATACAAACAGGATCGTACTACGGAGATAGGCATAATAATTGATAACTAAGAATATATTATCAACATTGCCAAAAGGTTATATTTTTTCGAAATAATATAATAATTTCAGGCAACCGAATTTAAATGAAAAGACTATCGTTCTACATATACTTAATCCTTTTACTCATACCGCTCGCATCTAAAGCTGCTTCTGTAATCATCAATACACCTTTTAATGATACAGCATTTTGCGCAGGTGATAGTATGCTGGTGCGCTTTACAGTAAGCGGCGGTACTATACCTCCCGGCAATATCATGACGGTAACACTGTCGGACGCGGCAGGTAACTTTTCTCCTTCGTCACCCGTTATCGGTACGCTGATTACCAGCCAATCGGATACGGTACGTTGCATGATACCGGCACTTACACCAGCAGGGCAATTTTATAAAGTAAAACTTTCAGCATCTGATCCTATTAATGTAACCTCTCCGCCATCCGTTCAGCCATCACTGGGCGGTATACATATTTACCGCTTTGCGGTATTGCCTACTGCTTCATCAAACTCGCCTGTGTGCGAAGGTACTACGCTGAACCTGACATCGAACTATACCGATGCAGTGCTGGGCGTGAGCGCTATATGGATAGGGCCTAACAGCTTCTTCTCGCCCGACCGTAACCCGGTAGTGAGTAATGCTACGCTGGGTAACAACGGGCGTTACATAATGGTGGCCAATATTGGTAAATGTTATCATAACGATACGGTGGACGTGGTAGTGAACCCGAAACCACCTTTGAAAAGCATTACTACCAACCAGCCGCTTTGCGAAAAAGATTCATTACTGTTTTTCCTTACAGATACTACGGGCGTGCCTGAGATAACTTACAAATGGTATGGCCCTGATAATTTTTATGATACGGTGAAGAACCCGATCTTGAGGCATATCACGGTTAATAATTCAGGCCACTACACGGTATCGGCCATGTGGGGCAATTGTAATGCAACACTAGGTACAGATGTAACGGTGAACAAACGTCCTGCATCGCCGGTGGTAACGGCAAACAGCCCGCTGCGCCCCGGCCAGAACCTGCAACTAAATGCTACAAGCGATGGTACTCCCGGTATCGTATACACATGGAGCGGCCCTGATACTTTTACTTCCACAGAGCAAAACCCTGTAGTGAAGAATGTGAACTACAAATCAGAAGGTATGTACGTGGTAACTGCTGCCCTGGGCAACTGCGTATCGTATGGCGAAACTGTGGTACAGGTATTGAGTGGTGATGTAGTGATATTTCCAAGCCCTACCAACGGGATATTTACACTAAGCGCTGCGGTAAGTGTAGACCAGTATGTGCCATTCGATGTGATCAATGATGCAGGCGCTGTTATGTACCGCTCAGGCGCATACACGCTCAATAAGGTTTTATACACCACCGTAACGCTGCCACCTGCATTGGCTAATGGTACTTACACACTCCGCGTAAGCGCCGATGGTAACGTAAGGCTGATACCTTTCCTGATGTACCGGTAATAAATTCAAAATTCAAAAGTCAAAAAGTTAAAGGGTTAAAAAGGTAATTGAGTTAAGGAGTCAAAAACTAAAAGATATAGCGCCGGGTGATGCCCGGCGTTTTTTTTATCTCCTTTGCAAGGCAGCTCTTTTAAAAGCTTTAAACACTTCCCTCTTTGAAGGGGGGTAGGGGGATGTTCTTTTAAGTCAAAAGTCAAAAGTCAAAAAGTTAAAGGGTTTTTTAACCAATTGACTCTTTACTATCTACTATCTACGATTTTTACTTTTTAATTTTGTTCTTTTTACTTAATTTTGTTGTCAATAAAAACCTATCCCTATGTTCAAAGACAATCCCAAATACAAGGAGGTATTCCACTCTGCTGTTCACGATCTGCGTTTTTATATGCCAGAAGACATCGCTAATGGCTATCATATGAGCCGATACGTAGCTGCGGGCGCACAGAATATCTACTCGGCCTCCGGGGCCACAAAAGACCTGCTCGGCGCTATGATGGATAAGATGCTGGAGCTGTGCAACGAAGAAAAGAACGTGAAGACACTGCGTACGGATATAGCCACACTAGCCAATAATATCAAATACCGCCTCCGCTACCCGGTGGATGAGGATTGCGGGCTGCGTATGGGCGCTATATACTGCTTTGTGGAAGGTGAAGACCCTGATGTGACCGAAGACTTCTGGACGAGGCGGAAGGTGGCCCTGGCAAAAGGGGATGCTGCACAGAATATACAGCCCGACCCAGCACTGTACGCTTTTTTTTTGAGCATTGGCTTGCCGTACACACCGGCATGGAAGGAACAATTAAATACTTCGACCGGTTCGAATTATTTCAGTCAAAGGGAGGAAACGCTGAACAGCCTGATGCCTTCCGCTCCGTTGCTGCAAGGGTAGACGAGTGGTACGATGGCTTTTGGGACATAGCCATGAAATACAACGAAGGCAATATACAGGCCGCAGAGCATTTTATGGATACCAGCGTGTTTATGTTTTACTACCGCATACGTCAGAAAGCAGAGTATAATAAATGGTATAATGAGCAGATGAAGGGTGTGTAAAAATTATCATCCTTTATTTATAATAAGTATAGGTGCATAGCGTGATCATGTTTCTGCCGGTTTTCGTTTTATTTAGTATCATTACAGGATTGCCAATGCTATCGCGCTGGAGAATGACCTGTAGGCTTTGTTCGTATTTCCCTTTGTCATAGTTTTCTTCAAAAGTCGTATCTCTTTTAATAGTGGAAATTGAGACACTGGAATCATCTAATTTGCCATCTATGTAATTAATAGTTGTTGTGTAGTGCGTATTCAGGTTATTGCTAAATGAGTCGTAATTTATTTGTATTGAATTAAACCCTCTGACATGCCACTGCCAAGTGGTTTTTCTTGTATTTGCACTAATAAATGTATCCGTATTGTATCCAATCGGTTTATTGGCTACAACAAAGTTAAAACGGTTTGCTTGCTCATCATAAATGATAACGGAGGCAATTTTTTCATTTGCAGTATGGTAATCATCTATTGTCAATGTCTTTAAGCATCTGCCATTTTCGCTGAAACTGTCAATAAAAGCTTCCGGCGCTATTTCCTTAACTTCCCATTCATTATTAACAAATTCTACTTTCGGGCACATCCTGCTGCAAGCTATTTGCACTTTGCCCTTGTAATTCTTGAGCTGAGCATCACTCATTTGAGAAGGGTTTTTTGTATGCGGCACGATTAGCTGATTATCATTATTGTTGCTATTACTAGTGTTGCAGGCTGCAAGAAAAGAAGAAATGAGGATGATGAATGTTTTTTTCATAAGTGAGATCTCTGGTAAATATAAAAAAACAAAAAATAAACTTATTAATAAATAAATTTATTTCATTTTTGTTGTGTAATTGTTATTAAGGAAGACGTTCCTTTCTACGTTCCCCAGGCAATAGTGCCGCCTGCAAGTGCGCCCGGTTTTAATAAATCACACTTGCGATCTCCATATGGCGTATAATCGAACCCCATCAGAAGATAACGTATAAGCAGATAAAGGATGTGTGATAATTTATAGAATTGATACATTAACATGTCTATTGCTGATAGTAAGTATACTCTCTTAAAAATAAATGATAATTACCATCAGCAGTTTTGCTTAATGTTTGTATTGCATTGCCATTAGCGTCTTTTTTAAGTATAACAGTGAAAGAAGATGCTGTTTTTCCGTTTTGGTAAGTATTTTCAATAATGCTATCTCCCTTCGTTATTGAATAAGTTACAATTGAATCTGTTAATTGTTGATCTTTATACATCAGGTTTGTTTTCTTATGAATGGTAAGATCATTACTCATAGAGTCATAAAGTATTCTTGCCGGGGTCAATTGGTTATCATCATTTTCAGTAAAAAATATTGTTCGTAATACATTGCTGTTTATAAACGAATCAACCTGATAGCCGTGTACCTGATCGAGACTCATATTGTAATGTTTTGTAGCCGGGTCATAAGTAGTTTTGAAGCTTATAGTCTGGTCTGGTGTTTTGTAATCTTGAAACCAGGTATTACTTAACCATTTGCCGTCTTTAGCAAAGCTGTCTACCTCTGTGCTTGGGAAAAATTTGGTAGCTTTCCATGTATTATTTTTTAACTCCTGTTCAATAGACATTTTTGTGCTTACAGTTTGCACATTGCCCTTGTAATTCATGATTTCAACATAGGTCATCTTTGACGGGCTTTTTTCTTCTGTTTGCTTAGGTTGATCTCTTTGTTAGTTTTCAGAAGTGTTACATGAAGCAGTTATACTTAATAAAGTAATGATGAACATATTTTTCATAAATGTGATATATGACAGTAAATATAGAAAACAAAAAATAAATTTGTCAGTCAATAAATTTATTGTATTTTTGTTGTGTAATTGTCATTAAGGAAGACGTTCCTTTCAATCAACGTTCCCAGGCAATAGTGCCGCCTGCAAGTGCGCCCGGTTTTAATAAATCACACTTGCGATCTCCATATGGCGGACATAATCGAATCTATCCACAAAATAACTTATGAAGTTGATGATGCGGCACTGCAAAAGGCAGCGAATGCCATTAATGCGCAACTTGCAGAATTAAAAACGCTAAATGCTGAATTGCTAAAACTGCAAGATCAATTTGCAAGAACCTCATCTAAAGAAATTGACGCGCTTAATAAAATAAGTGCTCAGCTTGATAATATTTTTAATAAAATAGCACAATCTGCAGGGAAGACGAAGGGTGCACTTGAGCAGATAGGGTCTGGTTTGCTGGGAGCTATCACAGATAAAAGTGTATCGGATTTAAAGGGTAACGTATTGGATCCGCTGATAGAGGGGATTCCTAAAATTGTAGCTGGCGGTGCGGGGCTTGCAGAAGTTATTGGCGGGGTGTTGACATTTAGTAATGTAGTATCTGCGGCTATTGCAGCTATCGCCGGCATTAGTATGGTACTGAAAGAGGGCGATGAAAAAATGCAGGCTTATAGAAAAAGCCTGGGCGAAGTTAGTGAAGAAAGCAAAAAGCTTGGACAGCAAGCTGCGCCTGATATTGCAAACATGCTGGAGCTGAAAGCGAAAATTGAGGATACCACACTTGCTTATAATAAACGACTGGAAGCAGTTAATCAATTACGCGATCAGTATCCCGGCTATTTTCAGAACCTTAGCAATGAAGAGTTATTACTTGGAAAAGTAAAGGATGCCTATGGAAAAGTATATGCCGCTATTATAGCTAATGCAAGGGCAAAAGTTTTAAATAAAAGCCTGGAGGAAAATGTGGCTAAGCTTACTGGCTTAAAAGAGGATATTGTTAAAGTTGCAAATAAGAATGGGGTAAAGCTGGATATCACACAAAATGCCAAGACTAGTATTGAGGATATTGCTTTTTCACATCAGGCTGATGAGAATTTGATAAGATCTTATGTTCCTAAGCATACTACTGAAGATTCATGGGGTGCGAGACAAACAGCTAGCCCGCCTGAACTTCGGAAAAAACTGGAAGAATATGCTGCACAAGCAGAATCGCTTAAAAACCTTTTAGAACAGATCAAAAAGAATAGTGAAGATATTGCAGCGTTAACTCCCAATATATCTAGAGCGACTACTAGCTCTGTTAGTAATGCAATACGCAAAACCCGCAAACCAGGTCCCGATATAGCTCAATTACCCCTTGCGCCAGGTAAAGAACTACCTATTGAGCAGCCGCAGGTAGATCTTCAGCCACGCGATCCGGGCCCTGTACCGCAAAATAAAGAACCATATTTTCCCGGAAAATTTGAATCATTCCTCTTCGGTGATACTACTGATATTGAGGACAGCGCCAAGCGTCACCAGGAGGAGATCAAGAAAACTGCAGACGCTTACAAATCCATGGCGCAGGTAGCGGCCAATGCTTTTAAAACTATTTATGATGCGCAGGTAGCCTCGCTGGATGCAGAGATAAAAGTACGCCAGCAGCGTGTGGATGCTGCTACTAAACTGGCAGAGCGCGGCAATACCGAAGCGCTTAAGATAGAACAGGACAGGCTGGATGCTACAGAAAAGAAGCGTAATGATTTTGCACGCAAACAACAGATAGTAAATGCTGCGCTTGCTTTGTCTGATGCAATTGTGGCGGTAGCCAGCGCTGCAGCGGAAACAGGCCCTGGTGCAATAGCTGTTGTGCCTGCGGTTATAGCGGCCATTGTTGCTGGATATGCTGCAGTATCTGCGGCTACTAAAGAAAGCTCTGCACAGGCATTCGCCAAAGGTGTGATCGGTTTTAAAGGCAAAGGCGGCCCAACAGATGATGCCAACTGGGTGCGCATATCCAGCGGCGAGAGTGTAATAACTGCTGATGGTACACGCAAGAACCGTGCTTTGCTGGAAGCCATCAATAAAGGCGCTAACCTGATGCCCGGTATGGAAATGCTATCTACCGTCTACCCGATGTTAAAGGCTGCACCTGTTACTATGCAGCAAGGCTATGCATCTAAAAGCGACTTATCAGCATTGGAAGGTAAGCTGGACGAAGTGGTGAATGCGATAGAAGATAACCGGCTGCGGCAAAATATATTTTTCAACGAACATGGCGTAGGTATCATGACAGACAAAGCCATTAGCCGTGAGCGCAGGCGCTGGAAATAAATTCCAAATACTATAAACCTTATCATGGAATTAAGATTATACATTAAGCAGGCCGATACATTTAACAAGCAGATGCAGCAGATATATTATGCAGTGCCTGCTAATAAGGCCATGAACCCGCAGAACCTGGTTGCAACGCTTGGAGGCATACCACAGGGCAGCAGGCAATGGCCATCCTATGGCAGCTTTATAGACGTAACTGATTCAGTAAGCGATCTGTCAAAGCTTAAGCTCACCTGGACAATAGACAAAACGGATACGGGCGTGATACAGGTGGGCGCTTTACAACAGAAGAAGAGCGCAAGCGGTTCGCTGACCTTTGAAGGTAAGGCTTATACGCTGCTCCGTCAATGGCTGATAGATGATATATCTGCCCCGCTGAATAGCGTTGATGTGAAGATCGAACATCGCGGCGATGACGGTAAGTTATGCGGTACCTACGAGGATTATTCAATAAAGGCATCTGACCTAAGCTGGTGCGACAGCAATGCTGTTTGCAATTTCGATGTGGTTTTGAAGCAGAAAGATGAGACGCTTAATTGTATCAAAAGCACCCTGATCAGTGATAACTGGGGTGGCCTGTTTCAGCCAATACCTACCAACGGGCGTAAACATCCACGTTTTAGCTATTGCAATGAGCAGCGCCCCAATGGCATGATGGTAATGCTCTGGTGGATAGCCAGCGTAAGTATTGTACCTACATTCCTCGTTTTTATTCCGCTGCTAGCCGTTATCGACCTTATCATAAAGATCATTAACATCATTATAGGCATATTCACCTATATATGGAATGCCATCGGCTATCTGCTGGGTGGTAGTCCTCCGGGGCAGAACACCAATTGGAACGTTATTCCTTATTTTGATCTGCAGGCGATCCTGGATAGTATGGCGCAGTTCTATGTGGAGTCTGCCGGCTGCGGCCGTGAGCATCCAGCGCCCTTGATAAGGGATTACATTAAAAATGTGTGTGATTACTGCGGCGTGCATGTAGACGAGGTGACGGCT
>Ga0157372_10007530_pt1 | contig 11578 bp, 5 predicted proteins | sample C55metaG_FD_115307 | JGI IMG/M metagenome (GOLD analysis project Ga0157372, IMG submission 115307) | Corn rhizosphere microbial communities from Kellogg Biological Station, Michigan, USA - C5-5 metaG | ecosystem: Host-associated > Plants > Roots > Rhizosphere > Soil | place: USA: Michigan...
ATATTCACGATCTGAAAAATCGGCATGACCATGATGGCCAAAAACATGTTGTAGCTGAAGTAATCGCCGACTGTCCACGAGTGCTTCAACACCGCGTTGCCGCCTAACCACATCACGAGCGCAGAAACCAATCCGAGCACCGTTGTCGAGGCCGACCCAAGGACGCTTGTCAGCGTGAGCGACTTCATCACGTTGCTGAGCAGCCTCTCTACACCTTGGCCAAACACCGTGGCCTCGCGCTCTTCCGCGTGATAACCCTTGATCACGCGCACTCCGCCCAGCGATTCAGTTAGCCGCCCCGTAACCTCTGAATTGATTTTGGCCCGTTCCCGAAAGATGGGCCGGATCTTCTTGAACGCATATTGAAGAACGAAAACAAACAGACCTACCACTGCGAAGACTGTCAACGTGACAACGGCACTGCGATGCAGTAGAAAAACGAACGCCAGCACTGCCGTCAGAAGGCCGCCTACAAATTCCACCAGCCCAGTGCCGACCAAGTTCCGCACGCCTTCCACGTCAGACATGATGCGTGACACCAGCGTGCCCGTGCGGTTCTCGTCGTAGTATGCGACTGACAACAGCCCAACGTGCTTCTGCACCTGTCGCCGCATTTCTGCGATCAGCCGCTGACCGGCCTTTGAGAGCAACTGCGTCAGGGAGAATGACGTAATTGCCTGTACGATCATCGCTGAGAAGACCAGAGCAATGATCTTGGCCAACAGCTCAGGATGCGGGTTCGTAGGCGAAAGCACTTTGTCGAGCAGTGTCTTGGACGTATAAGGCAGCACCAGCCCCGCCACCCGGTTGACTGCCATCAAAGCCATGCCCCCGACCAGCAAACCCTTGCGCGGTGCAATCAGGGCCTTGATCTCAGGCCACAGCTTTCTCAGGTCTGGCTTCCGCTTGGGCAACTCTGCTCCGCGGCTTCGCGAACTACCCGCTCGGGGAGACCGCTCAGCACTCATTCCCATTCCGTGACCGCGCATTGTTCCCACTGACTAGACCTGCCTCGCTCGCCTCGCGGCAATGAACGATCTTACGCAGAGGATGACGTAAATGAGAAGCAGGCCGGTCATTGTGAGCTTCGAAGCCAGTGCGACCATGTCAGGCTGCATCCCGGCGTTCTTCGCATGTAGGTAGCCGCGCATCGATTCAATTCCAACGCCGATGAACCCGAGCAGGCCAAGCGTGACGTTGATATGCATGAAGAGCTTGCGACGCCCTTCGTCCGGGCTCATTGCAAGAAGGCCGAACATGCCCAGGGCCGTCCCAAACCAGGTCGGAATCAGCGCCGTTGCATGCTGAGCACCCGTGCCGAAATAGCCCACCAAACCAAGCACAATGAGCAGAATCGCAAAAATAACTGTGATCTTCGCCAAGCAGAGCCGCTCCTCAGGGCTGTCCAAGAAGGATATCAGTCTGATAGATGCTCTGGCCCAGTACGCCGATTCGGGCAATCCGGAGTCTTTACCGCTGGATGCGCGCCGAACCGCCCTTTGCAAATGCACGTACCTGGTCGAGGGTGGCCATCGTCGTATCCCCTGGGAACGTTGTCAGCAGTGCTCCGTGCGCCCATCCTAGCTTCAGCGCCGCTTCAGGCTCTTCGCCCGACAGCAGCCCGTAGGTGAAACCAGCAGCGAACCCGTCTCCCCCGCCTACTCGATCGAGCACTTCGAGTTCGGCGGTGGGCGCACTGTAGGTCTTCCCCCCGATCCAGGCAACGGCGCTCCAGCCATGCCGATTCGTCGAGTGCACCTCGCGGAGTGTAGTTGCGACAACCTTCACGTTGGGCAGTTTCTTCGCCACATTGTCCATCATGCCAAAGAAGACACTCGGATCGAGCTTTGACTTCGCAGCCACCGCCGGCCCGGGAATGCCGAGTCCCTTCTGCAAATCTTCTTCATTGCCTACCAACACGTCGACATTTTCCACGATGGTGTTGATGGTCTCCACGGCGTGCGTATCGCCGCCATGAATTTTCCAAAGCTTCTCGCGGAAATTCAAGTCAAACGAAGTCACCGCGCCAGCAGCCTTCGCTTCGCGCATCATCTCCGCCGCAAGTTGCGCAGTGGTGGCAGAGAGCGCCGCAAAGATTCCGCCGCAGTGTACCCAGCGAACTCCACCAGCAAAGATTGCCTTCCAATCGAAGTCGCCGGGCTTCAGTTGAGCAGCAGCTTCATTGCATCGGTTGTAAAAGACCACTGGGCCTCGCAGGCCGAAGCCGCGGTCACTGTACACTGTTGCCATATTCGGGCCGGTAACGCCATCGTGCTTGAAGTGCCGATAGATGGGCTTGACGCCCATTGCAAGCACGCGCTCGGCGATCAAGTCGCCGATCGGATAATCCACGATCGCAGAAGCGATTGCAGTCTTTAGTTTGAAGCAATCGGAGAGATTGGCCGCGACATTGAACTCGCCACCACTTACGTGAATCTGGCATTCTGTCGCCTTTCGAAAAGGGATGATGCCAGGATCGAGGCGATGCACCAGAGCGCCAAGCGAAAGGAAATCAATCTCCCCGGTCCTGCGAATATTGAGGCCGTCGGCCATGCCCATTCAGCTCCTTTTCTCTTCAGTCTCTGTCGCCAAATCTCAACAGCAATACGGCTTCTCATCTTAGCAAGTCGGGATCATCGAATGGTTCACGCACCCAGCGACTGCTTCACATCTCCCGCAACCTGATCCGGCGTCCACTCATTTCCGGAGTAGAACTTCAGCACCTTTCCATCGCGTCCCACCAGAGTGGTCGATAGGGTGTGCGTAATGGTCTGGTCTGCTTCTGTTGTGATCCCAACGTCGAAGAACTTGGCCATCTCTTTCAATTCCGCCCCGTCAGGCACTGCGAAATCCCAATTCGCAAATGCACCTTTTCCGTCACTTCCGATGTACTCCTCGCCATACGCCTTCAGCCGCTCAGGAGTGTCGTGCTCCGGATCGAAACTGACGCACAGCAGATGAGTTTTCCCTTTCAACTTGGGATCGGCTGCGAGTTGCTTTTCGATCTTCGCAAAGTTGCGCGTCACCAGAGGGCAGAAATTCGGGAGCGGACAGCGCGTGTAGATAAACGTGATCAACAGATCCTTACCGCGAAATTGATTCAGATGGATGGTGCGCCCGTCCTGGTTGCGTAGCTTGAAATCGGGAACCGCATCGCCCGGAGCAGGAACGTGATAAATCGTTGCGGGTTTGTAATCGGGCCTTCCCTGCGCGACCACCACGATGTGATCGAGGAAGACACTCGCGTCCGAGCCTTGCGACACGAGCACGTCTGCGGTGATTACGTCTCCGGGATGGAGTTCGCTGAGGATGTTTGCATCCTTCAACTTGTAGGGCATTGTCATCGCGTCCATGAATCCGGGAATCGCTTCATGAGCGACGGTCACCTCGCCGGTTGCCGGACTGGTGGCGACAATCTTCCCTCTGAGTTTGTAGACCTTGTACGAAGAATCGGCAGCTGTAGTCGATGGCGTGTCCGGCTGCCTGTGGCATCCGCCGCAGCTCAGGGTCACCAAGATTGCCAGTAAGAATGCTTTCCTTATCACACTTCATTTTACAGCCGGCATCTTCGACGAAAGTGTCTCGTTTGCTGAGCATAGACCCCCGTCTCGTTTCCCACAGAGAACGCGTGCATGGAACGGCGTATAACGCAGATATGGGCACAAACCCAGGGGCCATTTTGGACCAGGCGACGGCAGTTGATGCGTGGCTGCTCCAGGGCGCAGTTGTGGTCGCATCGAGCGATCGAGCCGCGCGAGCGTTGCAGGCACAGTTTCATCGGCGACGCCGCGCTAAGGGGCTTCTGGCGTGGCCCGCACCACAGTGCATCGATTGGACGACTTTCGTGCGTACTGAGTGGGAAGAGCGCAACACGGACGGCCGCCTGCTGCTCAATCCCGCGCAGGAATTGGCGGTGTGGTCGGAGATCGTGCACAGCGAACAGCATCTTCCGACCGCGCTTCCCGCTTCGGTTCGCCGGCTGGCCGTTATGGCGATTGAGGCACACGATCTTGTCTGCACCTATGCGCCACAGCTGCTTCGTGAGCAGGCGCGCGCAGGTTGGGATCAGGATGCCGGCGCTTTCAGCAGGTGGCTTGCGGATTTCGATAGACGGTGCCGCAAGGATGGCCTCGTCAGTTCGAGCCGCCTGGCTCTCGAACTGATATCGATGCTGCGCGCCGATCCTTCATCTCGAAATCCTTTACGGCTGGCTGGTTTCGATCGGATTCCTCCTGTTCAGAGAGAGCTATTCGATGCGTGGGGAGAGTGGCGGACCTTCGAATTCCAGCCCATTCAAGCGGAAACGCACTTCCATTCCGTTCGCGATGTGCACACGGAATTGGAAAGCTGTGCGTACTGGTGCCATCGCCAAGTCGCCGCGAATCCAGGCGCCCGGCTTCTGGTGATCACGCAGGAACAGGCAAAACGCAGGGGGGAGATTGAACGCGCGTTCTTGCGCTTCACCTCTCCGGCTGAAAAGCCCGCCTTCGAATTCTCCCTCGGAGTCCCTCTCACAGAGTTGCCGTTCGCCCGGTCTGCTCTTCTGCTGCTCAGGTGGCTGCAGGGCACGCTCAGCGAAACCGAACTCGACTGGCTGTTCGCGAGCGGCTTTGCCGGATCCGCGGAGGAATGCGCTGCGCTGCAATCTGCCATGAGAACGCTGCGGCAACGAGATATGCAGAGGCCTCAGTGGCATCTTGAGAAGTTTCTGAATCAGACACCAATCGCATCCCTGCTTCCGCGCGAATGGACACGCCGGATCATCGGCGCACAACGCAGTTTGCGGGAAGCGCCTCATGCGCAGAGTCCGACGGAGTGGGCCGACGCTGTGCCCCATCTGCTGGAGAGAATCGGCTGGCTTGGCTCCATACCGCAGACGAGCGTGGATTTTCAGGCCCAACGCCGGTGGAATCAGGCACTGGATATAGCGGGCTCACTCGGATTTGACGGCCGCTCTGTGAGCTGGGGCGATTTTCTTTTTGATCTGGGGCATGCCGCGCAGGACATCTTGTTCGCGCCGCAATCAGTGGATGCACCCATTCAGATCACAGGTCCTGCAGAGTCAGCTGGACTTGATGCCGACGCGATTTGGTTCCTTGGCGCTGACGAGGAGTCCTGGCCGGCTGTCGCATCAACACACCCGTTTCTGCCGTCGCACGTACAGCGCGAATTTGAAATGCCCCATTCTTCGCACATCAAAGACTGGGATTTCTCGGCGACCATCACCGCGCGTCTGCTCGCTTCCGCACCGCTGGTTCAGTTCAGCTTCGCTTTGCAAAGGGACGACGTGGAGTCTCGTCCATCACGCCTGATCACGGGAGTTGTGGGCGCGCCACAGCCCGTGTCTGCTGAGCTGCTTCCGCCTCAACACCAGGAGCCCGCAACCATCGCGATCGAGGACTTCAGCAAGAAACCTTATCGTGGGGAGCGACTTCAGGGCGGCGCGGCCGTTCTCTCCTATCAGTCGCAATGTCCTTTCAAGGCATTCGCAACAGCACGGCTTGGCGCACGAGGCTGGGATGCGGCAGAGAACGGCTTGAGTGCTAAACAGCGCGGCGAGCTCCTGCATGATGTGCTCCATTCGATCTGGTCGGGACGTCCCCGCGGGATCAAGAACGATCGCGATCTTCTCGCCATCAAGGATCTGGCGCGTTTTGTGGGCGATCACGTGAAGCACGCGATGGAATCAGGCGTGCCGGCGCAAGTTCGCGATCAGATGCCCCCGATGTATCTGCAACTTGAGCAGAGTCGCCTTGTCCGACTGGTGACGTCATGGTTGGAGTTCGAGAAGACGCGCGTTCCCTTCGCGGTGGAAGCCACCGAAGCTCAGAGCAGCATCACGATCGCGGGACTGAGGATGCATCTGCGGCTGGATCGCGTGGACCGGCTGCATGACGGTTCGCAACTCGTAATTGATTACAAGACCGGCACGGTCGATCCTAAGGCATGGGACCTTCCGCGACCCGATGATGTGCAATTGCCGCTTTACAAGCTGTTTGGGCTTGCACCTCTCCAGCAATCGCTCTTCGACAACTTCGGGGGGCCTGTCAGCGGCGGCCTGGTGTTTGCGCGCGTGCGGACAGGCGAGACATGCTTCGCAGGCCGAGTGGCCGATGCGAGGGCCACGATTAATCCTGATCTGAACGGAAATAGCTCGCTTGTGAAGCGGAGGCTTACGGCCGCAGAGGAATCCGACTGGAAGGAACATATCGAGAAACTGGCGGAAGACTTCATCCATGGCCGCGCCGAGGTGAACCCTCGTGATTATCCGACGACTTGCGCGCGATGCGGACTGCAGCCGGTGTGTCGCATTCAGGAACCGGAGAACCGCGCTCGATTTGAACAGCAATATTTGGAGCAGAACAATGGCAGCGACGAATAGCTCGGTTGCCGTGGCTCCCCCCGACCAGAACCAGCGCGACATTGCGCTCGATCCGCTGAAGTCAGTTCTGGTGCAGGCGCCTGCCGGATCAGGCAAGACCGACCTGCTGACACGTCGCTTTTTGCGGCTGCTTGCGGAAGTGGATGATCCGAAGAAGATCGTTGCCATTACATTCACCAAGGCTGCTGCGGCCGAGATGCGGCACCGCATTTTGGATGAACTCGAGAAGGCAGCTGCTCGCAAGGATCTTGAAACGCGGACAAATAAATCACAGGATCAGGGTTCGATGGAGGCGCTCGCCGCGCGCGCTCTGGAGCAGTCGCGCAAGCTCGATTGGCGCTTGATCGAACTTTCGTCGCAACTGCGGATTTCTACAATCGATTCATTCTGTCGCGATCTGGCGATCCAGCAGCCGATCCACTCGGGAGTTGGAAATAGCCTGCAGATCAGCGAAAGGCCGGCGGAGTTATATCGCGCTGCTGCGCACGCCACGCTCGAGAAGCTAGGTGACGATCGCTATCCCGAACTCAGCGGAGCCATCAGGGTTCTTCTGCTCTGGCGCGATAACAGTTGGAGCGAGCTGGAGAATCTTCTCGTCAGAATGCTCGGGCAACGAGATCGATGGATGCTGGATTTTGTGCTGAGCCAGCAACCGGACTGGGATGTGCTTCGCGAACGCCTTGAACGGCCGATGGCCAACGCTGTTGCAGATGCACTTGCGATACTTGAACGCCTCATTACGGAGGCGGATCGCGCCGAGGCTCATGAGCTGGCGCAGTTCGCGTGTGCACACGGGGCAGGCGACAAATACCATGGTCTCGCCGAGCTTGCCGAATTCCCTGCTGGCCCACATGGCGACAATGAGGGTCTGGAAGGGGCGCGATCTGCATACCTCTGCCTCGCAAATCTGCTGCTGAATGGCGACAACGAGATCCGGCAGAGGATTGATGTGCGGCTCGGGTTTCCCAAAGTACATCTCGATGAAAAGCTTCGCATGGAAGACCTGCTGGGGCGGCTCGCCGGAGTTGACGGACTTGAACAGGCACTTGCAAACGTACGCACCTTGCCGCCGGCTCGATACACCGAAGAGGACTGGCAGGTGGTTCGCGCCAGCTTTGTCCTGCTGCGGCGTGCTGCGGCAGAGCTCAAAGCTGTGTTCGCCGAAGCGGGCACGGTTGACTTCGTCGAAGTTGCGCAGATCGCAAGACAGGTGCTGCGCGACGAAGACAACCTGCCGAGCGACGCTGCGCAGGCTGTTGCGGATGACATTCACCACCTGCTTATCGATGAATTTCAGGACACCAGCCGGCGCCAACACCAATTCATCACCGCCCTGATCGAAGCGTGGCCCGATGCTGCCGGCCGTACCGTTTTTGTTGTCGGCGATCCCATGCAGTCGATCTACTTCTTCCGTGATGCCGAGGCCGAGCTCTTCAGCCGGGTTAAGCATTTTGGGTTCGAACTCAGTGATGGCCAGGTGTTCCAGCTTCGTCCGAGCGCGCTATCTGCGAATTTCCGTACTGAACCTGCGCTTGTCGAAGAGTTGAACAGGACATTCGCGCGGATCTTTGCAGTTCCCGACGGCAGTGGCATCGAGTTTGCACGGGCTCAGCCGGCGCGGAGTTCGTCCGCAAATGTAGAGAGGCGTTTTGGCCTGCATCTTTCCTTTATTCCGCAGATGAAGGGTGGCGGTTCCACGAACCCGACCACAGTCCGACGGAAGCGGGAAACAGCGGAACACCGCGAGTCGGCTCGTGTGTCTCAAATTAACGAGATTGTCGCGTTGATCGCGAAGCAACTTGATCTGATTGAAGTCGCGCGGGCGCAGCAGCAAAAATTCCGAATCGCCGTACTTGGACGCGCACGTAAGGCGCTTGCGCCTATCGCAGCGGCTCTGCGGGATGCAGGAATTCCGTTTCGGGCGGTGGAACTGGAAAACCTGGGCGATCGCCCTGAGATCCTGGATGCCGTCGCGCTCACCCGAGCGGTTTTCAATCCGGAAGACAGGGTCGCATGGCTGGGTGTTTTGCGTGCACCGTGGTGCGGTCTCTGTCTCGAGGAACTGCACGCCATTGCTTCTACAGACGACGCCTCACGATCCAATGTGCCGATACCGCGACTATTGAGCGAGAGAGTAGACCTGCTGGGGCCGGACTCGCGGGAAGCTGTGGTTCGCGTGATCGGGGCGTACGAATCGATGGCTCGCTTGCGCGAAATCTTACCAACGGGATCAGCAGGAACACTGATGCAGCAGATCTGGCGTGCTCTCGGTGGGGATGGCTGCGTAGATGAGGGCGGTCGCGCAAACCTGGAGCTCCTGTGGAAGCTCCTGGACAACCTCCCTGAAGGAGAGCCGGACCTGATAGGATCCGCCCTCGACGCAGCGCTGGCCGATCTCTGCGCGATGCCCGATCCCGGAAGCAGCGGAGACTACGGTGTCCAGCTGATGACAATTCATAAGTCGAAGGGATTGGAGTTTGAAGTTGTCATCGTTCCCGAACTCCAGGCGCAAAGTGGGACCGGATCGGTAGAACTGCTTTCGTGGTTGGAGCGTGGTTTGAGAGAGCCGGGGCCGGAGGGCGATCTGACTGAATTCCTGATTGCTCCAGTGCAGTACAAAGGCGCCGATGCCGGTGCAGCGAAGGGCTGGGTTGAACGCGCTCGCCGCGATCGCGAGACGCAGGAGATGCGGCGCCTTTTATATGTGGCAGCGACCCGCGCCCGCGAAGAATTGCATCTGTTTGCTCAGCCATCCTACCGGCTGGAGGCGGACGAAACGAAGGAGTTAATCGAGCCCTCTAACTCCCTGCTCGCGACCGCGTGGCCCGCACTTGGCGATGAAATTCGGAGCCGATTTGAGGAATGGCGCGAGGCAATGGAAGCGCAAGATCAAACTGGACCCGTTGAACTCATCGTGCCGTCGATTGCTGCGGAGCGAGACAATGTTCTGATGATGCCGTTGCCGGCAGTGGCGACAATCATTCGCAGGCTTCCGGTGGGTTTCAGTACAGCAACCGAGAATGCCATGGGCCCGGCGGCGAAACCAGGCATTGTGGGTATAGGCGAACCGGAGAGCTACACCCGGCACGAAGGCGGCCTTCTCTCCCGTGCGCTCGGCAACGCAGTGCATAGACTTCTGGAACAGCTGAGCCGGCTACGGCAGACTCTCGACTGGGATCTGGCCCGAGCGGCATTGCATGAACTTCGACCGCGAACTTCAGCTCGGATCCGCGCATCAGGAATCGCAGGATCATCTGTTGAAACCATCACGAGGGAAGCATATGAAATTGCAATTGAGGCGTCGCATGACCCCGCCGGTCAATGGATCCTTTCACCGCATGCCGATGCCGATACCGAGGCGGGCTGGGCCGGTGTAATCGCGGGCAATTTGCATCAGATAAGGATCGATCGACTCTTTCGCGCGGGGCTCGGTCCCGGCGAAGCTGGAGACGGTGCGCTCTGGATCATCGACTACAAAACAGCACAGGTCAATGACGTCGGCGGGCAGTCAGCGATTGCAGCTCTCCGCAACTCTTTTGCACCTCAGCTTGAGACCTATGCGACGATCCTGCGTAACGTGCATGGTGCGGACGTGCCCATTCGCGCAGGCTTGTACTATCCACGAATGTCGGTTTTTGACTGGTGGGAAATTTAGGGACTTTCGCGGACACCGCCCAATCCAATCGAGCGCATGAGTTCAAGCGCGTTGCTGGTCTTGACCACGCCGGGCTTGAGCTTGTAGTCGAAGATCAGCTTTCCCTCTTCGAGGCGATCTTCGAAGTGGCAGTTCACGGCTTGGCCAGGCATCTTGTCTGGGATTTCGGCGAGGGCCAGGTCATGCGTGCTCACGATTCCGATCGCTCCGCGCTCCATGAGACTGCGTACGATCAGCCGGGTTCCCTCGAGGCGGTCGTGCGAGTTCGTGCCCGAAAGCAATTCATCCATTAGGAAGAGCACCGGAACCTGACCTGCCGCGAGATCTTCGGCCACTTTCAGGCGCCGGATCTCCGCATAGAACCGCGATGTCCCACCCGATAACGAATCGAGAATGCAAATCGAGGCCGCCACCGCAAGTGGAGACATTTTCAAAGACTTGGCACGCACCGGAGCTCCGCACTGAGCTAGCACTGCGTTCACGCCTACGCTGCGGATGAAGGTACTCTTGCCGGCCATATTCGGGCCGCTCAGCACTATCAACTGAATACCATCACCCAGCTTTACGTCGTTGCGGACGGCCCTATCCGCAGGAAGCAGCGGGTGGGTCATCTCCACCGCGTCGAAGAGCGGGCCGTGTTCGGAAACCTGGGGCATCACATCTGCGGGATGGTCGAAGGCGTACCCAGCCAAAGCTGTCAATGCCTCGAACTCGCCCACCGCGCTCAGCCAGCCGCGAATGTGCGGTCCAAACTCCTCTTGCCACTTCTCTGCGCGGAATACGAACTGCGCGCTCCAGAACATGAGCACGTCGAGAAGGCGCATCGCGGGATTGCGGCGGGACTCGAGATAGCCCACGATGCGATCAAGCCTGCGAATCGCATCTGAAGGAACGAAGTCTGAGTGCTTCAGATCTGCCTGAATGCGTTTCAGCTTTGCCGCTGAAAGCTGTCCGTGATCAATGAGCCGCAAAACCCCAGCAAGCACATCCAGATTGTGCGTCGCCTCCTCGATCTTGTCGGCAGCTTCATCCCAGCGGCCGTGAATTCGATGCGCCCATGCCAGGTTCAACGTCGAAACCGCCAGAGCCACTGCCGGCAGACCCCAGACGCCCCACGCCACCACGCTCGCAACCCATAAGAGGCTAAGTACGGTCGTTGTGATGCGAATGGCGCGGCTGTTGAAAATTGGTTTGCGCTCCCCCCAACATGCCAGCACATCGGGACGGACACCAGCCCGCACCGTTTCACCGAGACAAAACAGTCGCTCCCGCAACTCTAGGCGTGGGCCCAGATCGGCAACCGCTCCGTGACGCGCGATGATCTCATCTGCTGGCGCGGCATTGAGGAGCCAGTGCGCCAGTGTCTCTTCGCCCACCCTTGTGCGCGCAGTGCATAGCAGTTGAAACAATGACGCCGTTCCAAACAGGTCGAGATCGCGCGCATACGGATGCGCAGGGTCAAGAAAGCGATCGCCTGTTTCACCTGTGCCTGCCCACTTATCGTTGATTCGAGCAATGCCGCGCTCGTAGAACTCGATGGA
>Ga0157372_10007532_pt1 | contig 11577 bp, 8 predicted proteins | sample C55metaG_FD_115307 | JGI IMG/M metagenome (GOLD analysis project Ga0157372, IMG submission 115307) | Corn rhizosphere microbial communities from Kellogg Biological Station, Michigan, USA - C5-5 metaG | ecosystem: Host-associated > Plants > Roots > Rhizosphere > Soil | place: USA: Michigan...
GCTGCAGGACAGGTGGCCGAGTGGTTGAAGGCACCGGTCTCGAAAACCGGCATACCGGTGAACCCGGTATCGAGAGTTCGAATCTCTCCCTGTCCGTTCTGCTTCGCGCGTAATGCCGCTTGTTCGCGCCTGAATAAGATGTTGGGACGGGTGGCCGAGTGGTTTAAGGCGCACGCCTGGAAAGTGTGTGTACGTTAATAGCGTACCGTGGGTTCGAATCCCACCCCGTCCGTGGACCGAACCCCTTATCCCGCCTCTACTTGACCAGTAGGGCGGGTTTTTTTGCCCTCCGGCAACTGGCCGCCGTCTCGCACGTCTGTCGTCCTGCGTCAGAGTCACAAACTGTGCGAAAAAAGGCGTGACGGCACTCGGCTGATCGCAGTCCTATTAGCAATGGACAGGATCCTGGAACAAGCAAAGAAAGCTCAGTGGATAAAGCACACGGCCAAGGTCGTGGCTGTGGCCGCATCTTCTGGAGCAGCACTCGTTTCGATCGTCACCGCGCTGGTCTCGTACGGCGTCATCGGTCAGGCCGAGTCGCATCAGTCAATAGGTAATATCGGCGCGGCGTGGGTTGGTCTTCGGCCAGCGATGGACACCGCCACGTCCCTCGGCGACACGGTTCACTACGCGGCAACTGTGACCGATCGGAACGGAAGCATTCTGGTCGGTGCCCGGCCAACCTGGACGACTGGCGACCCGACGATCGCTATGGTTCTGCAGGATGGCTCCGTGGTCGCACGTGGTCCGGGACGTACAATGGTGAGCGTAGTGGTAGGCAAGCTCATAGCACACTCCACCGTCATCGTGCGTCAGAAGGTAGCCAACGTGGACGTGGGAAGAGCCTCAGGCGATAGCACGATCGTGCTGCCCGAAGGCGCCCAGCTACAGCTTCGAGCCCGGGCTATGGACGCGCGAGGCTATCCAATTGCCGGACTCGAGCCGACCTGGCATATCGACGATACCACCGTCGCGGCTCTCGACAGTAACGGTCTTCTGACTGCACGGTCAGCCGGACGCACAATGATCGGCGCCCGCATCGACGGGGTCGCGGATCGGACTAGTGTGTCCGTGGTGACGCCGGCTTCGGCAATCGCGGTTGTCGCAGGGTCGAACCAACGCGCGCTGGCCGCGAAGACCCTCCCACAGGCGCTGGTCGTTCGGGCGACGAATCGTCATGGGGCGCCAGCAGCCGGCAAGAGAGTGACATTTCGCCTGGCGGAGGGGGAGGGATCGGTCGACCCCGCCAGCGTAGTCACCGATGCTGACGGACGCGCCCGCACGACTTGGACACTCGGCGCCGATCCGGGCCGGCAGACACTATTTGCAACAGTCGAAAATGTTGACAGCGCTCTGGCCATTGTCGCAGAGGCGGATCCGATCGCAAGCAACACGCGGGCGACGCCCCTCGTGGAGCGCTTGAGCGGTCCTGCCGGCCAGGAGCTGGCTGATTCCGTTGCGGTTCGCATCACGGATTCTACCGGCCGCGCTCTTCCCGACGTTCCCGTGCGCTGGACTCCAGTCGACGGAGGGTCGGTCGAAGTAGCCTCGGCCCGGACGGATTCGCTGGGAGTTGCAAGCGCCCGCTGGACGCTCTCGAAGAAGACGGGTACTCAACGGCTGAGGGCTCAAGTTGGAGCCGGGCCGGGACTTGGGATTCCTCCGCTTACATTCAGTGCCTTGGCCCTCGCGGGAGCTCCGGCCTCCATCGTCGCGTCATCGGGAGATAATCAACGCGCGGCGGCGGGCACCGAGTTGCGGGGCTCCCTGGTGTTTCGAGTCCTGGATGCAAATGGCAGCGGGGTTGCTGGGGCGGCCCTTTCGCTATCCCCGTCTGGCGGCGCTCTCACGGATAGCGCGCTAACCACCGACTCCGTGGGCGTCGCCCGGACACGGTGGACCATGGGTCATTCGGCCGGGGATTATTCGTTGGCGGTAAGCGTCGAAGGGGTCAAAAAGCTCCTCAAAGTCGTAGCCCATGCGACCCCGGCTGTTGCGGCGAACCTGGCTTTTGACGACGTTCCAGGAGACAAGCGACTGAAGGACTCGGGCAAGAACAAGCGGCTCTATGCGCTGGTTACCGATATCTATGGGAACCCGGTACCGGACGCGAAGGTCACCTTCTCGGTCAAGTCAGGAACCGTCACGCCGACTCGCGCCGTGAGCGACGCGAAGGGCAGGGCGGCACTGACCTGGAAGCTTGGGTCGAAGGCGGGAGAGCAGACCCTGAAAGGCGTTGTCCGCGGGACCGATGTGGCTGGCGAATATGTCACTCAAGTCGGGTCGCACGAGGCGTTGGCGAAGCCGGCAGCTCTGAGGTCGGCGAGTAAGTAATACATCCGTTTGTTTTGTTGGATCGGACGGTCAAAAGGTCTCCCGGAATGATTTGGGAAGGCCTGATTCAAGATCGAGTATATAGGTTAAGTCAGGATAGGTAACCGCTGAGTTGACTTGTAGTTGGAGATGGCACTTAAGGTAACATCTCACGACTACACCTGCTCAGCAGTTACATTTTTTTGGTCCAGATAGTCATCTTCTTGTTAAGCGCCCAGCTCAGCACTACCGGGCGCCTCCGATAACCGCAAACCCGCCAAAAGGCGGCGACGCAAAGCCCCGAGACTAAAGCGACGCTTCACGCGCCGTCATGTCAGTCGAGCTACCGAAGAGGAGCCTTTGAATGAATCGTAGTCGCTTCAGTTTCAGCCTGGCCGTAACAAGCTCTATTGCCCTTGCGGCGATAACCCTTCCAGCGCCTGCCAACGCGCAGCTCTACTCGCGTGGCGGTCGCATAGGCTCGAATGCTGTCGCGAATCACGCCGACTCGCTCCCCACGGTCGCGTCATCTGGTGGCCCCAACACCTCCGATAGCAGTGTCTCGGCCCCAGCTGCCAAGTCTATGGCTTCATCGTCCGCGGAAAAGGGAAGCGGCCTGAGCGGCAAGGTCTTCGCCCGCTTCGTGATGCCCGAGGACTGGATATCGATGGCATCGATTCCGGGCGCCTCACTGGCCAGCGCTTCCGTCCAATCCACTGCCTCCCCAAGCTCCGAAACCGTGTTCACCATGCGCTCGTTCGGGCAAAAGGTCCGTCAGTGGCTGAATGGCTACCGTCTCGGCTACTGGCCCGAGGAAAAGGGCCGCGTGAGATCGGAAGCCTACAAAAATCCGGACGGCTTCATCGAAGTGACGCCAGACAACGAGGATACCCGGGTTTCCGAGCACTTTCGCCTCCGGGATTTCGTCTCTCACGACCAGAAGGATGTCTGGCCGAAGTACGTCGTCCTGCGCGAGCCACTCCTCGACAAGCTCGAGCTGGTCATCGAGGATCTCAACGATCATGGGATCAACGCCGAGGGCCTGCGCATTCGCTCTGGTTTCCGTACGCCGGCCCATAACTTTGCCGTTCGCGGCGAGGGTAGCGCGCGCGATAGCCGGCACCAGTTCGGCGACGCGGCGGACGTCTACGTCGACCAGGAAGGAAACGGCAAAATGTCTGACCTGAACGGCGATGGAAAGGTCAGCTTCGCCGATGTGAAGCTTATCCTGGACGCGGTCGAGCGAGTCGAAGCCCGCTATCCCGAGCTCGTCGGCGGCACTGGCCTCTACGCGTATTCAGGTCCGAGCGGCCCGTTCGCTCACATCGACGTGCGCGGTACCCGCGCTCGCTGGGTGCGCGGCGTCTACAAGGGTCGTTCGCGTCGAGTAGTCAGGAGCCACAAGAGCACGACCAAACCCGCCAAGGTGCTACCGGTGAGTACCAAGAGCGCATCCGCGAGCCGCGGACGCAGCTCGACGCAGCCGGAGTAGTTTCTCTACTGCCGGGCCAAGGCCCGGTAGTCTACCGCCCGATCCAGTAGGTCCCCTTGATCTGGAAGATGTTCGTGGGCCGGTCCCGGAAGAGCGCGGAGCGGTCGCGGGCGAAGTCGAAATCGCCGAATTGATCGAACCCATCCCGCTCCTGGGTCCACACAAAGTAGAGCGTTGAGCCGGGCCGGTACTCCCACCGCAGCACCCCCGTGCCCCGCAACGATCTCAGGTTGAAATCCTGATTATCGAACGTAAAGGCTGGGGCAACGCCTGGCCCGTCGGGATCGATCGTATAACCTGTAATCGCGCCGGTCTGCGGATCCCGGTTCGTGACCACGGTGCTGCCATTGTCCCGGCCGAACACGTTCATGTGGCGTGACTTTACTTCGGCGAATTCCTTGAAGCTCGAATACTTGCCGCTCGCCAGGAAGGGCTGGGCGAACATCTCGAGCGTGAGGTTCGGTGTAAACGTCATGTTCACCCGGGTATCCATCGAAAAGGTCTTCTGCTGGAGCCGGCCGAACACGTAACGGGTGCCTGCAAACGCCGGCGAAACGGTCGCATCGGTGACCGCGGTCACGTACTGTTGCGCGGTATTGTCCAGGTCCAGAGATGGAGAAAGGCTGACGAGAAGCCTCGACGACGGCTTGAGGGTCACGGATGGGAAGTAGGACACCCTTCCGCCTTCCGTGTTGTCGACCGGCCTGATGTACTGCACCCCCACGTTTCCAACGACACGAGCCCGCGAATCGGTTCCGAAATTTGTCGACAACATGTGGTAGCCATAGTGGATGACGGTCGGGCCACCGCGAGTCAGGCGCTCATCGTAGGTGCTCGGATGAAGGAGCACGAACGAGCTGAAATTCATGTAGTTCTTGAAGGTGGCCTGCACCCACGCGTGGTAGTCCGCGTCGTTCCGATCGCCGTCGTAGTTCACCTGCTGCTGAGCGCCCCAGATCGTGTAAAGATTCCGGTACCAGCTGCCCGGCGTCGTCCACTGACGGAACACGTTTGCGAGCATCAGTTTGTAATCGGCTCGGCCGAGGACACCGAGGTCGTTCGTTTCGAAGCCGGGGCTCCGCCAGTTCTCCGTCGCTTCCCAAAGCCAATTTCCGGTCTCCTTCGCCAACCGGGCGTAGTATCCATAGCCGTAAAGGTTTCGGCGATTGGGATCGAAGTTCGTCGAGAAGAGACCGTCGGTGGTTTCGGTTCGGCCAGGTCGCTGGTAGTACCGTGCACTGGCGGTTTGCGCTCTCGTGATGGCGGCCGTGTCGCCGCCTATGTGGGTGAGTGCGCTCTGCACGTTGAGCGAGTACTCCCTGTTCGCCCAATGGTGATCGAGGTCGAGCCCGAATGCCTGCGCGCTCGAACGGAGAAGCGAGACCTGGTCGGGGTTCGAGAGCGAACGATTCACCATCGTTGTGATGGTGCCAATTCGCGTATTCCCGCTCCGAAAATCCTTTTTCAGCCTACCGATGAAATAGTTGGTGAGCGGCTCGACTTCGAGCGTCTGATCGGTGTTGAGACCGGTCGGCCGGAAGTGCGCGTCTTCCCGATCCGTGAGCGCATCCATTACCCCAACGGTTATTCCATTGCTCGTTCGCCCAGTAACCTTTCCGGCACCGAGGATCGTTGTCGCATCGGCCGCATCCATGAAGTCGGAGCGTCCTGAAACGAGCCCTGACAGTTGGGGGGATCGTCCGATGCGCCGCGTATAAATCAGGCTGAGGCTGGAGACGTTGCTGCAGAAATAGCAGCTGAAGCCTCCTGTCGAGAAGTACTGGGAATTCGAAACGAAGAAGGGGCGTTTTTCCGAGAACGTGGTCTCGAACACTGAAAGGTTCACTGACGCAGGATCCACCTCGACTTGGCCGAAATCGGGGTTTATGGTGCCGTCGAGGGTGAGATTGGAGGTGAGATTGACCTTCAGGTCTCCACCGACGCGGTAGTTCATATCGTTGGTCGAGTGATACGGATCGCCGGGCCGTGGCCTTTCAAGTTTGCTTCGCGTAGTCGCATAGGGAACGAGCTCCATCTGGCGCGGCTGGGAGGTGACCTTGATGCCCTCGAGTGTCCCGAAATACGCTGGGCCGCCGTACTCGTTGCTCCGCCAGAATGCCCACATGTCCTGCTCATTGTTACGATCGTTCGTGCGCCAGATCTGCATCCCCCAGACCTGTTCTTGTGCGCGGGAGAATCGAAGTTGGGACAAGGGAATCCTGAACTCTGCCGTCCAGCCGAGCGAATCGATCTTTGTCGCCCCTTCCCACACCGGATCGTAGGTAGGGTCGCCGTTCTGGTGATCCCCTTTGACGCCATCCGGATTCAACTCGAACCAGGTGCGGCTGTTCTTGTCACGAAACGTGTCGAATACGAACGCGATGTGGTCCGAAGTGAGATTATTGTCTCCGTTCATCACCTGGTCTCGCCGCGCCAGCGCGGAGCGAACACCCTTTGCCCCCAGCGAATCGAACATCCTGGCGCCGATGTAAATCGCACTGGCGTCGTAGAGAATGCGGATCTCGGTCCGCTGGGTGGGGGGCTTGCCCTCGTTCGGGACGGCCTGGATCAGCTCCGTGATGGGTGTAGCTGCAGCCCACGCTGCGTCATCCAGACGGCCGTCGATTGTTATTTCGCCCTGGCGCAGTGCCGCTCGTGCTATCGGCCGCGGGTCACTCTGGGACCGGGTCGTCTGTTGGGCGCGGCTGCTGGAAGGGGAAGCAAAGCTAGCGACCAAGCAAAGAAGCGAGAACCAGAGGAATGCGACCGACGGGCGAGCGGGCATATCAGGCTCCTGCAGACAAATGCAGTTTGTGAAATAAGTTTGTAGCGGCAGACTCCGGGAGCCAGCCATCACCGTATTGTCCCTTAGACCGCCAAACCGCTGAAATGGTTGGAGGCCGATTGTCTACAAATCGTAAACAATTCCAGGCCTGGGGTCGCTCTCTTCGTTTGCCGTTGATCCCACTACGGCGTCGCAGCTATTTGGTGTCGGCGCCCTTAACCCGCCCTTAACCGAAGTTGGAGGATTCTTGAAATCTCGGGTTGCCCTATTGTCGCTTGCCGCGGGCTCGCTCTCCTTATCGGCGCAGACCGCGGTGAGGCCGAGCATTCTCCCACCGGAGCCGGGGGAATCGCATCTCCGTAACGTCCGACAGCTCACGAATGGGGGAGAGAATGCCGAGGCCTACTTCAGTCACGACGGCAAGCGCCTGATCTTCCAGAGCACACGGGATGGAAGGACGTGTGATCAGCAGTATCTGATGAACATCGATGGGTCGCATGTCGTCCGGGTCTCCAACGGAGTGGGAAAGACGACCTGCGGCTACTTTTTGAATGGCGATCGCCGCATCCTGTTCGCATCGAGCCACGCGCTCGAAAAGGAATGTCCCCCGCGCCCGGATCCGTCGAAAGGGTACGTCTGGCGCCTCGATCCTTTCGACATCTATACAGCTAGCGCGGACGGGTCACACCTGCGGCGCTTGACCCGGTTCGGCGTCTACACGGCTGAGGGTGTCTTATCTCCCGACGGGCGAAAATTGGTATTCACATCGCTCAAGGACGGCGACCTGGACATCTACGTAATGAACCTCGACGGAACCGGTCTGAAGCAACTGACCCACCAGCTAGGCTACGATGGAGGACCGTGGTGGTCTCCGGATGGGAAGCGAATAGTCTATCGCGCCAACCATCCCCAGACGGCGGCCGAGATTGCCACGTACAAGGATTTATTGGCGCAGCGCCTGGTCCGCCCCAACAAAATGGACCTTTGGATGATGAATGCCGACGGGAGCGATCAGCACCAGATCACGCACCTGGGCGCGGCGAGCTTCGGACCGTCTTGGACCGCGGATGGAAAGAAGATCATCTTCTCCTCGAATCATCACACAGATCCGAAGTTGGGCAACTTCGACCTGTTTTTGATCAATCCGGATGGTACCGGACTCGAGCAGGTTACGACTGCGCCGACCTTCGACGGATTCCCCATGTTCAGTCCTGACGGGAGGAAGGTGGTGTGGGCATCGAACCGACACGATACCAATCCGCACGAGACGAACGTGTTCATCGCGGACTGGGTGAACTAGTCCGGTTCGAGCCCGATCTGAGCAAGATGGTGCTTCAGGTGGGCCACGTAGTCGCGCATGAAGTAATCGAGTGTCGCGGGTTGGTCGCGAGGAACGGGATTCCACGCGATCTCGTCGAGATTGTGGCGTGCCCGCTGGCGATCACGTTCGTCTTTAGGGACGAAGTCCATGATCCGTGCGATGTGCAGATTGAAACTGCTCCATAACGCGATCAGGTCTTCCCAGGGCGCGTCACGATATCTCTGTAACGAAACCCACGCGTCCTGCTCATATCCGGAAAAAACCAGATCTTCCTGAAATTGTGCACGTACAAAGCGCTGATGGTTGTTGGATGCTGAATCGATGAGGTGTCCAATGATTTCTCGTGGGCACCATTTGCCCGGCCCGGGCCGGAGGCGCGATCGCGTCTCATCCATCTCCCGGAGGAGAGGTGTGGCCTCTCGGACCGCCTCGCGAAGCTCTGCGACGTATTCTGGCATATCGGCTACCCCAAAAATAATTGTGGCGCGGGAATTGAACGTCTCGCCGGAAGACCTTTCTGGCGACCGTGGGGTATTTTCCACGACGCGTCACCCGAGCTTTCAGGCTCACTTCAGATACTGCCGATGAAACGCATCGCTCTTTTAATGGTTCTTCTGATCGGACTCGCGGCCACTTCGGCTGCACGGTCACAGCAGCCGACGACCAAGTCACCGCCGTCCAAATCTACGAATCGTGCGGCGGATTCGGTTTCCTTCAAGCCGTCGCCCGAGCTCCAGAAATCGCTCGACGATCTGGCTGCGGCAGTCCAGGCTCTAGCGATAAAGATCACCTCCGACCCCGCAATAAAATCCGCCGCGATGCAGGTTGCGACGGGGTTGGTGACGACCGCGCAGCAGGTTGTCGCTGAGCAGTCGGTGGTCATCGAAGGCGCTCTCAAGACGGCCGCCGAGCGGATTTCGACGGCGCAGGCGAATCTGCCACAGCATCCCAAGAAGTAGCCGCCCGATCGCCGGTCGCGGCTAGCGTAGTCGCGCGGCTACATTTGCCCGGTGCTGGTCACCGAAGATCGGAAGGAAGTAGCGCGCCACGCTATCATAGGCGCGATCGTAGGAACCCTGTGCGCTGTAGTCGCGCACGTTCTTGGCGTGCAGCAGCTCCTTCGCCGGCCGGATCTCGTCCTCTACATACCCGCCGCAATCGTTGGAGCGGTACTTGGGAGCACGCGCCTCCGGCCCCTGCTCCTGATTGCCGCAGGCATTCTCGCGCTTATCTGCATCGCGGTGGCCTACACCCCGCTGGTATCGGCTGTCGCGCGGCCGCTTATCAGGCGCGACAGCATCCCTGCCCGGGTCGATGCGATTGCGGTTTTGTCGGCAGGGTTTACCAACGATGGGATGATGCGCCGTGAGACACTCGAGCGACTGCTGAGCGGACTCACGCTCGCCCGACGGGGGTTGGCGCCGGTGATGCTTGTATCCATGGAGCGGGCAAACAGGGAGTCGGATTCGGCAGACCTTCAGAGCGTAATATCTCTCGCCGGCAAAGAGTCTCGGACAATTCTGGTCGACTCGGTTACGACCACGCGCACCGAGGCGTTGCGCATGAAGGCAATCGCTCGTGCCAACGGCTGGCAAACGCTGGCAGTGGTCACATCACCCCTGCATACGCGCAGAGCCTGTGCTACTTTCGAGGCTGTTGGTTTTAGAGTCGTGTGCGTGCCCTCCACGGTTCGCGGATCCGGGCTGATTCCCGGCAGCATCGCCGAGGACCGGTTGCGCGACTTTCGATCGTGGCTTTATGAGACGTTCGCCACCGACTCTTATCGAAGACGTGGCTGGATTCCCTGATGCATCAACCGTGAGAAATCCGAGGGATCACTTGCAATGACACCCGCTTCGCCGAATTCGGTCGCGTCCACGAGCGCGACTGCGCATGCCGCTGGCGACGTACGTGGAATCTGGAAGGTGATTACCGCTTCGTCCGTCGGCACGATGATCGAGTGGTACGACTTCTACATTTTCGGCAGCCTCGCCGCGATAATCGCCACGCAGTTCTTCCCGGGTGGAAATCCGACGGCAAGCTTTCTCAAGACGCTCGCGACTTTCGCCGTCGGTTTCGCGGTGCGCCCTTTTGGGGCGCTCGTGTTTGGGCGAATTGGAGACCTGACCGGCCGTAAGTTCGCGTTTCTTGCGACGCTGCTGATCATGGGCGGCTCCACTGCGGCGATCGGATTTCTACCGGGTTATGACAGGATCGGCATTCTCGCCCCCATTGTGCTGGTGATCCTGCGACTGCTCCAGGGGCTCGCCCTCGGCGGAGAGTATGGTGGCGCCGCGGTCTATGTGGCTGAGCACGCGCCGGACAACCGACGCGGATTCTATACGAGCTTCATCCAGACCACGGCAACGCTGGGACTCTTCCTCTCGCTCGCGGTGATTCTCATAGTTCGCGGGATCGTGGGGGAGGATGCATTCAAGGTGTGGGGCTGGCGAGTGCCGTTCATTGTCTCACTGCTCCTCGTCGCCATCTCCTACTACATAAGGATCAGGCTTCGCGAATCGCCGCTGTTCGCGGTGCTCAAAGAGAGTGGCCAGACGTCGACCGCTCCGATCCAGGAAAGCTTCGGCACCTGGTCGCGATGGAAGGTGTTTTTTGTCGTTCTATTTGGGGCGACAGCAGGGCAGGCAGTCGTCTGGTATACCGGCCAGTTCTACGCACTGCTCTTTCTGCAGACGGTCCTCAAAGTCCCGCTCGTCACGGCGTATGTGTGTGTTGCGGTCGCGCTCATCCTCGGCACGCCGTTGTTCGTATACTTTGGTAGCCTTTCCGACAGGATTGGGCGCAAGAAGATCATGATCGCGGGTAATTTGCTCGCTGCGCTCCTTTACGTGCCGATCTATCATGCGATGAAGTTCTATTCCAGTCCGGTGAACGCCGTCGCCCTGACCGCGTTGGTCTTTGTTCAGGTCGTATTCGTGACGATGGTGTATGGTCCAATCGCGGCGTTCCTGGTCGAGGCGTTTCCCGCGAGGATTCGATATACATCGATGTCCCTTCCATACCATTTCGGAAATGGCTGGTTCGGCGGTTTCCTTCCTATCATCGCGACGAGTCTGGTCGCACGTACCGGAAATATTTACGCTGGCTTGGCATTCCCGATCGTGGTTGCGCTGATCACTGTGGTTGTCGGCTCGATATTCCTTCAGGACCGGCACAACGAGAGCATTTGGGCCGAGGTACAGCCGGGCGGAAACCCAGCGGGCCTCTCGAGAGCTCGCGCTTGATCATACGGATCTGAGGGATGTTCATCCTCGTGGCGGCGAGCCTTCTCGCCATGTCGCAGACTGGGGATTCGGTAGTCGAACAAATCCAGGCACGAATCAGCGCGGAGCCAGGCGCGCAGGTCGGAATTGCGTACCTCGACCTTGCATCGGGAGACACGCTCTTCCTCAACGCGGATACCAGCTTCCACGCAGCCAGCACGATGAAGGTGCCGGTGATGATCGAGCTTTTCCGGCGCGCCAACACCGGCTCCTTCAGGATGGATCAGGGCTTGTTGATGGTGAACCAGTTCGCTTCGATCGTCGACGGGTCTCCTTACTCGCTGGACGTCGGTTCGGATAGCGATTCGACGCTTTACCACCGCATCGGCAAGCGGGTGCGCGTCGATACGTTGTTGCGGCTCATGATCACGCGTTCAAGCAA
>Ga0157372_10007533_pt1 | contig 11577 bp, 7 predicted proteins | sample C55metaG_FD_115307 | JGI IMG/M metagenome (GOLD analysis project Ga0157372, IMG submission 115307) | Corn rhizosphere microbial communities from Kellogg Biological Station, Michigan, USA - C5-5 metaG | ecosystem: Host-associated > Plants > Roots > Rhizosphere > Soil | place: USA: Michigan...
ACGCGCCGCTCGCAGGCCAGCGTACTGGAGCGATCAGTGTCGGAAGAGGAGGAGTCGATGTCAGCCGTCATCCCACTTACGCGCGAGAAAGGATCCCGGCGCACGATCGCGGCCGGTCACCGTCGCGTCGCCGCGATCGACATCGTCTCCAACTCGATTCAGCAGATCGTGGCCGATGTCTCGAGCGACGGAACCATTCAGGTCGTCGATGAGATGAAAGCGGCGCCGCGCCTCGCGGCGGGGCTGTCGACGACGGGCGCACTCTCCGATACGTCGATTCATCTCGCGATCGAAGCGCTCGAGCGCATGGCGACGCTCGCACGCCAACTCGGCGCGGAGCGCATCGATTCGGTCGCGACGAGCGCCGTGCGCGACGCGACCAACGCCAGCGCGTTTCTCGCCGAGATTCAGCGGCGCACCGGGCTGCGCGTCCGCGTTCTCGACGGCGACGAGGAAGCACGACTCAGCTTTCGCAGCGCGGTCGCACACTTCGACATGGGTGTCGGGCGCACCGTGGTCGTCGACATCGGCGGCGGTTCGCTCGAGTTTGCCCTGAGCGCCGAAGGTGTGATCGAACGATTGAGCTCGTTTCCCTTCGGCGCAATCCGGCTGACCGAGGACTACTTGCAGGGCGGCGTGACATCGAAACGCGTGCGCAAACTTCGGCGCGCCGTTCGCCGCGGCATTCGCGACGAGCTGCCACGACGCGACTGGCGTGGCGCGCAGCTCATCGGGTCAGGCGGAACGTTCACCAACCTCGCCGGCATCCATCTCGCGCGCCAAGGAATCATCACCGCACAGTCGGTCCACGCGGCACACATTCCACGCTCCGATCTCGAGCACATTCTCGACACGCTCGTCGACATGACGCCCGACGAGCGGCGGGCAACACCGGGCCTCAACCCGGAGCGCGCCGACATCATCGTCGCGGGCATCGCCGTCGCCGCGGAAGTTCTGCGTCGCATTGAAGCGCGCGAGCTCGTGGTCTCCCGTTACGGGATTCGCGAGGGGCTGCTGCTCGAGGCCGCGCGCGTCGCGCCAACGATCGCCGATCCGGGCGACGCGCGCGCGCGTTCAGTAAATGATTTCGCGGAGCGCTGCCACGTCGAGCAACCACACTCGTCGCATGTTCGCAAGCTCGCTCTGACATTGTTCGACGCGCTCGGCGAGCGACTTGGGTGCTCGCGCGAAGATCGCGGCGTCTTGGCCGATGCGGCGTTGCTCCACGACTGCGGCTACCATATCAGCTACGAACGCCACCACAAGCATTCGTATCATCTGATTCTCCACGCCGATCTTCTCGGGCTTTCTCCGACCGATCAGGTGGTCATCGCGAACGTCGCTCGATATCATCGGGGCGCGTCACCCAAGCGCGAGCATCGCAATTTCGGCACGCTGGACAAGACGCTCCGGCGCCGGATCAGGCGACTGTCCGCGCTGCTGCGTATCGCGGACGGCTTCGACCGCGGGCATGTCAGCGCGGTCAGCGATCTCAAGATTCGCTGGGTTCAGCGCGCGATTCGCATCACGCCGGTCGCGGTCAATGCGAGAACTGGCATGCGTCTCGAGATGTGGGGCGCCAATCGGAAATCGGAGTTGCTGGCCGAGGTCGCGGGCGTTCCGGTTGAAATCGTGGCGCCTGATGGACGCGCGTTGTCGTCAAACGACGTGCAGGCCGGCGAGATCGAGTAGCTCAGTCGTTCAATCTCCCGCGGCGCGGCTCGTTTCATCCGCGCGCTCTGGCGCGGGTCGCGATTCGCCCGAAACGTCGCGCACGCCGCCCCAGGAGTTCCGCGGCAGCCGTTCATGCGAGGCACGAATGACGCCTTCGGGCTCGCGCTGCGTCCACGTTCCGCTAGCGTCGAGCTCCCATGCCTGCCGGTTGTCTTCGAGGTACGTGTGAAGCAATGACCGGAGGCGCTCATGCAACGCGGGACTCTCTACCGGCGCAACCGCCTCTACGCGCCGATCGAAATTGCGCGGCATCCAGTCCGCCGAGCCCAGATAGAACTCCTCGTCGCCACCGTTGGTGAAGTGCCACAGCCGCGAATGCTCGAGGAAACGACCGATGATGCTGATCACGCGGATTCGATCGCTCACGCCAGGCAGTTGCGGACGCAAGCAGCAAATGCCGCGCACGATGAGGTCGATCTCGACGCCCGCCTGCGACGCGCGATAGAGCGCGTCAATCACTTCCGCGTCGACCAGCGCGTTCATTTTCCCGACGATCCGTGCCGGGCGACCCGCGGCCGCATGCTCCGTCTCCCGCGCAATCAGCTCGATGAAGCGGGAGCGCATGTTCACGGGAGCGACCAACAGCTTGCGATAGAGACGTTGACGCGAATACCCGGTCAGCGAGTTGAACAAGTCACTGACGTCGGCGCCGATCGATGGGCTGCACGTCAATAGGCCGACGTCCGTGTAAAGTCGAGCCGTGCGAGAATTATAATTGCCGCTTCCGAGATGGATGTAGCGGCGAATGCCGTCGGCCTCGCGTCGGACGACGAGAGCCGTCTTCGCGTGCGTCTTGAGATTCGCCGAACCGAACGCGACGTGTACGCCGGCGTCCTCGAGCTGTCGCGCCCACACGATGTTGTTCGCTTCATCGAATCTCGCCTTGAGCTCGACGATCACGGCCACCTGCTTGCCTCGCTGCGCCGCATCCACGAGGGCCGCCACGAGCGCCGTGTCGCCCGACGTGCGATAGAGCGTCAGCTTGATCGCCAGCACCTGATCGTCGTGCGCCGCCTCCTCGAGGAAACGCTCGACTGACCCGCTGAATGAATCGAACGGATGGTGAACGAGGAGATCGCCCTCGCGAATCACCTCGAACATGCTGCGACTGGTGTCGCGTAGCTCGGCGGGGATGATTGGCGTGAACGGCGCGTCCTTCAGCGTCGGAAGGTCAAGCGTGGAAAGGCCGGCCAGATGGCTCAAGTCGAGCAATCGGCCGGCATCTTGAATGTCGCGCTCCGCCAGGCGGCTGCTCTCGACGACGTCGTCCTCGCGAAGCTCCTCGAGCAGGAGTGCGCGAAGGTGCATCGGCATGTCGTCTTGCACTTCGACGCGAACCACTTCGCCGAAGCGCCGGTTGAATACCTGTTCCTCGATCGTCGCGAGCAAATCCTCCGGCTCCTCGATCGGGATGTCGAGGTCGGAGTATCGCGTGATCCGGAACACGTACCACGCCACGACCTCCATCCCCGGAAACAGCGCGCCGAGGTTTGCTCCTATGACTTGCTCGAGCGGCACGAAATGAAACGGGCGTCCGTTCACGGGCACCCAACGCGGAAGACTCTTCGGCACCTTCACGCGCGCAAAGTGAATCGCGCCACGCTCGGGATCCCGAATCTCGACCGCGAGTGACAATGACAGATTCGATATATATGGAAATGGATGGCCCGGATCGACGGCGAGCGGCGTCAGCACGGGAAAGATCTGCGACTCGAAGTACTCGTCGATCTCACCCCATTCGCTTGCCGTGAGATCCTTCACGCCGAGCAGGCGCACGTCGTGATCCGACAGTTCCTTGAGAAGCAGGGCGAGGCAATCGCGCTGCAATCGGCTCAGCCGGGACACCTCCGCGTCGATGGCGTCGAGCTGTTCTTGCGGCGTCAATCCATCGGGGGGTCGCTGCACCACCCCCGCCGCGACCTGCCGGCGCAGGCCAGCGATGCGAACCATGTAGAACTCGTCGAGGTTCGCGCTGAAGATGGACAGAAATTTCACGCGCTCGAGTAACGGCACGCGCGGATCGAGCGCTTCGTTCAACACTCGGCCGTTGAAAGCAAGCCAGCTCAGCTCCCGATTGAGATACAGCGAGGAGCCGATGTGCCCGTCAGGCATAAAATGGAAAGAGGAAACGAATTCGAAGCGCTGTCATCTCGAGCCAGGCGACAGATCTACTCGAGACCGCCTTGCCCCTTTACGATGACACGCAAACACCCTTGAAGCCAGATGGTCTGTGATAATCAACGTCACAAACACGTCACGGCAAAGAGGAGCACGCCCTTGCGGTATTGGGGAGCGCGTTTGGAGAGGGCCGAGCGCCTACAGTTTGACGATCGCGGCTAAGATGACGTACGAGATTGCGGCCAGAATCGCCGTGGCAGGAATGGTGAGCACCCACGCCCACACGATGCGCCCGGCAATGCCCCACCGCACGGCCGAGACGCGCTGCGTCGCACCGACGCCGACGATCGATCCCGTGATGGTGTGCGTCGTGCTGACAGGAATTCCAAAGTGTGTCGCGATCATGATCGCGGCCGCACCTCCGGTTTCGGCGCAGAACCCGCTTACGGGGCGAAGCTTGGTGATGCGCGAGCCCATCGTGTGCACGATGCGCCATCCACCGAACAACGTCCCGAGCGAGATCGCCGTGTAGGCGCAAACCTCGACCCAATGTGGAATCGTGTTGTTGTCGGCCAAGTAGAGGTTATGCAGCCAGCCTGTCTGATGCGCAAAGGAGCCGTTCACCGAGACGAGCAATCCGACGATCACACCCATCGTTTTCTGCGCATCGTTGCCGCCATGCGAGTAGGACAGCAGCGCCGAGCTGAATAACTGCGCCGGTCGGAAGAAACGATCGACGCGCGAGGCTGACGAGCGGCGGAACAACCAGAATACGGCAACCATCAGGATGTAGCCGGCGAGCAGCCCAACGAGCGGCGAGATGACGATGAAGGACAGCGTCTGGACCCACTTCGTGCCCCACGTGATCGCGTGAAGCCCCGCACGGGCGACCGCGGCGCCCGCATATCCGCCGATCAGCGCGTGCGACGAGCTCGACGGGATACCGAAATACCAGGTGATGATGTTCCACGCGATCGCGCCGAGCAGCCCGCCCAAAATGACGTTCGGATTGACGATGCTCTGCTCGATCATGCCGCCGCCAATTGCTTTCGCGACGGCAAGCGAACCAGTAAATGCGGCGGCGAAGTTGAAGACGGCGGCCCAGAGCACCGCCGCCAATGGACTCAATACGCGCGTTCCAACGATGGTGGCGATCGAGTTCGCCGAATCGTGGAAGCCGTTGCTGAAATCGAAGATGAAAGCGATCAGGACGATCGCGACCACATACCCAATCACGCGTCGCCCATCAGCCGTTCTTGAGCGAGATGCTCTGCAACACCTGCGCGACACCCATGCAGCTGTCGATCGCGCCCTCGAGCGTGTCGTACATCTCCTTCCACTTGATCACGTCGAGCGGGTTCGGATTGCCGGAGAAGAGCGCGCCGACCGCCTCGTGATAGATCGCGTCGCCCTCTTCCTCGAGATGCTTGATCAGGGCGACGTGCTGGTTGACCGCCGGCGGTTTTCGCATCTGCGCGACCGCGACTTGGATCTCGTTCGCGGCGCGCAGCAGGACGCCGGTCAATTGCTTGGCGGGCGGCAGGACCTCGGTGATGTGCAGCATCGCGAAACGCCGCGAGGTCCCGTCGAGCAAATCGATCACGTCGTCGAGACGCGACGCGAGCATGTGTATGTCCTCGCGATCGATCGGCGTAATGAACGACTTGTCGATTCGTTGATTCACCGTCGCGGTAAGGAGATCAGCCTTATGCTCGATGTCCTTGATCGCGGTCACGTATTCGTTGACGTGCTTGACGTCGCCGAACAGTGTATCGAGCATCTTCGCCGTCGTGGCGAGATGGCCGGCGAGCTGATCGAACAGCTCGAAGAATTGATCGTCGCGTGGCAGGAGGCGGCCAAGCATGGCGCTCGTCGGTCAGGGGTGCGTTGCTACGTGCTTCGGCGGTTGGAGCGGCGATGTGACGCCACGAAGATACCCGTCCCTGGGAGGCGAGGCAAAGGTCGCTCGAGCGTTCGTCAGGCCGTCGCCATCCAGTGCCGCTGCTCGCGGATGGCGTTCCGCTTGGCGACGAGTCGCGGATTCTCGAAGATCTTGATGAGCAGCATGCCAGCGACGAAGCCGCCAATGTGCGCCCAGACCGCGACGCCGCCAGTCGTGGGAGACAGCTTCGCCGTCACCACCTGCACGCCGAACCAGTAGATCAACACGATCCACGCTGGAATCGCGAAAATCTTGAAGAAGATGATGAAGATGAACAGCATGTTGACGCGCACCTTTGGATAGAGCACCAGGTAGCCGCCCAGCACTCCCGAGATGGCACCCGACGCGCCAACCGTGGGCACCGGCGACGCAGGGTTGATCAACACGTGCGTGGCAGCAGCGATCAATCCGCACACGAGATAGAAGACGAGAAACCGCCCCGGACCCATGCTGTCTTCGATGTTGTTGCCGAAAACCCAGAAGAACAGCGCGTTGCCCAGGATGTGCCCCCAGCTGCCGTGCAGAAACATCGAGATGAGCGGCGTGAAGATGTTGATCGGATCGCGATCGATCACGCAGCCAATGCCAGGTGCCAACGGAACCCCCGCGCCGACCGGCAATCGATGCGTTAGCTCGGCGGGGACCATCCCGAGGTTGCAAACACTTTTGACGAGCTGAAGGTCGTTGCCGGGAAGACCGCCACCTTGGACAACCAGCCAGACCGCGAACATGGCCCCGAGGATGAGCCAGGTCATGATCGGTGTGTGGAGCGTTGGATTTTCGTCTGAGATGGGGATCATGTTGGGTGCTTAACGTCAGCCAACTGAAGTCAGAAGAATTGGGGTCAGACACCATTTGCGCGAATTGGGGTCAGACTCCATTTCGCGAATTTGGAGTCTGCGACGGGCGTCAGCCCCCATTTGCCCTAATTGGAGTCTGACCCCATTTGCGCGAAATAGAGTCTGACCCCAATTCTGGCGGCTCGGCAATCAGCGAGGATCGGGCCGCCATAAGCATGGCGCGCTGACAGATGCGGCGACCGCGACGAGCCGAATCCGATCTAATCCTGCCAACTTGGCGCAGAAATTCGGTCCCCGTCTTGCCTTCATCCATCGCGTTCCTGGCAGAGCCCATGCGGCCCTGCCCAACATTTCATTCGTTGAGGAAGCGATGGCGGACAAAGTTATTGGCATCGATCTCGGAACCACGAACTCAGTGGTCGCGGTCATGGAAGGCGGCGATCCGATCGTGATCCCGAACGCCGAAGGCGGTCGAACGACCCCATCGGTCGTGGGCTTCACTAAAGACGGGGAGCGGCTCGTCGGCCAAGTCGCCAAGCGTCAGGCCGTCACCAACCCGCAGAATACCGTTTTCTCCATCAAGCGCTTCATGGGCCGTCGCATCAACGAGGTCCAGGATGAGACAAAGCGCGTTCCATACAAGGTCGTGTCGGGACCGAACGACATGGCCGCCGTCGAGGTCCAGGGCAAGCGATACAATCCGCCCGAGATCTCGGCAATGATTCTCCAGAAAATGAAGCAGACGGCGGAAGACTACCTCGGCCATACGGTCTCGAAGGCGGTCGTTACCGTGCCTGCGTATTTCAACGACGCTCAGCGTCAGGCCACGAAAGATGCCGGCAAAGTCGCCGGACTCGACGTGCTGCGCATCATCAACGAGCCGACCGCAGCCGCGCTTGCGTACGGCCTCGACAAGAAGAAAGACGAAAAGATCGCCGTGTTCGACTTGGGCGGCGGCACCTACGACATCTCGGTGCTCGAGCTCTACGACGTCGAAGGCTCGCGCCAGTTCGAGGTCAAGTCGACCAACGGTGACACGCACTTGGGCGGCGACGATTTCGATCAGCGCGTGATCGACTGGATCGTCGGCGAGTTCAAGCGCGATCAGGGCATCGATCTGTCGAAAGATCCGATGGCGCTCCAGCGTCTCAAGGAAGCCGCGGAAAAGGCGAAGATGGAGCTGTCGAGCACGATGTCGACGGACATCAATCTTCCCTTCATCACGGCCGACCAAAGCGGTCCGAAGCATCTCAACTATTCGCTCACGCGCGCCAAGTTCGAGCAGCTGGTCGACGACTTGATCCAGCGCACGCTCGAGCCCATGAAGAAGGCGCTCAAGGATGCCGGCCTCGAGCCGAAGGACATCGATGAGGTGATTCTCGTCGGCGGCTCGACGCGCATTCCGAAAATTCAGCAAATCGTGAAGGACTACTTCGGCAAGGAGCCCAACCGCTCCGTGAACCCGGACGAAGTCGTCGCGATCGGCGCAGCGATTCAGGGCGCCGTGCTCACCGGCGAGCAGAAGGATGTTCTCCTGCTCGACGTCACGCCGCTGTCGCTGGGTATCGAGACGCTGGGCGGAGTCACGACGGTCCTCATCCCGCGCAATACCACGATCCCGACCAAGAAGAGCGAAACGTTCTCCACGGCTGACGACAATCAGACGACGGTCGAGATCCACGTACTGCAGGGCGAGCGCGACATGGCTCGCGACAACCGCACGATCGGCAAGTTCCAGCTCACCGGAATTCCACCGGCTCCGCGCGGCATGCCGCAGATCGAAGTGACGTTCGACATCGACGCGAACGGCATCCTGCACGTTTCCGCGAAAGACAAGGCAACGGGCAAGGAGCAGAAGATCCGCATCGAAGCATCGAGCGGTCTCTCGGACGCCGACATCGACAAGATGGTCAAGGACGCCGAGAAGAACGCGGCGGAGGACAAGAAGCGTCGCGAGGAGATCGATACGCGCAATCGGCTCGACAGCCAAACGTACGAGGTCGAGAAGAACGCGAAGGAGTGGTCGGACAAGCTGACGCCCGAGCTCAAGTCGAAGCTCGACAGCGCGGTTGAGCGTGCACGCAAGGCGCTCCGCGGCGATGACATGAACGAGATTCGCGCGGCGCAGGAAGAGTTGAATCGTGCCTTCAGCGAAGCCGGGCAGTCGTTCTACGCCCAGAACCAGGGCGCGCAGGCCGGCGCCGAAGCGGGAGCGACGGCCGACGCGACCGGTCAGCCAGCCTCGGGTGGTCCAACCCCCGGCGCCACGCCTCCGGACGATGTCGTCGAAGCCGATTACGAGATCGTCGACGAAAGTAAGAAGTAAGGAATTGGTCTTGACTGGCCCACGGTGAAGCTTGGTAGAAACCGTGGGCCGGCTCGTGCGTGTCAGATCTACGGGGCTCGGGTGCTAAAATCGTATGGCGCTCGAAACTTGCTCGGCCACGCCGGGGTAGCAGACTTACATCAACAACTCTCCGCAGGTACAGATCCTATGTCCAATAAGTCCAATCGGTATTCGCGCGCACGCCTAGGTGCCGCGATCGCGGTGGCGTTCTTGTGCGGACTGATCTTCGCGTCGGGCTTCGACCTGACCAAGTTCAGTTGGGCACAGAGCCGTGTGAACACAGCGACAACCAAACCAACCTCGGCGCAGATCGCGCCGGCGGCCGACATGGAGACGGCGTTCGAAGCGGTCGCGGATCATGCGCGGCCGGCCGTTGTCTCGATCGAGACGGAACGCTTTGCGCGCAATCGGCCGACGATCCGGCAGCGTGGTGGCCGCGGGCAGCTTCCGCCAGGAATGGAAGACTTCTTCAAGCAGTTCGGCGATCCACAGGCAGGCCCACAATCCGACGTGCCTGAAGAGGCGAGCGGCTCCGGATTCATCGTTTCGCCCGACGGCTACATCCTCACCAACAATCACGTCGTCGCTGATGCCGACCGGGTGAACGTCACCCTGTTCGACAAGCACATCTACACAAACGCGAAAGTCGTCGGCCGCGATCCGACAACCGACGTTGCGGTCATCAAGATCGACGCGAACAATCTTCCGACACTCAACCTTGGTGACGATGCGCAGGCGCGCGTTGGCCAGTGGGTGTTGGCGATCGGCAATCCGCTCCAACTCGATTTCACCGTCACGGCTGGTATCGTGAGCGCCAAAGGCCGCAATCAGTCGGCGCTGCTCAACAATCGCTACGCGATCACTGACTACATCCAAACTGACGCCGCGATCAACCCGGGCAACTCCGGCGGCCCGTTGCTCAACATTCGTGGCGATGTCATCGGCATCAACAGCGCGATCGCCAGCGGCACCGGTTACTACGCCGGCTACGGCTTCGCGATTCCGATCACGTTGGCGAAGCAAGTCATGAACGACTTGATCAAGTACGGCAAGGTTCGTCGCGCGGTGCTTGGAGTCTCGATTGGTGAAGTCGACGCCAACGATGCCAAGGCCGCGGGCTTGTCGACGATCGGCGGCGCGAAGATTCAGTCGTTCGAGCCGGAAGACGACAGTCCGGCGAAACGCGCTGGTGCAGAGGTTGGCGACATCATCGTCGCGGCTGGTGGTCATCCGGTGGATCAGGTCAACACGCTCCAGCGGATCATTCGCGGCTACAAGCCTGGAGAGACGGTCGACCTCGACGTGATGCGCTTTGGTCAGAAGAAGACGCTCCACGTCAAGCTCGCCGAGCCGGCCGCGGATCCGACGACCGTTGCGACGAGCGACGAAGGCGCCGCACCGTCGCGTGGAACGACCAAGCCCGCAAGCCAGAACGAAAAGCTTGGGATCTCTGTCTCGCCAGTTTCGGCCGAGTTCGCGCAGCAAGCGAAGCTCACCGGCAGCTTGAAGAACGCCGTTGTCGTGACGAGCGTATCGGCGAGCGGTCCATCATACCGCAACCTCTTTCAGAACGACGTGATTCTGAGCGAGCTCTATCCGGCGAAGCGAGACATTCACACGCTCGACGATTTGCAGTCGGCCGTCGCGTCGCTCAAGAGCGGCGAGGTACTCGAGCTCAAGGTTTGCAATCCGAACCCGAACACCGGCGTCTGTCAAACGCGCGCCGTCAGCATTCCCATCGACAAGTAAGCGTCGCCGGAAACACCGGGCGACCAATGGAGGAATACAACTGGGAGGCGCCACACGGCGCCTCCCAGTTCTGTTACGCAACGGATTCTCGCACTTGTCATCCGGAGCAAAGCGAGAGATCTCCGTCGTTCAGGGAACATGCTGAACGGTGATGGCTGCCACTTTCGCTGTCAGCGCTGATAGACGAAGTGCGTGTCGTTGAATACGAGCGTGAGCGTGCCGCCCTGCACGGCTCCGATGAACGATGCAGTGCCACCCACATTCATCGTGAAATTGATTTGTTTGTCGGCGACCGCGTAGACGCCCGATGCAATCGATTGCGCCTGCGTGATGCTTCCATCCGCTAACGCGATGACGTTGTAAAAACTGGTCTCCGTCCAGACACTGTCGCTGGAAATACGGAGCGTGTCCGCAGCGAGATCCCAGCGCTCGTCTGTCGTCAGGCGCGCGACCACGGGAAGGGTGCCCCCGTTGATCGTGCTCAGCGCAAACGTTCCGGAGACGTTGGCATCGGTCGGGCCAAGCACAAACTCATCCGAGGCAGTCTGGCAGCCCAGCGCGCTCACGGCCAGGAGCAGAAGTGCAAGTCGACGCATTCGAATATCCCCGGACGACGGAAAAGGAACCGCTGGAAATCAGAGTGCGAGAGGGGGGACTCGAACCCCCAAGCCTTTCGGCGCCAGATCCTAAGTCTGGTGCGTCTGCCAGTTTCGCCACTCTCGCGCAGCGCCCGCTTCCAAAAGATAACGCCGGACCCGCGCACCCTAGAGGAAGGCAGACCGACGTATTGCGGTTCCACGACCGCTGCGTCTACGGAGCCGTGATGGTAAACGTGACGCCCATGGTATACGTGCCAGGCTTGTCTGTCAGCCAGTGAACGACCGGCC
>Ga0157372_10007534_pt1 | contig 11575 bp, 6 predicted proteins | sample C55metaG_FD_115307 | JGI IMG/M metagenome (GOLD analysis project Ga0157372, IMG submission 115307) | Corn rhizosphere microbial communities from Kellogg Biological Station, Michigan, USA - C5-5 metaG | ecosystem: Host-associated > Plants > Roots > Rhizosphere > Soil | place: USA: Michigan...
GAGCTGGCCGGCGGCATGCAGCCTTTCCGCCTTCTTCAAACGTTCCACGTTCTGCTGCAGTTGCTCATGAACGCTTTCCAGCTCCCGCTTTGTCCTTTCGAGATTGAAACGCTGGCGCCGCTCTCCGTCGGCGAGAAATCCGGCGATCACGCCGGCGCCGCCGAAGATCGACAGTTCGACCAGCTGATCATTCGCGTCCACTCGCGAAACATCGTAGATGAGATACACATGCGGGGCGTGCATCAGCATCGCAAACACCGTCGCGACAATGGCCCCGCGCCACCCGTACCACATCCCCGCCAGCATGAGAGGAATGAAGTTCAAATGGTGGAGGAGGTTGTGCGCCAGAACGTAGTGAGCCGGTATCGTCCAGTCGAATGACGCAAGGACAACGATGCAGATCGCAACGATGGCTATGTGCGCCGGGCGGCCAATCTTTCGAATCGCCCCGCGATTTTCCATTCGCCCAATTTTCACATGTACCAGGCCTTACGAGTCACAATGCAATTGGGCGACCGTGCGCCTGGGAGGCGCGCCATACGCCAATGCGGCGTGATTCCCGCGCGCGCCATTCCTCGGGTGTACCAAACGGGGCAATCCACGCGCGCGACGTTGTCCCATAACGTGCGGCTGAACGAATAAATCCACGATTTCAAAGGGAAATCACGTGGAAAGCCGATTGCACCCTTCAAGCCGTTGACTATTCGTTTGTGGATGATTCTTGCCGCAGCTTTTACGGCTTCGGCTGCTCAAACTTTCTCTTCTTCCGCTTCTGATACGACTTCTTCGATATCCGATCCGACGACATCCGAGTCATCGGCGAACTCCGGTCCGGCGGCCGCTGATGGTCAGAAACCAATCGTCACTACCGGACCCCGTGTGACTCTAACCTTGCCTGACGCCCTTGCGATGGCTTACCGGCAGAATCCCGAGATCCATGTCGCGCAAGCCGATATCGCCGGAGCGCGGGCGGGCGTCCTCAGTTCGAGAGCGTATCCGAACCCGGTCGCTGATTATCTGAACGGCCATCAGTATCAGCGGCTCACGGATGCCGTTCCCGGCCAGTTGCAGCACTATGGCTTCGCCCAGCAGATCGACCTTCCGAACCAGCGTTCGGCCCGTATCGCGGTCGCAAGGCTGGGCGAAACGAGTACGCGGTTCGGTCTGGACGAGGCGCGCCTGCGCGTCAGATCCACTGTGAAGCAGGCGTTTTATGAGGTCCTGCGCCGGCAATCGGAATCGGAGGTAGTGGAAGAGAACATGCGGCTGGTGGAAGATCTGCGCCGCCGCATCAATGTGCAGGTGGACGTCGGCGAGGCGGGCCGGCTTGAACTGACCAGGGCCGATGCGGAGCTTGCGACCGCGCGCGCCGCCGTGCGCAGCGCTCAGCTTCGGTACGTGACCGCAATCTCAACTTTGCGGGCAGCCATTGGCGCACCGATGACCGAAGACATCAACGTGAAGGGATCGCTTCAGCCGCGAATGGATCTTCCTCCTCTCGAAGCTCTTCAAAACATCGCCATTTCGAACTATCCCCTGCTAAAGCAGGCGGACACCGAGGTCCAAAGGGCGCGCACCGAATTGAAGAGCCAGAAGGCGCAGCGAATACCGCAACCGGTGATTCAGGGTTATTACGAGCATCAACCCGATCTCGGGTTTTTCGAACTGGGAGTATCTGTTCCCATTCCGATCTTCAATCGACGACAAGGCCCAATCGCGGAAGCCGAGGCCGCCATCGATCGTTCTCAGGCTGCTCGCGACTACCAGCGGCTCCAGCTGATTACGGGACTCGAGACAGCTTACGGCGCCTACGAGGTGGCGGACGAACAGGTCCGGTCGCTTGAAAGCGGCGCGCTGCGGCAGGCCGAAGCGGCGCTTACCGGGGCCGAGGTGGCCTATCGGGCAGGGGAGAGAGGAATCATCGAGGTTCTCGACGCACAGCGCGTTTTGCGCAGCGTTCGCCTCGATTATCTGAACGCGCAATACGACCGGCAGGCTGCTCTCATCGATCTGGAGCGTCTCCGCGCTATCGAGGTGAAGTGATGCCCAACCTGCAAATCCATCGTGAAATGAACAAACCGCTCGGAAACCAGATCGCTCTGGCCGTCTTGCCAATCGCGTTCGTCTGCTGCCTGCTGCTACAGGGTTGCAATGCAGGCAAACGAGCGCAGGCTGAGGAGCATACCGGTCGCCGCAATCCCATGGCGATCGAAGTTACTGAAACACAGCTTCAACAGCTGAAAATCGGAACGGGCGTTTATGAACCCGTTGCGCAAAGCATAAACGCGGCCGCCCGCATTGAAGCGGACGCGACGCGAATGGTTCATGTCAGCGCTCCCGTAGCCGGCAGGATCACGAAAATTGGCGTATTGGAAGGGCAGCGTGTACATGCTGGCGATGTGCTCGCCACCATCTACAGCACCCGGTTATCGGAGGCGCAGGCCGCCTTCCTGAAATCATGGTCACAGCAGCAGCTCGAGAAGCGCGCCGTGGATCGCGCCGAAACTTTGTTGAAGGCGGATGTGATCGGTTCCGCAGAGTTACTGCGACGCCGCGGCGAACTGGATCAATCGAACGCCGAACTTTCGGCGGCTCGCTCCGAACTGCAGATTCTGGGCATGCCCGAACCGGCTATCGCGAGGCTTTCGTCAACCGGCGCCATGGACGCCTCAGCCAACATCACTGCAACCATCAGCGGGACCGTGCTCGAGCGAAAAGTCACGCTCGGTCAGATCGTCGCATCGGCCGAAACCGTGTTCGAAATTGCGGATCTCTCGAATGTCTGGCTGGTCGCCGACGTTCCCGAAGAAGCTTCCGGCAATCTCAGGGTCGGAAACATCGTCGAGGCGAATGCCACGGCCTTCCCGGATGTTCGGATTCGAGGCAAACTGGCGTTCGTCAGTTCGATCGTTAATCCGCAGACCAGAACGGTGCAGGTTCGTATGGATCTGCCGAATCCCAATCACAAATACAAACCGGACATGCTGGCGACCATGAAGCTGGAAACGCCCGCCGCGCAGAAGCAGGTGATTCCGCTGAGCGCGATCGTTCGCAAAGGCGATGACGATGCGGTGTTCGTAAGAACCGGAGAAAACAGCTTTCTGCTGACGCCGGTCAAACTGGGCGAGCAGACGGGCAACGAAAGAGTTCTTGTGGACGGAGTTGCGCCGCACAAGCAAATCGTTCTCGACGGCGCCTTCAGCCTGAATAACGAGCGCCTGCGTCTGGCGCAGACGGGGGACCGCTGAGCCGATGATTGCCGGTCTGATTCGGCTTGTGCTGCGGCAGCGAGTCATTGTCGCTGTAATCGCAGCCGCGCTGCTCGCTTTTGGGATCGAAGCCGCCAAACGGCTCTCGGTCGATGCCTTCCCGGATGTGACGAACGTCCAGGTACAGGTCGCAACGTCCGCGCCGGGGCGTTCTCCGGAGGAAGTTGAGCGATCCATCACCGTACCTCTCGAAATCGCAGTGCGAGGCCTTCCCGGGCTCCGGGAGATGCGCTCGCTCAACAAGCCCGCTCTGTCTCTCATCACCCTCGTATTCGATGACGACAGAAGCGTCTATTTCGAGCGGCAACTCGTGATGGAGAGGCTGGTCGAGGCGCAGGACAAGATGCCCCCTGGAATCGTGCCTGTGCTCGGCCCGGTGTCAACGGTTCTCGGCGAGGTCTATCAATACACGCTGGAACGGTCGGACGATCCGAAGCAACCTCTCTCCGACGAAGAACTGACCAAAAGACGAACAATCCAGGACTGGGTCGTGCGGCCCATCCTGCGATCGATTCCGGGCGTCGCCGATGTGAATTCGGTCGGCGGCTTCGTCAAGCAATACCAGGTCCTGGTGGACCCTGTGCGCCTGCGCTATTACGGCATCTCCATCGAGGATGTTCGCAACGCCCTGATCCGCAACAACGCCAACTCGGGCGGCGGCGTGCTCCCACAGGGGCCCGAGCAGTTCCTGGTTCGCGGCGTGGGTCTCATCAGTCATCTCGACGACATCGGATCCATCGTGCTGAAGGCGTTTCGCGGAACGCCTGTTTATATCCGGGATGTGGCGCAAGTGCAGCTCGGGCATCAGGTGCGATACGGCGCTGTAGTGAAAGGGGGCTATTCGGAGGAGACGGGCGGCATCGTGCAGATGATCGCCGGAGGCAACGCGAGAGACATTGTCGGCAGAGTCAAGGCGCGAGTCGACCAGATCAACCGCGAAGGCGAATTGCCGGATGGCCTCAAAATCGTTCCGTTCTATGATCGGACGCAGCTGGTCAACGATGCTCTCCATACCGTGACGGAAGTTCTCATCGAAGGCATCATTTTCGTCATCATCATTCTATTCGTATTCCTGGGCGACGTCCGTTCCAGCCTGATTGTCGTCGCCACGCTCATTCTTACCCCGCTCATTACGTTCATCATCATGAACAAGGTTGGGCTCTCGGCAAACCTGATGTCGCTCGGAGGGCTGGCCATCGCGATCGGGCTGATGGTGGACGGGTCTGTCGTTATCGTCGAGAACGTTTTCGGGAAACTCAGCCACCGGCGTCACGAACGCCGCCTGCAGGTCATCTTCGAAGCGGTAATCGAGGTCATCACGCCGGTTACCTTCGGGATTGCCGTTATTGTCCTGGTGTTCCTCCCTCTTATGACTCTTCAGGGCGTGGAAGGCAAGTTGTTCTCGCCGCTTGCGTATACCATCGCGATTGCTCTTACGGTATCGCTCCTCGTCTGCGTCACTTTGTCTCCTGCGCTCGCCTCCTGGCTATTGCGCCCTGGGTCTGAAAAAGACACATGGGCCGTCCGGATGATGAAACTGCCGTACACATTCCTGCTGAATTTCGCCTTGCGGCATCAGAAAAAAACCATTCTGGGCGCGGTAGCCCTGCTGGTTTGTGCCGGTCTGCTGGTTCCTTATCTGGGGACGTCCTTTATTCCCGAAATGCAGGAGGGCACACTTTCGCCCAATCTCGACCGCGTGCCGAGCATATCTCTTGACGAATCCATCCGAACCGAGATGCGGGTTACGAAGATTCTGAGCCATATTCCCGGCGTTGACGGCGACGTGGTCTCCCGGCTTGGGCGCGGCGAGTCGCCGGCGGACCCCGCTGGCCCCAATCAGGATGACAGCATGGCCAACCTTAAGCCGATCAAGGAAAGAAACGGCAGAACCCAGGAGGACATCGCCAACGAGATGCGTGAAAAACTCGGGCCGCAACTGCCCGGCATCAACGTGGTAATGTCGCAGCCGATCTCGGACAACGTCGATGAAATGGTCACGGGCGTAAAGGCCGACATCGCGATCAAGGTTTTCGGAGAAGATCTGGATACTCTGATCGAGAAGGCCAACGACATCGCTAAGGTGGCGCGGTCGATTCGCGGCTATCGCGATATGCGCGTCGAGAAGGTCGGCGGCGCGCAATATCTCAATATGACGATCGATCGGCAGGCGATTGCGCGCCAGTCGCTGAACGCCTCCGATGTGAACGACATTATCGAAAGCGCCATCGGAGAAAAGCCGGTCACGGAAATCTACGAAGGAGAGCGGCGGTTCGAAGCCGTGGTCCGGCTGCCGGAATCCTTGCGAAACAATTTCCCCGCGATCCGCAATATGGTCATCGATGCTCCGTCCGGCGCGAAAGTGCCGCTGCATGAGCTGGCGAAGATCCGCCTTGAAGAAGGACCGGCGGAGATCCGCCGCGAAGATGGCAAGAGGCGAATCGTGGTCGGCGTCAATGTGCAGGACCGCGATCTGGGTGGCTTTGTCGCAGAGCTTCAGGATCGCGTGAAACGCGACGTGGCTCTGCCGCCGGGATACTCACTCTCGTGGGGCGGCCAGTTCGAGAACATGGAACGGGCGCTGCATCACCTGATGATCATCGTTCCCATCACCATCGGCGCGATCTTCTTTCTGCTCTTTCTTCTGTTCGGCTCCGTCCGGCTCGCGACTCTCATCATTCTGGTGTTGCCGTTCGCATCCATAGGCGGCATCGTGTCCCTCTACCTCACGGGAGAGTATCTTTCGGTCCCGGCGTCGGTTGGTTTTATCGCGTTGTGGGGCATTGCGGTGCTGAACGGCGTCGTTCTCGTGTCCTATATCCGGAGTCTCCGGCGATCCGGCACTCCCCTGTTCGAAGCCATCAAAGAAGGCGCCCGGATGCGGTTCCGGCCCGTCATGATGACGGCATCGGTCGCCGCACTCGGGCTGATTCCGTTCCTGTTCGCTACAGGCCCCGGCTCGGAAGTGCAACGGCCGCTCGCTGTAGTGGTCATCGGCGGACTGATTACCTCTACGCTGCTGACGCTGATCGTTCTTCCTGCTCTCTATCCGTTCTTCGATGATATGCGGTCGCAGCCGGTTTTGGCTGAAGAACCTTTGCCTCAGCCCGTCACGGTTGAAATGTGATCTGGCCGTTTGGCGGGACCGCTGAACTCCCTGGATAAGTCGGGAGCGCGTGTGTCAGGGTAGAAACGTGGCGCGCGGCGGCGAAAAAATTGTCATCTTCGACGGCGATTGCTCGTTTTGCCGGTTGTGGATCGATTTCTGGCGCAGGCTCACGGGCGCTTCGGTGGAATACAGGCCGTATCAGGCTGGCGGCGATCTCCCGGCTGGAATTCCCATCGAGGACGCGCGCTCGAGAATTCAGCTTCTGGCCAATGCCCAGCGTTATCAGGGCGCAGCTGCGGTTTTCCAGCTTCTCTCCACGCTTCCGGCCTATTCCTGGGCGGCGTGGGCCTACGGGAATCTGCCGGGATTCGCATTTTTCTCCGAGGCGGCATACGCGCTGATTGCGGCGCATCGAAACGCCGGCTACCGTGTAACCCGCTTGTTATGGGGCCGCTCGATTGAGCCGCCCTCCTGCCTCATCTCAACTGTGATTTTCGCGCGCGCAATCGCGCTGATTTACGCAGTGGCCTTCGCGTCATTCGGAATGCAGGCGCGCGGGCTCATCGGGTCAGACGGCATTCTCCCGGTGGGAGACTTCCTCCGCGGGGTGCGCGCCAACTATGGCGGCTCGGTGTTCTGGCGTCTTCCAACTCTCTTCTGGTGGGCCCACAGCGATTACACGATCCTCTCGATCGCATGGGGCGGATTCGCGATCGCGCTGGTCGCGGCGGTTGCGCGGCGTCCTGCAGGCGGATATGTCAAAGCGGCGTTCGCCCTCCTCTGGTTCTACTATCTTTCGATCGTCATGGCCGGGCAGGTATTCATGTCCTATCAATGGGACCTGCTGCTGCTCGAAGCCGGATTTCTCGTCATCTTTCTTCGTCCGGTGTGGCCGCGTATCTGGCTTTTTCAGTGGTTGATCTTCCGGCTCGTGTTCGAATCCGGGCTGGTGAAATTGCAGAGCGGCGATCCCACATGGCGCAATCTCACGGCGCTCTCGTATCACTATCAGACGCAGCCGCTTCCTACCGTGCTCGCCTGGTACATGTTCAAACTGCCACTCTGGTTCCAGGAGGCTTCAACGGTCTTCACCTTTGTGGTGGAGCTGGGTCTGCCGCTGCTCATGTTCGGCCCCCGCCGTCTGAAGCAGATCGCGGCCATCGGAACCATTCTCCTGCAACTGCTGATTTTCCTTACCGGCAATTACACGTTTTTCAATCTGCTCGCGATCGCCCTGGCGTTCTTTCTGCTTGACGACGCGTTCTGGCGCGGTTTGTTTCGACGGCCCGCTCCGGCCGCAACGTTCTCGTCCCACGCGAATCGGTTTGTGACCGCGGCGCTGTTCGTCGTCATCATGCTGCTTTCCTGTACGCAACTCATGGCCATGTTCAGCTCAGCGCCGCGCGCGCTCCGCAGGTTCGCAGATGCCGCCGCACCTTTTGGAATCGTGAACGGATACGGCCTGTTCGCCGTGATGACCACAGCCCGGCCGGAAATCGAGATCGAAGGTTCCAGAGATGGAGTCACCTGGCAGCCGTACGTTTTTCGCTATAAGGCGGGCCCGCTGAATCGCGCGCCCGGCTGGATCCAGCCGCTTCAGCCCCGGCTCGACTGGCAGATGTGGTTCGCTGCCCTGGGCACTTACCGGGACAGTCCATGGGCTCTGCGCTTTATCCTGAAACTGCTCGACGGTTCGAAACCCGTTCTGGCGCTGATGGAACGGGACCCGTTCGGGGGCACGCCGCCTGCGCACATCCGCGCGACCGTCTATGAATATCGGTTCACGACGTTTGAGGAACGGCGGCGCACCGGCAACTGGTGGAAACGTGACATGGTCGGCCCATGGTTGCCGCCGCTCAGCCTGAAAGGCCGGTAACCGAGCATGCGCGCGGGGAGATACCCCCTATCGGTTTCCGAACAACGGCGCGGACGACACCAGCGCCAGCCCGGCGACGAAGAGGAAAAACATCACCGCGATAAACGCCCGGACGCGGCCATCGGCGCCCGCGAACTCTTTCCACAGAATCAGTCCCCACAACGCGCTGATCATCGTCGCGCCCTGCCCGATCGCATAGCTTACAGCCGGTCCCACCTGCGCCTGGCCTTCCGCCCGCGCGGCCACGAAATTCGACACCCCTCCTGCGAGCCAGATCATGCCACCAACGATGCCGAACAAGTGCGTCTTCACTCTCGCCTTGAAGTAATCGAAGATGTCGATCGGTTTTCCCTGAAGCGGCAGATTGAGAAAAAACAGGTTGAATACGAAAGTCGAAAGCAATACCCCGAGAGCGAATATGAACGCGATCGAGTAAGGCCCGAGTCCGGTCTCCCCGGCGCGCGCCATTTCGACGAAAGGATAGAAGATCCCCATCAGCAGTCCGCTGATGATGCTGATCGCGATTCCCTTGCCGCCGGTCTTCCGTTTTGTGGTTCTGGTTTTGCCCTGCTGCGCGGCGGCGACCGAGGCCGCCATCGCATAATTGCGATACGCAAGTGAGTCGAAAACAATGGCGAGCATAATGACGCCCGCTCCGGTAAACAGAAACGCGGGATTGCCGACCGGGTTCAGAAAATAGTTCAGAACCACGCCCTCGATGAGAGCGATGCCGATTCCTACGGGGAAAGCCACAGCCATGCCAGCGATCGCGATGGCTCCTACCAGCAGCATGTTCGCCAGATTGAAAATCACTCCGGCCAGGAACGCGAGCGCATCCGATCGTTTGCCGGCGAGCCGCAGATCGTCGAGGAAGGAAAAACCATCCCATCCCAGACTCCCAAAAGTGAGCGCCGCGATGATGGCCGCAATGAAAACCCCGATCGCGAAATCGAAATAGAACAGTTCGAATCGCCATTTCGGCGGGCACAACTTATACGTATTGGCCCAGGAGCCCCAGCAGATCATGCTGAGCACAAGAATCAAAAGGGTGGCGACGTAGCTGCCTGGAAGGATCATGTCGGCGTCTTTCAGTACCCTATCAGCGGGGACTACGGCCGGTCAACAAACCCCTGCTCACATGGGGCGAGACTTTTGCCCGCATAGTACTCGAGTCCGTATAAAAGGCTGCGGGACACGCGAGGCGCGCAATCCGGATGATGCTCACGCCAGAGCGGTCGTGCGGAAGCGGCCCGGTCGATAGCCGGAAGAACGGCGAATTGAAACCACAGCAGGGTAGCGGCCGCAAGCGATACCGCAATGACCTGCCGGTACATTCCGCGCGCGAGAAATCGAGTCATCAGCGCAATTCCAATTGCCGCGAGCAGCGGAAACGCGATCGCCGAGCCGCTGAAATGCGCTCTGCGAATCCCGCTCGCAAGCGCCTCTGGAACAACTTTGGCTGCGACGGGCAACAGGCCCAGCAGTGAGATAGCCGCCGCCGGCGCCCATCCGGGGCGTCCGGCTTTGACATACCCGATCGCCATCAGAGCGCACGCCGCCGGAAGCAGCGGCAACAGGTAGCCGGGAAGTTTGTTCTTCATCGCCGAGAAGAACACAAAACCGAAGATCAGGAGCGCCGCCAGCGTACGCGTCCGGTGATCCCGCACGGCGGCTCTTAGACAACCGAGCAGAGGAAACCAGGGATAAAGCAGCAGCAATCCCACGGGCGCATAGAACCACCACGGTTGAGCGTGCTGCAGCGCATCGGAGTGGAACCGGCCGAACGTCTGCTCGATGAAGAAAACACGCGGAAACTCCGCGCCATTCCGAAGGGTGCAGAGGAGATACCAGGGGAGCGCAATCGCGAGAAATGCCGCGGTGGCAGCGACGCCGCGGAGAAACGGCGGCCTCGTCTTGCCTGACGCCACATTCATAGTGAGAACAGGAACAAACAGAACAAGCGGAACCAGTCCCTTGCCCAATGCCGCGATGGCCAGACAAATTCCGCACGCGATCCAGCGCGGATTGGTGGAAACTACAAACATCACGGCAGCCGAGAAAAATGCGGACATCGGCAGGTCCGTTACCGCCGTATGGCTGTAGGCCAGCCATCCGGCCGACGTGGCGAGCATCGCTGCCCCGTACCAGGCCGTTTCTTCGCCCCATTCGGACCTCAGCCTTACCCAGAAGAAGACAAGGAACGCAACGCTGAGCGACGCCACGGGAAGTCGTGGCGCAATGTCCGGCCCGAGTCCGGCGCGGAAGGCGGTCGCCGTCATCCAGTAGAGCAGGGCGGGTTTTTCAAACCACGGCTTGCCCCAGAGGTGAGGCGTTACCCAATCTCCCGAAGCCGCCATTTCGCGTCCGATCTCCGCGTACCGCGGCTCATCGGCGCTCACCATCCCCATTCCCGTCAGGTTCGCGAGGTACAGAGCGCAAACCATCGCCAGCGCAAAAAAGGCGGCGGCTCGCCGCAGTGTAAGCTGAAGCGTCAATTCACGAGTATGAACGGTACGGGTAGATGAAGATCACCTCCGTGCGCACGGTTGTCTGCAATGCGGAGATGCGCAACTGGGTGTTCGTCCGGGTCGATACCGACCAGGCAGGCCTCTACGGCTGGGGCGAATGCTCCCTCGAATGGAAGACCCGGGCCGTAGCCGGATGCGTCGAGGATTTCGTGCCCATGCTGATGGGCGAGGATCCCACGCGAATCGAGTTCATCTACCAGAAGCTCTACCGGCAATCCTTCTGGCGCCTGGGGGTCATAGGAATGTCCGCGATCTCCGGGATCGAGCAGGCTTGCCACGACATTCTGGGTAAATCGCTCGGAGTCCCCGTTTATAAACTCCTCGGCGGCGCCGTCCGTGACCGCGTCCGTATGTACACGCATCTCGGAGGCGGTGACATGCGCGCTGTTTACGAATCCCAAATGCAGGCCGATCCCAGGATTTTCGTGGATCGTGCACTCGAAGTTGTCGCCCGGGGATATACCGCAGTGAAAGTGTTGATCACCCCCCCAACCGAACCGCTCAATTCAATCGCGGCGTATCGCTACGCCGAAAAGATGATGGAGGCGATCCGGCTCGCTGTCGGTGATTCGGTCGACATCATGGTCGATTGCCACGGCAGGCATTCGCTCGGTAATGCCATTGAATTCTGCCGGATTCTGGCGCCATATCGGCCGTATTTCATTGAAGAGCCGGTTCCTCCGGAGAATGTCGAGGTGATGGCGGAGGTTCGCCGCGCGAGCCCCGTTCCCATTGCAACTGGAGAGCGTCTGGTTACCCGCCACGAGTTCCGCGAACTGATTGAAAAACAGGC
>Ga0157372_10007536_pt1 | contig 11574 bp, 3 predicted proteins | sample C55metaG_FD_115307 | JGI IMG/M metagenome (GOLD analysis project Ga0157372, IMG submission 115307) | Corn rhizosphere microbial communities from Kellogg Biological Station, Michigan, USA - C5-5 metaG | ecosystem: Host-associated > Plants > Roots > Rhizosphere > Soil | place: USA: Michigan...
CACCGCGTACCACATCAGCGGCGCGCTGAAGCTCGAAGGCAGGCTCGACGTGGAGGCCTTGCGCGCGAGCTTCGATGCGCTGGTGCTGCGTCACGAATCGCTGCGTACCGTGTTCCGCACCGACGCCCAGGGCCTGGCCCGGCAACTGATCCGCGAAGCCGGGCCGGTCGACATCGCCATGGTCGACCTCGTGGCACTGAGCACCCCGCAGGAGCGTGAAACGCGCAGCAGGGAAGAAGCCCTGCGCCTGAGCCACACTCCGTTCGACCTGGCCGAAGGCCCGTTGCTGCGGGTCGGCCTGATCCGCCTGGCGCCCGAAGAGCACATGCTCGTCGTGGTGATGCACCACATCGTGTCCGACGGCTGGTCGATGCAGGTCATCGTGGACGAATTCGTGGCGCACTACAGCGCGCGCGTGCAAGGCACGGAGGCAACGCTGTCGTCGCTGCCGATCCAGTACGCCGACTACGCCGCATGGCAGCGCGACTGGCTCGAGGCCGGCGAGCGTGAGCGCCAGCTGGCTTACTGGACGCAACACCTCGGCGCCGGGCAGCCGGTGCTGCAACTGCCTGTTGACCATCCAAGAAGGCCAGGAGGCCAGTACACCGCAGTGCGGCACGGCTTCGATTTGCCCAGCGACCTCGTTCACCGATTGCAGGGGCGGCTGCGAGTCCAGGGCGCCACGCTGTTCATGGGCTTGCTCGCGGGCTTCCAGGTGCTGCTGTATCGCCACAGCGGCGAACCGGACGTGCGAGTCGGCGTACCCATTGCCAACCGCCACCGGGCACAGACCGAGCACGTCATCGGGTTCTTCGTCAACACGCAGGTTTTGCGCACCGTACTGGATGACCGCGAAAGTCTGTCCCGCGTGCTGGCCCGCGCGAAGGAGGCGGCCCTGGGTGCGCAGGCGCACCAGGACCTGCCCTTCGAGCAGCTGGTCGAGGCGCTGCAGCCCGATCGCGTGCTGGGTGCTAACCCGCTGTTCCAGGTGCTGTTCAACCACCAGCGTGGCGACGGCGCCGCGCTGCAGGGCCTGCCCGGCCTGACGCTGACTGAATGCGAGCTGACCGCGCAGGCGGCGCAATTCGAGCTCGCGCTGGAAACCACCGAGGACGCCGACGGTAGCGTGCACGCGAGCCTGCGCTACGCGGCGGAGCTGTTCGAGCCGAGGACCATCGAACGCATGGCAGGTCACTACCTCGCGGTGCTGAATGCCATGGCCGACCGGCCCGGGCAGGCGGTGGGTGACGTGGCGCTGCTGGGCGAGGCGGAGCGCGCGCAGCTGGCGTGTTTCGGTGCACGCAGGCAATCAGCCGGAGCCGTCGATCCGATCCACCGGTTGATCGAGCAGCAGGTGCGTTTGCACCCCGACGCTCCCGCGCTCTCCTTCAACGAGCAGTCCCTGAGTTATGGCGAGCTCAACGCGCAGGCAAACCGGCTTGCACATCGCCTGATCGCGCTGGGTGTGGAGCCGGAGACCAAGGTGGGCATCGCAGTGGACCGCTCCCTCGAGATGGTGGTGGGCATCCTGGCGATCCTGAAGGCCGGGGGCGCCTACGTGCCGCTGGACCCGCAGTATCCGATGGACCGATTGAGCTACATGATCGAGGACAGCGGCATCGCGCTGCTGCTCACGCAGAGTCACATCCAGATGCCCGGCACTGGAGCACTGCCAGTGCTGGCACTCGATACCCTCGATGTTTCCGGGGAAGCATCAGGCAATCCTCAGGTGCCCTTGCACGGCGACAACCTCGCCTACGTCATCTACACCTCCGGCTCCACCGGCAGGCCCAAGGGGGCACAGCTGTGCCACCGCAACGTCAGCCGATTGCTGAACGCTACCGATGCCTGGTTCGCATTCGGCGAGCAGGACGTCTGGACGATGTTCCACTCCTACGCCTTCGATTTCTCCGTGTGGGAAATCTTCGGCGCGCTGTGCACTGGCGGCAGGCTGGTGGTCGTGCCCTTCTGGGTGAGCCGCTCGCCGGAAGATTTCCTGCGGCTGCTGCGCAAGGAGCGCGTCACGGTGCTCAACCAGACACCGTCCGCCTTTGGCCAATTGATCGGCCTGCCGCAGGCAAGCGAGGCCGGCCTCGCGCTGCGCACCGTGATCTTCGGCGGCGAGGCGCTGGACCCGCAGCGCCTGCACGGCTGGATCGAGCGCTACGGTGACGAGAGTCCCCGGCTGATCAACATGTACGGCATCACCGAGACCACGGTGCACGTGACCTACCGGCGCATCACGGCAGCGGACCTGGACCGCTCCCGCAGCCCCGTGGGCATCGCCATTCCCGACCTGGGGCTGCAGGTGCTCGACGGGCAGCTCACCCCTGCGCCGCTGGGCGCGGCGGGCGAGCTGTATGCCTCGGGCGCAGGGCTGGCGCGAGGCTACCTGAACCGACGGGGCCTGACGGCAGAGCGCTTTGTTGCCACCGACGACGGAGCGCGACTGTACCGCACAGGCGACCTGGTGAAGTGGAACCTGGAAGGCCAGCTGGAGTATCTGGGCCGCATCGACCACCAGGTGAAGGTGCGGGGCTTCCGCATCGAGCTGGGGGAAATCGAGGCTGGACTGCTGGGGCAGCCGGAGGTGCGCGAGGCCGTCGTCGTCGCCGATGAGGGACCGGCGGGCACGCGGCTGGTCGGCTACGTTTCCGGGCAAGCGGGGCAGGACATCGACATCGCCGCGCTGCGCGAGCGACTGGGCGAGGCGCTGCCCGAATACATGGTTCCCGCCGTGCTCCTGGTGCTCGATGCCTTGCCGCTGAACTCCAACGGCAAGGTGGATCGCAGGGCGCTGCCGGCGCCGGCTTTCACGGCCAGCCGCGCGTACGAGGCGCCGCAGGGTGATACCGAGGAGAAGCTCGCCGTCATCTGGGCCGAGGTGCTCGGAGTGGAACGCGTGGGCCGCCACGACAACTTCTTCGAGCTTGGCGGCCATTCGCTGCTGTCCGCGCGGCTGGTGGCTCGGCTGCATGCCGGTATGCACAGCGAGCTCACGATCCGTGACGTCTTCCAGTACCCGAGCCTGGCCGCCATGGCTGCACGGATTGCCGGGTCCCTGCGGGACAGTCCCCTGGACCAGGCCCTTTCAGAAATCGATTCGCTGATCGACAGCATGGAGACCGTCTGATGGAAACCACCGCAACCCGCCGTATCGCCGAGCGCTTCTCCCGGCTGTCGGCAGAGCAGCGCCGCGTGGTGTACGAGGGCATCCGTTCCAAGGGCCTGACGCTCGACCAGTTTCCCATCCTGACGCGGGAAGAGGCGGCCAAAGGCCGCTGCCATGTGTCCTTCGCGCAACTGCGCCAGTGGTTCCTCTGGCAACTCGACCCGCAGAGCACGGCCTATCACATCAGCGATGCGCTCAGGCTCACAGGTGCGCTGGACGTGGATGCGGTGCGCGCGAGTTTCCAGGCGCTCGTGGAGCGCCATGAGTCGCTGCGCACGGTGTTTCGCTCCGACGCCGACGGATCCGCCGAGCAGGTGATCTGCGAGGACGGCGGGCTCGACTTCTCGCTGCTGGACCTGAGCCAGCAGGACGCCGATGTGCGCGAAGCCATGGCCGGCGAGGCCACGCGGCGCATCGGCGGCATGCCCTTCGACCTGACGAAAGGCCCCTTCCTGAGGGTGGGGCTGATCCGCCTGGCATCCGACGTTCATGTGCTCGTGCTGGTCATGCACCACATCGTGTCGGACGGCGGCTCGTTGCAGATCATTGTGGACGAGTTCGTGGCGCATTACCGCGCCCGCGTGCGCGGCGAGGCGGTGGCATTGCCGCCGCTGCCGATCCAGTACGCCGACTATGCGGTTTGGCAGCGGCACTGGCTGGAGGCGGGAGAGCAGGACCGTCAGCTTGCCTATTGGAAGATGCAGCTGGGCGAGAAGCAGCCGGTGCTGCAGTTGCCGCTCGACCACGCCCGCCAACCCGACGCGCGCTACAGCGAGGCAAGTCATCGAATCGAACTGCCCGCACCGCTGGTCCGGGCGCTGAACAGGCGCGTCCAGAGCCAGGGCGCCACGCTGTTCATGGCGCTGCTGAGCGGTTTCCAGGCGCTGCTCGCACGCCACAGCGGCCAGGATGACATCCGCGTGGGCGTGCCGATTGCGAACCGCCATCGCGTCGAAACCGAAAGCGTGATCGGTTTCTTCGTCAACACGCAGGTGCTGCGCGGCGTGGTGGACGGACGCGCGAGCCTGTCGCAGCTGCTCGCGAAGACCCGAGAAGCGGCGCTGGGTGCGCAGATGCACCAGGACCTCCCGTTCGAGCAACTGGTCGAGGCCTTGCAGCCCGAGCGCATCCCGAGTCTTCATCCGTTGTTCCAGGTGCTGTTCAATCATCAGCGCTCGGATTTCTCAGGTTTGAAGGGCTTGCCGGGCCTTGCATTGGAGCCCTATAGCCTGCCCGGGCAGGCCGCACAGTTCGAGTTGATGCTGGACACCGTCGAGAGCCCCGACGGGCGGGTGCATGCGAAGTTCAGCTATGCACGGGAGCTGTTCGACGCTTCGACCATCGAGCGCATGGCGGGGCACTATGTGGCTCTGTTGGAGGCGCTGGCGGATCACCCCGAACAGGCGGTGGGCGAGGTGGCGCTCCTGGGCGAAGCGGAGCGTTCGCAGCTGCTTGCGCGCGGGGAGAACGCGCATCGATACGAGGACACGCGTGCCGTGCACCAGTTGTTCGAGCAGCACGCGGCGCGGATGCCGCAAGCGGATGCGCTGGTGTACGCAGAGGAGGTGCTGAGCTACGGCGATCTGAACGCCAGGGCCAACCGGCTGGCGCACCGGCTGATGGGGATGGGCGTGGGCCCCGAGGTTCGTGTCGGGATCGCGGTGGAGCGCTCCGTCGAGATGATGGTGGGCATCCTTGCGATCCTGAAGGCCGGGGGCGCCTATGTGCCGCTGGACCCGGGGTATCCGGTGGAGCGATTGAGCTACATGATCGAGGACAGCGCGATCGCGCTGCTGCTGACGCAGTCGCACGTAGTGGGGCGGCTGCCGCTTGGCGGGTCGCTGACCACGCTCGAACTCGACACGCTGGAGCTGCACGGGCATCCCGCGCACGATCCGCAGGTGGCGCTGCACGGCGAGAGCCTGGCGTACCTGATCTACACCTCCGGCTCGACCGGACGGCCCAAGGGGGTGGGCATCGCGCACCGGGCCCTGGTGCAGCACGCACAGGAGTCGGTGCGCTTCTTCGGGCTGGTGCCTGCGGACCGGATGCTGCAGTTCTCGACGCTGAACTTCGACGGATTCGTGGAGCAGACCTTCCCACCGCTGGTGGCCGGAGCGGCGATCGTGCTGCGCGGGCCGCAGCTGTGGGACAGCGAGACCTTCTACCGCGAGCTGATCGACAAGCGCATCAGCGTGGTCGACCTGACCACCGCGTACTGGCTGCTGCTGGCGCAGGACTTCGCACGGCACGGCCCACGCACCTACGGAGCGCTGCGCCAGGTCCATGCGGGCGGCGAGGCGATGCCGCCCGAAGGGCTCAATGCGTGGCGCAAGGCGGGGCTGGCGGGGGTCACGCTGCTGAACACCTACGGGCCGACGGAGGCGACGGTCACCGCGTCGATACTGGACTGCGCGGCCTATCTGGAGGAGGGCCACGAGCAGCCGCAGCGCATGCCGATCGGCACGCCGCTGGCGGGGCGCGCGCTGCGCGTGGTGGGGAGCGACCTCGCTCTGGTGCCGCAAGGGGCGGTGGGGGAGCTGTGCATCGGAGGGGAGTTGCTGGCGCGCGGGTATCTGGGGCGTCCTGGGCTGAGTGCCGAGCGCTTCGTGGCGGACCCGTTCGCAGGGGCGGGTGGTCGGCTGTATCGCACGGGAGACCTGGTGCGATGGAACACGCAGGGGCAGCTGGAGTACCTCGGGCGCATCGACCATCAAGTGAAGATCCGGGGGTTCCGGGTGGAGCTGGGGGAGATAGAGGCGGGCCTGCTGGCGCAGCCGGAGGTGCGCGAGGCGGTGGTGGTTGCGAGCGAGGGGCCTTCGGGAGTGCGCCTGGTGGGGTATGTGTCGGGTGAGGGGATCGACACGGCGCAGCTGCGCCGGGGGCTGAGCGAGAAGCTGCCCGACTACATGGTGCCTGCGGCGCTGGTGGTGCTGGAGGCGTTGCCGCTGAATGCGAATGGCAAGCTCGATCGCAAGGCCCTGCCGGCTGCGGAATTCTCGAGCGAACAGACGTACGACGAGCCGCGCAGCGCGGAAGAGGGGGCGGTGGAGCGGGGGCTGGCCGCGATCTGGGCACAGGTGCTCGGCGTGCCGCGCGTGGGCCGCCATGACAACTTCTTCGAACTCGGCGGCGATTCGCTCGTGGCGCTCAAGCTGCTGGCTCGCATCAACAAGTCCCGCGCATTGAGTGTGCAGATCTCGCTGCAGGACCTGCTCGAGAAGCAAACCATCGCCAAGCTGGTGGCGCTGATGGACATCGGCACCGCGCCGCAGCCTGTTCAGCTGTTGAACGCCTATGACGGGCCGCCGCGTGCGATGCCCCTGTTCTGCGTGCCGCCCGCGCGACGCCGTCCGATCGACTACCGGCCGCTGGCGCGCCACCTAGAGGACGCGCATCCCGTCTACGGCCTGTGCTACACGGATGACATAGCCGGGCTGGAATCCGTCGAACAGATGGCGCACTTCTATGTCGACGCGATCCGCGAGATGCGGCTTGCGGGTGCTGTCGGCATCGTTGGCTGGTCGCTGGGATCGGTGGTCGCGGTACACGTCGCGCACCTGCTGGAGCAGGAAGGCGTGGAGGTCGCGTTCCTCGGTATGGTTGACAGCTTCCTGCTCGACGAGACCTTCGATTCGAACGCCTGGTACAAGGACTTCCGCGACTTCGTTCGGGACGCGGCAAACGGGAGCATGAGCCCCGAGGCCATACAGGCGATGCTCGACAGCTTCGAATTCATCCGTTCAGCCTCCGACGAGACTGTGCGTGACGCGGTCGAGGAGATCGTGGCGGCCGCGGGCATCGGCGTGAAGCCCTCCGACATCTTCGAAGGGATCGTCGGAACCCGGCGTGTGAATGCGATCACCGAGAGGATCGCCGAATTCCCGCGCCTGAAGGTCGCGCCCCATTTCTGGTGGAAGAAGGACAGGGCAGCCAGGGATAAGGCCGCACTCCTGTCGCAGTTCGACGGCGAACCGCGTGTTTCCATCGAGCTGGATGCGGATCATCAGGGCATCGTGCACAACGCAGCGCTGTTGCGCCATGTGCATGCGGCCATGTGCGAGGCGCAGGAGATGGCCGGCGTGCACTGAAGGCAAGGGCGGCCCGGCAGCGCGCGCTGCCGGGGGAGAAGCATGCATGCCCCCGGGTCTCCCGCATTGCGCGGGGGAGGGTACGGCAGATCAGAACTTGTAGCGGGCCGTCAGGGTGGCCGCGCGCCGAGTACCCTGATAGCACTCTCCGTGGTAGCAGATCGTGTTGTACTTCTTGTCCGCCAGGTTGCTGATATTGAGTGCGAAGCGCCATGGGCCGCGTTCGTAGTGCACGGCGGCGTCGAAAAGCGTAACGCCGCTTTGGGCCGTGGTGTTGTGTTCGTCGTTCTGGCGTTTGCCGAGGTAGCGCACGCCGCCGCCGAATCCCAGGCCGTTGCCCAGCAGATAGTCGAGCCACAGGGATGCGGACTGCTTGGGCACGAGCGGTGGAATCTTGCCGATTTCGTCCGGGTCGGCGCTGTTGAGCACCTTCATGTCAAGCCATGTGTAGGCGGCGGCGAGGTTCAGGCCCGGCGCGATCTCGCCCTTGGCTTCCAGCTCGATGCCGCGGGAGCGCTGCCTGCCGATCTGGCGTCCCTCGCCGGTCGTGGGATCGTAGGTCACCACGTTGGTCTTGCGCAGATCGAAGGCTGCAGCGGTGAACATGGTGCGCGTGCCTGCGGGCTGGAACTTGACGCCGACTTCGACCTGCTTGCCGCTGCTTGGCTTGAAGGGTTCGCTGTTCGCGTCGACGCCGCTGTTGGGAAGGAAGGACGTGGCGTAACTGATGTAGGGCGCCCAGCCGTTGCCGACCAGATAGCTCAGGCCGGCTCGGCCGCTGAATGCGCTGTCCGATTGCCGGGTATGGGTCGTATTGAGGTAGTCGTCGGTGAGCTGGCGAACACTGTCGTGGCGCCCACCGAGAGTGACGACCCAGTTCTCGCCGAACTTGATCTGGTCCTGGGCGTAGAAGCCGGTTTGGCGCGTCGACTGGGCCAGATTGCTCATTGGTCTGGTGGGCGTCATCACGGCCTGTCCGTAGATGGGGGCGAACAGGTCGAGGTCGGGGGCCGCGCCAATGAAGCGCCGCTGCTTGCCCTTCTGGTCGCTGAAGTCGACTCCCAGCAGCAAGGTGTGCTGGACGGAGCCGTACTGCAGCTTGCCCTGCACGCTGGTGTCGATCGCCGTCAGGTCCACTGGGTCGTTCCAGGTCCTGGCGATGCGGGAGAGCGTGTGCTGGTCTTCCCCGAGAGAGTTGGCCCACACCACGCGCCTGCTCATGGCGATCTGACTGTAGCGGAGGTTTTGGCGCAGGGTCCAGTTGTCGTTCAGCGCTGTCTCGAAGCGGTAGCCGACGGCGCTCGATGTCTGCTTGAGTTGACCAAAGCTGTAGTCACCCACCTTGATGGGATAGAGAACGTAGTTCTGCGTGAGGAAGTAGGGGTCTTCGCCCGTGTTGTTCCTGAGGTATTCGCCGAAAACCGTCAACGAGGTCGTCGCGTTGGGCTGCCAACGCAAGGACGGTGCGATGTAGGAGCGCGTGTGGTTCAGCTTATGGCCGTCGGGGTAGCGGTCCTGGTCATTGCTATCGAGGCCCACGCCGATGAGGCGATAGCTCAGGTCGGTGTTGTTGCCGATCTGGTCGCCCACGTCGAACGCGAGCTGCTTGCGCTGGAAGCTGCCGTACTGGAGCTCGATCTCGCGAACCCGTTCGCCGGGCTCCTTGCTCACGCGGTTGACGACGCCGCCCGCATCCGCCTTGCCGAAGACCATCGACGCCGGGCCGCGCAGCACTTCCACGCGCTCCAGGGCGTAGGGTTCGGTCAGATAGTAGGTGGGGAGGAATGCCGGCTGGCCGAGCCCGTCGCGGTAGATGCCGGTGACGCCGGCGTCGAAGCCCCGCAGCAGGATGTATTCCCAGCCACGATTGTCGGGGCCATAGGTGTTCGTGGTGACGCCGGGCGTATAGCGCACGGCATCCATGACATCCTGTGTGCCACGAGCCTCCATCTCCGCACGCCCGATGACGGAGATCGACTGCGGCACTTCGAGCACTGGCGTGTCTGTCTTGGTGGCGGTAGCCGTACGGCGTGCGACATACCCGTTGACCGGTCCGGTGGCGGACTCTTCAGCGTTGGCCACCACCTGCACCGTGGGCAGGGTGCCCTGGGCGCCGGGAAGGCTGGTGGCACGATGGATCGCGAAGCCGCCGTTGGCGGTGCGCGTGGCTTCGAGCGAAGAGCCCGCAAGCATCTGGCTCAGGGCCTGGTCGACCGTCAATCTGCCTTCCACGGCGCGCGAACTGGTGCCGGCGATAACGTCGCCAGCGGCGAACACCTGCACGCCGGTCTGACGCGAGAACTCGTTCAGCGCGGCCCCGAGCGCCTGCGAGGGTACGTTCACGTTGAATGTCTGGACGACGGCCTGGCCGGAAGCCTGGGCCGAAGCAATCGGCGTCCAGACGGTGAGAACGGAACCGAACGCCGCGACCAGCGCGGCGTTCAGCAGATGTTGACGAGGCAGGGGACGCATGAAAGAGCAACTCCAGTTTTTGAATTACGACGCATTTACATTCAGGTGCGGAGGCCGGCCCAACTTCCGGTCTTTGGCGCATCTGTAAGTAAGACGTTCGAACTCGTCAAACAGAGACACCCCTCTCGAACTTTCTTCGATGCCGCTGCCCCGTGTTCGGGTTCAGGTCTGGATCGCCTCGGGTTCCGGCCTCAGGTGCGGCGAGGTGCCTGCGGGCGTGGCCAGCAGGGCGCTGCCGATTTCGCCTGTTCGAATTGAAGTGACCGACAGGAGCGTGTCGCTCAGGCCGTGCGAATCCTCGCAGGCGCCCTGCAGGTAGATGGCGGGGTGGAAGTCGGGCCTGGCCTGAACGCGGTAGTAGCGATCGACCGTGCAGTCGCCAAGGTACTCGGCCAGAGGTGAGAGCAGTGCCTTGTGGTGCTCCCGCATGTAGCCCGTGGCGAGTACCACGGCGTCGTAGCGCACCGTGTTTTCCCGCTGGGCGTTCTGGTCCCACAGCGTCAGGTGGACGCCTGCTCCGTCGGCAGCGACGCTGCGGATGTCGTGGCGGCGCAGGAAGCGCAGGCGGTTGTCGCCAACCACGCGCTGCTGGTAGAAGGCCTTGTAGATCTGCTGGATCAGATGCAGGTCGGCTACCGCGTAGTTCGTATGCCAGAACTCGTCGAGCAGCGCGGCGCGTTCTTGCTCGGAGCGGCTGAACGTGTAGTCGGTGAATTCGGCGTTGAAGATCTCGTTCACGAAGGGGCTGTCGTCGGCCGGACGGATCGAGCGGGCGCGCGTGATGAGGTCGACCTGCGGAGCGCCGGGGCGGCTCTGCAGATCCATGAATATCTCGGCTGCGCTTTGTCCCGCGCCGACCACAGCGACGCGGCGTGCATCGGGAAGCTGGGCTATGTCCTGCAGGTAGCTGCTCGAGTGAAGGACGCGCGGGTCGTTGCGCAGGTGACGGAAGCCGTCGGGAATGTTCGCGGTGCCTCCGATGCTGACCACGAGGTTGCGCGTGAGGCGCTCGATCAGTTTGCCCGCGTGATTGCGCGAACGCACGCGCAGCAGCGCCACCTCGCCGCCCTTTTCTTCGGGCAGGACCTCGAAAACCTCCTCGCCGTAGGCGCAGGCATCCTCGAATTGCTCGGCGGCCCACGATAGGTAGTCGTTGAATTCGTGGCGGCTGGGGAAGAAGCTCTTCAGGTTGACGAAGTCGGTCAGCCGGCCTTTTTCGTGCAGATAGTTGATGAAGGTGAAGCGGCTGGTCGGGTTGCGCAGCGTGGCCAGGTCCTTCAGGAAGGAAATCTGCATGTGCGCGTGGTCCAGCAGCATGTGCGGATGCCAGGCGAAGCTCAGCTGCTTCTCGATGAACAGCGCGTCGAGCGGCCTGCCCGCGTGGCGCTTTTCCTCGAGCGCGATGGCCAGGGCGATGTTGGACGGGCCGAACCCGATCCCGACCAGATCATGGACGTGTGGCATTGGAAATCAACTCCTGTGGTGAGGGGCGGCGAGCCGCGTGCGGCAGCCTGCCCTGAGCCGTGTGTAAGAAGACGCTCGGCGGCGCGGGATGTTCATGCGTCCACGGTCTCGGCCATCAGGGCCAGGCCCTGGTGGAGCGCAGGAAAGAGGCTGCGGTTGAAGTTGTTCCAGCGCAGTTCGAGGATGGTGTCCGTGGGGTCGATGTCGGTGCCAAGCACGTCGAATATGACTTCGCCGGAATCGATGCCGGTGTCCACGTAGTGGAAGGAGGCGCCGGTCTTCAGTACCGGTTCGATCGTCACCGTCTCGCGTGTGCGCCAGTCGATCACCCGCTGGCCCCTGGCGCCGTAGAGCGCGTCGAGCGTGGCCCAGGCG
>Ga0157372_10007537_pt1 | contig 11574 bp, 8 predicted proteins | sample C55metaG_FD_115307 | JGI IMG/M metagenome (GOLD analysis project Ga0157372, IMG submission 115307) | Corn rhizosphere microbial communities from Kellogg Biological Station, Michigan, USA - C5-5 metaG | ecosystem: Host-associated > Plants > Roots > Rhizosphere > Soil | place: USA: Michigan...
CCGAGTATAGACGGATTCGGTTCGGCCACGGGCCGCGGTGTGCGGGCGATCGTTGCCGGTGACGAAGTCCTCGTCGGATCGGAACGGCTGCTGGCTGAGGCCGAGGTGGGGGTGAGCGCCGCAGCGGACGCAGCTTCGAGGCTCGCCGCCGAGGGCAAGACGGTCGTTTACGTTGCGCGCGGCGGTCGATTGCTCGGCGTGATCGCCGTGGCGGATGCGATGCGCGACAGCTCGCCGGAGGCGGTGCGCCGGATGCACGCGGCAGGCGTGGACGTCGTGATGCTGACGGGCGACAACGCCGAGACGGCGGAATCGATCGCGCGGCGGGCCGGCATCACGAGCGTGCGGGCGAATCTGCTCCCCGAAGCCAAGACCAACGAAGTCGTGCGACGCCAGCAGGCCGGGAAGGTCGTGGCGATGGTCGGCGACGGAATCAATGATGCCCCGGCGCTGGCTCAGGCCGACGTCGGCATCGCAATGGGAAGCGGAACCGACATCGCGATCGAAGCGGGTGACATAACACTGATGCGCGCGGATCTGGGCGGTGTGGCCGACGCCATCGCGCTGTCCAAGCGGACAATGCGAACCATGCGAGAGAATCTGTTCTGGGCGTTCATTTACAACGTTATCGGCATTCCGCTCGCCGCCGGCGTGCTCTATCCGAGCCTAGGGGTCTTACTCAACCCAGTGATCGCGAGCGCCGCGATGGCGCTCAGCTCGGTGAGCGTGGTGACGAACAGTCTTCGGTTGCGGGGATGGAAGCCATGAAGAGATCCACGACACATGCCGAATGCGCGTGCGGAACGCATGGGTCGCGAAAAGCGGTCGGTGTCGATCCGGAAATCAAAGCGCGCAATCTCAAGCGGCTCAGACGAATTGAGGGGCAGGTGCGCGGCCTGCAAAAGATGATCGACGAGGACCGTTACTGCGCCGACATAATGACCCAGATCGGATCGGTTCACGAGGCGCTGCGCGCGGTCGGCCAAGGCTTGATGCGAAATCACCTGCGACACTGCGCAACTTCGGCGATTCGCGCGGGCAGCGAGGACGCCGAAGCCATGTATGACGAGCTGATCGACATGATGTACCGGCACGCCAGGTAGGTTGGGTCGCGACGCACGATTGTTGCCGAGGTGAACATTTCGCCGGCAATGGCGAAGGTCCGGCTAAACGCCGTCGCAACCGTCGCGAACCATGCCGTTCTTCTCACGAACGAAAGCCTCGCGCTGTCCACGCATCGCGGCCGTAGTCGCGCTCGCTCTCGCGCCCGCGCGAGGCGTTCCGGCTCAAGTCAGAGTGTTCGTGCCGCCGGATTCTCCGATTTATGGAGACCTAGATCGCCTCGCGGCAGCGGGCTTGATCGACAGGATCGTCATCGGAACACGGCCGTACACAGAACGAGAAATCGTCCGGCTATTGACCGAGGCGAAGAAGAATCTCGACCGACGTAGCGGGGAAGAGAACTGGGCGACGCGCGCGATTAACTCCGGGCTCACGAGATACGCCCGCTCGACGGCACGCGGCATCGAGACGGTGACCGCCAGTCTGACGGTTCTCGACTCCCCCGATCGCGCGATTCCGGCTGATGGGAACGGAAGCGTCGACGCGACGATAAACCCGCTCGCCAGCTATGAGGCCGGCAGACCGATCGTGAACGGGACGACAAGCACAGTCGAGACAACAGCCGACGTCTCGCTCGGTCGCCATTTCGCGATCTCGTTGCAGCCGCGGATGGCGTTCGGCATGCCACGGTCGACAGCGAGCGACGCGACGCTCCGCCTGCAAAGCGGCAGCGTCGTCGCGGGGTTCGGCAACCTCGTGGTAGACGTCGGGCGCAGCTACCTGGGATTCAGCCAATCATACCCATCGGGGCTACTGCTGTCCGGCAACTCGCCGCCGCTGAACATGATCCGCATTTCGACGGAACAACCGGCGGCGCTCCCATGGTTGTTTCGCATCCTCGGCCCGATGTATGGAACGCTGTTCGTCGCCGATCTCGGGACGTCGTATCAGACGCACCCTCACGCGAAGCTCGCCGGCTACCACGTATCGATTCTCCCTCACCCGAATCTCGAGCTCGGAGCCGAAGTGATCGACGAGACGGGGGGCGAGGGGTCGCCTCCCGGGACGTTCACCGATCGCGTAGTCGATCTGTTTCCGATCTTCGATCTGCCGTTGTTCGAGATGTTATATCGCGGCTACGGCAACCTTCGATTCTCGAATAAACTGGTCGGCGTGGATGGGCGGCTCCGGCTCCCGCGCCTCGCGGGAATGGAGATCTACGCCGAGGGTGCGTTGGACGACGCGGATGTCCGCCGTTTGCGAAGTACATTGCTGGAAGACGGCGGGATCATCGGCGGCATGGCCTGGAGCTGCGTGATCGAATGCGGGCGAGTGGTGGCGCGATTAGAGTATCATCAAACCGGCATTCGTTACTACACCCACACCGATTTCTCGAGCGGCGTGCAGCAACAAGGTGAGCTCCTCGGAGATCCGCTAGGTCCTCGAGGGCTCGGGGGCTATGCAACGGTCAACGCCGACGCGGGACGGTTCGCACGGCTGAAAGTGTCAGCGGCGCACGAAGTCCGGAGCGGAAACCTCTACCGATCGGCGTCGTCGGATTCTACGCTGTCGGATTTTCATTTCGAACAAATTCTTCATCGACCGGGCGAGCATCGAACGCGCCTCGTGACAGAATGGCGCGGCGGCCGCACAGACTCTCGCTGGAGCACGACGATCGGATTGGGCCTCGAGCGCGTCACCAACGCGGACTTCATTGCGGGTCTTCACCGCCTGAACAGCACGGCGCGAGTTTCGACCGAATGGCGTCCGTGAGGCGCATGGGTCTCATGACGCCAGTGCTTGCTCGAACACCCGCAACGTTTCCGTCGCGCATCGGTCCCAGCTGAAAGCACGCGCCCGTTCGCGACCGCGAGCTCTGAGCTCCTGCCGCATTTCCTGACTCTGGAGCAACTCGAGCAGTCTTTCAGCAATGTCGCCGACATCTCGCGGGTCGCAGTATGCCGCCGCGTCGCCGCAGACCTCGACGAGCGGTTCGATGTTCGATGCGAGACAGGGCGTTCCGGCCGCCATGGCTTCGAGAGGGGGAAGACCGAAGCCCTCGTAGAGTGAGGGCTGGACGAGGACGTCGGCGCCGGCGACGAGTTCCTGGAGCGCAGGAAGCTCGAGGTATTCGGCGAATTCGACACGGCCGCTCGGCGCCGCCGCTTCGTCGACACGACGATCGCTGGTGCGCAGCGTGTCGCGCTGTGATCCGACGATCACGAGCCTATGCGGTATCCGATTCTGTATCGCCGCGAACGCCCGCAGGAGCGCGACAAGGTTCTTGTGAGGCTTCGCGAGGCCGACGAACACGATGTATGGCCGCGCCGGCGTCATCGGGCGAGCGGACGGTGCAGCGTCGAACCAACTGGTGGCCACACCGTAGTGCACGACGTGAGTCGCCCGACCACCGTCTCTGCCGAGGACCCGCTCGAGCTCGCGTCGCGTGAAATTGGAACCGCAGATAATCGCCGAAGCGCGTCGGTGGACGGCGGTGTACATCGTCGTCGCGTATGTCCGATGCAGCCAGCGATTACGGTACTCGGGCAACGCGAGGTGCATGATATCGTGTACGGTCACGACGAGGCGCGTCGTCGACGTGAGCGGGATGTTGTAATGCGGCGCCCAAAAAAGATCAGCGCGGCGGAGATCGAGGCGCGCGAACGCCAGTTGCTCGCGCAGCGAATACAACGGCGCGCCCGCCTTTCTAACCTCCACATTGTCGGCTGAGCCGACCTCGCCGAGCCGCTCGCGGTCGCCGAGCAGGGTGAAGCGCCAGGAGGGTCTCGCCTGAACGATGCGCGGCAGCGTGTTGCGCAGGTAGGTGCCGATGCCGCTCGACCCAATCATTCGCGCGTCGACGACGATCGACGGTCGAGACGATGGGCCGGTCATGATACTTTCCGTCGACGAACCTGAAACGCCCGCCACTCACGATCAACAAACGCGGAAAATTCGTCCCGAAATACGTGTTCGGCAAAGCGCTCGGCGTTGGCACGACACGCTGTCGGATGGATTCGGTGGGCGTTCAGCTCGAATTGCCCAACGGCCTCGGCGATGGATGTTTCGGATTGCTCCTCGAAGAAGACACCGGTTGGCTCGTCGCGAGTCAACCCGCGGACTGTCTCGAGAGCGCCACCGCGCCCGAAGGCGATCACAGGGACGCCGCGTGCCTGCGCCTCGACCGGTGCAATGCCAAAGTCCTCTTCCGCGGCGAAGAGAAATGCACGCGCTCCGCCGAGGAGAGATTTGGCTTCATCGCGGCCGACCCGGCCGATCAACTCCACGTTTGGTCCCGCGGCAGCCCGAACCTTCGACACGTCGGGCCCAGTCCCGGCGATGACGAGCCGTCGGTCGGGAAGCAGCGCGAACGCGCGCGCGATCAAGTCGATCCGCTTGTACGGGACGAATCGGCTCATCGTGAAGTAGTAGTCGCCAGAGCCCGGACGCCGAGTGCGGTCGAGGTCGAAGTACTCGACGTCGACCGGCGGATGGATCACTGTCGCAGTTCGCCCGTATGCGCGCGCGATGCGATCGGCGATGTAGCGGGACAATGTCGCGAATGAATCGACGCGTGCGCTGTTGGCGCGGTCCCAGCGTTGAAGCCCGTCGAGCAATCGATTGGCTGCGTACCCGCGAATCCCGCGCGAAAGTCCGGATTCTTCCAAATACTGCCCGCGGAGATCCCAAGCGTATCGCATGGGCGACAGACAATAACAGACGTGCAGTTGGTGTGACCGCGTCCGAACCCCCTTGGCGATGGCGTGCGAATTGGAGATCACGACATCGAAGCCGGAGAGGTCGAGCGACGACATCGCCGCGGGAAAGAACGGCAGGAGCCGACGATACGCCGAAGCAACGCCGGGCAAGCGGTCGAGGAAGCTCGTGTGGGCAGTCCCGACGCCGACAAAGCTCCGGTCGGGCTCCGGCATCTTGTCGATCAGCGTGAACACCGTCGCGCCCGGGAACATCCGGAGCAACTCGCGCAGGACGAGCTCCGATCCACCGAGCGTAACGAGCCAGTCGTGTGCGATGGCGACTTTCACGAGACGAGCGTCAACCTTGCTGACGAGGCCCGTAAGCGGAGCAATGGTCGTGCTCGTGAGATGCTCAGCGAGGCCGCGATGACGCTGCCCCGGTTCTTGCCGTGCTCAGGAGAGTCTTTTCGGAGAAGTGCGTTCGTATATGGAAGAGGTCGAGTCGCTGCCTGCAATCGCCCAACCGGGACATCGGCTAGTTGTAAACTCGCTCTTGAATGCCGTTGGGCAGGGAGTGCCGATCGTCGTCGCCATCGGATCCGTGCCGCTGCTGCTTCGCGGACTCGGCACCGAACGCATGGGACTTCTCACATTGTCATGGAGCGTCATCGGCTACGCGAGTCTGTTCGACTTCGGGCTCGGCCGAGCCTTGACGCAAGTCGTCGCCGAACGACGGCAACTGCGGACGACGAGTGACGACCTGCCTCGCGTCGTGTCATCCGCGCTCGCCGCGATGCTGCTCATCGGCTGCATGGCGGCGATCGCAATGCTGGCGCTTGCACGTTGGGCGACGAGTGCCGGGCTGAACGTTTCCCCTCAACTTCAGGATGAAACGCTCTCCGCGGCCCGCTTGCTGGCGATCGGAATTCCAGTCGTCGTCCTCACGTCGGGCTTCCGCGGCATTCTCGAAGCGTACGAACGGTTCGATCTGGCGAACGCGGTGCGCGTGCCGACCGGGATCTCGACCTTTTGGGGCCCATTGGTAGTGATGCCCTTCACTCACAGCCTGGCCTGGGCCGTCGCTGTATTGCTCGGCGCGCGAGTGGCAGGCCTCGTTGCGCTGATTGCCCTCGTCAAACGCGTCGCGCCGGATTTGCGCTTCCGTCGTTCAATGGCAGACGGCTCGCTCGGCCCCGTGATGCGCTTCGGGGCGTGGATGACGGTGAGCAACATCCTCAGTCCTCTCATGTCATCGGCTGATCGGTTCTTCATCAGTGCGATGCTTTCGGCGTCGGTGGTCGCGTACTATACGGCGCCTTACGAAATGGTCACCCGCCTCATGGCGATGATGGCACTCGCGGTAGCGACGTCGCTCTTCCCAGCGTTCGCGCGGGCCGGTGACGTTGCCACGGCGCGGGCGCTGCTCGGGCGCGGCGTTCGGTTGATCACGACGACATTCGTGCCGGTGATCGTGCTCGTACTCGCGCTGGCTCCAACGATCTTACGGCTCTGGCTCGGCGCGGCGTTCGCTCGGGAGAGCACGGCCGTGCTGCGGATTCTCGCGTTGGGAATCCTCATGAATGGGTTCGCGCAGGCGCCCTTCGCGATGATTCAGGCGCGCGGACGCGCGGATCTAACCGCGAAGCTTCACCTGGCCGAGTTGCCGTTTTACGTCACGTCGGTGCTTTACATGATTCGCGTGAACGGCATTCAGGGCGCGGCGATCGCCTGGACGTTGCGAGTAAGCGTGGAAGCGGTCGTGCTGTTCGTCATCGCGCGCTACATGCTCGACGAACCCGTGGCCGACGTGAGGATCAGCGAAGCGGCGTGAGTAGCTCCGCCGCCGCGTTCGCAACCTCATCCGCGGTGACTCCTCGCAAGCAGGCCATGGTGCCGCAACCGGTGGAACGAAAACACGGCGCACAGGGCAACTCGTTCGTCAGGACGCGGACTCGCGAGCCGAGTGGCCGCCAATGGGCGGGATCGCTCGTCGCTGCCATAATCGAAATGCAGGGCACGTTGCCGGCAGCCGCCAGATGCACTGCCAGTGAATCGACGCCGACGACGAGCGCGGCACTTTCGAGAAGGTATCGGAGCTCGTGGAGTGACGTGCGGTCACACACGGAGATCAAGGACGCATCACCGGCCCGTATCTCATCGATCGCAGCCGAGTCCGAGGGGCCGTGTCCAGTCAGGATGATACGCAAAGCTGTTTCGGACTGACGCAATCGATCGACGAGTGTCCGCCATTGGTGAACCGGCCACTGCTTGCGAGTGTTGCCGGCTCCAGGGTGGAGGACGACGTACCGACCAGATTCGACCCCAAGACTCTCGAGCAATCTGCGACCGCGCGCTTCAGTGTCCGATCCGATCGGCGGTAAATCGTAGCTCGGTGAAGCGGACGATATTTCCGGCAGGAAGCCGCCAATCAATGCCAGGTGTTGCTCGACGGTATGGCGAGATGTATCCACCCACGGCACAGAGTGCGTATACAGCGGGCCGCCCCCGCCGCTCGTGTACCCGATGCGAATCGGAACCGCGGCATCCGACAGAATTCGAGCGGCGTTCGGAAAGTAAGGATACAAGTCGATAGCGACGTCGTAGCCGACCTCATTGAGCTCGCCGACGGCACGGGCCGCGCTGCGACGGTATGCGAGCCAGCGGTCCAGCGCCGAATCCGCGCGATTCGTCCTCCAATGATCGAAGCTGTGGCGCCACTGAATCGCGGGGTGATTCTCGAAGACCGGAAGCGACCAGGACGGCGCGAGAACGCCGAATGCCGCCTCCGGATAAGCACGCCGCAACACGGGGAAGACGCTCGTCGCGAGAACCGCGTCGCCGAGATGTCCGCCGACACAGACGAGTAGTCGCCGGGGAACGGGGATAGTCGCCGACGAACTGCTAGATCGCGTGCGTTCGAGCCACGCATCGCGCGTCCGCAGCGCCAGGTTCAACGCCGGATGCTTGACGAGATAGCCGTGGCGCAACGGCGAGCTCCGAAACGCGCGCGCGCCGGTCACCTGAGCCATCGTCGTTCCGCAGTGCCGTCGGAGTGGCTGAAGAAAAAATTGTTGATGTATGGTTGTCCGCGATCCCGGCCGAGCGCCGGCTCGAGTTGGCATCGCTCGACATCGAACGCGGACAAAGGACGCAGGCGCCCCAGCGCATCGAGGAAGGCGCCGTCATATCCGAACGACGCGATCTGGCCGAAGACCTCGGCGATCGGCTCCGGGTGATGTCGCTGCTCGATCTCGATGAAGAGCAACGGCCGGCAGCGGCCGAGGGTCTCAACGGCTCCTCGCAGCACGTCGAGCTCGGCGCCTTCGACATCGATCTTCACAAGGTCCAAATCGGAAAACTCGAAGGCATCAAGACGCTCGAGCACGACCTCGAGGGTTGCATCGTTAGCAGTTATGGCACGCAGACTCGCCGACGGTGACGAAGTCGATCCATCCGGTACGTGCAACGTTCCCATTCCGGCTTTCGCCGAGAGCGCGATCGGATGAACCCGAACGTTCGCTGGTCGCAACCGCGACGCGTACGCACGTAGAACCGCGAGACATTCTGGTTGAGGCTCGAACGCCTCGACACGCGCACCCCGTTTGGCCAGAGCGTGGGTGTACAGCCCGTGATTCGCGCCCACATCGACGACGTGATCGCCGCGTTGCGTGGCCGACGTTACCACAGACAGTTCACGTTCGAGCAGGCCACGCGTTCGTTCATAGAGGAAACGAATGGGCGGCTGCCACGCCGCGGGCAGGCGCTGACGGATCAGCCGTGCGACGCTCATTCGGTGACGAGGTAGCCGGAGTTCGGGGGCGACGCGGGGACGGACTGTGCCGCGTCATACGCGATCGTGAAGGTCAAGCCGACCAACACCCACATGATTTCCATCACAAACGTCGTGAAGAGGCTGTTGACGAAGACGCTGTGCACCGCGATGCCGACGATCGAGGCCACCGTTCCGATGGCGATGCCCCGATGCTCGGCACTCGCGATCCTCGTACGCCACACCGACGCGCACCGTCGATAAATCACCATGAACATCCAGACGAGCAACGCGAGACCAACGGCTCCCGTCATCACCGCGGCGAACAGCAGCCCGCCGTCCGCGGAATAGTTGGCGACGCCAAGCCGGGGGACGCCGTATTCTTTCTCGACGATGAAGCCGTAGGTATTGAAGCCGACCCCGATCCAGGGGTGATCGAGGAAGACGCGGAGACCCATGCCCCACGAGGCGAGCCTGGCCATCGCCGACGGATCCGAGAGACTGAGCTTGCCGTACGACGCGGCGAATCCGACCAGCTTGGGCAACGCGGCGAGGGCGATCACGAACGCGACTGCCGCCGCGCGAAGGAGCCGCTTAGGGATGCCGTAGACGGCGACGATGACGCCGATGCCGAGCGCGAGTCCGATCGCGGAGCTTCTCGACAGCGTAAGCACGAGCGCCGCGAACAGCACGAGTGGTTTCCATCGGGGGACGCGCGCGCCAACGGAGATTTGCGCCAGCTCGACGAGCAGGATCGACATGAACATCGCGCCGGCGATGTTCGGTTCGAGAATCGTCGACACGAGCCGATGGCCCTGCGGATCCCAATCCAAGTAGGGTCGTGACTCCGTGTACACGAGCTGCGCGAAGCCCGGCAGGAAGATGGCCTGAACGATGCCGAATCCGGCGATCGCGAGTATCGTGGATTCCAGCGTGCGCCAGACGGCCGAGACGTCGCGCGCTCGCACGACATTCACCATCACGAGATAGATCGCGAGATAGGCCAGCCACCGCCCGAGATACGCCAGGCTCACGAGCGTTTCAAACGACGACAGGCCGACGCGCGACGCGGAGCCGAGCGCTGACGCCGCCCCGAGTGCCGCGAAGGCCAATGCGACGAAGCCAACCCGGTCGAGTCGAAAGGACCCGCGGACGAGGGTGATCGTGAGCCCGAAGGTGACGAACGCGGCAACACACAGATCGTTTACGAGGACCGGTGCTTCGCGGTCGCCGGTCGAGAAGACGGGAATGCGGCCCAGGTTCGCGATGACGAGCAGCGCGATGACAGCACGCAGGACGTCGGAGGCCCGAAGCACGAATGCGCTGCGGGATGGCGCCCACGTTGTGAGGAGCCGACGGTTCGCTCCAATGGCCACGGTACTAGGCGACGACTCCATTCCGACCATTGCTGTTGATGACGACGCCGGCGCACGGTACGTCGAGTCGCTTGAGCATCTGCACCGCATCCACCAGCTGCGCACGCGCGACGCGACGCTCGGGAGCGACCAGCAGCACCGCCCGGTTCTCTCCCATAGCCGCGGCCGCCGTGTCGGACGCGATCGTCGGCAGCTTCACGACCACGAGGCCGTTCTCGTTCTCGAGCCGCTCGATCGTTCCATTCACGTCGGGAATGTTACCGGTACTGAGATCGAGCACAGTCGCCGACACCGAGCGGAGCGACGCCGTCTGGACGAGGCGCGCGATGACGGGATCGACGTACGCCGACTCTCCGAGCGGTGCGACGAGAATCGTTCGTGTCGTGGATCCGCCGAGCAGAAGCGGCACATTCGGATCGAAGCGCAGTGCGGGAACGCCTGTCGCTCGTTCCAGGGTTGCGGGATCTTGCACCCAGCGGCCCATCATGCCGACGAACATCGCGATGGCAACGCCAACGAGCAGACCACCTCCGACGCCGGCGGTCATCGTCGGAAGCGGACGCGGGAACGCCACGCGCATCGGCGGCTCGGCGATGTCGAGCGACTGCACGTTGCCGCCTTCGGTAACCGCGGCAATCCGCGCCTCGACCAGCTGCGCTTGCATCGCGGTCTGGACCTGGGATAACTGAAGGACGTTGCGTTGCAATCGATTTCCCGAAGCCAATTCGGCGGGGAAAGTGCCGAGCGTGGTTCGCAGCGAGTCGAGCTGTGACGCCAGGTCCTGACGCTGGCGCTTGAGCGAACTCTCATAGGCGCCCGCCATCGGCCCGAGCTGTCCCTCGAGGTTGCGGATGCTCTTCGAGAGCGCCACGACCTCGGAGTCGGTCTCCAATCGTGTGACGAGCAGCTTCGAGCGTTCGGTCTCGAGCTCGCCGATCTGGGTGAGCAGCGCATTGATGGCCGGACTCTTGAGGAATGCCGGATAGGCGGCGAGATCTCGCACCGACATCGAGCCCGCCGACACCTGTGACAGGAGCTGCTCGAGCGCTCCGCGTTCGACATCGTTTTCGCCGATGCTCGCTCTGAGCTCCCCCGCCCGTTCGAGCGACAGCTTTCCAATCGTTTGCGGATCGATCAGGCGGCTCGATTGCTGGAACTCCTTGAGGGCCTGCTCGGAGCCGGCGAGCGCTCGGGTCACCGAGTCCAGCTGGGCTGTGAGAAACTGCACGCGATGCTGGTTCGTGCCGCGATCGGTAGCATGACGCAGAGCCAGGTAGTAGTCGACGAGCAGATTCGGAACGGCCGCCGCCGTGAGCGAATCGTTCGTCCGACAGGAAACGCGCAACACCTCGCCGCCGGCCTTGGAGACCGATATGCGTTTTCGCATGCGCGTAACAGCGTCTTCGCGATCGTATACCTGAATGTCGTAGCGTTCCCCGGCGCGCGCGGCTGGCGCGAGTGAGAGTCGACCCACCGGGAGCATCACGGGTTGTCCGCTTGGCACGGTGAGCGCCGTGTCGCGGCCGGTGACTCGAATCGTTCCATTGGGCTCGAACGACAGCGTGTATTTGCGTGGCTTGAAGGGACCGTGAAGATCCGCCGCTTGCACGAGGGAGTTGGAGGCGACTCCGCCGGGGGCCCGCACCTCAACCTGAAGCCGTAACGAGTC
>Ga0157372_10007541_pt1 | contig 11573 bp, 10 predicted proteins | sample C55metaG_FD_115307 | JGI IMG/M metagenome (GOLD analysis project Ga0157372, IMG submission 115307) | Corn rhizosphere microbial communities from Kellogg Biological Station, Michigan, USA - C5-5 metaG | ecosystem: Host-associated > Plants > Roots > Rhizosphere > Soil | place: USA: Michigan...
CATTGCTTGCGGCGCAGATCTGCTGAATACCTGTCCCAAACAAGGAAGACCAATTGCCCCAGCCGCCATTCGGAACAGTCTGGGTAGCATGATAGACCGCGCGGTCACCACCAATGGCAAACAGCTCCAACCTTCCATCCGCATTGTTTGCGACGCAAATCTGCTGAATGCCTGTCCCAAATAGTGACGACCAATTGCCCCAGGTACCATTTGGAGCGATCTGCGCGACGTGATAGACCGCGCTGTCACCGCCGATAGCGAACAACTCCAAACGTCCGTCGGCGTTTCGGCCGGCGACAATCTGGCGGATCTTCATACCGAACAATGGGAACCAGGGACTCCAGTTGCCATTAGGCGCCGTTTGGAACATGTTATAGACGCTTGTGTCCTGGCCCAACGAGAAAACCCCTAATCGTAGATCCTGATGACTCGAGACGACGATGCTCGCCGAAGGCACAACTTCTCGAGGAGGACCATCGCGTCCAATAGCATCAATAAGCGCTGCTCCGGTCGGTGTGCCCCAACCCGTGCAACAGTCCCAGCCGGGTACCGCAAAGTATTGATTGGTGTTATTTGGTTGCGTATTCCAGGGTGTGAGATTGTTTCCGAGAGTGATGTCGTGAAAATAGGTTGAAGAACTGGAACTCTTGCCAAGGGCATACAGCGACGGATTAAGCGATCCGACTGATTGTTTACCCGCCAGGGCCGCACTTTGGTTGATCAACGCCATGTAACCGGCCCAGAGTGGCGCTGCTGCACTGGTGCCTCCGGCACCCATTCCGTTGCCGTTCAGGATCATGAAGACGTTCGTGGCCGGCATAGCAACATCAGGGCTGTTGCGGCTTGTTGTGGATCCCTGATTGACTGACATGTCGATATTCTTCTGCCACTCGGGCAATGGATAGTGGCCCATGGTCCCACCGCCTCCGCTGCCAAAATCATCGTGCCAAACAATTTCTGATTGCCAGGCGTTGCCCGTCGTGGTAAGTGTCAGATCTGTTCCGCTGACGGCGGTAATGTAGGGATCGTCCACCGAAAAAGGCTGCGAGGGATAGTAGGCGCCGGCGTCGCCGGAGGCGCAGAAAAACGTCTGTCCTTGCGCTGCGAATTGCTTGTAAACCTGATCTGCGCTGGTGTTTTGAGGCGGCGTTGGCCAGGATGAACTCAGTTGCTTGGCTATGTTGTCGGTCGCCATTCGATTCAGGGTGCTCACGTAATCCTCGCCCATGTAGACAAGCACTTGCGATAAACCAGGCGCCATCGCGATTGCCATTTCGCAGTCCAAAGTCACTTCAATAGTGAAGCTATCTACGGGAGAGTCCTTGCCGTCCACCAGGACCTTCTTCACGGGAACCAACGGTGTGATACCCGCAGCCTGCTGATAGGCCACGATATCGTTAGGATTGAAACCGTGTGGAGGATTGTAGATTCCGACTGACTGTCCAGCACCATTAAGCGTTACGCCTGGCGCGTAGGCATTGCGAAAATCAGCGCTCATCAGAGTTCCCCCTGGGCCGGTACCAGCGGCTGGACCAGACTGCGCATCTGAGAGTTTCTTAGCAAACCCCCGCGGCGTGCGTATCACATGAAAATCATCGAGACCGTTTACACGCAAAATCGGAAGGTGCGGCGCAATCCGCGGCTCAGAGTCAGGTGCAAAGAACAGTCGATCCTCCAGGGGATGCCGAAAGGTACGCATATTCACACCCAGCATTTTCTCGATATCGGCAACCTGCCCGTTGAGCGTGACAAGAGTGCGGTTTGGATGGTGCGCAACTACTTTGAATCCGTTGGACTTTGCAAAAGCAAGCACGGTTTCGTAGTCGCGTTCAGTTGGACCAAACTGATGAGCAAATTCCTCCGCGGTTAAATACTGTCGGAAACGAGGACTTGCCGGATCGTATAAGTCGCGTAACAAGTCGTCCAACTGATCCATATTTCGAAGCGGTAGAGCGATTGAGATGTTTAGCTGATCTGTAGCGGGTAGCCGTCCCTCGGATTTCATGTGGGCGACGACCTCAGGGACATGGTTTCCTGGTCTGAAACCGGATTCACTTGCTTTATTTGGTAGCTCAATGGTTTCTAACATGAGGGTTTCTCCTTCTTGCCGTTGGCGGCAAGATCAATGGGTGGCTAATGATTAATGAGATTTGAGGAATAGTGCGAAAGACTAAGAATGCATCAGCGCGCCTCCTCTGACTAATTGATCAGAAGGCAACCATCACTCAAAATAGCGGGCGTGCTGCCTTCACACTAACTAACGCGTGAAAGGCACTCTCGAAATCTCCGGGTTTGAAGATAAAATATTATTCAGGTCTCGACCCGTATACTTCATGCAATGAAGCTTCGCTTCGTCTTACTGCTAATTCTCCCGGTCTTATTACTCGCACAGGCCAGGCCCGATCGCACTCAAGCGCCGATCGTCTTCCCGGCTTGTGGGACATGCACGTGCATTGGTACGCGCGCGACACGTTCACTCTTTTTATCGCTAATGGCGTGACCGGTGTGCGGCAGATATTCGGCAACTCTGATCTGTTGCGATGGCGCGATCAGATTGCCAAAGGCTCTCTGCTCGGGCGCCGCATGTTTGTTGCCAGTCCGATCATCGATGGACAATTCTCGCCGGAACAGACACGGGCAATCCGTTCTGTTTCCCGGGTTTCAGCTTACATGAAGAACTTGCGCTCCTGGTCATCGCGGGATTGGGTAGTGTCTTAGTTTGAGGTTCTTCTCTGTGCAACCTCTGTGTTCTCTGTGCCTCTGTGGTGATCTATCCCTGCAAATCCATTAACCACAGAGACACAGAGAACACAGAGGTTTCACAGAGAAATCCAAATTAAGACACCACGCGGGATTGACTCCGGTTGAAGCCCTGCGCTCCGCGACACTCAATCCCGCGAAGTTTTTCGGCCTGGACCAACGCCCGTATCGACATACCTTACCCGCAAGTGTGATTCATCGTGAAAGGCCAGAAGATTGATTCGATGCGACTTGCGAGTTATGACCACGGGTAATGAACTTTTACCTTCTTGCCGAGACCGAGATTACGCCGCGCCTTTTGTTCAAACTTGCGCGCGGGATTGGTCATGTAAAGTCCACAGCAGCGGTTGCAGATGGGTAGCCGGTTCGTGAGCATGTGTTTGCGAAACTTTATCGCGACGTCGGAGTTGAACGACTCCATGAACCCGTCACGAAAGACGTTGCCGGCGATGATGTCAGGGTGTCCGGGACAAAATATCAGCTCGCCGCCTGCATGCACGCGTGCCCAGTAAAACGGCATGAAGCAGCTCTCGTTGCCGAACGTGTTGAGATAGTCGGTGAAGTAAGTTTCATAATCTGAGCCGCGCAACTGGCTGGGCGTCGTCACGACAAATGGTGGCGAGAAGCGTTTCTTTTTTTGCAACACGCGACTGAGCGCGGAGGCGACGGTGCCATAGTCGTGTTTTTCGTGATTGGAAGAGACCCAGCCGCGCCACGCACCGCTCGACTTCACTCCGAATTCGTGCAGCAAATGGCGCTCGTACGCCTGGCCCACGTCTTCCGTGAGAAACCAGCGAAAGTTGTAGTTGATTGCCAGCGCGTGGAAGTCGCGCGCTACATCATAGACGCGTTCAAGCACCTCCGTGGTCCATTCACAGACAACGGTGCTCATTATGACGGCAGGCAACGGCACGCCTCGCTCACGACGCAATTCAAAGAGTGTTTGTATTCCTTCTCGCGCCGCTTTGAATGTTCCTTTGCCGCGCACTTTGTCGTGTGTGTGTTCGTCGCCGTCGATCGACAGCAGGAAGATCAGGTTTCTTATTTTTGCAAGCTGGGCCAGGTGAGATTTGAGCAGCGTACCGTTGGTCGAGAAGATGACGTCGAACTGTTGTTCGCGCAGCAGTTCGAGCAGTATGTCGATATGTTTGTAAACGAACGGCTCACCACCGTGAACACTGATCAGCGAATCGCGTGGTGAGAGGCCGCGCAGCAAAGGCTTCAACCCCTCTACGTCCATGTGCTGAACACGGCGCACACCATCGAAGAAGTAACCGTTTTCCCCCCACTGATTGCAGAAAGGACAACGCAAGTTGCACGCTTCGGTCGGGATTAGCTGGACCACAGTTGCAACCGGAAGCTTGAACGATTTCGACCGCACCGACGCTTCATACAGCTTTCCCCACACGCGTTGCCGTCGCCGATTCCGGCCGTACATCCGAGCGAAGTGAAGGTAGTCTGTGAGACGATAAAACATAACTCAGATCCGTTTTAAATCCGCGTCTTAAGATCCGCTTTCATCCGCGAACACGATCTTCCCATAACTCTTCCTACTCGAGATCAACTCATGCGCCTCCCGAATCTGCGCAAGTGGCAAAACATGACCCACTTGCATCTTCAACCGCTCTTGCCCGATCCATTCAAACAATCGCTTCACTGATTCACGCATCAGATTCGGCCGCTCGAAGATCGCATTCAGATGCAGACCAAACACGCCCTGCGATCGAAACAGCAACTTCAATGTGTCGATCGGCTGCACCTCCTTACTCGCGGCGCCGTAAACCACCAGTCGTCCGAGTGACGGCAGAATCGCGAGACTGCGACGAAATACGTCGCCACCGACCCCTTCGAGTATCAACGCCGGCGCATTTTTACCGCTGAGCTTTTGATCAAACTCGTCGTAACTGAAGGCTTCGTCAGCTCCGAGCTTGAGCACACGCGCCCGCTTCTCCTCAGAAGACGCTGTGCCGATCACACGCAGTCCAAGCAGCTTTGCGATCTGCACCGCCGCCGTGCCGACCCCACCTGCCGCTGCATGAATCAAAACCGTTTCTCCTTGAATAGCTCTGCCAACTGTCGTGAGCGCGTGATACGCGGTCAGGTATTGAACCGGAAACGCTGCTGCTTCAATGAACGACATCGAATCCGGAACGGGCATGCACGCGGCCGCGCTAACGCACAAACGCTCCGCATGGCAACCACCGGCCGAAACCGCCATTACGCGCGCACCAAGCGGCAATCCTTCCCCCGCTTCAACCACGCCTGCGGCTTCGACACCGGAGATAAACGGCGGCTTTGGTCCACCTGGATAAAGACCGGCGCGCTGCATGACGTCGGCGTAGTTCAACCCGGACGCTTTGATGCGAATTCGCACCTGTCCCGCTTGCGGCTCCGGATCCGGCAACTCAACGAGCTCGAGTTGGTCCACATCTCCAAACCCCTTTACGCGAACCGCTCTCATGTCATTCGTTCACAGGATTTACAAGATTTTTCAGGATTTGCATGAAAATCTTGTCGCAATCCGTTCGGCAACATACTCCGCATCGCGCGCAATCCCACGCAGGTAGGGCGACGCAAACGTTCTCCCAAAACGATACCCAAGCAGAAACATTCCCGGCACGCGTGTGCTCTCACAATTTTTTACCAGCGGCCTGCCCTCAGGATCCAGATCCACAACTTCCTTCAAGTGTTCAACTGCATAAGTGAAACCAGTGGCGAACACGATCAAGTCCGGTTCGATTTGTGCGCCATTTACAAACTCGACTTCACCGTTTTTATAGTTACGCACAGCAGGCACACGCCTGATCAATCCCTTGCGAATAGCGCGAATGACTGCCCGGCCGGTCATCGGCTCGGTCAACCGGTTCGCACGCCACCCAAACAAACAGGTGGGAATCTGCTCAGGCAGCCACGCGAAGTAGTGAACATCGATGCCAAAGATCCAATGTGGAATCGCGACGAGTCTCGAACGCAGCGACAGCCACGCACGATCCGTTTCACGTCTTACTCGCAACCAATTCTCGAGCACTTCGGCAGCAGATGCGCCGCCGCCTACAACGAGAAGCTCGCGAGCGGCGGCAAGATCCTCAGCCCGCGTGTCAATGCTGTGTCGCCAGCGACGCGGTTCAAGATGAAAGTTATCCGGGAGGCGAGGCTGACTGATTATTCCGGTAGCGTTGATCACTTGACTGCCACGCAACTCACGCCTTTCACCATCGCTTCCGCGATAAAGAACCGAGAATCCGCGATCGTCTTTTCGAATTGCAAGAACCGTGCAATCGAAGTTGACCTTCAACTCATGCTGTTGCTGGTATCGTTCCAGCTCATGCACGAGGACGCTGAACGGCAGGTAAGTCGGCGCCTGCGGCTCGGGATGCATGTCAGGCATCAACGACAAGCCTCTAGGCGAAAGCAGCCTCATTTCCGGATCGACGCGCCGCAATGCGCTCGCAACCGCATTGCCTTTTTCAAGGATCACGTAATCGATGTTTCGCTTCGCCAGTGTTTCGGCTGCTGCGAGACCCGCCGGACCTGCACCGATGATGATGACCGAAACGCCGGAGCCTGCGTCACTCATACGGCGACCTGTTGCCGGTTCAGGTGCGGTGCACCCAACTCCTGGACCATCAGGTCCAACAGGATATTTGCGTCGCTTGTGGACAACGCGTTCAGACGATGAGTCAGGAAAAGTTGTACGCGTTCGGGCCACGCAAGGATTGCGACCGCAGCGCCCATGTGCAGGCAAACCGGCGTGTAGATCTGCTGATCGACGATTTGCAGCGCTCCATTTGACGCACGCCACACCTCGTCGTGAATTGTTTGCGCATGCTCAAACCAGGCGAAATGGCTGGTGGCAAAACCCGTCAGCTCCGGACTCGCCGCTATGCGACGAAACACTTCCCACGGCAGAAACTTCGCGGGTGCAGAAAGAGCAGGCAGCGCGAGGTGTGTTCGCTGACGCATCGCGCGACTCATCTGCTGTTTGAGTTCTTGCGCCAGATCTTCGAGCGGTTGTGTGGCATCACCATAGAGCACTAAGGGAGAGATCAGGTTCCCGATGCACAATTGATCGCGGCTGCGCCGCAGACTGACAGGCACTTCGAGCGATATGAGCGACGTCATTGGACCACGCGAACGATTCCATGCATAAATCGCTTTCATCCACGCGCCGGCGCACAGCCAACCAGGTGCGACACCTAACTGCCCTCTGTCCAGATCTCTTTCAACGATCGCGATCGGCCCCGGGGCATTACTGCAAACTGCAATACGCGCACTGCGATCCATTTGCGCCTGTTTCCGCAACTGCTGAACTTTTTCAAGTGCACTCGTAACCTTCACAGCTCGCGTAGATCCGTCTTCAAAAGCTGTGTGGCCTGTGGTGGGCTTGCCCGCAAGCGCACGAAGCGCCTCAGCACAAACTCCAAAAAATGCTTCACCATCAACCACTGCGTGATGCGCACGAAACGCAAACAGATGAACATCGCCCTGCGCGATCCAAAGCAGTTGAAACGGCGGCTCACGAAATGGATTCAACGGACGGTTGCGCCACTCTGCCAGCGCGTCTCGCTTGTCCGCTACACGCAGCACCTCAGTTATTCCCGGCTTACCTCCCCACGACAAGCCTAGCCATTCCCGGCGCAGGCGCTTTCCGAGTGGCGGCCAGCGTTTCACCACGTGCGACAACATGCGCTCGACATCGCTACGCTCTATACGTCCTTTCAGCTCCACCTCGACACCAAGCTGCATTAACACACCGGACGACTCCTGGTACGCCACAAAGAACGCATCGATCGCGGAAAGCGTCGTCATGACGCCTCCTTCCAACGAGCAAGACGCTCATTTCGCGCATCGATAGCGGCTTCCCATTCGGCGGACGATTCCAACATCACCATGACCAGCTCAGCCTGCATCACGCGTTCATCGTTCACGGTAACAGTGACACTCGCGCTAACGTTCGAAGATTGTGAACGAGAGATCACGGCCGTTATCTGCAGTGAGGCCGGCAGAAACACTGGTTGCAAAAAACGTGCGTCGCGAACCATTCCCAGGATGGACCATCTTTCGATCTTCAACTGAGTTTTCGCGAATTCTTCTGCGAGTGGACCAGCTACCTGTGCCGCGAGTTCGAGAATGAACGATCCAGGCAGCAGAGATTTGCCGGGAAAGTGATCTGCAAACAACGGATGATCGCCAGGAACGAATGCCACGCCCGAAGCGCGACCGTTCTCGGCGTCAATACTGATCGATCTCATCAACTCGAACATCGCGTTTATCCCAGCCTGCGGTCCGCCAGCTTGTGGTCCACCAGGCGCGTGATTGCGCCGACAGTGCAAAAGCGCGGGAGCGTCGTCGCGTGTATACGTGCCGGAAAAATTTCTCTCGGCGTGTCGTAAAGCAAAGTCATCAATCGCTCCCTGCCCGCTTCAGTCAATACCGCATCTTCTGCGAACTCAGCCTCCGCGAGATCGCCACGCGCCAGGTGATAAATCGTCCCTTCCGGAATCTCGATCTGAAAGTGTTGCTCGACACGAAACAGCAGATCGAGCAGGTCCATCGATGTGAAACCGAGATCGTAGAAGAACAGTTGCTGCGGTTCGATCGGCTCACTTTCCGGAATTGCGAGCGTCTGGCGCACCAGTATGGCAACTTCCGCGGACGTGTCGCGCGCACTCACGCCGTTACGCCTCCGTCCACACACCAGACCTGTCCCGTTACGTATGAGCTCATCGGCGACGCGAGAAAAAGCACCACCGGCACGACTTCCTCCGCCTCGCCCGGCCGTCTCATCGGAATCAACGCGCGCGCCTGGTCCATGTGGTCGTCGAGAATGCGCGCGCTCATGCCGCCGGCGAGTAATCCCGGCGCGACGGCGTTGACCCTGATCCCGCGCGTGGCCGTTTCGCGCGCGGTAGTCTTAACAAGCGTTTCGAGTGCTGCTTTGGACGAGGCATATGCGGCCTGTCCGGCGCCCGGACGTTGTGCCGCCGTGGACGAAACGACAACGATGTTGCCGCTGCGATTCAGAATCATCGGCTTCAGCGTTGCTCGTAACATGCGAAATGCAGCCATCACGTTAAGCTCGTAAACCCGCGCGAGATCGTCGTCTGTCAATCCTGCCACAAGTCCATCAGCAAGCGTGCCCGCGTTGATGATTAACGTATCGATGCGACCGGCCTCTTGCACGACTCGGCCAGCGGCATTCTCCTCCGTAAGATCTACAGCAAGCGTGCGCGCCGCCAATTCCTTCGCAAGCCGAGCAAGCACCGCCTCGTTTCTTCCGGTCAAGAATAGCTTCGCCCCGGCAGCAGCAAACCCGCGGGTCAGTGCCTGCCCGAGATAACCTGTCGCCCCGGTTATCAAGACCACGCGATCCTTTAGCTCCCAATCCGCCATCATCCGTTTAATCCGCGTTTCAAGATCACAGCCGCGTTCTGCCCGCCCATGCCAAACGATACCGACAATACTGTCTCCGCATTCACGTCACGCGGCTCGCCGATCACATGGTCCAACTCACAGCCTACATCTACGTGGCGCAGGTTCACCGTCGGAGGCACTATGCCTGTCGCACACGTCTGCGCGGCGACGACCGCTTCGAGCACACCGGCCGCAGCCATCGCATGCCCTATCGCGCCTTTCGATCCCGAAACCGGAACACTTCGCCACCGGGTCGCGAAAAGCTTTCGCAACGCGGCTGCCTCTGCGAGATCGCCGGAATAGGTTGCAGTCGCGTGCGCGTTGACCGTATCGATCTCTTCAGGCATTAACTCGGCGTCGGCAAGAGCGCGGCGCATGCAAAGCTCTGCGCCTGCGCCATCGTCGCATGGGCGGTTGAGATCAAAAGCATCCTGGCTGACCCCGAAGCCAATCACTTCGGCGAATACCGTCGCACCACGTTCTTGCGCAGACTCCAGTGTTTCCAGCACCATTGCTCCAGCACCATCTGCTAACGCGAATCCTTTGCGCTTCTTGTCAAAAGGACGACACGCGAGCGACGGATCATCACCATTGTCGATCGCTACTGCCTGCAATCCTGCAAAACCGATCAGGTAAAACGGCGTGAGCATTACACTTGATCCTCCGGCGACGCACGCCTCGACTTGTCCGCTCTGAATCAGACGAAATGCTTCGCCAATAGCCTGCGTGCCCGACGCGCAAGCAGCGGCGATCATGCGTCTTGGACCAGCGAACCTCGAAGCCAGATTCGAAAAGCAACGTCCCGCAGAGCGATGCACAAAGCCATCCGGACCCATCTGGAAAGTGTCGAGACCGGTGGACCAGATGAAACCGCATGCCGCAGCATCGCGTTTCGATTCACCGAGCGCATCGTCAATCGCCCGATTTGCAATCTCGTGATCGCGTTCAGGGTTCTCAGTTGATATGGCATCGACTTCACCGCCGGTTGTTACAGTGATTCCCGAATCTACGAGGCGCTGCACGCGTCTGACGCCCGAACGATTGGCGAGCAGCCCGTCCCACAATTCGCGCGTGGTTGCACCGAGCGCGGAGAGTGCACCCATGCCTGTGATTACTACGCGCCGCTTGTGAGACATTACGAGATTTCCAGACTGACGGTGACGGCTGAAAAGCCGTCTGTGTGTGCCGGCGGCACAACATAGGACAGAAGCCCGTTGCGATGCTGAGCAATGGACGACAACAACGCCGCAAGACCATTCGCGGCATGCGGCACTGCATCAACAATGGCTGGACTCCTCGATACTGAGACCAGGCGAACAATCCGACCCGACGGCTGAAATGGTTGAGCGCGAGTTGAAAACAACAACGCGACACCGAGACCCGGAGCTTCGTCTTCCGCAGCATCCTGATCTCCCGCCATCAACAACGCTTCCTCCTCGAATCCGGCGCTGAGACGTTCGCACACCGCTTCCAGTCCGCACCACGCCTGTCCCGCCGCACCTCCGAGTCCGAGGCAATACGCGTGATTGCGATGCGTGATGGCGAACGCGGACATCGCGAGGTTGTCCACGGCGTGCAGCGTCTGCGTCGGGTTCATGCGAAGGTTGCCGAGCGTGCCACTCGCCATGCCGGAGGTGACGACGTTTCCCCACCGGTAAAGATCGGCAGAGCCAGGCCGGCACGGCGCGAGCGAGATCACGGCCGCGGTTGATGGATCATTTGCGAATCGCATCACCTCATCAGCAGCCGCGAGCGCGAGTTGAACCGGCTTATTATAACGCCGCACCTGCCGCCACAACTCCGGCTTCTGCTCTCTTACGCGTGTGATACACCCACACTGCCCTGCTGCGATCAGATAAACCATTTGTGCCTTTTTGTGGCTAATTCTTCCCAAAGTAAACCGTGTGAATCCCGCGTTTGACCTTGGACCAGTAGTACAAATTCGTCGCGAGGTTCACCCACAAGTTCAGCGGCTTCCTCCGAAACACAACCCTCTTCATGATCGAGCGCAACGAGTAAAACTCCTGCACCGCGCCCCACCAGCCATCGTGCAACTCCGACGCCGAAAGCTGCTGTGGTTTGAAAACAACGTACGGCTCACGCAAGTGATTCAGGTCTTCGTCGAAAACAACACCAGAGCGCCAGATCTTGTCGCCCGTCGGCGAACCCGGATACGGCGTCAAGATGAAAAACTGCGTAATCGGCACCTTCAACGATTCGAGATAATCAACCGTGCGCTTGAACGTATCGGCGTTGTCGTCGGGCAGCCCGAAGATGATCAGCGCATGAGGACTGATCCCGGCGTCCATAATCCGGCGGAAACCATCTGCATACTTATCGACCGCATGAAAAGTCTTATTAACGTCTTCGAGATTGCGCGCTGAAAACGTCTCGACCCC
>Ga0157372_10007543_pt1 | contig 11572 bp, 9 predicted proteins | sample C55metaG_FD_115307 | JGI IMG/M metagenome (GOLD analysis project Ga0157372, IMG submission 115307) | Corn rhizosphere microbial communities from Kellogg Biological Station, Michigan, USA - C5-5 metaG | ecosystem: Host-associated > Plants > Roots > Rhizosphere > Soil | place: USA: Michigan...
CAGATCTGGTGGTCGCGCCGTCGCGCTGGATGCTCGATCAAGTTTCGAAATTTTATCTGCAGCCCGTGGCAGAACAGGTTATTTACAACGGCAGAACTCCACTGCTGTTCGATCCCAATAACACAAAAGACGATGCTGTTCTATCGGTTGGTCGAGTCTGGGATCCCGCAAAAAATGTTTCGCTCTTGATGCAGCGTGAGCAGGGAGCGCGGATATCAATTATCGGCTGGGAACGAGAGCCGGGTAGGGAAGATCGTCATCGTAGCGTTCGGGCACCCGCAAACGTGAGCGTGCTCGGACCAAAGTCTCAGACCGAATTGCGGGAGATCTACGCGCAAGCGGCAATTTATGCGGCACCTTCGCGTTACGAACCTTTTGGATTGGCCCCGCTTGAGGCTGCTCTCTCCCGCTGTGCGCTGGTGCTGAATGATAATCCCGTATTCCATGAACTTTGGAATGAGGTCGGGATTTTCTTCAACAAGGATGATGCCGAAGACTGTGTGAAGCGTATTGATGAGCTCCGGAGAGATTCCGCATTGCGGGCGAAGTGCGCGAATCGTGCCTACATCACCGCATGCGAAAAGTTCGCAGCCTCTCGAATGGTTGAGCAATATGAAAAGGCCTATCAGGAGCTTGCATCCACGGTGAGACTCGCATGACCGGCAAGTTGAGCTTCCGTTTTTTTGCGCACTCGTGGATCTCGGATTGGAACCACGGCAACGCCCATTTTCTTCGTGGTCTGGCCAGCGAGCTAGTCAACCATGGACACGGAGTGCGCTGCTATGAGGAGCGCGACGGCTGGTCAATGCGAAATCTTGCCGAGGAGGCGACCGGCGCTGCCGCGCAAGCAGCGTCCGATTTCCGGCGAGCATTCCCGATGCTGGATGTGCGCCCTTACAGCAATGATTCGAGCCTTAAGGAATTTCTTTCGCGCGAACTCCGCGGCGCTGACGTAGTGGTCATTCATGAGTGGAACGCGCCCGAGGTGGTGGCAAATATTCTTGCCCTAAAACAGCAGCTGGGATTTCGTGCTCTGTTCCACGACACTCATCACCGCGCATACACCAACCCGCGCGAGATTGTGCGCTTTCCTTTATCTGAATTCGACGGCGTCTTGGCTTTCGGAGAGGCGATCGGCAAAATCTATTCTGAGGCGTTTGGCGTAAAAAGGGTCTGGACGTTTCACGAGGCCGCCGACACGGCACATTTTTTCCCATACCACGCACCCAAAGATACAGACGTAATCTGGATAGGGAACTGGGGTGACGAAGAGAGGACGAGGGAGTTGCAGGAATTTTTGATTACTCCCGCATCAGCCCTGCGCGATTACAGATTTGCGGTGCATGGAGTGCGGTATCCGGACGAAGCGCTAGGCGAGCTGGCCGCGTCAGGCGCGGAGTTTCGCGGATATCTTCCCAACCTTCGAGCCCCCGAGATGTACAACCGCAGCCGGATAAGTTTGCACATTCCACGGCGCTTTTATGCGAACGGACTCAGTGGAGTGCCGACCATTCGGGTTTTCGAAGCCTTGGCTGCGGGTTCGCCGCTGGTGTGTTCACCATGGAGCGATAGTGAAGGGCTGTTCCGGCCCGGCCAGGATTACATTTGCGTTCCCGATCAATTCGCCATGATCAGCGAACTCAAACGTTTGTTGCGCGACGATGCAGCTCGGCAGCAATTGGCGGCGAACGGGCGTCAGAGCATACAAGCGCGGCATACTTGCGCACATCGCGCTCAACAGCTTCAAGAGATCTGTCACGAACTGGAGAACTGACCAGATGAAAATCTATGTCTTCGGGTCCAGCCTGACCTCGTGCTACTGGAATGGCGCAGCCACTTACTATCGCGGAATTTACAAGAACTTGAGCCGTCTGGGCCATGAAGTCACTTTTGCCGAACCGGATATCTACAATCGCCAGCAAAACCGCGACTGCTCTGAGATCGATTACGCGACCGTACGGGTTTATGAGGCGCCGCGCGATTTGCACAAGGTGCTTTCCGAAGCCTGCGATTCCGATCTGATTATTAAACACAGCGGCGTGGGTGCGGATGATGAGCTGCTCGAGGCTGAAGTCCTGCGCTGCGGTTCGGACGCGACTCGGGTTGCGTTCTGGGATGTAGACGCTCCGGCTACGCTGACGCGGGTGGAGCAGAATCCGCGTGATCCATTTCGCGAGCTGATCCCGAAGTACGATTTCGTTTTTACCTACGGTGGCGGCGATCCTGTCGTTGAGCAGTACACGCAACTAGGCGCCCAAAATTGTATTCCGATCTATAACGCGCTCGACCCTGATACGCACCACCCAGTGGCGCCCGACCAGAAATTCAAATGCGATCTGGCATTTGTTGGAAACCGTCTGCCGGACAGAGAAGCGCGAGTGGAGCAGTTTTTCCTGGCTGCCGCAGAAAAAGCACCGGAATTCCAGTTCCTGCTCGGCGGTGAGGGTTGGGGAAGCAGAAGCTTGCCCAGGAACGTTCGCTGGATCGGACACGTCGGCACCGGCCTTCATAATGCGATCAACTGCTCGGCACGCATGGTGTTGAACATCAATCGCGAATCGATGGCCCGAACGGGTTTTTCTCCCCCTACGCGAGTATTTGAGGCAGCGGGAGCTGCTGCTTGCCTCATCACAGACGCGTGGACGGGAGTGGAGCAGTTCTTCGAGCCCGACCGTGAGATTCTAGTGGCGCACGGTGCTGATGAGATTGTCAGTTACTTGCGCGAGATTGCGCCAGCGGATGCTTATCGCATAGGTTCGGCCATGCGCGCGCGTGCGCTGCGCGATCACGTATATGAATCGCGTGCGAAACTGGTTGACAACATTTTGCAGTCGGCACTGACTAAGAAGCCATCGGCACCACTCGTCGAGTCTGCGGCGTAAGGGGAATAATAGAGTGAAGATCGTCATTTGTGGCTTATCGATCACCTCGTCATGGGGTAACGGCCACGCGACCACCTATCGGGCGTTGGCCCGTGCTTTACGGGCACGCGGTCACGAGATCATTTTTTTCGAGAAAGACGTCGAGTGGTATGCCTCAAACCGCGACATGCAGCCGCCTTTTTGCCGCGTCCACCTGTACGAACGATGGCAGGACGTCATAAGTCTGCTGCGCAGCGAATTGGCTGACGCAGACGTCGCGATGGTTGGGTCATTCTGTCCGGATGGCGTGAAGGCTATCGACGAGGTACTCGATTCAGCGGCAAGCATAAAGGCCTTCTACGACATAGATACTCCGATTACAGCTTCGAAACTGCGCGCCGGCGACGCCGAATATCTGCGCCGCGATCAGATTTCCGGCTTCGATGTGTACTTCAGCTTTACCGGCGGGCCCATGCTTCAGGAGTTGCAAACTCAATTCGGCGCCAAGCGCGCCGTCCCGCTTTATTGTTCATTCGACCCCGACCGTTACGGCTGGCGCGAACCCGATCCGCGATATAAGTGCGATTTGAGCTATATGGGTACTTATGCCCCCGACCGTCACGCGAAGCTCGAAGAACTTTTCTGCACTCCAGCGCAGCAATTGGCGCAGAAAGATTTTCTTCTCGCTGGCCCGCAATATCCCTCTGATGTGGCATGGCCCAAGAATGTCCGGCGGGTCATTCATCTGGAGCCGGTCTTTCACCCCTATTTTTATTCTTCGTCTGTATTTACGCTGAATCTGACGCGCAGTGAGATGGTGGCGGCAGGGTATTCTCCATCGGTAAGAATTTTCGAGGCAGCGGGATGCGGCAGTGCAATTATCTCCGACGTTTGGCCGGGCCTGGAAACTTTCTTCACTCCGGGCGATGAAATTCTTTTGGCGCGGTCGTCGTCGGATGTAACTCGCTACTTGGGCGACATTACACCAGATGACGCCCGCAAGCTTGGACTACGCGCACAGGAACGCGTGCTGGCGGAGCATAGCTCGAAAAGGAGGGCGATCCAGTTTGAGGAGATGATTGGCGCGAAGCAACCGGTCGGTCAATTTGCGTAAGTCACGCGCCCATTATTCAACTGCGCAATAAATAAAAAGGCCAGGCGTTTGAGCCTGGCTTTTTAACACAGAAGGACAAAATTGCTACTACTGAACGCTATTTGGGGTAGCACTGGGAGTCATCAGGCTGCCAGTGTTGCCCACCACGCGAGCATACTTGCGTACAGCCGCCAGGAATGGTTCGCTTCCATTCGGAGCCGTTACTTTGCCTTCCAGAATTGTGGCAAAGGGAACCATTTTCCCGTATAGGATTCGCGTCTCGTCGCGGTCCTGGGCGATCTTGGAGCCGTTTATATCGACGCCCGCAAATACGCCCCGTGCTCGTGAGTAACTAAGAATTTCGGATTTCATTTTCCAATCGGTCGCGGCGGCAGCGTCCCGTCCAACTGGTCCCGCGGCTGCCGAGGCACCGGCGCCGACCTTGAATTTACTTGTGAGCAGAGCATCCATGCCCTTCTGGTTCATAACCAACATTACTAGGTCAACCGCCTGACCTCCAATTTGCAGACCCCAGCTCCCGCCGGTAACCGTAAACGGTGCCGGAGCGCTCCAGCCGTTTGCGGTTCTGCATGTTGCTACACCCTTACCGTGACTGCCGCCAAAGCCGACGGCGATCTTCACCATGGACGGCACCACTGCAACACACTTCGCGTCACTCATAATCTTGTCGGGAATAGCTCCGTCCTTCAAGCCCATTATTTCATCGAGCACGCCGGCCGCGGCCTTGATTCTCTTCTCGATCTCAGATTGGTCTCTACCTGCCTCATCAGCCGATTGCGCCGCCGCCCAACCCACGCTCATGATGAACATCGCCATCACGCTGAGCGCCACGAAGAAATTCGTTACCGTCCCTCTGCTATGTTTCATTTGATTTTTATCCTTTTTGCCAAAGTGGCGTTTTTCTTATATCGATCTTCTACCCAATGCTAGTTGCTGACACTAACCTCTTACTATCCAGTGAAGTATGTAATTGGTTGTAGAAGGCTACTTAGAGGAACCGTCTCGAAGATTAAGCAAACTAAGAACTTAGGTTGTGCTCAGGATCCAGCCAGTTTGGCTACGATGATGAGCCTTTGCGGGGCCGGGCCGATGAAATGAGCAGGGTAGCAGGTGATCAGAGTCAGTTCATTGCCTCTGCCGGCGCGCAGCACTGAGATGTCGTTGGCTTCGACCACCTTCTTCCCGATCACGGCGTAGTGAAAGCGCTTTCCGCCGCGCAGCACGTAAATTGCATCGCCAGTTTTCAGGCTGTGTAGGTGACGGAAGAAGGTGTCACGGTGGCCAGCGATCACCGAGTTGCCGTCAGTGCCCGGAATTGCCGACCCGGTCATGTGGCCCGGACCTAACAACAGGGAACGGCTCGAGGTCCCCTCGATCACCACGGCGCGCAAACCAATCCGTGGAATGGAGAGTTTGGTCAGTATCTCGCCAGCCGGCTGATGGGTCTTAAACTCGTGCAGTAGTTTCTTTTGCTCTATGTACATCCAGGCATAGCTGGATGTAACCGATGTGCACAGGACGCCACCGATTACTAGAAGGACTGTGGAAACAATTCGTCGTGGATCAGATCTGCGGGCCGGGAGCTCTGGATTTCCGGACCTTTTCCAGGTTCGCCAACGAGCCGGTTGAAGCACCGGCAAGGAGTTACGACTAAGACAAGGGCGTGCGCGACGAACGCTGGTCCTGAGGACCTGCATAAAAAATTAGTGCCTTGCAAAAAAACCCGCCACCAGCGATCCCAACCCAATCAATCCAAGCAAGGGCAGAATGGTGGAGGTCTGTGGCAACTGCCCGTTTTTCATTGCGTCATCTACGGACGCAACCGCCGAAGCATCAGGCTCGCGATTCTCCTGCGATCTGGTTCCAGGGCCACAGTGATCGGCGATGACTCTTGTACTCATAACTTCGATCGTTGATTTAGCTAAAGCATCACTTGAGGTATCGGTGGCAAATTGCTGCTTGCCTGCTATTTCTACCTGCTGCGACGTACGACTGCGCAAACTGTCAGCATTCCCCGACAATACGTAGGTGGTACCGTGTTCGTCCGATAGGGAATATACGCCGGAGGTCGGTGCGTTCAAGCACCCGGTAACCGTGATGTTGCGTGTCGTGCTACCGTTACGCTCCTGATTAGGATTTGATATTGCGCCCGAATTATCTTGTGCTGCTAACCCAAGCGAGGCGGCAACCATTGCGGCTGCTAGAAACACTACTGCTCTGGTCATGCGAGCCTCCGTCCCCAGATCAAATCTAAGCGGCTGCTCTGGATGCTGCTATCAGGTGATCTCAGTAACTTAGTAGGTGCTTTCGGGTAAGCTGGCTCAGGCTTTGCCCTTAAAGTGTTGCAATAACATCCACCTCTCCTCGTTTTTCAAGGACTTGGACGCGCACGTTGTCAGCTTGCCGCTCGAAGAACAGATCGACTGAGGCAGCTCCAACGCGCAATCCCCGGATGGAAAGCTGAGGAATGCCCTCGGGCAGACACGGGCGTTCAAACACAACTCGATTTCGCGCGCCCTCAATTCGCAATCCGAGGCAAGACTGGATCAGCAAAAACGGAGCTGCAGCTGCCCACGCTTGGGGCGAACAAGCCACGGGGTAGAGCGTTGGGCCCTCGCCGGTCCGGCGCTCGAGTCCGCAGAAGAGTTCAGGCAGGCGATGTAAATCCATCTCGCTGCTGACGTCGAGCAACGCCAGCATAATTCTCCCCGCCAGATCTCTAAAACCGTAACGCCCGAAGCCGCTCGCGATCAGTGCATTGTCGTGCGGCCAGATCGAGCCGTTGTGGTAAGAGAGCGGATTGTAGCGGGCTTCTTTCGTGGCTAAAGTACGTATGCCCCAGCCGCTGAAAGAGTCTTCTTCCAATAAGCTCTCTGCAGTTTTGCGGGCATGCTCTGGGCTGGCAATGCCGGTGAAGAGACAGTGGCCTGCGTTCGACGCACGTACCCGGCACACTCCGTGGCCCTTGTGCTTTTTCCCATCGAGGGCGAGGGCGTAAACGCCCAGATCTTCACACCAGAACGCCTCTTCAAATTTCTCTCGCAGGGTCGAAGCTTGCGATTCAAGTTCCCTGCAGGTTTTCTCGTCCCCTAGTTCGCTGCTCAAGTGGGCAGCGGCAAGCTTGGCGGCATAAGCATATCCCTGCACTTCACATAGAGCGATCGGAGGAACGGCCAATGATCCATCGGCATGAAACACCGAGTCATTAGAATCCTTCCAGCCCTGCTGCACGAGTCCTTTGTTACCGTGCGGCGCGTACTCAACGAATCCATCACCATCTATGTCGCCGTAGTCATCCAGCCAGCGAACCGCAGCCATTATGTTTGGCCAAAGCTGTTTAATGAAAGCCTTGTCGCCGGAACGCTGGTAGTATTCGCCCGCCAGCATGACGAACAGCGGGGTGGCATCGACGCTGCCGTAGTAACGAGCAAATGGGATTTCGCCCAGGTTTGCCATCTCGCCGCGGCGCAGCTCGTGGAGAATTTTTCCCGGCTCGGCTTCGCGCGATTCATCGATTTCGGTTGCCTGCGTTTCCGCCAGGAACTGCAGGACCCCTTGAGCAATTGAGGGCGCAATCCACAAAGTCTCCATCGCGGTGACAATGCCGTCGCGTCCGAAGACAGTGCTAAACCACGGCACACCGGCATAAGGATAATTTTGTTCGCGATTGCCGATGGTCATCATTTGCACGTCGGCAAATGAGCGGTTCATCCAGTCGTTGAACCTGGAGTTAGAGCTGTGGATCCGCGGAAAATTTTCCGCGGAAGTTTTCATCTCGCTGAATGCCCGGTTGCGGGCCTGCGGATACGAGAGATTATGGCTTGCCGGTCCGTTTTCGCACTCCATGCTGAAATGAAATCTGCGCGCTTCTTTCGGCTTCAGTTCCAATTCGAAGCGCATTTCTGGACCGGTAATCGAGTCAGGCGCAGGATCACAGGCTATTCGCATTTTGCGGGTTACATTATCCAGGCCCTCGTAACCGAGAACGATACTGTCCGTTCCTGTCTCTTCCGGCAGATGCCGACCCCGGCGTTCACGAGCCATGCCGCGCACTTCGAAAATGTCCGCGAAGTCCGCCGCGAAAAAAATAGACAGCGGCACGTAGAGGGGTTCCATTCCATAGTTCGCGAATTCCAGCTCTTCATAGGCCACGCCGCGCCACAAAAATCGCGAGCGCAACAGATGCAGGGTGCCGCGGTGAATGACCACTGACTCGCCGCGAGACACGTCGAGATTCGCAAGGTCGGCCGTGAATAGGAAATTGTTGGGCTCGATCGTGGAACTCAGTAGCAGCGGGCGCTCGTTCCAAAGCCGCAGCGTCATCTCCGACAAGTAGCGCGTACCTTCCGAATAAATGCCCTGCTCGCCCAACCCATCGTGGGTGATATCTCCAAGACGGTCAAATACGGCAAACATCGAACCATATTTCAAGACACGCGCGCGATCATCGGTGGGAGCTGACTTTGTGGCTATGTAGTACTGCTGCTGGGTGAGGGTAGCTTCATCCAATTCAGAACTCCGCTGGAAGCAGTGAGTGGAGTTTTCTTCCGGCTCACCATTCGTTCGTAGATTTTCAAATAGTCTAACGCCATTCGGTCGGCGGTAAAGTTGTTTTCGAAACGTTTCCGGACTTTTTTGCGATCAATTTTTTCAATTTGTTTAACGGCTTCAACGGCCCCCGCTAAATCAGAAACCAGGCAGCCAGAAACGCCGTCCTCCACAATTTCGGGGACCGAGCCAAATGGATAAGCGACGACTGGAGTGCCGCAAGCCATGGCCTCGATCATGACGATGCCGAATGGTTCCGGCCAGGCGATAGGAAATAAAAGCGCAGCTGCATTTCCCAGAAATTCGTTCTTCTCCGGATATCCGATCTCTCCGATAAATTCTACATCCGCGCTGGCGAGCAAAGGCTGGATCACGGCCTCGAAATAGTCTTGATCAGTTTTGTCCACCTTCGCGGCGATCTTTAGCGGCATGCCCGCAGCCTTCGCAATTTCTATCGCGCGATCCAATCCTTTTTCGGGAGACGTCCTTCCAAGAAACGCTAGATAGTTGCTGCCCTTGCGATGAAATTTGTAACTGTCGATCGGCATTCCGTGGTAGACCGTGCCTTGCCAGTTCAGGCCGGGCATGGGATCGCGTTGAGAATCAGAAATCGAAACCACAGGCATTTCGCTGTAAACGTTGTACAACGGCACCAGGTCAGGAATATCCAGACGACCATGCAACGTAGTGACGTGCGCATACCGTTCGCGCCGGCTCATGGGAAAGTGCAGGTAATCGACATGAAAATGAATTAAATCGAATTCGTCTTTGTGACGGAGTACTTGTTCCATCTGCACGAAGTGGTGAGCCAGGTGGTCGATAGATTCCGGCGAGAGTCGCAGAGATTCCCGGCAACTGGGTATCAGCCGCGCTGTAGTCAGCGAATCGCCGCTTGCAAAGACTGTGACTTCATGTCCGAGACGAACCAGCTCCTCGCTCAACCAGGAGACGACTCGCTCGGTCCCGCCGTAAAGCTTAGGCGGGACGCTCTCGTAAAGCGGCGCGACTTGAGCGATTCTCATAGGTTGGTCCTGTCTCAAAGATCTTCCGAACACACTGAGCGCGTCACCTTAGCCGGCTCCAGTTGGTTTGTTGGTGTACGGTGAGTGCGAGCGATGCTCGCTGACTGTTCGTCTACGCCGCATTCAAATGCAAATGTATCAATAGCTTACCGGGATGCGTAAAAATTTACTATCCGGTATTTGCTGTACCTTCGATCAGGAAGAGGACCAGTCTTACCAGACTCCCTTGTCACTGCCTGTAAGACGAAAAGCCACGAGCGCTGAGACGGCAAGGGGTGGAAGCAATGGGAGGCGCGAGATCGCACGCAAATCGCCGTGTTTGCCGGCGCTGAGTAATTGCGAACCATACAATCCCGCTGCAGGCTTCATGGGAACTCGCAGGAAGTTTCCACGGAATTGCACCTGAAGATCCGCGGCGCGGGCTTGTTCAATCACTTCGCGAGGCAAAGATACTGAGCCTCCGAAGCTGTTCACGTAGTTGGAGACGATTACAAGGAAGCTTGCGACTCCGGGCCAGATACCGCCCAGTTCGGCGCCGCGGCGCAATTCCTGGAAGTTGAGAGTGTCGGTTCCGAGCAGTGCAGCCACGTCTGCCATATCGCACAGACGAAAATAAAAGTGACGATACATGCGCTGCAGGGTCGAGATCATGATTCGCTCTTCCGGCGCGGGAACGGGGAAGTCGATTCCGTTGACTTGCTTGGTCACGCGGCGTTCAATCACGCGCTCAGCCAGCAGTTTCTGCTCGCCAGTTTGTCCCAGATAGCGCACGTGAATTTCAACCAGTTCGTTTAACCCGGGGACTTGAAAGTTCCACTTGCCGGCCAGTTTGTCTCCCCAGCTACGGGCTTCTATTGCCGCCTTCAGCTTTTGCTGCATGACCTGGCTTACGCGTTCCGGCGCGCCGCTAGTGTAAAGGTCTAAATCAGAACCGAGATCTGGCCAGTGGTCGAGAGATTTAATCACCGAAACCTGGCAGCCCGAATCCTGTAGAGCGTGCACGATCACTCGCAGCCACTCCACCGCATTGGTGATCCTCACGCTCTCCGCCTTCAGCGTCTGTTCGCACCACAGCTGGATTTGGGCCTTCTGCTGCTGGGCCGCGGCTTTCTCTACTACTTGCAAAGCACGCATAGTCACGTGATGGGTGTCCGCCAGCTTGAGAAACTCGCCGAAGCGCTGTTCGCTCATCTGAAAGATTTCATCGAGTTCGGCACGCAGGCCGTCCAGATTTTCTTTTGGCGTGGACGAATCGGCAGCATAGCCCTGAAACATCAACTTCGAGAGCAATTGCATGTCGCGGGCGCTGCTGGCGGAAGAATTTTTCATAAGTGCGGGCTCCTGTATTTGCAAACCGGACAATTCGATGTGAGCTGCTGGCTCCAGGTTGGTCACGGCTGGATTGCCTTTTGCTGCGCGACCTGGTTCTTGCAATCAGACACCCCAGTTTCGATCTGCGTGCCTTCCTCGTAGTCGTTCCATGTAGCAATCAGCAGGAACGGCATGGGGTGTTCGGGATCGTCGTACTGATGGAAGACTTTCAAGGTGTCTTCAAACGTGTTGCCGCAGCGCCGATTCATGTGACGGTTCAGGCTCCAGGACGCCTTTGTGTCATTGAAGCCGGGCCAGATTGTACCCACCACCATTTTTCCCGGGCGATCGCCAAATTTCTTGTAAAACTTTTCGAGGTATTGCTTTCCCCAGTCGCTGCCATCTGCCTTCCAACCAACGCTGGGATGAACCCATGCGTAGTAGCCGTCGAAATCTTTGTTGTATTGCGCCGGCGGCTCGTCTTTGTAGATCAGGATGGGCGGATTCTCCCACTGATTCACCGCGTTGCGTACCCTGTCCCAATCAGTGCGCCCACGCTTAGGGAAAATAAAAATGATTGGATGGCCCTGATAGGTTACGTACGCCTCGTGCCCGGGCGCATTGGGGCCAATGTAGGAGCGATATGCCTTCTCCAAATCGTTTAGCGCATTGTCGGTGGCCTGGCCATTGTCTTCTTCGGTCTCGTCGTACATCAG
>Ga0157372_10007544_pt1 | contig 11569 bp, 10 predicted proteins | sample C55metaG_FD_115307 | JGI IMG/M metagenome (GOLD analysis project Ga0157372, IMG submission 115307) | Corn rhizosphere microbial communities from Kellogg Biological Station, Michigan, USA - C5-5 metaG | ecosystem: Host-associated > Plants > Roots > Rhizosphere > Soil | place: USA: Michigan...
CATCGAGGCATCACTCACGCAATCATCGGCGTGATTGTTCTCGCGATAGTGCTGCCATTGATTTTCTACGGCGTCGATCGTCTCTGGTCACGATTTCGAAATAAGGCGCCTGCTGTAAAACTTAAAGGACTTTTGATTGCTTCGTTTGTCGCGAGCGCAACTCATCCACTGCTCGATTGGACGAATAATTACGGCATTCGTTTCTGGCTGCCCTGGAACGCGAAGTGGTCGTACGGCGATCTTGTTTTCATTGTCGATCCGTACATGTGGTTGGTACTCGGAGGCGCGGCGTTTCTGTTAGGCGCAAAAACGAAGCCGCTCAAATTCATCTGGGCGGCAGTGGCGGCGATACTCACGTTTTTGATCGTAGCGAGTCCGCGCGCGAGCAGTTTGCCCAATCGTCCGTTGATTGCGCTTTTATGGATAGTGGCGTTGGTCGCGTTCATCGTTCTGTTTGTAACAGGAGCGCGGGAGCGTTGGGGGAGCAAGATCGCCCTCGCCGCGTTTGCACTCGTGATTTGTTACTGGAGTCTGCTCGCAGTCGCACATTGGAGAGCGATCACGCGCGGAAGTGAACACGCTGCAAAATTGGCAGGTGCAAACGGCGAAGTCGTGGCGAGACTGGCAGCGATGCCGACGCTCGCGAATCCATTTCGGTGGGACTGCGTCTTCGAAACAGATCGCGCAATGTATCGATTCAACCTCGCGCTTGTTGGAAATGCGCAGCCTGGCAACGCAGTTCGCTACATTAAGACGCCCGTGCTGAAGGAAAGGGTTTCAGAGCAGCGACCTGCTCGAGTGTTTCTGGGTTTTGCGCGTTTTCCGGTGATGGAATTGGAAGATCCGAGTTGCACGACTCAGACTCTCGTTCAATTGGCTGACTTGCGCTACACTGAGCCGGGCAGATCGAGAGGCACTTTTTCACTTGAAGTTCCGATCGATTGTCCAGTGCAGTATTCAAGAAGATGAACGAAACCAAAGAGTTCAATAGCTTACCGGTTCTCTCCGAAGTACAAGAGGAACGCGAGAGCGCGCAAAAGAATCCCACCATCGCAAGCGTGCGAGTTTCGCCTGGTCCATACCTGGCAGTGGCCAGCGTCGTTACCTTTGTTGCAGCCCTCGTGCTGCGTGCTGATTACGATACGGCTGCTTTGATACTGATAGTCGCAGCGTGGTTGATCATTCCCGTGCTCGCGCTTAGCGATCGGATTGCATTTGATGGCATTTCGTTGCGACGCCAGGGGCCGCTCGCTTCGTTAATCCATCTGCTTTTCGGATATCGGAAACAACTCGCAATCGACGATTTTGAGACCGTCGAAACACAGGCCGTCCGCACGCTGCGACGCGGAGGACGCGTTCGCTATCGCTATCGAACACAGATCACAGGAAAGGGGAAAGAGTTTGTAATCGTTTCCGGTGGCCAATACTACCGGCACTTTGTGCGCGAGCTTTTTCCGTTGATCCACGAAAGCAAACTCGACAACCGCAGCCGTGATTTGCGTGATTATCTAAACGATCCGAGTTTCCTGAACCGGAAGAGCCAACTTTCACAGCTCGCATCGTCCGACATCCTCGACCTCACGCGGTCTGATTTCAAGCTCGGCGGTAAGGCTAACCGGCGCACTGACGTTTCCGACGCGCCGGCCACCGCTGAAGATCTCGAAAGAGCACGACTGCTGCGCCGGCTCGGAAACGAACTGCGCGTGTCAGGTCGACTACGTGAAGCCGGCGAAGCGTTTCGCAGGGCTCTGAACGTGCGGCCGCACGGCGCGTGGCTGATTTACGATTTCGCACGATTGCTGAGATCGCAAGCGAGCGCACAGGCAGATGCGCGTTTGTTGTCGAGGGCGCGGGCAGCACTGCGACTCGCAAGGATACGAGCTGAAAACGATGTGATTCTGTTGCCGTTGATTGGGGAAAGCTTCCTCGAATGCGGTGATGCGCGACATGCGAGACGTGCGTTGGAGAAGGTTGTCGAGCTTGATAGCGGAAATTTCAAAGCGAGAGTAGGACTTGCCGACATCGCGCTGCGTGAAGGGAAGTTGGCCCACGTTATTCATCACTACCAGGAAGCGGCGCGCGTCAGTTCAGAGCAGGCGCTCGCTCGGTACGCTCGCAGCGAAGGTGACTACTACATGCAGTTGAACAACGACGACGACTATCTTACTGCGGAGCTGCGCCGGATCAATTGGCTGCAGACAGTCACTCGCATTCGTCGTCTTGCATTGCGTGTGACGAATGCGAGTGTGTTGCTGGCGATTGTTGGAGGTTTTGTTGATCCGTTTGCCGGTAGTCTGGGGTGGTCGCTGGCGTCGTCGTCGTTGATTATCTGGTTACTCACCTTGCTCGGCACACGCATGCTCTTCGCCAGATCAAAACCCTAAACAGGATTTACGGGATGAATCATGATAAATCCTGTAATCCTGTCAAAGTGCCTTCTTCCGTTTAGTTGCAGGCTTTTTTTCTGCTTTCTTATCAACGACTGCGGGTGCCGGAGTAATCGTCCGTGACTGCTGTTCCGCTGCTGATGCAACCGCAAATGTCTTTACCGGCTCGGGACTGAGTAACGCATCCCAACGATAACGCGCTCGTTCCCGTCCCTCACTCAAACGCTTGAACACAAGCTGCACAACTGCATTAACGATCCAGTTGTGATAGAACTCGCCTACTGACGCCAACTCCGCATCAGGCGCAGGGTTCATAAAATCAATCGCATAAGGAACGTTGTCTTTGATCGCAAATTCGACGGTGTTGATGTCGTAACCGAGCGCCGTGCAAAGCGTGCGCACGTCATTGGTCACGCGTTCCGCCAACTCAGGTGCGAGGTAGTTCGGATTGTGAACGTACTGTTCGCCTGACAAGTACGGCTTGCGCGGATCGTAAGCCATGATCATCACTTCCTGCTGGCCCACGCAATAGCACCTGACAAACTGTTCAAACTCGATCGACTCCTGCAACGTCATGCAGAGCGTTCCGGTCTTATCGTACTCAGCCCAAAGCTCCTCGAGCGAGTTGATCTTCGAAACATTTTTCCAGCCACCGCCATCGAACGGCTTCATGAACGCCGGCAAGCCGACGTAATCGATGATGGCCTGCCAGTCGAGCGGAAACGCAAGGTTGCGCAAACTCTCGCTGACGATGCCAGGGATGTAATCCTTTTGCGGCAGCAACACGGTCTTCGGAATCGCGACGCCCAGTTTTTTGCCTAATGAATAGTTGAAGAATTTATCGTCGGCTGACCACCAGAAGGGATTGTTGATGATGATGGCGCCTTCGAGCGCCATGCGTTTCAGAGTGGCGCGATAAAACGGAACTTCGTGCGAAATGCGGTCGATAACGAGGTCGTACTTCGGAGGGTCGTCGTACTTGACGCCGTCGAGCCTGATGTATTCAGCCACGACATCGCCCCGACCCTGTTCATTAATGCCTTTAATTATTGCTTCCGGAAAAGTCTTTTCCCGGCCAACGAGAATGCCTACTCGCTTCATATGTGTTTATGTGTCCTTTCGCGAAATCAAGCAAAATACCTGCGACGGTGTTCCTTGTCAAACAGGCATCCGCGCCTTCGCCTGTGGCATCCATGCAACAGTCATTGGGGGCAAAACGGGTATTTTCCAAGGCATGTGTTACAATCCGCCCTCAATGCAGGACTTTCCCCGGTTCGTGCCGACGTCGAAGCGGCGATCTGAATTCAAGGAGAACGGTTAGTTTGGTTCGTCTATTTCTGGCCCTGATAGCTCTCGCTGTGTTTTCTATGTCGATGGCTTTGCCCGGTTATACCCAGACCGCGGCACCGCAACAAGAACCTGCTAAACAAGAGCCGAAACCTGAGAACAAGCCCAAAGAAGAGAATAAGGGCGGTAAGCAGGACCCCAACAAATACACCGCGGAGCAAGTCGTTGAGTCGGTAATCCTTGTATACGGCACGCGCCCGGCGCTAGACCACATCCGCCGCAATGGCGTTGAGCGTGGCAGAATCACTCGCACAACTCCCGAAGGCAATACTGAAGAAACAAACTACGAAAGACGCTTTGTGCGTGGTGAAAATCTCGACAAAGACAAGATCCGCCTGGATCAGAAACTGCCCACGATGGAGTATTCACTGATCTACGGCGACGGAAAGTTGTGGGGAATTATTAATGGCGCCGCCTTCACCCCGCGCCAGGACGCTACGGCCAATTTCATTTCCCAGCATGTTCACAGCATCGATTCGCTGCTGCGTTACAAGGAATGCGGTTCGACTCCCACGCTTGTCGGCAAGGAACAGCAAAAAGGGCTCGAGCTTTTCGTCGTCGACCTGACCGACAAACACGATCGAAAGACCCGTTACTACATCAGCGCGCGGTCATTGCGCGTCCTTTGGCTCGAGTATGACGAGGGTGGTATCAAGTACACCCGGAAATTCCACGATTATCGAGCAGTTCAGCAGACGCTTGCACCGTACCGCACCGTCCTTCTCGAAGACGGCCGTCAGAGCCAGGAAACCCGCGTTCTCACCATCACCTACGGCGCCAAAGTCGACGACTCAATCTTCAAAAGCCCCGAAGGTTAGTTTCACAGGATTTTGACGATTTATCAGGATTGAGATGTAAATCCTGTCTAATCCTGCCAATCCTGTCCAACTGTCTTTTATTGCTTTTCTTTCGGAACCTGAGCAGAATCGGGGCGTGTATTGCTCGTGGTCGAGCCCGCAACCTACCGTGATGGAAACGTTGACTACCATCGATGAACTGGGTTTTGCCCCCGCCTTGCAGGAGGACATGCTGGAAGACACTACGTCTGACCACGCGTTGCTCGAGGCGACAAGGACGGGAGATCAGGACGCTTTTGCAGAGTTGGTGAGTCGATATCGCAACCAGATTACGAGCTATATCTACAGAATGACCAACGATTACGACGGCGCTGTGGACCTGGCTCAAGAGACGTTTGTCAGAGTTTACAGGGCCGCTGACAGGTACCAGCGCAGCTATGCGTTTTCGACGTACATCTACCGCATCGCTACTAACCTGGCCATCAGCGAGCTCAGAAAACGAAAACGACGCAAACTTGTTTCCCTGACAGGATTCTTTTTACCCAGCGATGGCGGTGAACCGAAGGAGTTGAACCCCCCGGATTGCCGGCCGTTGCAAGACTCGGAACTGGTAGACACGGAGCGACGCAATGCGGTCCAACGCGCGATCAGCACGCTCCCGGAGAAGTACCGGGCGCCTTTGATTCTGCGCGACGTCGACGGTCGAAGTTATGACGAGATCGCAAAGATTCTCGAGACGAGCGAAGGCACAGTGAAGTCGAGAATCAGCCGGGCGAGAGGATTTCTGCGAGAGAAGATGCGGGCTTATTTGTAGGTGAAAGTGTTATGAGAAAAAACAACTGCGAAGATATTCGTAGCGAACTTGACGAGTTGATGCTTGACGAGGCGTGCAGCGCTTCCGCGGTCGAACATTTGAAGTGTTGTCCAGCCTGTCGTGAGTTTCATGAGACGCGAACGAAGTTGCGTCAGATGGTGGGAAGTCTCGGCACAGTCGCGGCGCCCCCGGACTTTGATTTTCGTTTGCGTGCACGGCTCGCAGAAGATTCGCGCAGCGAAGGCTTTCATTACTCGGCGTTTGGGCGCAAAGGTCTCGCATTTGCGGCGGTGCTCGTCGTTTTTCTGACCGGCATCATCGTCGTGCGTAACATCGTGAATCAACAATCAGCGCGTGAGGTTGCAGAAACCAAGCCCGTGGTTCCGCAAACGCCGCCGAAGCTGGTTGCGCCGGTAGCGCCCGATGCGGCCGCAACGTCGAGTCCGTTAACTGCTGGAGTTCAGCCAAGCACGCCGCAGCGAAATAAAACTGAGCGTTCGGTGCTAACAGGACCGAGGGTGAATCGACGTTTGGCGACCGTCGATTCGGCCGGCACGCGCGCGGAAGTGATCTCCGGATCGGAGGCCATGGGCTCAGGAGCCACGGCAGTCATTCCAATCGCTGCATCGCTCCCGTCACTCAAATTCTCACTCGACGACGGTAGTGGAAATGCGAGAACGATTTCAGTGCCGGCAATCCGCTTCGGTTCGCAACGGATGCTGCCAAATGGAAATCAATTCGCACAGAAAGGTATCTGGTAAGCAGACGTCGTAGAAAGTATTAAAAGATGACTGTAAGAAGTTTCATCCGAGTCACACCGTTGTTGAGCGTACTGCTCTGTTGTTCAGTCGCTATCGCTCAGACTACTACGGCACCACCTAAAAAGCCGGTGGCTCCTCCGAAGGTAACGAGTCGCGACAAGGTACCTGCCGCGCCACAAGTCGTGACGATCGTTCATCGTTTGAACGGACTGAAAATGTTTCGACTGTTGCTGCGATCTGAACAACAGGTGTGGGCGATCGATAGTCTTGATTCGGCTTTCAACCTGAAGGATGACGTCCATACCAACGTCATCGCCGGTCTGGCAATGGACGACGGCGAAACGATCGCCGCATGGTTACCTGAGGCTGACGTAGAGTTACCGCGACCTCCAGTCGCGGCATTTCCACGAGCCGGCGGCAATTTTTTCACTGGACCTGACGTGACCGTGATCGGTCCAGACGGAAAGCGACTTGCCGCCAAATACATCGGACTTGATGCAGTGACAGGGCTCTCGATATTGAAACTTGCGAACAAGCAGACAGTTGCCGCAGGAGTGATCAAGGACGAACCGGCTAAAACCGGTGAGACTGTTTTGCTCTTATCTCCGGAACCTGTCGCCAAGCCTCGAACAGCTTTTAATAACAGCCTGCGTGTGCGCATGGGAGCGACTGAAGGTCAGATCCAAAACGTAGTGACCGCGCCATCCGGAGATGTAGCTCGATTCAAAGTCAGCGCCGCACGACTCACACAGGAGAACATCGGTGCTGTAGCGATTAACGAAGCCGGCGAGACCATTGGAATCGTCGATGGTTTGGAAGGAATCGAAGCCAGCATTTTGCCTACTGCGCTGATCCGGCGTGCGGCAGAACGCGTTTCACAACAGCAGGCAAGCGTTCCGCGCCCTTGGCTAGGTGTTAAAGGCGAAGCGGTGGCCGCATTAAAACTCAACCAGTTTTTGAATCACGGCTGGGCGATGGAACGCGCGGCCGCTCTTGCGGAAAACCATCGCGGGATCTTGCTGACGTCGATAGCGCCTGACAGTCCGGCAGCTAAGGCTGCGTTGCGCGCCGGGGACGTCATCCTGAAGATCGACGATAAAGATATTCTGAACGAACAGGATTTCACGTGGTGGCTCGAACAGGCTGGTCCAAGTAGTTCAGTGGAGTTCACAGTTGTGCGTCCGGATTGGCCTGTGGAACACGAGTTCAACGTGAAGTTGAGCGGAATGTTGGATCCGGCGTTCAGCTTCAATTTGCGCCGGCGTCCGTGGGCGAAAGGTTTTTCACTGTTCGATCAGGGTATCGAAACAGTCACATTGAAACGACCCGTCGCAATGCAACTCGGAACGACTGCGGGTTTGCTGGTCGTTTACGTCGAGCCCTTCACAGCCGCCTTCGACGCAGGCCTGCAACCCGGCGACGTGATTCAGTTGATCGACGGCAAGCCGGCCACCTCATTCAAACCAACAACTGCGAATGCGTTGCTGACCTTCGACATCGTTCGCAACAAAGAAAAACTCGTAGTCAAACTGGCCCCGAAAAAGAAGTAGAGCCACAATACCAGTGGCAGGAGCAGGTTAACAGGCGCAGGTTGATCTGCTCCTGCAACCTGCCCCTTGCTTCTGTTTTTGTGCCTTTTTGTGGCTAATGATAACCTTAGCGGCCATGTTCCCCGAAGCCGTTGCTAGTTATCACGAACTCTTAGCTAATACGGACTTAGCAGAAGCGTCACGTGTCCTGCTGGATGAAGGTCTGGAAAAGGCCAAGCTGATCTTCGGCGGTCGACGTCTTTCACCGTATCTGCGCCCGCACTTTGTGTCGGAGACAGACTTCGCGCGCATCTGCCAGATTTGCGAAACGGTCTGGTCCGCGATTCAGAAGGTGAAAGACGCAGCCGTCGCCGACCCGAAGGTTGTCGACGATCTAGGCCTGACAGAGATCGAACGTGATCTCGTTTCAATCGATCCGGGCTACGTCGCTGTTTCACCGACCTCGCGCCTCGATTCGTTTCTGACGAAGTCCGCTTACAGTTTCGTCGAACTGAACGGCGAGAGTCCCGCGGGAATCGCATATGCCGACGCCGCCTACGACATCTTCTCGTCACTGCCGGTGATGAAAGAGTTTGCAGCCGATTACAACCTGCGACCGATGTACGGGCGCCAGCTCATGCTGGATGTTCTCTTGCGTTCGTACGAAGAGTTTTTAGGCAGAAAACCCGAAGCTCCACCTCGGATCGCCATTGTCGACCTTGAAGGCGTTCCCACGGTAAGTGAATTCGAACTCTTCCGAGAGTTCTTCGAACAGTCCGGCTATCCTTCAGTCATTTGCACACCGCAGGAATTGGAATTCGGCAACAATCGTTTGACCGTTTCGGGCCAGAAGATCGACATCGTTTACAAACGCCTGCTCGTGAACGAGTATCTACCCGTCATGAGCGACCACCCAGCGTTGCTCAATGCATACCGTGCTCGAGCAATTTGCATGGTAAACAGCTTTCGTTCAAAGTTGATTCACAAAAAAGCACTCTTCGCCGTACTGACGGATCCTCGCCACGCGGCGCTGTTTTCCGACGCGGAGCTCGACGCTATTCGAGCGCACGTACCCTGGACGCGCGTCGTTAGAGATGAATGGTCTGACTACTACGGCCGCGAGATAAACCTGCTCGATTTTATTCGCGCTGACAGTGAGCGACTGGTGCTCAAGCCAAACGACGACTACGGTGGTCATGGAATCACGATTGGCTGGAACGTCGATCAGCGCGGCTGGGACGACGCGATTAACAACGCGTTAGCCAACGGCGACTATCTCGTCCAGGAACGAGTGCCCACGGCGCGCGAGACCTTCCCGGCCCTGACCGATGACGGACGAGTGGAATTTGCAGAACAGCTCGTCGATTTGGACCCGCTATTGTTCAACGGCAAAGTCGGCTCAGCATTCACCCGTTTGTCGTCAACCGAACTCGCGAACGTAAGCTCGGGCGGCGGGATGGTGCCTACCTACATCATCAGTAAAAAGTGACTGAAAACGGGTACAATTCCGGGCAGCCGAAATAGGAGAATCCAGTGGCCGAAGACGACGAAGGTTTTGAACCTCAGGAAGAGCGGCGGAACTACGATCGCTCGCGTTTGATTGTGGATGTATTCTTCGACGGCAAGGATGTGACCGGCGTCGCCAGCACGAAAGACATCAGCGCCGGCGGTCTTTACATGAATACTCAAGCCGAAATTCCCGAAGGCGCACTACTCCTCATTCGCATACCTTTCCGGCACGACGCGCAGGTGGTTTGCAACGCAGTGGTCGTTTACAGTAATCCGGGCCGGGGCGTGGGATTGAAGTTCCAGGGCATGTCTGATGAAGCAAAAGCTTTGCTGGAACGAGAAGTGAGTTGATCTTTGTACTTTGTACTTGGTTCTTTGCTGAACCTAAACCAAGTACAAACTACAAAGCACAAAGTACAAATGCGCATGGTTGAAGCAGCACCAGCTTTATTGACGTGGGCAAGCCTTCCGAGCACGACGCGGGAACTTTTAACAGGAAGGCTCGCGGGGTTGTGGGAAGCGCCGACTGACCAGGCCGCTTTCGACTCGTGGGCGGATGACAAGAAACAGGCTTTATTGCTCGTGTTGATGCGGATGGATGCGAAAGGGCTCTGGCATCTCGTCAAAAAAATCACAAACGTTTATGGTGAAGGCGGGGTCGGGATACAGTTTTTCGCGTGGCCGATGATTGAGTCAACGCTGTCGCGTCGACGTGATTTCACCCGCCTGTTTGCAAATCACAAAGACACGACCGGCGGGTTTTACGAGAAGCAGCGTGGCGATGCTGTCCTGCATTTTTTATATCAGGACGGTGAGCCACGGACGTGGTATGTTCACTTCGATCTCTACAGTCCCGTTCACTCGCCGGCGAGTGCGTGGAAGCACCTGCGGCACGAGTTCATCGGCAAAGTAACGCCCGACTGGCGCATGATCGCCAAGTGCTTAAACTGTTGAAGATTCTCTCTGCGTTCTCTGCGTACCTCTGCGCGCTCTGCGTTTAACAGGCGCTTCAACGCAGAGAACGCAGAGATACGCAGAGAACGCAGAGCAGAAAGAGGGCAAATGTTTGATCAATTTACGCTGGGTATAGAAGAGGAATTTCAGATCGTCGATCCTCAGACGCGCGAGTTGCGCTCGCACGTCGCCGAGATCCTCGAAGAGGGCAAGATGCTGCTCGGCGAGCAGATCAAACCCGAGATGATCCAGTCGATGGTGGAAGTTGGTACAGGCATCTGCCGCAACATCCAGGAAGCGCGAATGGACATCACCCGGTTGCGCAGCGTCATTGCCGGACTCGCGAAAAAGAACGGACTGGTTATCGTAGCCGCTTCAACGCATCCGATCTCGCGCTGGCAGGACCAGAAGATATTTGACGACGAACGTTACGAACTGCTGGTGCAGGAACTACAGACAGTCGCCCGGTCGCTGCTGATCTTCGGACTTCACGTACACGTCGGCATGGCAGATCGCGAACGCGCCATTCATATCATGAACGCAGCGCGCTACTTCCTTCCACACGTGCTGGCGCTTTCGACGTCGTCGCCGTTCTGGATGGGCCATAACACCGGACTCAAATCATATCGCACGGAGATCTTCAAACAGTTTCCGCGCACAGACATTCCCGATCATTTCGATTCGTACAGCGGTTTCCAGCGTTATGTCGATCTGCTGATCAAGACCGGATGCATTAACGACGGAAAGAAGATCTGGTGGGACATTCGTCCGCATCCATACTTCCCGACGCTCGAGTTTCGCGTTTGTGATATTCCGACGCGCGTCGACGACACGATTGCGATTGCGGCGCTGTTCCAGGCGATAGTTGCAAAGCTAAATAAGTTAATTGATAAAAACCTGGGCTTCCGCTTGTACCGTCGCATGCTGATCCAGGAGAACAAGTGGCGCGCAGTGCGGTATGGGTTGGAGGGAAAGTTGATCGACTTCGGGAAGCAGACGGAAGTGCCGGTCCGCGATCTGGTGCTGGAGTTGTTGGAGTTTGTTGATGACGTGGTTGATGACCTGGGTTCGCGTAAGGAGATCGAGCACGTACACACGATCCTCGAGCGTGGTACGTCAGCGGATCGGCAACTACAAATTTATCGCGAAACGGACGACCTGAAGGCCGTAGTTGACGATCTGATGGAGTTGACGATGGAGAACGTGTCAGGGACGCCCGACCTCACAATCCCGCAAACGACGACTACGGCCTCAACAATCGCGAAATAAAGTTTCACGCAAAGGGGCAAAGCCGCAAAGAAGATTGGCGCCTTTGCGTCTTACTTTGCGTCTTTGCGTGAAACCTCTCTTTTCCCGAGGTAATACTGCCACAGCATCCGCGCCGCCACCGCACGATGGGGACGCCACTGTTCCGCTAGTCGCTCCAACTCCTCCGGCCCCGGTCTATTCGCGAGCCCCTTCAACTCCTTCA
>Ga0157372_10007550_pt1 | contig 11561 bp, 11 predicted proteins | sample C55metaG_FD_115307 | JGI IMG/M metagenome (GOLD analysis project Ga0157372, IMG submission 115307) | Corn rhizosphere microbial communities from Kellogg Biological Station, Michigan, USA - C5-5 metaG | ecosystem: Host-associated > Plants > Roots > Rhizosphere > Soil | place: USA: Michigan...
AAGTTCTTTTGCTAAAAGCATAGGGTTAAACAAGCACTATCAGGTATCTGACATTACAACCCCTACAGAGTATTTGCCCTACTTAAATGCACAAATAGGTTATCCAACAAATTCAGGATTCACTGCAGGTCAATATAATTCCTTCAAATTGGCAGGTCAAAAAAATGTTGATGTACTCTTTTCGGGTTTTGGGGGAAACGAATTGGTCAGTGAATACGCAAATGTTAGCTATATAAATGGCTTGTTAAAAAGTAGGAATTGGAAAGATTTGATCAATTATTATCTCAGCCAAGGGAAAAGCAAAATAGAGGCGACCTTTTTGGCGATTTACAAAATATCTAATTCGTCTAAAGAAATAAAGTTTTGGAATAGATTATTGAAAAATGCCTGGCTTGAAAATACGTGCTATATCAATGAAGAATATAGGCAAGACAAAAACTTTGCGGATTTTTCAAGGCATTTTTATAAACCGGCATTTTTATCTATAAAAGAAAAAAATAATTATCGATTACATAGTGGTGGATTTTTAGATAGGATAACAACAGGAATACTGCATACGCAAAGTTTCGGTGTTACATATTCTTTTCCGCTATTAGATGTAAAATTGATGGAATATTATTATGGTCTTCCCGATAATTTTAAAGCCAGTAATAAAAATGGGAGGGCCATAATGAGGCTGGCCTTAAAAGATATACTGCCAAAATATATTATAGATGAGCATAAAATATCTATTAGCCCGAGTATACCGAATGGCATATTAGAACCAGCTTTATTTTTTGAGCCTGTTAAGGATGCAAGCATGCAATTCGCAGTTGATTCAGAAGTGTTTAATTACATAAACAGAGATAAACTATTTAAGGCTGACGCTGCAAAACAGAGTTACCCTACATTAAAACAAATTTTGGTGTTGCAAAGCTTTATTTTAATGCAAAAAGATATTCCTCTGAATGATTTATAAAAAGATTTTAGCTTTTTCTAAATTGGGATTACCAGACAAGCTCTTCTTTCTAAAAGTGCTTTCTGTACTGCTTTTTTCAAAATTGGTGGTACTTCTTGTTCCTTTCCGTAAGGTGATGCCGTATCTCGGACGTCATAATGCCGGCTTTAGAGCGTTGCTAAATACTACCGAACAAGAAAAAGCTGAACGCGTTCGTCACTTCATGTTTATGGTAAGTAATAATGTGAAATGGAACAGTGTTTGCCTCGACCAGGCCATGGCTACAGCCATCTTACTTAATAAGGCCAAGGTGCCAAATTGCATATGTCTTGGTGTAAGAAAAAATGAAAAAGCAGGTAAATTGGATGCTCATGCCTGGGTACTGTGCGGCGGTACTATATTAATTGGAGGCCAGAGGAGCCGATCCTATACTGAGGTAGCACGCTTTTCTAGAGATTTCTAATTTCCTTCTGCTCTTTATTCTGCCAATTATTGCCTTTATCTTGCATGCTGGATACAATGCTTACCATTGCAGAAATAAAGAAAAGATTCGGGGCAGAAATGGCCTTATTCATTCTTATTTGCCGCGTTTATTTTAAAAATGCCGGTAAGGATGATCTGGCTGCTTTTATCAATGAAAATGACCTTGACTGGAAACTTGTATACAAACTGATCCGGGCACATCAGCTCCGTCCTTTTATATATAAAGTAGTATCTGCAAATAGCGAATTGTTTGAACCTGCTTTTACCCAGCGTTTGCAAAACAGCACCTGGAAAATATCCATCGAAAACCTGGACCGGGTAAAAGAATTGATCAGCCTTACAAAAGACCTGGAACAGGAGGGAATTACAGCTATTCCTTACAAAGGGGTAATGCTAAGTAAAAGGTTCTATAACGATTTCATAACCAGGGAAACCTGTGATATTGATTTCCTTATAAAAAGAGAGGACTTTAATAGAGTGAGGGCATTCTTTATTGATCGTGGTTACCAGTCTGACTATTACTATAACCCTGATTATGAGGATGTATTGCTTAATACTTCAGTCGAGTATGTTTTCTACAAAACAGTAGGGCAAATACTTATTAAAGTGGAACTGCATTGGGATGTAATTCATAAAATGCAGGACGTACGCTTCAATAGCCGGGAACTATTTATCGCCACGGAGCGCCATACTATATTAAAAAATAATCTTCAGGTACTTAATCTTAGTAATGAGTTATTCGTCCTGCTTATCCATCATGGAGTTAATGATATATGGCGTAGCCTAAGGCATGTTGTTGATCTGGCAATGTTCGTAGAAATATATGAACACGACATTAATTGGGCCGGTTTGAAACAAAAGCTAAGTAGTAGTAAAATTGAAAAGTCCTCTTTAATCGGGTTTAGCATTTCAAATAAAATTTTTGGTGTAGACATACCAAGGGGTATAGGGCAGGTAGAAGATGCGGTAGCTGATAAGGTTTTAGAGAATTTATTGACCTTCCCAATGATAACCCGGCAAAAGCTTCAATGGGCGAATTTTAAACAGCAGTTACAGTTGCGGGATTCGCTAAATGATAAGCTTGTACTTATGAATAAATACATGGCGAACGCTATACATCCTAATATACGCGATGTTGCATCCAGGCCGCTGCCACGTCGGTTATATTTTCTTTACTATTTACTCAAACCGTTCAGGATGTTGAGTAGATAGACCAAGTGTAGCATTGAGCTGGGTTTATTATCTGAAATGTCCTTTAATACTTTACTATTTACATATTGCATATATCCTAGAAATCGAGTAATATTATTACTCGATTTTGTGCAATTACGCCTGTGATTGACTGTGGCGAAGCCATGCGATCTTTCTCCTTAACCATATGATATGCTGGAAACTCTGATATCCTCGCGAACGAGGATCAAGTTATTACTGAGGTTTTTCCTGAATCCGGGAACATCTGCCTATTTAAGAGGTTTAGCAGAAGAATTTGATGAAAGCACAAATTCTATCAGAGTTGAATTGAACCGTTTTGAGGATGCAGGAATGCTTGTTTCGGAAACAAAGGGTAATAAAAAGATGTATAAGGCAAATGATAAGCACCCATTGTTTACAGACCTGCGCAGCATTATTCTTAAATATGTAGGGATCGACAGGATAATTGAAGAGGTGATTAACCGAATGGGCAGGCTCGAAAAGATGTACCTGACAGGTGATTATGCGAAAGGGAAAGATACCGGCATTATAGATCTTGTGTTTATCGGTGATACCGATAATGAATACTTAATGAAGCTTGTTTTTAAAACGGAAAAACTGATTCATCGAAAGGTTCGTTTTCTTACCTATAATGAGAATGAATGGAACGAAGTAGAAAACAACTCAGAGCGATATCTATTGTTGTGGGAAAATAAATTTACTAGCTAATGTCTTGGTACGTTTTATACACTAAGCCGCGTAACGAGAAGAAGGTAGCAGAGCTGCTGAAACAAAAAGGCGTAGATGTTTTCTGCCCGATTAAGGAAGAAATTCGTCAGTGGAGTGATAGAAAGAAGAAGATACTGGAGCCGGTATTTAAATCCTACATTTTTGTTCGTCTGAGTAATTATAAAGAAGAGAGCATAGATGTACTTACAACACCTGGCGCCGTCCGGTTTTTATGGTGGACAGGTAAACCAGGTGTGGTACGTGCCGACGAGATACAAGCGATCAAAGATTTTCTCGAGAATTATAAAAATGCAGAAATAAGCGTTGAGATTAAAAAAGGCGAAACTGTTGTAATAAAAGAAGGGCCATTGAGAGAAACAGTTGGGAAAGTATTAAGCATAAAGAAGAATATGGCTGTACTATACCTCAAATCTTTAGGTCTTAATCTTGTTGCAACTATTCCTGTTCAATCATTAAATAAAGCCGATGACAGATATTAAAAACAGCAGGATACTTGTAATAGGCGGGGCAGGATTCATAGGCGGTTTTGTAGTTAGGGAACTTCTGAAATATGATGTAGCGGAAGTAGTGGTCTATGATAATTTTAGCAGGGGCAACTATGACAATATAAAGGATTGCCTGTCGGATAAGCGTTGCAATGTTTTTCCATATGGCGGCGATATAAGAGAGCTTGATATACTGGATAAGGCATTTGAGGGTATTGATTATGTGTTCCATCTTGCTGCTATGTGGTTGCTGCATTGTAAAGATTTTCCGCGTACTGCTTTCGATGTGAACATAGCAGGAACCTTCAATGTATTGGAAGCGTGTGTAAAGCACAATGTAAAGAAACTGATTTACTCATCCTCTGCTTCTGTATATGGCGATGCAGTAGAGGTTCCTATGAAGGAAGATCACCCTTTCAATAATAAAAACTTCTATGGTGCAACAAAGATTGCATCAGAGGCTATGTGCACGGCATATAATGATCGGTATGGATTGAAGGTGATCGGTTTGCGATATATGAACGTGTATGGCCCGGGGCAAGACCAAAATGCTGTTTATAATGGTGTGATACCTATTATGCTGAATAAGATCGATGCTAACGAACAACCTGTAGTGAACGGCGATGGTAGCCAGGCGTACGACTTTATTTATGTTGAGGATGTTGCCAAATGCAATGTTGCAGCCTTATTATCTGATGTTGAATTTGGATATTATAACGTGGGTACCGGTGTGCAAACTTCTGTAAAAGAGTTATGCGATCTCATACTCAAACTCAAGGATAGTACATTGCAGGTTCAGTATAAACCATATTCTGCAGATGACGCAAGGGCATTGGTAAAAAACAGGATTGGCGATCCCGTTAAAGCTAAAAATGATTTAGGTTTCACACATACATATTCCCTTACAAATGGCCTTCAAAAGCTAATTGAATGGCGGGAATTTTCAGAAAATGTTATTAGCTAATACATGTGCGGAATAGCAGGCATATTTAATCTCAATAGAAAGCCTGTTGAGCAGCAATTGTTACAAAAGATGGCCGATGCCTTACAGCATCGTGGCCCGGACGGAGAAGGTTTCTTTATAGAAAATAATATAGGATTTGCTCACAGGCGCCTTGCTATATTGGATACATCTGCAATGGGCAGTCAACCCATGACTTCAAAAAACGATGAATGGGTTATCATTTTTAATGGTTGCATTTATAACTACAAGGAATTACGTGATGAATTACGATCGAAGGGCTATGTCTTTTTGTCTAATTCAGATACAGAAGTTATTACAGAAGGATTAGCTGCATACGGGGTAGATTTTTTACAACGATTGAATGGCATGTTTGCGATAGCAGCATGGAATAAACAAGAAAAGGTACTCTATTTATCGCGGGATAGATATGGCAGCAAGCCATTGTATTACTGGTTTGCTGATAATATACTGGTGTTTGCCTCAGAGGTTAAAGCTATAATAAAGCATCCTTCTTTTAAGATGGGGCTGGATTATGATGCCCTGAACCAATACTTTACTTTTCAGAATGTATTTACTTATAACACACTTTTTCAGGGTGTGAATTCATTACCACCTGCTAATACAATAAAAGTAACCTCTGATGCAAAGAGCATTGTTCACAACGCATGGTGGGATTATGATCTTACAGGTATCGACAATAACATCAGTTTTGATGATGCCATAAGCCTAACGAAAACAAATTTTGAACAAGCTGTATCACGCCAGATGATATCTGATGTACCTGTTGGTTCGTATCTCTCGGGTGGTATGGATTCAGGTTCTGTTACAGCTGTAGCTTCTCAGCATTTACCACGTATCAGCACATTTACGGGTGGCTTTGATATGAGTGAGGTGACGGGGCTTGAAGCAAATTATGATGAGCGAAGGGATGCAGAGCTAATGGCTAATTATTTTAAGACTGAACATTATGAGCAAGTCATAAATGCCGGTGATCTCAAATGGTCGTTACCGAAATTAGTTTGGCATTTGGAAGATTTGCGTTTAGGCATGAGCTACCCTAATTATTATGTAAGCAGGCTAGCCTCCAAATTTGTGAAAGTATGTTTACAAGGTACTGGTGGCGATGAATTATATGGCGGATATCCCTGGCGTTATTACCGTGTTTTCCGTTCGTTAAATCAATCAGAGTTTTTTGACAGCTATTATGGTTTTTGGCAAAGACTTGTACCTGATAATGAAAAACAAGATTTATTTACTAATAAAGTAAAAGTCAATATCGATACAGCAAGGCCACGTGACGTGTTTGAAAAGGTTTTTACCTTTAATACAAAGCTGGCCTATGATACTCCGGAACAGCAAATTGCCAACAGCCTATATTTTGAGCTGAAAACTTTTTTGCCAGGAGTTTTATTAGTCGGCGATAAGCTATCAATGGCCCATGGTCTTGAAGAACGTACACCTTTTCTTGATAATGACCTTGTGGACTTAGCATTGAAAATACCTGTAAGACATAAGTTGGGTGATCTGGAACAAATGAAGCGGCTGGATGAAAATGAGTTCAGAGATAAACGTAACGTGTATCGTGAGTTCAGTGATGGTAAAAATGTATTGCGTCATGCAATGACCTCGTATTTACCTGAAAGGATCATAAATCGTAAAAAGCAGGGTTTTTCTGCGCCGGATGCAAGTTGGTACAGGGGCGAAAATGCACAGTATATTAAAGACATTTTACTTCACAAGGAAACGGTATCGTCTGAGTTTATTAATCCTGATTATATAAGACGGATAATAAAGGAACATACTGAGCAGCATATTAATCATCGTTTGCTATTATGGTCTTTCCTGTGTTTTGAATGGTGGTGTAGGATATTTCTAAAAAATGAATTGGTGTGAAGCTCTTGATCGTAGGGAAAAATAGCATGGTGATAAAAGCGTTTATCGATATGTATGCTTCCGATCATTCAATAACCGGAATAGGTAAGGAAGATAATCTTGAAAATCTGGAGAACACTCAATTTGATGCTGTAATCTTTGCCGCACAGTCAGCCGATTATAAAAAGGATATCATTACTAGAGATTTGAATTATGTCAATGTTATATTGCTGCAGAAAACATTACAACTAATCTCAGCTGACAAGTTTATATACTTTTCGACAGGATCAGTTTATAAAGCAAGAGAAGACGGCATTTATTCTGATCGATCAGCAGTAATTGATAAAACCGATAATCCTTACATTTTCACAAAGCTTAAAGGCGAAGAAATTGTATCAGATTTTCAAAACAAATTCAAAACCATCCATGTACTAAGGCCATTTTATATGTATGGTAAAGGTCAGAAGGATACAATGCTGGTAACTTCTTTGTACAAGAGAATTCTTAATGGAGAGGATATAACAATAAATGGTGCAGATGGATTAATATTTAATCCTGTTTATGCGGATGATGTAGCAAAATTGCTTCAGCACTTGCTGACCTTGGGCCTCAGTGGCCGTAAGATATGCAATGTAGCAGGCAGCGAAATCGTTTGCTTAAAAGAAGTAATAGACTACATAGGTCAAATACTGCATGCAAGGCCTGTAGTTAAGATAAAAGATGCTGACACAACCAAAATGATTGCTGAAGTAAATGTACCAGGCTGGAAAGCTGAAACAGGTTGGAAGGAAGGCTTGCAAAAGATGTTTGCGTGAACAAAATATTTTTCTTCATACAATCCTGTTTACGGTATATGCCATTTAAATTTGGGATATGGATCAGGCGTCTTATTTACAGGCCATTTTTTAAATCATTTGGAAAAAATGTGCGCATATATGATGCCGTAGTTATTAAATATCCTGATGCAATTGAATTAGGTGATAATGTTACTATCAATCAGTTTTGCTATATCGCTGGTTTAGGAGGTTTGTCGATTGGAAATGATGTAATGATTGGTGCAGGTAGCAAAATAGCTACATCTAAGCATAATTACGAAAATACAAATAAGCCTATGTCGCAGCAGGGAATAAGCACCAGTCCGATAAACATAGCTAGCGATGTGTGGTTTGGATTCAATGTAGTGGTTTTAGGTGGCAGCAAAATTGCTCAAGGCAGCATACTGGCAGCTAATGCAGTTATCACTCAGCCATTCGAAGAGCCATATTCAATAATCGGTGGAGTACCTGGGAAAATGATAGGCAAAAGAAATAATTAATGAAAACAAGAGGGGCCTGGTTAATAGAAAAGAATGCAAAATTCTGTACTCGTTGTATGTACGACGAGTATGTTCCAAAAATAACTTTTGACGAGAATGGCGTCTGCAACTATTGTAAGATGATAGATCAGGTGGACGAAATATACAAGGCTGGCACACCAGAAGCAGAACAGGAATTCTTAAATATTGTTGATCAAATAAAGAAGGATGGCAAGGGAAAGAAGTATGATGTAGTAATAGGTGTCAGTGGAGGAACGGATTCTTCCTATATGGTTTTAAAAGCTGTTGAGCTTGGCCTCAGGACTTTAGCTGTGCATTATGATAATACGTGGAACTCGACCATTGCAACCGAGAACATACGTAAGGTATTACAAGGGCTAAATGTAGATTTATATACTTACGTGGTAGACAATAAGGAGATGGACGATATATTTAAGTCATTTCTTTTAGCTGATGTTCCTGATTTGGATAGTCCTACGGATTTGGCCTTATCAGAGGTTCTTTATCGTGCAGCATCTAAGTATGGTGTTAAATATATTTTTGAAGGCCACTCTTATAAAACAGAGGGCATATCACCTTTGGGATATAATTATATTGATGGTCAATACATCAAATCTGTGCATAAGCAATTTGGTAAGCAAAAAATGAAAACGTTTCCCAATATGGATTTCATGTCCTTCATGAAATGGGTTGTTTTCAAAAAAATAAAAAAAATAAGGCCGCTCTGGTACATTAAGTATAATAAAGAAGAAGCTCGGGCAATACTTGAACAACGTTTTGGATGGACCTATTATGGTGGGCATCATCTTGAAAACAGGATGACCGCCTTCTACCACAGTTATTATAATCCTGTAAAGTTTGGTGTTGATCAACGTAACAACTCCCTGTCAGCATCAGTGCGTAGCGGGTTTATGGGTCAAAAGGAAGCGATAGAGGAATACGTCAAACCGCCATATCTTGAGCCAGAGCTATTCAATTATTTTTTAAAACGCATGAATCTTACCAAAGAAGAATGTGATGAAATAATGAAGGGAGAAAGAAAAAATTACAAGAACTACCATACTTATAAAACACGCTTTGAAAAGTTGCGGCCGCTTTTTTATGTGCTAGCGAAAAGTAACCTTGTACCGATGAGTTTTTATCTGAAATATTGTTTCCCGCAGAAATGATAACCGTAGTTGATTATGGTGTAGGTAATTTAGGTTCCATAGCTAATATGCTCAAACGTATAGGCTCAGGTTGTATCGTTTCAAGTGACGCTGATACAATTGCAAAAGCAAAAAAAATTTTATTGCCCGGTGTAGGAGCTTTTGATCCGGGTATGGAACGCATAAAAAGCCTTGGACTGAAGGAAGTGTTGAACGATAAAGCATTAAAAGAAAAAGTTCCTGTATTAGGCATTTGCCTGGGCATGCAAATAATGGCAAATAGAAGCGAAGAAGGCATGCATCAAGGTTTGGGATGGATAGATGCAAATGTTAAACGATTCTCATTTGATGATAGACCCGATTTAAAAGTTCCCCACATGGGATGGAATGATGTAAAGCCTTCATCTGGCAATCCTTTGATAAGAGAAGCAGAGCAGCGGTTTTATTTTGTCCACGCATATCATCCAATAGTCGCTAATAGAAACCAGGTGATAGGTACAACGATATACGGTTACGAGTTTGATTCAGTTATTACCAACGGCGACAACATTTTTGGTGCCCAGTTTCATCCTGAAAAAAGCCATCGGTTTGGGATGCGCTTCTTTGAAAATTTTATGAAACTGTAATGTTACGTACACGTATTATTCCTTGTTTGCAACTTTTGGATGATGGTCTGGTGAAAACTGTGAAATTTTCAAGCCCGCAATACATAGGTGATCCGATAAATACAGTACGCATTTTTAATGAGCTGGAAGTTGATGAGTTGTGTTTCCTTGATATTAGGGCAACCCAACAAAAGAAGTTACCTGATTTCAAGCTGTTGAAGAATATAGCGGACGAATGTTTTATGCCTTTATCATATGGAGGAGGTATTAACGACTTGAAAACCGCCGAAAGAATATTTCAAACAGGCTTTGAAAAAATTATTTTGAATACAGCAGCTTATAGAACACCTGAAGTGCTTTCACAAATTGCTGAGCGTTATGGTTCGCAGGCTGTCATTGGGTCTATAGATGCAAAAAGGGATTTATTGGGTAAGTATCATGTATATATTGCTGATGGTAGTGAAAAGATAAAAATATCGCCTGTAGAATGGGCAAAGCGATTAGAAAAAATGGGGGCCGGTGAATTATTAATTACCTCAATGGATAAAGATGGTACCTGGAATGGCTACGATACCACAATAATTGAAAAGATAAGTGAAGCGGTAACCATTCCTGTGATTGCAAATGGGGGAGCTGGAGATATAAAGCATTTTAAGCCTGCCATTAATGCTAAAGCCAGCGCTTTAGCAATTGGTAGTATGGTAGTTTATCAAAAAAAAGGAATGGGAGTGCTTATCAATTTCCCGGATAAATCGGCAATTGCGAAAGAAATAGCCTAACTATTATGGTATATAAACTCTCTAATATTTAGGGTACATTTGATAACACTTCTCAGAAGCCATCCGAACGAATAGCAATATAAAATGAGTGGTCAGCTTCATACAATGTTTAAAAATGATCCTTTAAAAGAAGGGTCTGATAAAATACAGATCGAACGGTTAATGGCTAAGGCTGTAAAGTACTGGCCATCCTTTGCTATTTGCATCCTTATAAGTTTGCTTCTGGCTTATGTATATCTAAAATATACTACGCCTTTTTATCATGTTCATGCCAAGGTGCTGATAAAAGAAGATAAAAAAAACAGTGCTTCTGAAGGTCAGGTGTTTGAAGAATTAGGGATTAGTACCGGTGTTGCAAATGTTGATAACGAAATTGAAATATTCAAAAGCCGTGTGTTAATGCAGCAAACGGTTAGAGATCTGCATTTGAATGTCGCATATTTTTTACCGGGAGCTGTTAAACAAGAGGAACTATATGGTAACGAACCTTTTAAATTGAATTTGCTTTTTAACGATTCGGCTATTCACCAACTGTACACTTATAAGGTTCAAACTCATAATAATGGTTATACTATTGAGTTTCCCAATAAAACAATTTCTGCAAACTGGAATGATACTATTTCGCTGCAGGCTGGTAAAGCATTTCTGACAACTAATCCGGATGCAGTACCAGTCCAGAAGGAAATAATAGTTAAGCTATACCCTACGGATGCTATCGCAGATAAGTACCTGGCTGGGCTTGAGGTTGCGGCTGTTAACAAGCAGGTAAGTATTATCAATATCACGATGCAGGACAATCTTCCGCATCGTGGTGAGGACGTCCTAAATGAGCTTATAAAAGTATATACACTAGCTAATATAGAAGACCGTAACCGTGTATCCGACAGTACTATGGCGTTTATCGACGACCGTCTTTCATTAGTGAGTAATGAATTGACTGGAGTAGAGCAACAGATCGCAGGTTTTAAGCAAGAGAATAATCTTACTGATCTGAAGGATCAGTCAAAGCTCTTAGTTGATAATACAAGTGAA
>Ga0157372_10007551_pt1 | contig 11561 bp, 7 predicted proteins | sample C55metaG_FD_115307 | JGI IMG/M metagenome (GOLD analysis project Ga0157372, IMG submission 115307) | Corn rhizosphere microbial communities from Kellogg Biological Station, Michigan, USA - C5-5 metaG | ecosystem: Host-associated > Plants > Roots > Rhizosphere > Soil | place: USA: Michigan...
ACGCGTGCCATCATGACCGGCTCGGACCCGGTCACAATTCAGGACGCTTCCCAAGATGTGGCCGATATTGCCAACAATGATCTGTTTGTTCTGGTCAACCGGTCAGGCAAAGTACTGGCAGTTCATACCAAGACACCGGGCTTCGGCCGCGAGGCTGCCTAGAAGTATTTCCAGCAGTCGCTTGAGAATCGCGACGTGTCCAGCCCCTGGTGGTTTGGGGAGCATCCTCTTTATCAGACCTTCCTTCAACCGGGGTACCGTGGCTCCCGCACCGATGGAACCATGCTCGGATTCCTGGTGATCGGATACGAGATCGACCACCGTCTGGCAGCAGAGGTCAGCAAAGTGGCAGGCAGTCACGTGGCCATCTCCTGCGCCAACGAACTGATCTCTTCGACGCTTCGGCAAGACCAGCTCACGGTGGATAACGTCCGCCCTATCATCGCTGGTTCGGCGCAGTCGGAACCGCATGATGTGGAGATTGGCTCGGAACGTTACCTGGCCACTTCGCTGGAGCTCTCGAGCGCGCCGGAGACCCCCGTCCGCTTCACCGTCATGACATCCTACGATCAAGCCACGAAGTTCCTGGATCAGTTGAACCGCTATATCCTTCTTTTGGGCTTGGCGGCGGTTGTGATCGGCAGCGGCCTGGTCTTTTTTGTTTCGCATACCTTTACCCGCCCTTTGGGAAATCTGGTAGGAGGAGTGCGGGCGCTGGGTGCCGGCGACTTCCACCATCCGCTGGACGCGCGCGGAGGCGACGAGGTGGCCGAATTGACACGCGCCTTCGACCGCATGCGTGCCAGCCTGCTGAAGAGTCAGCAAGATCTGCTGGAATCGGAACAACTCGCAACCATTGGTCGTATGGCCAGTTCCATCTCCCATGACCTGCGTCATTCTCTGGCAGCAATTGTGGCCAACTCCGAGTTCCTGGTGGACAGTCACCTCACCCCCGCACAACGCGAAGAGCTGTACCAGGAGGTGCGCATCGGAGTAAATCTGATGACCGACCTCATCGATTCCCTGCTGGAGTTTGCGCGCACACGCGAATCGCTGAACCTGGCCTACAGCAGCGTGCCGGAAACCATCCAACGGTCGCTACAAGCGGTTCGCCTGCATCCTCGCTACAGCGTTCGGATCATCGAGGTCTCCTGCACCCCTCACCTTTCCGGATGGTTCGACCAGCGGAAACTGGAGCGTGCGTTATACAATCTGCTGCTCAATGCGTGTGACGCTGCGCCCGGCGACCACGGAATTATCCGCGTAACTGCGGCCGAAATAGCGGGCGCGATTACAGTGTCAGTGGCCGATAATGGACCCGGCATCGCGCATTCGATTCGGGACCGCATTTTTCATCCGTTCGTGAGCTTTGGTAAAGAGAACGGAACGGGGTTGGGGCTAGCAGTCGTACAAAAAATTGTGCAGGATCACGGCGGTGAAGTTTCAGTTCAACGCACGGCGGAAGGCATGACCGTCTTTCGCATGTTCCTGCCGAGCCGGGTTCCACAGCTGTCGAGTGAGTTGGCGGAGACAAGACCGACGACGCCTCCGCTTGTGCCCGCCCAGCGGGTTGAAGCCAATCAGAACTTGTTGTCTCATCCGGGCTCTTAGGCGCATCTCCCCTGTCTCGCCCGTGCCCGACTCCGGATGCTCCGGGAGGACGGTGTGAAGATCCTTTGGACTGTTGCGCTGCGCGGCGGACTCATGATGATTGCTGTTCTGGCCGCGTCTATCTCTCAGCTGTGTGCGCCGGACGCATCGCGTGCCTCTGCCGCCACCACGTCTGGCGCCCATAGCGACGTTCGCGAACTGCAGGATCAGGTCCGTGAACTGCGGGCCATGGTGCAGGATATGCGTGCCGAGAACGCGCAATCTCGCGCCGAAATGCAACAACTGCGCCAGGACTTACAGACCACCCGTGCGCTGCTGGAGCGACCGGCGGACCAGACCACCACTCCGGACCAAACCGCTGCGTATCCTGTCCCCGCTTCTGTGACGTCCACTCCAGCTGTAACCCAGGCCACGGCACCTGACTCTATCGAAGAGAGAGTCCAGAAGCTTGAGGACACAACATCTCTCATCGGCTCGAAAATTGATGAGCAATATCAGACGAAAGTAGAGACCGCTTCGAAATATCGCGCTCGACTCCACGGGATCGTGTTGATGAATGCATTTCGCAACGTGGGCAACTCCGACAATCTTGATCTGCCGACTTACGCGGAGAATGTTCTTCCGGGCTGGCCACAGGCGAATCTCGGTTTCTCGATGCGCCAGTCAGAAATCGGCCTCGAGTTGTTCGGCCCGACGATAGCCGGCGCTAAGACTTCCGCGGATATTCAGTTTGATTTTGCGGGCGGTTTTCCCTCCACAGGAAACGGAATCAACTTTGGAATCGTTCGCCTGCAGACGGGCAGCCTCCATCTGGACTGGAAGAACACTTCCATCACCGCAGGCCAGGACTCGCTCTTCATTTCGCCCCTGTCGCCTACATCATTCGCCTCCCTCGCCATCCCGGCGTTCGCCTCGGTGGGCAATCTTTGGGGTTGGACGCCGCAGCTTCGGGTGGAACACCGCTTCGCGGTTTCTGATCAGCAGACGGTCACGCTGCAGGCGGGAGTCCTCGACAATCTTGATTGGCAGAGTCCTTACGATTCCTTCTATCGCTCCGGGCAAGCAGGGGAATATTCAGGTCAACCCGCGTTTGCATTTCGCGGAGCGTGGTCGCGCCCGGTACAACAGCACCCCCTGAGTGTCGGGGTAGCCGGATACTACGGCCGGCAGAACTGGTTTTGGGGCCGCAACATTGACTCCTGGGCTGGAATGCTCGATTTCCAGGTGCCGCTTCTGCCGCGGCTTGAGTTATCGGGCGAGTTTTACCGGGGCCGCGCCGTTGGCGGATTGGGAGGCGCCGTGGCAACTTCGATTGTGTATGGCGGAGATCCCAGAGCGCCCTTCACTCCCATTCGCGGCCTCGATTCCGCCGGCGGTTGGGCTCAGCTGAAGCTGCAGATAACTCCAAAGCTGGAACTCAACGCCTCCATCGCTGATGACAACGCGTATGCTGGCGACGTGCGCCGCTTCGCCCTCGATCAGAATAATTTCGGGCCCATCCTGGGCCGAAATCGCGGCGCTCTGGGCAATGTTGTGTTCCGTCCACGCTCCGACCTGCTGCTCTCGGCGGAACTCAGACGTCTGCGGACGTTTCCCGTCTATAGCAGCAGCAGTATGACGAACCAACTGAACCTGGCCATGGGGATTCTGTTTTGAGACTCTATTCCGCCGCCGCGATATCGCTACTTGTAGTTTCCGCAATCTGCGCGCAAGCACAATCTCCGCTCCGGGCACACGTAGACCTCACCCGCAACGGTCATCGCGTCAAAGACAGTTCGGAAGTCGTCATCTGGCTCACTCCCGTCGGAGTTCCGGTGCAGGCGCCAAAGCAGGACTCCAGCAAAATTCCGAAACTGGTGCAGAAGGACAAAAGCTTCCACCCTCCGCTCGTTGTGATACCGGTTGGTGGAAAGGTGGAGTTTCCCAATCGCGATCCTTTTTTTCACAATGTGTTTTCACTTTTCGAGGGCAAACGTTTCGACCTGGGCCTGTACGAAAGCGGCACGACGCGGTTTGTGCAGTTTGATAAGCCGGGCATCTCATTCATCTTTTGCAATATCCATGCTGAAATGAGCGCGACCGTGATCGCTTTGGCTACGCCCTATTACGCCATTTCCAACCCCCGGGGAGAGATTACATTTCCCGAGGTTCCGCCCGGTCGTTACGAGGTGCAGGTATTTCATGCCTCGGTCGCACCGGATGTATTGCGCTCCGTGCAGCGCGAAGTCACGATTACCTCGGCTGATTCTTCGCTGGGCACTTTCTCACTTGCCGAGACGGACGCCTTGTCCGCACACAAAAATAAGTACGGCCGTGATTACGACCGCCCCGACCCGAATAGCGCGCCCTATGCGCGGCCCTAGGTGACAAAGAGAAAAGGCGTGCTTCGCAGCACGCCTTTTCTCGCCTCTGACCTTCACTTCATCGACAACAACTTGCGCTGTTGACGTCGTGATCATTTACTGCTTGTCACGAACTTTTAGCGATGACCGCCACCGTGGCCGCCTCCGCCCGAGTGACCACCACCACCTCCGCCGCCCGAGCGCGCACCGCCGCCTCCGCCGCTGTAATGTCCTCCGCCTCCACCTCCGCCGTAATGTCCACCACCTCCGCCTCCATAGGACGGGGCGCGCCCGCCGCTGGGTGCGCTATGCGAACCGCCGTAGCTGGGAGGCGCGGCACGATATCCGCCACCACCTCCGTAGCTGGGCCGCGAATAACCACCGCCGCCGTACGACGGAGTGCGCACAACCGGCTGCCGCATATCGAGCTGTGGGCGCGGAGAGGCGCCACGCCCGTAGCCACCACCCGAGTACGGAGTACTGCTGTAGCCCCGCTGCTGCGGGGCAGCGTAGCTTGGCGCCGTACGATTCCAATAATTACTGTTGCTCCCACGGTTCGAGTACGGGCTGCTACCCATCTGGCTCCGCGAAGGAGGATTGGACGGTCGGTAACTGCCGCGATTCTCTGCCGGCGCGGACTGGTAGGTTCCACGCTGCGGGGCCGATCCCATGCTCGGTGGAGCGGAGGAACGATTGGTAGGCGGCGTGAAAGGACGGAATCCCCCACGATTTTCGGCTGGCGCAGATTGGAACGTGCCGCGTTGCTGGGGCGCTGCTCCCATCGTCGACGGACGATTGCTGCCGCTGGGCGGAGTGAACGGACGATAGCCGCCACGGTTTGCCGCCGGGGCATTCTGCATCGTGCCGCGAGAAGTTGCTGACGCCGGGGCCGTCGAACGGTTGTTAGGCTGCGTGTAGGGACGATATCCACCCGATTCGCCAATGCCGCGCGACGCCTGCCGGTTCGCTCCCGCAGACGTCCGGCTTGCGGACGGGCTGTACGGCCTCATGTTGCCCCTGTTGGCGCTCTGCGCGCCTGCAGCATTCGCGCCCATCCGGCTGCCCATGTTGTTCATTTGCCGGTTTGCAGAAATGCCCGCGCTGGGCCGCATATTGCTGTTGCCCCGAGCCATCACGGCAGAGCGCCCACCGGCGGGAACTGCACCCACGTGGCTTTGCTGCATAGTCTGGCGCAGGCTGGATTGCTGCTGCCGGAACGAGACTGGACGAGCCATCGTGCCCCGCGCCGGTGCGAAGAAGCGTTGCGAACCTCCATTACGAACAGTCGAAGCCGCCGCTGCGCGTCCGCTGGCCGATAAGCTCGCGTGCGTCGGCAGAACTGGAAGGTTCCCCGCCATCATGCGCGCGCCCCTCAGTTGCTGCGGTGTAGCGCCCATGGCGCGAACTCTGCCCGCACCGAAGTGGCTGGCGTTCACTGCCGACATGGCATTGCCAATGCGCCCGTTGCGGAAGTTCGCGACGTTGGAGTAGCGCATTCCGTTATGCAGCGGAGCGATTCCGCCATAGTTATGGATATTGACGTTGGTGATATTCACCACGCCGAACCGCCCACGGTATCCGCCCCACCACGGGTGGAACCAGTCACACGGTCCGAGCGGAAGCCAGCCGAAGCCGCCCCATCCGCCGAAGCCGACGTTAAACCCAAAGCCCCCGCCCCATCCCCAGAAGGATACGTATGCTGGCGCCCACAACGGGTTATAGCCAGCCCAAACCGGCCCCGGCCACCACGCCCAGGATGCACCGTAGGGAAACCAGCGTCCGTAGTGATAAGGCGCCCAGCCCCAAGGCTCGTACCCTACCCAGGTCCAACCGTAGGAAGGCTCCCAAACCCAGTTTCCATCCCGATAAGGAACCCAGCCATCGGGCTCGTTCGGAACCCACACATCGCCGTAGTCCTGCACCTTTTCCCACCGGCCGTAAGCATCCAGATCCTGCGTTCCGGTGTAGCGCCGGTTAGTATGTCGCCACGAATTGGCGTCCTGAATCAGATGATCACGATCGCTATTCCACTGGTCCCATTCATCACGATCGGGAGCAGAGGCAATTTTGTACTGCGCCTCATTGGCGTCACCGCGAATCGTCGCCATGTCTCCCGCGCGAACTTCGGTGCTGCCCTGCGGAGTCGCGATCTGCGCCTCTCCTTTGCGCACGATCACGACCGTGTCACCATCCGGGCGCACTTCAATGCGGAACACACCATCGTGGTGTGAAGGATGAACCGAGACGTTGGGCGTGTCGACCTCCGGTTCCGCCTCACTATCCTTGGAAACGCTGTAATTGACGGTGCCCTGGCTGAGCTGAATTTGAATGTTCTTGTGAGTGAGATTCGCGATGTTTGCCGTGGAATTCGGACCCAGCCGAAGGGTGTTGGCGAAATCGAGCTGGACTTCAGCACGGCCACCCTCTGCCGTCGAAACTTTGTCCCCGGTCATCACGGGCTGGTTAAGAGTTGCCGCCGACCAGTCGCCGGAATCACCGCGCTGGGTGGAGACATCTCCATGAATCAAGCTGATGCGAGCCACACCCTGGTCAGTTTGAGCGGGCGCTTCGCCAGTAGGCCCACCGGGTTGAGCATCGGTAGGTTGAGCGTCGGTAGGTTGCGCGTCGGCAGGCGCTTCGTCGGGTTGAGCATTCGAGGAATCGATATCTGCCTGCGCGTCCAAGCCAGAATCCGCCGGCGGCTGGTCTTGACCGACTTCCATCGGCGCGCTGGGCTGCTCCGTAGGACCGGAACCGTCGTCCGTCGTTTGCGCCAACCCGCTCAACGACAACACACCCGAAAGCGCCAATATTAAGATTCCGAGCTTTCCTGCCCAATTTTTCGTCATGGCCCCACCTCTCGAAGCGAGCCTGCCTGTATAACTCCGCATACAAATTTCCTGACTTGGAGAGTGGCAACTGCCATGCCAAAGACCGATACCGCTAAGCCTTGGAAGTGCATTATTTTCAGAAGCTTATAAGAGCACAAAATCGTGCACATTGGATCATCCGGTGGAATTGGCCGACCTCAACCAAAACTGGTGGTTTTCGGCCAGAGCAGGGGAGCCGGAATTCGCTATTCCGTTTTCATGAATGCGCGAACGCCGCGATTCCAATGTTGCTCTCCCGCAACCGCAAGGACTGTGAAAAAGGACTATACTCACGTTGTTCGGCCTCGACTGCAGGGCTTGTCCTCCCTACTTGTCTCTACCTTGTGCCAGGGATTTTGTGGCTGCCTGAAGCGTAATCAGCATGAACTCTGATTCGCGTTGGGGAATGAAAAGCTTACGCAAGAACGAAGCTGACTGTCGTTCTCTCAGATAGGGGAATATCAGACCTTGCGGCTTTCCGGCGGCAGGTCAATCAGCAAAGCTAATGACTAACTCAAAAATGCGCAAACAAGAAGGCTTCTCACTCATCGAGTTGCTGATCGTAGTCGCGATCATTTTGATCATCGCAGCCATCGCCATCCCGAACCTCCTGCGGGCGAAGATGGCAGCCAATGAGTCTTCGGCCGTGGGTTCCATTCGCACCATCAACACAGCGGAAATAACCTATGCTTCCGCCTACCCGACCGTGGGATTTGCGCCCGATTTGGCCTCGCTGGGCAGCACCGCTAGTCCTTGCCATCCGAGCCAGACATCCGCGTGCCTGATCGACAGCGTCTTAAGCCACGCGAACACCACTCCCAAGAGCGGCTACACATTCAATGCAGCCGGTAACACCGGGGGGAGCGGCAGCGTGAATATTTCCTACTATGCTGAAGGCCATCCAGTTTCCATTAACCAGACAGGCATCCGCAGTTTCTGCTCGGTTGAAGACGCGGTGATCCGCTCCGACGCTGCCGGGAGCACGCCGACGAGTGTCGCTGCCTGCCAGGCTTTTCCACCACTGAACCAATAGGTTCGTCTTCTTTCTAAGGGGAACCCACCTCCCTTTTTTTCGTAGCGTTTTTATCTCGTGTTCGTAGAGGCGTAGCAGCTACGTCTCTACGCGGCGACTTCCAGAGCGATCCTGAGCATTCCCAAATAGTGACGTGAATTGTCACTCGCTCGCCGTATTTTGCCAGCCTACGTCCCTAGACGCGCAGAAAAGCCGCCCCAACCACATTACCTACTGGACCGTTCTGTTGAAACAAAAGCCCTTTTCGGCTGGGTAGCCGTAACCAAGGTAACTCGCGATTTTGGATTGGCACATGCAACATAGAGTCACGACTGGGTCACCAGAGACCAGAAGTTCTAACGAAAGAAAACAAGGGGAAAATAGAGATGCGGAAACAAAAAGGCTTTTCACTTATCGAACTGCTGATCGTGGTGGCGATCATCCTGATCATTGCAGCTATCGCGATTCCGAACTTGCTGCGCGCCCGTATGGCGGCGAATGAGTCGGCTGCAGCCAGCTCGATTCGTACACTCAACACTGCACAGGTCAGCTACATCACCGCGTATCCGACAGTCGGTTACGGGGCGGCAATGTCGAATCTGGGTGGAGCTTCGCCCTGCACGGCAACCTCGACCACCGCTTGCTTGATCGACAACAACCTGGCGACGGCCACTGCCGCGCCCGGAAAGAGCGGTTACATCTATGCTATGACGGGAACCGCGTCCACCTACGTAGGGTCAGCTATTCCAACCACTCTTAACTCAACCGGCACCAAGAGTTTCTGTGCGGTTGAAGATGCCGTGGTTCGCGTTGACACAGCTGGCGGCGCCGGCCTCGTGGCTTACGCAGCCTGCCAGGGTACGGCGGGTATCGCGAACTAACACAATCTGTCGAAGTCTGATGGCGAAAGGGGAGCAGATAATCTGCTCCCCTTTTCGTTTTCGTCAATTCTAAATACCTATAATCCATAGTTCTCGTCCTGCGCCGCGCTCAGGATGATAGATGACTCCGATAAAGCGGCTCAAGTTCCGGAAAATGCTTTAGCGAATTCTCAAAGCCCCATGGAAAACGATCATACGTCGCTTCTCGTTGACAGAATCTGTCAACCCATGGCGGGTCTGCCCCAGCAGCGTTTTTACGTATGCGGCCACGCTCTTGTATGTTGCTGAGACCAGAAGCTTAGGCGGAGCGTACGAGCGTAACGCCAAGCTTCTTGAAAACGGACCTCAATGTGCAAGTAACTGAGCGTACAGGAACAGCTCCTATGAGATTCAGAAAACAGGTCGGCTTCTCCCTGATTGAGTTGCTGATCGTAATTGCGATCATCTTGATCATTGCAGCGATCGCGATCCCTAACTTGATTCGGGCAAAGATAGCTGCGAACGAGTCGGCTGCAGCCGGTTCTCTCCGTGCCATCAACACGGCCGAGATGTCGTTTCTTAACGCCTACCCTACTGCCGGATATGCAAGCCTCGCAGCCCTCGCCTCCGGCGGAGTGCACCCGTGCATTGCGTCTTCGACGAGTGCGTGCCTGATTGATGACAATATAGCCAATGCGAGTTCCGCGCCTGGAAAGAGCGGTTATATCTTTACGGGAAATGCAAATACCTCCACGTATTTCGCGTCGGCGGTACCTACGGTTCCAAATGTAACCGGAGTTCGCAGTCTGTGCTCGTACGAAGATGGCACGGTGCGTGTTGATACGAATGGAGGTGCGATCGCGTCCCATGCTGCCTGCGTCGCACTTCCAGGGATGCAGTAGATCGGTACAGAGGGCTATCTCCGCCGCTATCGCCAAATAATTAGCGATTCGCTGCCGATTACCTTGGTGATGTCGCCTTCCTTGCCTGACTGCGCCGCTTGATCGTGGATGTGTTCAAATCCCGGTATGGCAACGCCGGCTCTGAAGATGGAAGCGCCCCACTCTGCGAGCGCGGCCCTGTTCAGTTCTCCTGAAAAACAACGCGTCGTCATTTCGCTGTTGCTCGCGCTTTTGGCACTCGTCCTCTATAACCCAGTCACTCGGATGGGATTCGTCAACTTCGATGATCCTGCGTATGTAACCGCCAATCGGAATGTGCAAAGTGGTCTCACGTGGAAAACGGTGCGCTGGGCCTTTCTCAGCAAAGACGCAGCCAATTGGCACCCTCTGACCTGGATATCGCATGCTCTCGATTGTCAACTGTTCCAGTTAAAAGCAGCGGGACATCACTATGACAACCTGCTGCTGCACGCTCTATGCGTCGTGCTCTTGTTTTTGTTCCTGGAGTCGATCACGGGCAGGATCGGTCGCAGCATGGCGGTAGCGGCTCTGTTCGCCGTGCATCCGATCAACGTCGAGTCGGTGGCCTGGATCTCTGAACGTAAGAACGTCTTGTGTACGCTGTTCTTCTTTCTTGGGCTCTATGTCTACCAGTGGTACGCTCGGCATCCTGAATTCAAACGGTACTTTGCCGTCGTCGTCACATTTGCCCTGGCCTTGATGGCAAAGCCCATGGCAATTACCTTCCCCTGCGTCCTCCTTCTGCTCGACTACTGGCCTTTGCGGCGCATGAAGCTCGGGGCGATGCCGACGGATGCCAGTGACTCTACTGAGCGCACGCGCTCCCTCCCCTGGTTATTACTGGAGAAGCTGCCTTTAATCCTGCTTTCCGCAGCCAGCGGAATCATTACCGTCATAGCTCAAAAAGGCGGGGGAGCACTACGAACCGAGTACGGATTACCACTGCGCTTGAGCAACGCTGTCATTGCCTACGCGCGTTATCTCGGGAAGGCATTTTGGCCGTCGAAGCTGGCAGCGCTCTATCCCTTCCCACGCAATGGAGTGCCCGGATGGGAAGTCGCGGCGGCTGCGCTTCTGATTGTCGCAATCACTTGCGCCGCATTGTTCTTGACCCAGAAGCCCAATTTGGCGTTTGGCTGGTTCTGGTTTCTGGGAACGCTTGTGCCAGTCATTGGTTTGGTGCAAGTCGGGGAGCAAGCCATGGCTGACCGCTATGCATACATCCCGTTCGTTGGATTGTTTATTGCTTTGGTGTGGGGTTTAGCGGACTGGGCCGAGAATCATAAAATTGCCCCGCGCTATGTAGCCGTGGCCGTGACGATTTGGACGTTAGCGCTCGCGCTGAGCGCGCATGCGCAGATGAAGTATTGGGCCAATACGACGGATCTTTGGTCCCATACACTTGAAGTAACCGGCCCCAATTTCGTCGCGGAAGACAATCTGGGCGCCGAGCTGATCAAAGAGGGAAAAATCGAAGCAGCCCGGCAACGGTTTCAAACCGCGATCAACATCAATCCCAAGGATCCGTTCAGCCAGTTGGACATTGGCGTTTGCGACAAGAAGATGGGCAACCTGCAAAGCGCTGCGGAACATTATCAGGCCGCGCTTAAGCTTTCTGTGGAACCCAACCTTCGGCTGACGGCATTTAGCAACCTGGGATCTCTGTACCGGATGTCGCACAATTACCAGGCTTCCCGAGCTAACTATGAGGCTGCACTTCGCATCAACCCGGAGAACGCGATGCCGCTGATCGGATTGGGACTGTTGGCGTACAAGACCGGCGATGCGGCCGACGCGGTGAAATACTATTCTCGGGGACTGGCCTTGGAACCCTCCGATGTGGGCTATATTCTGCTGGCCCGGGCTTTGCAAGCGGCAGGAAGAACGTCCGAGTCCTCCGCGGCGCTGGAACAGGCAAAGCGACTTGCCTCTGATCTTGGGGC
>Ga0157372_10007552_pt1 | contig 11560 bp, 14 predicted proteins | sample C55metaG_FD_115307 | JGI IMG/M metagenome (GOLD analysis project Ga0157372, IMG submission 115307) | Corn rhizosphere microbial communities from Kellogg Biological Station, Michigan, USA - C5-5 metaG | ecosystem: Host-associated > Plants > Roots > Rhizosphere > Soil | place: USA: Michigan...
ACGTGAGCATAAGTATCCAACGTAAAGGCCGTGCTCGCGTGTCCAAGCTGCTCAGAAACAACTTTGGGCGACACTCCGGCTGCCAACGCAATGGTGGCCGCCGAATGGCGCAAATCATAGAGTCTCAGTCGCGGGACACCCGCAAGATCGATTATTGATCTGAAGTGCTTGGCGAGATAGTCGGCACTCATTGGTTGTCCCGACGGCATTGTGAAGATCAAGTCACGGGCCTCTGGATAGGAATCCTGCGCACTCGCTTTCGTCTGCAGAGCGCGAAGAAGCGAAATTATCCAGCTCTGCAGCTTGAGGGGACGACGACTTCGCGAACGCTTGGTATCTGAGAAACACCATTCCCCATTCAGCCTGCGGATGCTTCGAACAACGCTGACCGTTTGTCGTGCCCAGTCTATGTCTTGCCACTTAAGACCCAAGTATTCACTCGGGCGCATACCAGTCGTGAGTGCCACTGCGAGGACGGCCCCATACTTTGTGCCCTCGGCGGCCTTGAGCAACGCTCTCGCCTGTTCAATGGTCAGAGACCGCATTTCATTTCGAACTTGCTGCGGTACTTTGAGTCCATCAGCCGGATTCTCGAGCAACAAGCGCCACCGCACGGCCTGCTGCATCGCACATTTGAGAACCACATGCGCGTAACGGACGGTCCGCGCGGACAGGCCTCGTTCGATCATCTGCTGATACACCGACTGCAGATCTAGAGGTCGCAGAACGGCCAGAAGTCGCTCACCGAGAACAGGTCGGACGTACCGGTACAGCATGCCTTGATAATCTTGGAACGTTTTCGGGCGTACTCTCGGTCCTACGGCTGTCTCAAGCCATCGATCAAGGTATTCGTTCAGCGTTATCTTGGCTCCTTCCAGATCACGGCCCAAGTCACGCTCTCTCAGCTTTCTTGTCAGATATGCCTGAGCTTCCCTTATACTGCCGCGAATCGTTCGGTTGTGATAGTTACGTTTCTTGGTTTCGGAATCGCGGCCCAAATAGACCCGGATGAGCCATCTGTGGTCGCCTCGTGCAATGATTTGGCCAACTTTGCGAGCCATAGAGATTTCCTCCTTGGCTCGCAAAGAGGCACACAACTGGCGCACTCATGCGGCATCAAAAGCGCGGATATTCAGATTGATTGAACAAAGGATGGCTGATCGGCCGACAGTCAGTAGAGGAATCCATCGTGGCCGGCAAATCTGGCCCACTGACGGCACACACTCCAACAAGCATCCTGTCTTTTAAGTCGTTTGCGGAGCAATAGGCGAACAAATAGACTTTTCGCACTATGATTCACCCAAAGAGCCCATCCCAGTCTCAGTTTGCCAGATTCTTCCTACCGATCATCGCGGCAGTATTGATAGACGGAATCTCGGAAGCTCTTAAGGGGATGGGAACCTTCATTGTTAAAGAGATCTCGGATGACGCGATGTTGAGAAGAGTGGAATGGGGTGGCGTGTTCGCTTTGATACTAGGAAGCAGTGTCATGAGTGTTGCGCTCTACTTGCTTATGTGGCGCTGCAAAAGTACCCGACAATATAGTCTCACGTTATGACAGCAGGCAAATGGTGGCGCTTCTGTTACGAAACCAGAACATACTGAAAGCACGATAAGTCTCGTACATAACCGATGCTGCACACTGCCGGCACACTACTTACCCCACAAACGCTGATTTCATGCGGCTCTGAGAAGTTAGGCGACTTATCGACCATCAGTCGCTCGTGAAGCTCATCTGAATAGAATTACGAGGGAGCCCATGCTCTGCGGTATTTGCAAGGTGGAATTCGTATGAGGCGCTGAAGTGTTGCCTCAGATGGACTCAGGATTCTAACGTCATGTGCTCGCGAAATAGGTGATGAAGTTCCCTGAACTGCTGCCTCAGGAGTGGTTCGTCGAGTCGGTTTACCAGGCCGTGAAGCTCGACGAAAGCCCGCAATGCTCGATTGCTCAATTCTTGCCATTGGCCTGTATCAATTAATTCGGCGCATGTGCGGCAAGCGGCCCAGCCGCCATTGCTCTCGTGTTGGAACGCCCAGGTCTTCGTCCACGGTATCAGGAAATTGCGGCAAGAGAAGATTTTGAGTACGGGGCGTGAAGAACAGAAATCGCACTCATACCCCGATGGAGCTACGGCGACTCTCTCGCTCAAGCTTGCTGATTGACTTGAATTCTGAAGTTCGAATGGCACTTGGTAAACCTTTCGTGCTGCTGTGATATGTATTCCATTTGTCACAAGGTTGAAGATGCATACTGATAGCGGCAGCATTATTGAATAGCGTTAGTCGCTGGAGTTGGCCCTGGTGCGCCGAATTCCCGGGCGACATCTGCTCGGGATTGCTGCAGAAATTCCATTTTGCTCGCCGCTTCGCGCAAATCACTTTCGGCGACGATGTGATAGCGATCGAAAATCGCTCGCGTTCGGTGGCCGCTGATCTGCATGGCCACCCGCTCGGGTATTCCAGCCCGGACCATGTTGCGAACCGCCGTCCGACGCAGATCGTGGAAGAGTCTCTCGGGAGCGCCGGCCGCCGTACAAATCTTCTCCCAGGCACCGCGAAAGTCCCGCACCGGTTTGCCATTTTCGCGTGTGAACACAAAGTCCGAAGGCTTTTTACCTGCGGCACACTGCGACAGCAGTTGATGGACTTTGTGGGTCATGAATACCACCCGCCCGTCATCGTTTTTGGTTTCACCCGGATTCAAACGAATAATGCGGTTCAAAGGATCGAGTTGCTCTACTCGCAGATTCAGCAGCTCCGAGACTCTCCAGCCGTAAGCATGCGCGACCTCAAGCATGGCCCGCAGCCACACGCCGATCCCCGCTGCTGCTTCACAGAGTTGCTGGTATTCCTGATCTTCGACAAATCCCTTGCGTACATTGCGCTCGGCAAGTTTTGGAAATGTCGGGACCCGCTGTACCTTGGGCGGAGTCGCACCGTAGCCCAGACGAAACATGCGCTTCAAGGCTGCCAGGTCGCGATTGATGGTGGAGTTTTTTGCGGCTTCATTTTGCCGGCTGACAACATAGGTCGCGATCAAATCACTCGACACCGAGTTCGCCCGCAGGTGACCGAAAAAAGGTTTGAGGTGCAGCTCCCACCTCGCCTTCACATCGTCAAGTGATTTACGCCCGCGCAGCTGGTAATCGAGAAATAACAACTCAGCCAGCTCTTCCACCTTGATGCGGGCGGTTTGTGGGGCAATAAAATTGTCGCTCGCGATTTCGCCGATGCGCCGCTGCAGGAATTTATACGCCTCACGTTCATTCGCGGTGTGCGTGTACTCGCGATAGAGCTTTCCGTTGCGATAGTAGCCGCACCACAAAATTGCGGAGTTCGACCGCCGGATCAGCCATCCGCTGCCGCGAGGTCTTCGAACTGTTTTCTGCATTTCCATCTCTACCAATCTCAGTAGCTTCGTTTATTCGCCTCGATGTACTTGTCGAGATCGCGAATATCGAACCACCAGCCGCCGCGCTCGCTGTCGCTCACGTAAGGTAAGTGTCCGTCCTGCACCAGCCGCCGGATCTTCCAGGGGCTTGCCCCCAGGTAGGCGGCGGCGGCTCGGGTCCGCAGCAATCGAGCGGGGGGGAGGGTACCTGAATTGGGTTGAAAATGCACCGATTTTCTATCCTTATATATACAGGCGCAATATTTAGGCGCAGTCGGCGCCCAGCAGGGAACTGGGCACTAATGAATCAAAGACTTGCGGAAAGAACGCGGCCGATTACCCCTCCGCCGCGTTTTTCCGGTTTACGCCACCCGTGTGTTGGACGATTTCTTCCCCCTGACTGATTGCTCCCACGCGGGGCGGTTACGTCCTATTAGCGGTTCGGGTGATCCCCAATTTCGGCCACCAGATTGCGCTTCAGCTGATCAATCAGAATGAATGCATCTACTTTGTCGACCGAGATCTCGGCCTCGATGCTTCCGTTTTCTGTGTTGATGACGATCTCTTCGATCCGACCGTACTTGCGAAGAGCTTCGGCCAACTCGCGGTCGCGTTTGTCTTCATCAGAATTGTGAAATCGTAGTTTGACCATGTTGTCTCCTTGTTTTTTTAAATGTATTTCTTTCATTCACTACCGCTCGCGCGGGTTCGGTAGTTGTTGTGCTCGCCCTGAATTCACGAGTAATCCCAGTCGTCTTCGACGGGGAATCTCTGCCCTCGCCAAATGATCGGTGTGGGTAATGGTTCACCGACGATCTCGTCGAACAGTGAAAAAAACGCAAAGGTTTCGCCGCCCAATTTCGAGTAAATGCGAATGTAGCCGACGCGTCCGAACTCCGAGAACATTTCTCTTATGTTCACCGCATTGATGTCCTCTGGCAGATGGTGCACGCGGTGAGGCCGCGCATTCTTATGTCGTTCAATTTTTTTCATCGATTCCTCCGGATGTTTGGTTTGACGTACTGTGATCAAAGGTCGGACGGTGTCCGCCGCTTTCGCAATCTTGCAACTGATTCTTAATGCGCGTGATGAGCCTAGTTCCCACTCGCACGGGGGCCGCAGGAGCACGGGAGATAGATCTAAACGCCGGCCTCAAATTTTTCTTCTGGCCACAACTCAGTCATAACGCGCTCTCTCGATCTTCCGCTGGGGTCCGTGAAGCGGAGGAGCGCGGGCAATCGCGGCAGGACACTGGGGAAATTCACCCACTCGGCGTTTGCGTTGTATTCGAAGCCATAGTGGTTTGCGCCAGCGTCGATGATTGTGACCTCCACGGGGCCAACCAACAGCTCGTTCTCGCAAAACTCTTCCACGCTCGCCATGAATTTAATCTGAAGCTCTCTGATTTTTTTGTCAGTCATGAAACACTCCTTGCATTACTAGTTGAACTACTCACGAATAATGGTCAATTCCTACGAACACAGCTGCCCCAACTCGGAGCCAGCGCCGCCCTCTGCTTTTCCCATTGTCGACGCAATAGAGCGGAGTACTTGCAGCAAGAACTTTTGCTATAACTTGCTGAACGTTTACTCCAACTTACGAGCAAAAATACCCTGTCTTTTCTCCTTGACAGGTTTTTGAGGTAAGGCAAATTCCTTACATCTTGCGTCGTTGCGACACAGTTTCGCCGCACTAACATAAGTCAGTTACTGGACTCCGTCGAGAGCCGAAGTCTGCCGTCAGTAATTCACGCCGAATCAAATCTAGCGCCGACTCGTCCAGCCCCGTCTTTGTCGCGAAATCGACGAAGCAGATCGCGCAAAATGCCAACGTGGGAAGCTGCCCTTTGAATTGCTTACTGCTGGTAGCCCGAGAGCCCGGTTCGGGATTCTTGCGGTCTTTCACTGCGTAATAACTTCTGCAGACTCCAACCGTAGCGGGGCGCTCTTTGCATCTTGCGCAATCCCCTAGACGTGTTATTCTCGACATAGATTCTTCCCCGATTAACGAAAAGCCGGCTACTGGCTCGCAATTATCTGCCTCTATCAGATATCTTACGGTTTTCATATTTCTTAACTTTCTAATTTCTCAGAATTCGAAAAATATTTTTGTAGGCGGCACCTGCCTGGGAGTTTTTTGCGATTAGGCGCTCATCGGGTTGACCATTTAGGCCGGCGAAAAACCGTAGAATGTAGATAGCATCCGCAGTAGTGCTACTCTTCCGCTCTCATGCCAAGACAGTCGCCACGTATTCGCATTCTGATTCCTCGGGATCATTGGACTCCGGTGATTGAGCGCGTCTTCACTGATGAACTTCGTGACCTGGAAGAAAAGAGCGCCGCGGCGCTATACCTTTTCCTTATAGATTGGGCGTACCATCGATCTTCCAAACGTGTGGTCATGACTCGCGCTGAAATTTCCGCCGCTACCGGAATTGACGAGCGTGTGGTGAAACGGAGTCTTAAGGAACTATGCCAAAAGAGCTTCATCAAGCTCGAACGGGAGGGAGTAGCTCACAGTCACATCAATAAAGATTGCTGGCGCGTGCCCGCCGTTGAGGATGTTGTAAGTGATCCTTTCACTCCCATACCTAGAGCGATCATCCGTGAATATCTATTTGCTTATCGCAATGCGGTGCTACTCCCGGTTCTGCTGTTTCACCAACATATGGGCTGGCGGAACGAGTGCTGGATGGGTGTCTCGAGATTGAGTAAATTGCTAAACTGGTCCCCCACTCGGGTTCGAACCGCGCTTCGAACGATGATGTACAACACGGCATGGAGCAAGCTGGGTACCGGAATGCCAACTCCGCTTTCAGTCCGTACAGTTCCGCAACTCAACAAGTCAACAACTCAGCAAGCGCAGAGGAAAGCGGTCCGCCATTATTCAGTCTTGGCTGTTAGGTATACCACCGAGGCAAACCCAGCGATGCGGCGCATCTACATTCCGGAAGCTTTCCGTGATCGTTTCGCAATCAAGTTAACCAAAGAATTACGCGAGGCTCTGTCCAGCATTTTCCGCCCTAAGCCTGGGCGTTCCAACCGCCCGAAGAAACGAAAAGCGGTTTCTGCGGGGGCCTGACCTGCATTTTCTGCTGCTCTGTCCGGCATTTTCGGTTGCATATAGAAGTTAGTTTTAAAGACTTATAGCCCCACTATGAACTATTACTATTCTCTTACTGACGTAAGAGAAGCGGCTGCGCCGCCATCCATCTTCTGAAAAGAGAAACTTCTGACCAGCTGGAACTGATGGTATGTGCATTGGATGTTTTTCTCAGGAAGGTGTGTGAGCTGGGTCGAACGCTCATCTGGTATTCGAAAAGAGCATGGCGCCAGCACGAGCACCTAGTACTGGTAATTCCTGGCGTTTATCTGTAAATACCCAATCAATTTCCGCATGGTTTATCCCTGCTGCTCATTTTTGGGATTTACAGATATATCAGAAGCTCCCGCCATTCTGGTCTTGGGCCGATTCAGCGTTGCTCTCAGATGGCGTGCTGAAAATGCGCTCACCGTGTTCGGCCTGAGGTGATATGACAGCTTCACCTGGGCCGCTGGCGCTTTTGGCTTCGGAAGGTATGCCAAGCCGCGCTTCAGGTCTCCAGAAAGATCACCTTGCTCAGTAGCTACGTGCAGCGGCTCTCCGCCGGCCTTACCGCCCAACCACTTATTTAATTCTTCTGGCGTGGCGGTCACGAATCTGCCACCCTGCTTAACCGGCATCCCGGTCTTTGCCCATCGCTGAGCAACTGATGTCGGTTGGCCTAAGAACTCGGCAATTTGCTGCCAGCCCTTCAGCAATGCGGGCTCCACTTTTGATTGCGGTTTGGTCCCGGCCTTGGAAGCTCGTGCCATCACAGTCTCTGATCGCAGTTTACCTGGATTGATCACTGGCGTGTTCGGACGAACCCATGAGTACCACCTGCGTCCGAATACCAGCCAGTTATTTCCCTTTTATTGTTTATGCCCGTCGGATAAGTGTTGATTGCGTTTGGGACCTTGAAAGTTTCTATTGTCCCATCATTGTGACGGATGAATCCGTGGTACAGATTGTTCTCATCCACATAGACCCCAGTGATATCCCCTCCAGCATTAATGGATGCAGGCTGTGTTGATATCGAATGTGGGACGTTAAAGATAACTATTTTGCCGTTACTCTGCCGTAAAAAACCTCGATCGGTATAGCCGGTAATCTGACCTTTTGAATTGATCGCAGTGACAACCGTGGATTGAGACGTCGAACTGGTGCTAGGGACGGCAAAGGTTGTCATCGTTCCGTCCGGTTCACGGATGAAACCACGATACACAGTAACCGGCTGCCGTTCCAAGTAATCTCCCGTAATTTCACCGTGCGAGTTGATCGCGATCGGCTGCGTAGATGGGTCAGGAACCTGTTCGGGTTCAAATACCGTGATGCTCCCGTCCGTTCCGCGTGAGAAGCCGAAACTAATGCTCGCTCCGGGGCCACACCATCCCGTAATTTGACCTTTATTGTTGAGGGCGGTAGGCGTGGTGCCTTCATCGTAAAACACACCCGCGATTGGTAATACCTCGTTCATAGCTTCCCCCGATGAGGTCGGGCCATTGCAGTCACCTCCGAATTCTACGAATGTCCCGTCGGGCTGCCGAATGTAACCACTTCGGAAGTACGTGATTGGGTAGACGTATCCGGTAATCTGCCCGACTGCGTTTATAGATGTCGCTGCCGTGTCACTACGCGGCACACCCGATATTGGAGGAGGGGCATCGAACGGAATAACTGTGCCATCTGCCTCTCTCACGAATCCATGCTGTCCGATTGAATCGGAGTAAGTCCCGGCGACTACGCCGGCTGCGTTGATGGCAGCAGGTTGGGTAGATGTGGCATTGGGTACATCAAATGTAGTGATGGTCTGCGCATCAGCAAAGGCAACTAGGGCCATGGACGCGAGGAGCGTTGTTGCAATGAGATTACCACCATGCAGAGAACCTGAGGGAGTCATGGGCTTGACTCCTTTCCATGATTTTCAGTATCGGTGCTACCTCAAGGCGGGTGTGAGACACACTATTGCTTCGAGGTTCTTGCTCTGGGGGAGAGACTCAGGATAGGCTCAGGCTGAAGATCGCGTCAAGGGTTTTCTGGGTGTGATTGTTCAGTGGAGATTTAATCCAGGTAAACCCAATGAAGTACACCGGATTGATCGAGAGTGCTGGAAAATCGAAACGTCTGATGGGGACGCAGCGTTCTCCTAACGACACTGATTCTCGAGCACAACAGTGTCCAGAATGATCCTGGAGGCATCTGGCCGTTTCTGGGCAAACCTGGCTTGCTCATTTCTGGCGGTGATACTTCCGAAGCATTTTGCTCTTCGAATCTTTCCTATTGAAATACTCTGGAACCTATGCCAGTCAAGCGTTTCGGCTGATCAGCCACTCGTTTTGCTGCTGGAGTGAGGCACGTTTAGCCGCCTCGTTGACTCCTTCCGCGCTTATTTTGCGGGGGCACTTTATTGACGGGCACCCGTTCTACTATCACTGCCAGCAATTTGTTGCTTTGTTTTGTGTGCGATGGGGGCAGGGAACTTCGCCTCGCTTCTCACTTGTGCGGGGGCAACCAACTTCTAGTTGGCCGATACTTTTATCTGTTTCTTCTTTCCCTAGACCTCACGTCATTGCCGGGCTCTTTAGAGTTCTCTTCCCTGAACACTGGGGGGACTGTCCTGGGTTGCTCTGGGGACGCTTTTGGTTCTGTGGACTAGCTTGGATACCACGGGGGCACGCTGAGCGTTCCTGGGTCAACCTGGCCAAAACCTGGGTTTTCGCGGCTAGGACTAAGGTCAATGAGTGTAATAGAGATTTATCACTAAATGACACTAGGACGAAGCATCGATAGCGAAAAGCGGCTTATAATCAGCCCGAGGTAACCGCTATGCTACGAGCATCGGGATCGATAGCTCTGCTGCTGGCGTTGTGGATCGCGGCGACAGCACACTCGTTGACGCCAGACGAAAGAGCCAGCATTCAAAAGATTATTTTCGAATCCCCCGTGCAGCTAACGACTATTGAACGTCGAAAAATAAGCGCAAAGATTCGAGAACTTAGGTTGGATGACGGGGAAGAACTTGTCCAAGAGGCGTACCAAGATAAAGGTTATTTTATGGCTCGAGCTTGGGCAAAACTAGTCCCTAGAGCTACTGGAGGCAACGACTTATTGATTCGAGTGAGTCCCGGCAGGCAGTACCGCCTCATGCAAATTTCATGGCATGGGATGACATTGTTCTCGGAGTCTGAGTTGTCAACGCTCATTCCATTCCAACCTGGCGAAATTTACAACCGTTCCAAAATCGCAGACGGGTTGAAAGCGTTGACGAACCTATACGATTCGATGGGTTACATCGAGGCGACGTATGTTCCCACGCCAGAAACAAACGCAGATGCTGGGACCGTCGCGTTCGAAGTCGAAGTGTACGAAGGCGGACAATATCATTTCGGAGAAATTGATGTGGAAGGAATGGATTCATCAGACCGCGAAATCTTGATCTCTGCTTGGCAGAAGTTGCATGGTAGTCCTTACAACAAGCAGATGGAAGAAAGGTTCTTCGGCGAATACTTTAGAGCACCTCTGAGCCAAATAAAACCAGAAAATTACACATTCCGCCAAGTTAAGCAGGACGAACACGTAGTCAATTATTCACTCCACTTCATGCCGTGGTTGCGGTATCGCGTGAGCCCGAATGGAGAACTGAAACTTGTTGAAACTCAGTAATGGTTGTGAACAGGCGGTAGCACTCAAACCCCTCGGAGGGTCAATGAGTGATATAGGGATTTATCGCCAACTGACCTGCTCCCGGATACCTCACGGCTTTTGAACTACCGATCCCCAACCCAGATAATCGATCTGAAACAGTCGACTGAGGCATAGCATGAATCCCGACACGCAGCCGATCACGTACTGCGTGATTGGCATTGTGATCAGAACGAGGACTCGGAAACGTCCATCGGGGAGTTTGCTGACCGCGGCTGTTCCGTAGCTCTTTCCATTCACGAATTCGGCAAAGTCGCCCGCCCGTTCTTTATCGCCGGTTTCGAAAGCAAAATCTACTTCTCGCGCTATGGTGAAAGTGTCACCCAGTTCGTCATTCCGGCGAAGAAGGCCCGTATCCGATACGGCAGTCTGGTGGAGCAGTTCGAACAGAGTCATTGAAGCAGAATACCTTGAAGGACGCCTCAATGAGTGTAATAGCGATTTATCGTCAACAATGATGTAAACTCACGGCCATGCCGGGTGCGTTTCGAATATGCCTATTGACGACCGTAGCCTTTACTTCTGCTTTCTGTCAGACCCCCACGAGTCAAGCTGATCTTGGAAAACGTGTGCAAAATCTTATGAGCATTGAGGTTGGCTTTGAGAAGATGGTGCCGGCAGGAACATCTATCAAAGCAATTGAGGTCTCACGAAGAGGGACTTCTGGGAAAAACTTGGTCGTGCAGTATCACATCTTCGTCACAGGAGCTCCTGCAAATACTCTTTTCAAGTATGTCGATTGGGCAGTAAACGCTGATGCACCCACAGAACGGCTTGAGGGCATTTCGGTCGGCAAAGACGGTATCCTCATGTGTGCGGGTAGGGTACCTGAACAGTGCGGCGATAGCAGTAAACGTGACGATCCAATCGAATTCACCTCCATGCCGCTTAAAGGCGAGCCGACCCGTATGGCCTTTATCTCACCCGATGTGAAGATTGGCATTGTGATAGTCCCCGACCCTGTAGAAGCCAGCGACAAAGGATGCACCCTCACCGCCTTGCGAATGACAAGGAACTTTGAGTTAGCGTTCCTGTCCGGCAAGGGATATCCTCCCAATACCGACGTCCATTACAGGGTTTCGTCAGAGATGACAAGCGACTTCGTTGTGAAGTCGGACAGCACAGGTACGATACGGACGAGCGTGATTCCTTTTCCCGCCAAGAAAACAAAAGGTACAGCAAGCGTGAAAATCGTGGAGCCGACTTGTGCTCCTCAAGTTTCTTGGAACTGGGGGGTAATTTGAATCGCGCTTCAGTTGTTGATAACAGGCGTGGGTGTTGAAAAAGTCACGTCGATTAGCGGGATGAGATTCAGCAGAAGCATGCTAGAAGAAAGTATCTGCTCATGCTCGGTTTGATTCTGATCGTCGGAGGCCTGCTAATC
>Ga0157372_10007556_pt1 | contig 11556 bp, 13 predicted proteins | sample C55metaG_FD_115307 | JGI IMG/M metagenome (GOLD analysis project Ga0157372, IMG submission 115307) | Corn rhizosphere microbial communities from Kellogg Biological Station, Michigan, USA - C5-5 metaG | ecosystem: Host-associated > Plants > Roots > Rhizosphere > Soil | place: USA: Michigan...
CGCTTGGCCCCGATATGCTGGAAAGCTACGTCGCGAGCCCCTAAAACCGCTCCATGTTTACCGGAATCGTCACCGATTTGGGCGAAGTGCGCGGTATCGAGCAGCGCGGCGACACGCACGTGGTGATCGGCAGCAATTACAATTTGGAGGATCTTGGCCTCGGTGCCTCGATGGCCTGTTCCGGCATCTGCCTGACGATTGTGGACAAGGGGTCCTTGGGCGACCGCTGGTTTGCCGTCACGGCGTCCGCCGAAACCCTGTCAAAGACAACCGTGGACACCTGGACATCGGGTTCTCGCGTGAATCTGGAGCGGCCGGTTCGGGTTGGCGACGAACTGGGCGGCCACATCGTCACCGGGCACATCGATGGCACGGCGGCGTTGGACGAGATGGCACCGGAAGGCGAGTCCATCCGCATGCGCTTCGACGCGCCCGAGGCGCTGATGCCATTCATCGCGCCGAAAGGCTCCATTGCGCTCGATGGAGTGTCGCTCACGGTGAACGAGGTGGAAGGAAACCGGTTCGGCGTGAATATTATTCCGCACACGCGCAAGCTGACGACGCTGGGCCATCTAAAGCCTGGCGCCCGGGTGAATGTCGAAATCGATTTGCTGGCGCGCTACGTGCAGCGTCTGCTCAAGCCGTGACCATGTTCCGCGGTTATCTGTCATCGATCGAAGAACTGATCGAGGAAGCACGCAACGGCCGCATGTTCATCCTCGCCGATGCTGAGGACCGCGAGAACGAAGGCGACCTCATTATCCCGGCGCAGATGTGCACGCCGCAGGCCGTCAATTTCATGGCCAAGCATGGGCGCGGACTCATCTGCCTTGCGCTGACTCACGAGCGGGCGGGCCAGCTGCAGATTCCCATGATGACACAGTTCAACGGCACGCCAAATCAGACGGCTTTCACCGTCTCGATCGAAGCGAAAGAGGGAATCTCCACCGGCATTTCCGCGCACGACCGGGCACACACCATTTCGGTCGCTATCGATCCCACGAAGGGGCCCGGGGACATCTGCATGCCCGGCCATGTCTTTCCGCTGGTGGCGCGGCCGGGTGGCGCGCTGGTGCGCGCGGGACATACGGAAGCCGCGGTCGATATCGCGCGGCTGGCCGGCCTCTACCCTGCTGGCGTGATCTGCGAAATCATGAACGACGACGGCAGCATGGCGAGGCTGCCGGACCTTGTCGCCTTCGCGCAGCTACACGGGCTGAAGCTGGGCACCATTGCGGACCTCATTGCCTATCGCCGCCGCTACGATCACTTCGTGGAGCGCAAGCTCGAAGCGCCGTTCCACAGCCACAATGGCGGCGACTGGAAGATGACCGTTTACGTCAATACTTTGGAATATGCCGAGCACATCGCGTTGGTGAAGGGCGATATTTCCAGCCCCGAACCGGTGCTGGTGCGGATGCATGCGATCAACGTGTTCAGCGACGTGCTCGACTGGGCGGAACACGAGCATGATGTGCTGGGCGCCGCGATGCGCATCATCGGCAAGGAGGGACGCGGCGTTGTGGTGCTGTTGCGCTCCACCCGCCCGACATTCGTGACGGACGTTGTGCGTCAGCGGCTCGAAGGACATTCGGGTGAAGACGTTGACCGGCGCCGGGTGAAGGAATTCGGTGTGGGCGCGCAGATTCTGCTCGACCTCGGCATCAAGGACATGGTCTTGCTGACAGATACGCCGGCGAAGAAGGTGGTGGCGCTGGACGGTTATGGATTGAACATCGTCGGTACGCATGCCATTCGCGGGTTGCGGCCGGAAAGAGCGAGCCCATGAACGCCCGCATCCTGATCGTCGAGGCGCGTTTCTATGAGCACATCTCCAATGCGCTGCTGGACGGCGCGACGGCCGCGCTCGATACGGCCGGCGCACGGTTCGAGCGTTTGAGCGTGCCGGGAGCGCTGGAGATTCCGCCGGCGATTGCGTTTGCCGCGCGGGCCGGCATCGATACCGCCAATCCTTATGATGGATATGTGGCGCTGGGCTGCGTCATTCGCGGGGAAACGCACCACTTTGAAATCGTGGCAAATGAGTCGGCTCGCGGGCTGATGGAGTTGGGCTTGCACCAGCAACTCTGCATCGGCAATGGCATCCTCACGGTAGAGACCGAGCAGCAGGCTCTGGAAAGGGCCTCGCGCGATCAGCTGGACAAAGGCGGCGATGCCGCGCGCGCCTGCCTCGCGCTCATCAATGCCCGCGCGCGGCTGGGGAGCCGGTGATGGCGGTCAATGGGCATGAGGCCCGTCACGCCGCGCGGTTGGCGGCGGTGCAGGCCATCTATCAGATGGAATTGACGGGAAACGATGCCGAGTCGGTGACGCAGGAATTCTGCGAGCACCGCTTTGCGGAAACCGCGGCGGAGCAGGGCGAACCGGACGAGGGATTCTTCGCCGATCTGGTGAAGGGCGTGCCGCATCACCAGGTCGAGATCGATCAGGCCATTGCACAGGGACTGACGGAGGACTGGAAGCTTCAGCGCATCGATTCGATCCTGCGCGCCATCCTGCGCGCGGGCGTCTATGAGCTGGTGGCGCGCAAGGACGTGCCGGCGAAAGTCGTGATCGATGAGTATCTCGACATCGCACACGCCTTCTGTGCAGGCCAGGAATCCGCGTTCGTGAATGCGCTGCTGGATTCCGTTGCGCATCGGAAGCGCGCAGCTGAATTCGGGGAACGGACGCCGGATGACGAACTCCGGTTCTGAGCGCCCCGGCGAATTCGAGCTGATCGCCGAACTCTTTGCGCCGCTCGCCACTGGGGCCGGCGCCTTTGGCCTGAGGGACGACGCAGCAATCGCGACTCCGCCGGCCGGCCACGACCTTGTCGTTACAGCCGATGCGCTGGTGGAAGGCGTGCATTTTTTCGCCAGCGATCCGCCGGAGCTGATTGCGAGGAAAGCGCTGCGGGTAAACCTTTCCGACCTGGCGGCGAAAGGCTGTATTCCGTCGGGCTACCTGCTGACGCTGTCGCTGCCGTCACACATCGATGGTTTGTGGCTGCGGGCGTTCGCGAATGGACTGGCACAAGACCAGGGCAGCTTCGGCATATCGCTTCTCGGGGGCGACACGACCGCCACGCCGGGGCCGCTCACCATCGCGGTCACCGCGTTCGGGCATGTGCCCGAAGGCAAGATGCTGCGGCGCGCCGACGCCCGCGCCGGCGACCTGGTGTTTGTGTCGGGCACGCTGGGCGATGCAGGCGGCGGCCTTGCCTGCCTTAAAGAAGAAGCCGGTCCGTCAAATGCCGCAGACCGCGCGTATCTTGTTGACCGCTTTCAGCTGCCCCAGCCCCGCATCGCGCTGGGACAGGCGCTGGTCGGCCTTGCCTCCGCTTCGATCGACGTCTCGGACGGCCTCGTCGCGGACCTCGGCCATATCGCCGAAAGCTCCTCCGTTCGTGTCCAGATCGAAGCCGCCCGCGTTCCACTCTCACCCCCGCTGAAGGCACTGTGGGGCACAAGTCAGGACACCATCGTTCGGGCGGCCACGGCTGGCGACGATTACGAAATCGCCTTCACCGCGCCGCCCGAGAATCGCGGGTTTGTCAGAGGGGCCGCCGTCGGCAGTGGCGTGCCTGTGACGGAGGTCGGCCGCTGCGAGGCGGAAGAGGGCGTAATCCTTGTAGACGAAAAAGAGCGCGAAATACCGGTTTCCCGCTCAGGATATGTGCATTTCTGACGCCTTTCTCTGGCGTTGCACCGCAAAAAATGTTTTGGCATGTTCCGCCGCCCTTGCGCCGCCCACGGCGCGAGCGGTGGGCCCCGCGTCCCGTGGCGGGCCCGTCCATCTGCGATCAAGCGACTTCGAGGAGAGGCAATGAGCGTCCAGCTTTTGTTGGTTTTGGCCTGCGGCATCCTGGCCCTGATTTATGGCGGGCTGACCATCGCCTCCGTGCTCAAGCAGAGCGCCGGCACCCCCCGTATGCAGGAAATCGCCGCTGCCGTGCAGGAAGGCGCCAGCGCCTATCTCAACCGGCAGTACACCACCGTCGCAATCGTCGGGCTGGTGATCTTCATCATTGCCTGGGTGATTTTCGGCTGGCCGGTTGCGGTTGGCTACTTCATCGGCGCTGCGTTCTCGGGTGCGGCCGGATACATCGGCATGAACGTCTCGGTGCGGGCCAATGTGCGCACCGCCGAAGCCGCCCGGAACGGTTTGGCTTCCGGCCTGTCCCTCGCGTTCCGCTCTGGCGCAGTTACCGGCATGCTGGTGGTGGGCCTCGGCCTGCTCGGCGTGGCCGGCTACTACGCCTTCCTGCGTTACGGGCTGCACCTCGACATCAACGATGAAGCGCAGGGCCGCGTCATCACCAATGCGCTCGTGGCACTCGGCTTCGGCGCCTCGCTGATTTCCATTTTTGCTCGTCTCGGCGGCGGGATCTTCACCAAGGGCGCCGACGTGGGCGGCGACATGGTCGGCAAGGTCGAAGCCGGCATTCCGGAAGACGACCCACGCAACCCGGCCACGATCGCCGACAATGTGGGCGACAACGTCGGCGATTGCGCCGGCATGGCTGCCGACCTGTTCGAAACCTTCGCGGTGACCACCGTCGCCACGATGGTGCTGGCCTCGATCTATTTTACCGGCGCGCTCAAGTCCGCGCTAATGCTGTATCCGCTGACGATTGCGGGCACCTGCATCATCACCTCGATCATCGGCACGTTCTTCGTGCGGCTGGGCTCCGGCACCAACATCATGGGCGCGCTCTACAAGGGCGTGGTCGCAACCGGCGTCCTGTCGCTGATCGCGCTGTACCCGCTGACCGACTGGATCGTCGGCCTGCACACGGGGCTGCGCACGGAAACCGGCCGCGGTTATACAGGCATGGACCTGTTTTACTGCGGCGTGATCGGTCTTGCAGTGACGGGCGCGATTGTCTGGATCACCGAGTACTACACCGGCACCGGACGGAGGCCCGTCAGCGTCATCGCGCGTGCCTCGGTCACCGGTCATGGCACCAACGTGATCCAGGGCCTGGCGATCTCCATGGAAGCCACGGCGTTGCCGGCGCTGGTGATCTGCGTCGGCATCATCGCGACGTATTTGCTGGCCGGACTGTTCGGCATCGCGATTGCAGTCTCCACCATGCTGTCGCTCGCCGGCATGATCGTGGCGCTGGATGCTTTCGGCCCGGTCACGGACAACGCGGGCGGCATTGCCGAGATGGCCGGGCTGGAAGGCGATGTGCGCAAAACAACCGACGCGCTGGATGCTGTCGGCAACACCACCAAGGCGGTGACCAAAGGCTACGCCATCGGTTCGGCCGGCCTCGGCGCGCTGGTGCTGTTTGCGGCCTACACCTCGGATTTGCGCTACTTCATCGCCCATCCGGCTGCTTACCCCTACTTCTCCGGGCTTGCTGTTCCGAGCTTCTCGCTGGCAAGCCCATGGGTCGTGGTTGGTCTGCTTATCGGCGGACTACTGCCATATCTTTTCAGTGCCTTGGCAATGACAGCCGTCGGACGTGCTGCAAGCGCGGTCGTCGAGGAGGTGCGCAAACAGTTCAAGGAAATGCCCGGTATCATGCAGGGCACCCAGAAGCCGAACTACGCGCGCGCAGTCGACCTGCTGACCAAGGCGGCGATCCGCGAGATGATCATCCCATCCTTGCTGCCCGTGTTGTCGCCGATTGTGCTGTATTTCATTGTCGACTGGATTGCTGGGAAAACCGATGCATTCAACGCGCTCGGCGCCATGCTGCTGGGCGTGATCGTCACCGGACTGTTCGTGGCAATCTCCATGACGTCAGGCGGCGGCGCCTGGGACAACGCCAAGAAGTACATCGAGGACGGTCATTTTGGCGGCAAAGGCTCCGACGCGCACAAGGCCGCCGTGACGGGGGACACGGTCGGCGACCCCTATAAGGATACGGCTGGCCCCGCCGTGAACCCCATGATCAAGATCACCAATATTGTGGCGCTGCTCCTCCTCGCTACACTGGCTCACGGCATCTGATCGCCGGTTGCGGCACCTCTGGAATCGGAAAAGGGCCGGAGTAATCCCGCCCCTTTTGCTCAAGGATAGCCGCCGTTCGGGGAGCCGTTGCCCTGGCCTTGTCCGCCGGGTGCGCCAATGGGAACGCCTGGCGTGGCGTTGAGCAGCTGCTGCAGGAAGGTGAGCTCGCGGCCCTTGGCCGGCGTTTCGTGGGTCTCGAACGCCACCACGTGACCGTCCTTCAAGCTGTAGTGCCGGACGTTTGTGATCTTGCCGTCCTTGTCGAAATAGAGCGCCAGAATCGAACGGTTCTCCACCCGCGGATCGAAAAACGAAATCTGCTTCTCGACGCTGGAGATGTAATACCAGGCATCGCCGCCGAAGGTCGCCTCTGTTGATGGATCGCCCAGGCGATCCTGCACGGTCGTCTTGGTGTCCGTGCCGATCTTGATCGAGGCTTCCCCGATAGGGTCAGGCAAATAGCCGCGCTGGCTGACGACGGGTGTGCAGGCCAGCAGCAGGCCGGCCGACAGGATCACGACTGGAAGACGCATCTACGATAAATCCCTTGCTCTTCCCCCGCTCGCGGCTGTGCTAGCCTCGCTTCTGTCCGGTTGCAAGAAGATGAGCAGTCCCATGCTGACGGCGCTTCGGCGCAGCGCGAGCACAAAGGCATTGGCCCGGCGGCTTTGCGCCGAACTGATTGCGCAGGCGCGCATGCCGGTGTTTTTTACCTCTTTCGGTGTGCCGGACACGCTGGACGGCCGCTTTGACCTTGTCGCTTTGCACGGATGGCTCGTGCTGGACAGCGTCCGGAACCAACCGGCGCTGTCGCAGGCCCTTATCGATGAGGTTTTCCTGCAGTTTGAGGAGGCGCTCCGCCATCTCGGCACCGGCGATGCCGGCATGAACCCCAGGCTCAAGATTCTCGCCCGGATGTTCTATGGCCGGCTTGAGGCGTACAGGGCCGCCGCCACTCCGGACGATCTGGCGGAGGCCATTCGCCGGAATGTTTTTCGCGGAGCAGAAGAGCGGGAAGCGCAGGCCGGCGCGCTTGCAGCCTACGCTATGACGGCCCGTTCCCGCCTCGCGGAGCGCGATCTGGCCCACGGGCCGCTGGATTTCGGTCCCATGCCCGCTATGTGATGTTTATGATCCCACCACCGTTCTCCCGCACCTACGACCTCGCCGATCTCTCGGATGCCGGCGACGAGGTGGTCATCGCGCTGGATGCGGAACAGCGCGCGCGACTGGCCGAATGGGCAGGCGTGGACGCGGTAGATACCTTCGAGGCTCGGGTGAGCCTGCGCCGCCGCTCTGCAGGCCGCTTCGATTACGATGCAGCCCTCGCCGCAGAAATCGTGCAAACCTGCGTGGTGAGCCTTCAGCCGGTGCGTTCGCATCTGACGCTCGATGTGTCGCGTGCGCTCCATCTCTCGAAATTCCCGGCTTCGGCCAAAATCGCGCCGCACGAACTCGCGCCGGCCTCCGACGAAGGCCCGGAGGAAATTGAGGACAGCCATTACGATCTGGCGGCGCCGCTCCTGGAGGAGTTTGCGCTGGCCATCGACCCTTATCCCCGGGCCTCGGGAGTGGCGTTTGAGGCCCCTGCCGACAAGGACGCGACCGAAAGTCCTTTCGCCGTGCTGAAGGGGCTCAAGGACCGACAATAAGCGAGAGCCGGGTGAACCGGCTTGAATCCCGCGGCCTTTCGGGCTACTCCCGCCCTGTTTTTCCCGCCATTCGGTCCGAACTGGCGCTTCCGCGTCCGTGGTTTCGATTCGGCATCAGTGAAGGAGCGGCTCCGCCATGGCGGTCCCCAAGAGAAAAAAATCGCCGTCGCGCCGGAACATGCGGCGCTCGCACCACAGGCTGGCTCCGGCTTCCCATGTGGAATGCCCCAATTGTGGAGAACAGCGCCGGCCGCATCATGTTTGTTCATCTTGCGGCTATTATGATGGCCGGGAGGCGGTCAAGGCGAAGGCCTGAACGGGACCGCCGGCGGCAGGGTGAAGCCTTGCATAGCTGCACGAGGCGAGGTTGGCCGATCTGACCGTTTCCGTCGATGCCATGGGGGGCGATGCCGGTCCCGGCGTGGTCGTGGCGGCGCTGGCGAAATCGGTCGTGCGGCATCCGAGCGTGCGCTTTCTGCTGCACGGCGATGAAGGGCAGCTGAAGCCGCTGCTCGCCCGCCGCGCCAAACTCGCGAGCAAAGTCGAAATTCGCCATAGTCCCGATATCGTGCGCATGGAGGACAAGCCCAGCCAGGTTCTGCGCCGCGGGCGCAATACCAGCATGTGGCGCGCCATCGAGGCACTCCAGAAGCAGGAAGCGCAGGTTGCCGTTTCCGCCGGCAATACCGGTGCGCTGATGGCCATGTCGATGTTCCAGCTGCGTACCCTGGATGGAATCGATCGTCCCGCCATCGCGGCGCTGTGGCCGACCCGCAAGGGCCAGTGCGTCGTGCTGGATGTCGGCGCCAATGTGGAAGCGGATGCGCAGCAGTTGGTGGATTTCGCCATCATGGGCGAAGCGTTCGCCCGCGCCGTGCTCGGACTGGAGCGTCCCACTGTCGGGCTCCTTAACGTTGGCGCCGAGGACATGAAGGGGCATGACTCGGTGAAGGGCGCCGCGCAGATTTTACGCAACGTCAATCTGCCGATGGAATTCTCCGGCTTCGTGGAAGGCGACGACATTTCGGAAGGCACGGTGGACGTGGTGGTGACCGACGGTTTCACCGGCAACATTGCGCTCAAGACGGCGGAAGGCACCGCGAAGCTGATTGCCGGCTTTTTGCGGGCGGCGCTCAGGCGATCCCTTCTTGGCCGGTTGGGCGCGGTGCTTGCCAGCGGTTCGCTGAAGGTACTGCGGCGCAAGCTCGATCCGCGTGCCGCCAATGGCGGCATCTTCCTGGGGCTGAATGGTGTTGTGGTGAAGAGTCACGGCGGAGCCGATTCTGTCGGTTTCGCCAGTGCGCTCGACATGGCAATCGACATGGTGCGTGCCGGCGTGATGGCGCGGATCGCAGCCGACCACGAGGCGCTGACCTCGAATGCCATGGCGCCTGCGGCAGCGTTGGGAGCGGCGGGGGCGTGACCGTGATCCGTTCACAGGTGATCGGTTGCGGCGCCTATCTCCCGGAACGAATTCTCACCAACGCCGAGCTGGCGAAGACAGTCGATACCAGCGACGAATGGATCGCCGCCCGCACCGGCATCAAGCGGCGCCGCATCGCCGCCGCTGGCGAAACCACGGCCGATCTGGCGGTCAAATCGGCGGAGCGCGCACTGGCCGACGCGAAGATCGCGGCAAGCGACATCGACATGATTGTCGTCGGCACCACCACGCCGGACGAAACCTTCCCCTCCGTTGCCACCGCGGTGCAATCGCGCATCGGCATGACGCGCGGCGCCGCGTTCGACGTTCAGGCGGTGTGCTCCGGCTTTATTTATGGGCTTGCGGTCGCCGATAACTTCATCAAGGCGCGTCAGGCGGAAACCATCCTGCTCATCGGCGCGGAAACCATGTCGCGGCTGATGGATTGGACCGATCGCACCACCTGCGTGCTGTTCGGCGATGGCGCAGGCGCCATTGTGCTGCGGGCGGGCGAGGGCAGGGGCGATGCCGCCGACCGCGGGGTGTTTAATACCAAACTTTATTCCGACGGGCGGCTGCACGACCTGCTTTATGTCGATGGCGGCCCATCCACCACCGGCACCACCGGGCACCTGCGCATGCTGGGCAAAGAAGTGTTCAAGCATGCCGTCATCAACATCGCCGATTCCATTGAGGCCTCGGTGCGTGACAGCGGCGTGGCGATGTCCGATATCGACTGGTTCGTGCCGCACCAGGCGAACCAGCGGATCCTCGATGCCACGGCAAGACGCCTGAAGGTGGCGCCGGAACGCTTCATTTCCACCATCGAGGAACACGGCAACACATCCGCCGCCTCGGTGCCGCTGGCGCTGGATGTCGCGATCCAGGATGGACGGATCAAGCGCGGCGACCTGGTGCTGCTGGAAGCCATGGGCGGCGGGCTGACCTGGGGCGCAGCCCTGCTGCGCTGGTAATCCACAGGCTTAGCAAATCCGGCTATCCCATTGTTGACGGGATATTCTTTGCCTTCTACCCTCGCGGTTGCATGAGGGGAGTTGGGGATGAGTTCGGACACATTAACGCGCGCCGATCTGACGGAAGCGGTGTTCCGCAGCATGGGTTTGTCTCGCCATGAGTCGGCGCAGATCGTCGAGGACATTCTGGAAGAGATCTGCTCTGCGCTCGCCCGCGGCGAAACCGTGAAGCTCTCCTCCTTCGGCACCTTCGCCGTGCGGCAGAAATCCGAGCGCATGGGGCGCAATCCGAAAACCGGCGACGAAGTCCCCATCGCGCCGCGGCGCGTATTGGTGTTCCGGCCCAGCCACGTGCTCAAGGCGATCATCAACGGCGAAACGCCCGAGCCGGAAGGCGAAGGATGAGCGCAGCGCTGGCCGAGAAATCGCCGGAAGCGTTCCGCACCATCAGCGAAGTCGCCACCGAACTCGATGTACCGCAGCATGTCCTGCGCTTCTGGGAAACCCGGTTCGCGCAAATCCGGCCGGTGAAGCGGGCCGGCGGCCGCCGCTATTATCGCCCAGAGGATGTGGACCTGCTGCGCGGCATTCGCGCGCTGCTCTATTCGGACGGTTATACCATCAAGGGTGTGCAGAAAATCTTGCGCGAGCAGGGCGTGCGCTACGTGGCCGAGGTCGGCAGGCAGCCGCCGCGCACGCGCGCCCGCCGTTCTGACCCCGCGCAAGAGGCTGTGCCTGCTCCCGCTGTTCCGATGGTTGAAGGAGCAACGCACGCAGGCAATCGCGCGGCGCAAAGCGACGTGCCTCTGAAATCCGTTGCACATCCCGTTTCCGATCACGCCACGCGCAGGCAGCTGAAGGATCTGCTGCAGGAACTGCACCGAATGAAAAGACAGCTCCGTGCCGCTCGGGAGCGGGTGCGGACTTAGCCTCCTTTTCCGCGAGTCCGGGCGTTCTGCCGCGCTCGCCTTTCGGGATGACAATTGACATCGCCTGCGATAGAAGCGCGTTCCGGCTTTTCGCCGATGTTCGGAGCGTGGCGCAGCCTGGTTAGCGCACCAGTCTGGGGGACTGGGGGTCGAGAGTTCAAATCTCTCCGCTCCGACCAATGAAATCAACCACTTACATTCGTTTTCGCAGCTCCGGAAAGCGGCCTAGCTACCAGCTAGCTACCACAAAAGACGCCGTATCGATGCGCGGTTCTGCCGCAGCTTATCGTCGACCCCATCGTCTGTCCGATCGCGTGTGCATTTATCCGAAAAGCTCGCATTTGCCTTAGTGCAAAACCCCTTATCCACACTCAATCATCTCTTGGCGACAGGACTGGGTCTCGGCGACTCAACAAAGAACTGCTTTCCTTGGTTGTACGAGATTGAGAGCCCGGAGGGCGAGCGATGGCCCAGTTATTCCGTTGGTGGGCCAGAGCGAACTTTAGGTTTTAGCTCTCTGCAGGTCCGGCCACATTCTTTTTCTTGCGCTTCTTCTTTTTGCCTTCGTTCTTTTGCGAGGAATCCTCGATGAATCCGAAGTTGGCGCGGAC
>Ga0157372_10007557_pt1 | contig 11555 bp, 10 predicted proteins | sample C55metaG_FD_115307 | JGI IMG/M metagenome (GOLD analysis project Ga0157372, IMG submission 115307) | Corn rhizosphere microbial communities from Kellogg Biological Station, Michigan, USA - C5-5 metaG | ecosystem: Host-associated > Plants > Roots > Rhizosphere > Soil | place: USA: Michigan...
ACGACCTCGTGACCGCGACCGTCATCGCCGGTGCGGTGCTCGTCGTCGTCGGCAACCTCATTGCCGACACGCTCCATGCGGTCCTGGATCCCCGTGTTCGTGAATAACCGCGGCTCGGCCTGGGCGAAGCTGCTCGCGAATCGCGGCGGGCGGTGGTCGTTACTCGTGATCGGCGCCCTCGTCGTCGCTGCGATCGCCGGCCCGCTCCTCACCACGCAGAGCTGCATCGAACAGCTGGACATCGTGCGGCTCAAGAACGCGCCGCCGTCACTGTCGCACCTCTTCGGTACCGACGCGTACGCACGCGACGTGCTCGCCCGCGTCTTGTGCGGCGCGCGCATCTCGCTGGCGATCGGTGTCCTCGCAGTCGTCGTGTCCACCACGATCGGCGCCGCGTATGGTCTCGTTGCCGGATACGTCGGCGGGCGCCTCGACAACACGATGATGCGGCTGCTCGATGCGTTCATGGCGATTCCGCGGGTTCTCATTCTCATCGCCGTGCTCACGATCTGGCATCCCGTGCCGCTCACCGGCTTGATCGTGCTGATCGGCGTCACCGGTTGGTTCACCGTCTCACGTCTCGTGCGCGCCGAGACGCGGCTCGCCAAGAGCGCCGACTACGTCGCCTCGGCGCGTGCGCTGGGCGCGTCGGACGTGCGCATCGTGCTGCGCCATCTGCTGCCCAACGTCGCGATGCCGATCATCGTCAGCTCGACGCTCGCCGTCGGCAACGTCATCGCCCTCGAGGCCGGCCTCTCGTACCTCGGCATCGGCGCGCAGCCGCCGACGCCGAGCTGGGGCTCGATCTTTTTCGAAGGCATCGACACGTTCACGACCGCATGGTGGGTCGTGGTGTTTCCCGGCATCGCGATCGTCGCCACCGTCGTAGCGTTCAACACGCTCGGCGATGCCTTGCGCGACGTGCTCGATCCCCGGCAGGTTCACCTCGACCGTTCGATTTCAAACGCCGCGATCGAGATCGAGTCGGTCTCGCGACCGGCTCCGCCCGCATCGTCTCCGCCTCCGTCCACCACGCATCAACTCGCGCAGAATGGCTGAGTCGCCGTCGCTTCTTCGGATCGAGAATCTGCACACGTATTTCTACGGCGACGGCGGCGTCGCCCGGGCTGTGGACGGCATCACGTTCGAAGTCGGCGCGGGGGAGACGGTGGGGCTCGTCGGTGAATCGGGGTGCGGAAAATCCGTGACCGCGCTCTCGATTTTGCGCCTCGTGCGTCCGCCCGGCCGGATCGAGCCGGGCAGCGAGATTCACTTCGACGGCAAGAACCTCGTCACGCTCGACGAAAAATCGATGCGCGCCGTTCGCGGCGCGCGCATCTCGATGGTGTTCCAAGAGCCGATGACGGCGCTGAATCCCGTCTTCACCATCGGCGACCAGATCGCCGAGGTCGTGCGCATTCACCACGCCGGCACCAAACAGGAAGCCTGGGACCGCGCGGTGAAGATGCTCGAGACGGTCGGCATCCCCGACGCCGCGCAGCGCGCGCGCGACTATCCGCACCAGCTCTCCGGCGGCATGCGGCAGCGCGTCGTCATCGCGATGGCGCTCGTGATGCATCCGGCGCTCGTCATCGCCGACGAGCCAACGACGGCGCTCGACGTCACGATCCAGGCGCAGATCCTCGAGCTCCTCGCCGAGCTGCAGCAGAAGTTCGGCACGTCGATCCTGCTCATCACGCACGATCTGGGTGTCGTCGCCGAAACGGCGTCTCGCGTGATCGTGATGTACGCCGGCGAGATCGTCGAGGAATCGCCGGTCGAAGAGCTCTTCGCCGCTGCCCACCATCCGTACACAGAAGGCCTGCTCGCCGCGATGCCGCGCGTCGGACAGGAGCGCGAGCGCCTCGCCACGATTCCCGGCACCGTGCCGCCGCCGACCGCATGGCCCAGCGGATGTCGATTCCACGACCGGTGCGTCTACGCGTGGGAGCGCTGTTCGACGGAACATCCGCCGCTCTACCAGATCGGCGAGCGCCACGTCTCCCGCTGTCACCTCGCCGAAGAACCGATGCGACGCTCCCAGCGCCACGAACCCGCCGCCGCGATCAAGTCATGACCAACGCGCCGGCCGTCCACCCGTCCACCCGTCCACCCGTCCACCCGCTGCTTTCCGTCCGCAACCTCGTCAAGAATTTTCCGATCAAAAAGGGCGCGTTCGGACGCCCCGCCGGGTTCGTGCGTGCCGTCAGCGACGTCTCGTTCGACGTGATGCCGGGAGAGACCCTCGGCCTCGTCGGCGAATCGGGCTGCGGGAAGTCCACGACTGGGCGAATGATTCTGCGATTGATCGAGCCCACCGCCGGCCGTGTGGAGTTTGACGGCGTGGACCTCACGTCGTTGGACTCGCGCGCGATGCGCAAGATGCGCCGGAAGATTCAAGTCATCTTCCAGGATCCGTTCTCGTCGCTCAACCCGCGCATGACCGTCGGCGCGATCGTGCGCGAGGGGCTCACGATCCACAAGATCGCCGAGGGCGGCGCCGCGGACGCGCGCGTGAAGCAGTTGCTCGACGAGGTCGGCCTCCGCGCCGAGTACACGTCGCGCTATCCGCACGAATTCTCGGGAGGACAACGGCAGCGCATCGGCATCGCGCGGGCGCTTGCCGTCGAGCCGACCTTCATCGTGTGCGACGAGCCGGTTTCGGCGCTCGACGTGTCGGTTCAGGCCCAGGTCATCAACCTGATGCAGGATCTGCAGCGCGACCGCGGCCTCGCGTATCTGTTCATCGCGCACGATCTGTCGGTCGTGGAACACATCGCCGACCGCGTTGCGGTGATGTATCTGGGCAAGATCGTCGAACTGGCGAGCGCGGCCGATCTCTATCGCGATCCGGTCATGCCGTACACGCAAGCGCTGCTCTCGGCTGTGCCCGTCCCCGATCCCGCGCGGAAAAAGTCACGCGTCGTGCTCACCGGCGACGTTCCCTCCCCGTCGAATCCGCCGGCCGGCTGCGTGTTCCATCCCCGCTGCCAGCATCCGGCGAAAGACGCCGCGTGCACCGAGATCGTTCCACCTCTCGAAGAAAAAGCCGCCAATCACTGGGCGGCCTGCATCAAACAGCCGCCCACCGGTGTAGAGTGGCGTGTTCAGCAAGCGGCTGGTGGAACGAAGGAACCGAAGCGGTGGGCCGGTAGACCGGTGGACCGGTAGACTGCTGGGCCGCTGAACCGGCCAAACCATCAAGGCATTCGTTTCGCAGTCTCGCCCTCCCGGTCTCCGGCCTCCCGGTCAAACCCGACTCCCTCTCCCCTATGAGCTCCATCATCGACGTCAAGGAACCGGACGTTCCCGCGGCATTAGGTGCCCCCGCCAGACCGTCCGCCCTCGACGATCGCGCGCTCTTCGGACACCCGCGCGGTCTCGGCCTGCTCTTCTTTACCGAGATGTGGGAGCGGTTCTCGTACTACGGCATGCGCGCGATCCTCGTGCTCTACCTGGTCAACGCGCTCAAGTGGGACACGCCCCACGCCACGAACTTGTACGGCACGTACATGATGCTCGTGTACCTCACGCCGGTCATCGGCGGTTTCCTCGCCGACCGGCTCATCGGAACACGACGATCACTCGTCATCGGCAGCATCGTCATCGCCCTAGGCCATTTCACGATGGCGTTCCCGGGGATGACCACGTTCTACGCTGGGCTCGGCCTCATCATCATCGGCACCGGCTTCTTCAAGTCCAACGTGTCGACGATGGTCGGGCAGATCTATCGTGAAGGCGACCCACGCCGCGACTCCGGCTTCACGGTCTTCTACGTCGGCATCAACACCGGCGCGTTTCTCGGTCCGATCTTCTGTGGCTATCTCGCGCAGAATCCTCGCTTCGGCTGGCACTGGGGTTTCGCGTGCGCCGGCGTGGGCATGCTGCTTGGACTGATGACGTACCTCTGGGGCCGCGACAAGTACCTGCCGGGCATCGGCACGTCTCCCGCGCGCAGCACTTCCTCGCTGAGCGTGGCCGAATCGGGCCCCAAGTCGAACACGACGCTGCACGCCGTGATCGGCGTCGTCCTCGGCGGCGCGCTCGCCTGGTTCCTGGGCAACGGCAGCGTGCTCGGTCTCCTGATGGGAGTGGTCGTTGGACCGGCGCTCACGATCAGCCTGTTCGGAACGCACGGCGAGGAGCGCAAGCGCGTCATCGCTCTGTTCATCGTCGTGTTCTTCGTGATCTTCTTCTGGTCGGCGTACGAGCAGACCGGCAGCTCGATGAACCTGTTCGCTGACAAGAACACGAATCTCAAGGCGGGCTCGTTCGACATTCCGTCGAGCTGGTTCCAGTCGGTGAATCCATTCGACATCCTCATCTTCGCGCCGCTCTTTGCGTGGATGTGGACCGTGCTGGGTAGGCGGCGCCGCGAGCCATCGACGGCGCTCAAGATGGTTCTCGGCCTCGCGCTGCTGGCGACGGGCTTCCTGTTCATGGTCGTCGGCGGCGAGCGCGCCGACACGGGCGTGCTCGTGAGTCCCTTCTGGCTCGTCGCGGCGTACACGTTCCACACGTGGGGCGAGCTCTGTCTCTCGCCGGTCGGCCTTTCGTACGTGACCAAAGTCGCCCCGGTGCGCTTCGCGTCGCTCCTCATGGGCGTCTGGTTCCTCGCCAACGCCGTCGCGGGCAAGATCGCCGGCGCCGTCGCTGGGTTCACACCGACGCCGGGCGAGAAGCCGCAGGCGATCGCGGGTGGGCTCGGCGGATTCTTGCAGTCAGTGAGCGCGACTCAGCACGGCTTTTACATGATCTTCGTCGTCGCCGGCTTCGCTGCAGCCGCATTGATGCTGCTGTTCGTGCCGCTGCTGAAAGGTCTCACCAAAAGCGTCCAAGCCTGACTGGCGAGAGCCGGCTCGCAGCCTGGACAAAGAAAAGACAATTCAACGCAGACGACACAGACTTGAATAGCAATCCCACAGACAAAACGTCGAAAACCTTCTCTTTGGTTTCGCCGTTTATCTGCGGGATCGCTTTTCCAAGTCTGTGTCGTCTGCGTTGAGTTTTCTTAAAAATTTCATAGTGGCCCCAGCGGCGGCTGATCTCGGGAAAGGAGCTACGGCCACCGGAAAACGCTCGACGGCACCGTCTGCTCTCGCGTCGCCTGCACGTCGAACGGTTCCGGCAAGAAGAACGTCGTAAGATCCGAGCTCCCCACGCGGATTTCGAAACGTCGTCCGCCGAGCTCCGGGTTGAGCGCGTACGCCAAGTCGAGGCGCCAGATGCGCGGTGAGCTTGGCGGGGCGGAGCCGAGAAGACTCACGCCGACCGACATCCGCAGCGGGGTGTTGACGCCGTACGGGATGTCGCCGGCCCACAGCCGGCCGCCTTCGACGAACGCGCCGACGCCGACGTCGGCGAATCCGTTTGGGCGGCCGAGGTATTGGCGCGAGTCGAAGCGCGTCACGAAGCGCCGCGCCCCCGGGGTGCTCGACCCTGAATAGCCACGAAGGCCTCCCACCGGGTCGCTGAGCGTGAAGTTGTAGGGGATCCGCTGCTGCCAGCCGCCGCTGAAGGCGAACGACAGCGTCGTCGTGTTGCTCTGCACCGGCTTGTAGTACTGGATCGCGACGCCGTTGGCGAGCATCCCGTCCCACAGGTTCGCCGAATTGTCATGGCGCCCCTCGCCTTCGATCTGAAGCCGCAGCGCGTTGTTGTGGCCGATGGCGCCGACGTACAGATCGCTCGACATGAAGATGTCGTCGTCGCGCGCGCCGAACGCCGTGACGCTGCGGCCGAATTGCGTCCCGACTTGAAAGCCGACCGGGAAGTCCTGCGTCGCGGTCAGCGCGTCGAGGCCTTTCACCCTCGCGAATCCGATGTCGCGTATGCCCCAGAGCAGGTTCACCCGCGCGATGCGATGGGCGACGTAGCGGTTGAGCAGCTGCGTCCCGGTGTCAGGGGCGAATCCCTCGTTCGTCACGAGCACCTGATTTTGTCCCGGGCGCTCGTCGTCGCCGGCTATCGCCACGCCGAAGAGGCTCAGCCGCCCCGGGGGCCCGATCCGCAGCACGCCGCCGAGCTCGAAGAAGCTTCGCACGAGTCGAATGGCGTGGCTCGAGTTGATGTCGTTCTGGAACTGGACGTAGTCGTCGAGCGATCCGAGCTGCACGAGCCATGCGACCCGCTGAATGTCGGTATAGAACGGGTGAAACCCTTCCGCCGACCACGCGGTGCCGAGCGGATTTCGGAATGCCTGCGCGTTGAACGTGTACGGACGGCCGAACATCTGGTTGTCGACGAGGCGTCCGCCGAACGCGTCGCGAAAGGCGCCGCCGTCGCGCCAATCGCCGGCGACGTACAGGCCTTCACCGTCGAGATTGGCGTCGCCGAATCGCAGGAAGCGCACGAACGGGTGGCCCGGCCCGATCGCCGCGTCGAGCACGAGAGAGATTTCGTCGCTCGTCTCGACGAGCAGCGTCACCCCGCCGCCGCTGTCGGGCATCGCGCGAACCGATGCGTCCGCGATGAATGGTTGCGCGCGCAAAATGCGCTCGGAGTCGGAGCGCCGCAGCTCGTCGCACGCGTCGCCGCGCGACAGCAGCAGAAAACGCTGGATGACCTCGGGGTTCGTCGTCACGTGGATCGCCGACACGATGTCGTGCAGCACGGGCGCGCGGCGAAGAAACGACGCGGTCGGCGCGGAGCTGCGCACGACGATGTTGTTGATCCGCTGGCCGAAGCAGTGGACAAACAGCGTGTCTTGCGCGCCGGCGCGCGTCGCGATGACGCAGGCGGCGAGAATCGCGGCAGATACAGAGCCCGACCGCCCCGCCCCACCCCCGATGATCCGAATCGGCTACTTCCCCATCTTGCGTTTCAGCTCGTCGAGCCGCCGGGCGGCGTCGGCTTCGCGATCGGCGCGCTCGCGCTGCCTACCCAGAGCGTCGATCTCGGATCGGATCGACGATGCGCCGGCTTCGTCGTTCAGTCCCAGCTCCGCGTCGCTGACCTGTCCGCCGACGTGATTCGGAGTAGGTGCACCGGCCAGGACGGCCTTTAGCTCCGCCGACATCTCGGACACTTCGCGCTCGGCCAACGCAACCTCGGCTTCCTGCGCGGCGACCTTCCGACGGAGCACCTCGCTGCGCTCCGTATGCATCTGCTCGTATTTCGCCGCCAGATCGATGGTCTCGCGGTCGTTGATTCCCTCGGCGAGCTGTTTTCGGCGACGGACCGTCTCCAGCTCGCGCTCTTCGTTCGACAATCGCTGTCGGGCCTTCGCGAGACCGTCGCGCAGGTCGTCGAGACCGAGCCGAGCCTGGACGAGCGTGTCCTTCATGCGCGCGGCAATCGCGCGGCGCTCTTCAGGCCGCGTCGCGCGTGACAGCAACTCGTCGAACGAACGCCGAAAACCCTCGAACGCCATTCGGTTCTTTGCTCCTCCGAGCAGTCGCGTGTACGATACTTTGCGGGTGGACGGGCGGACAGGTGGACGCGTCGGCGGGGCGCCCGACAGATGGTTCATCACCGGACGAACATGACTAAACCGCGGCTCGTCATTCTCACGGCCACCACCGAATCTCTACGTGGGCGCTCGCGCGTTCGCGTCAATGAGGCGTACACCAGCGCGATCGCCTCGGTTGGTTTGATCCCGGTCGTTCTTCCGCCAGTCGAAGCCGCGGTCGCGACGGCTGCCCTCGATGGCGTCGCGGGACTCGTGCTCACCGGCGGCGAAGACATCGGTGCCGAGCACTTCGGGCAGACGCCCCATCCGGCGATGGGAACACCGCACGCCGGACGCGACGAATACGAGCTGGCGCTCACGAGGGCCGCGAGCGAACGACGCATGCCGACTCTCGCCATCTGTCGCGGCGCGCAGATCGCGAACGTCGCGCTCGGCGGAACGTTGATCCAGGACATTCCGTCGCTCAAACCGTCCGGCATCGGACACGACCAATCGGAGCGTCGCACCGAACGCGTGCACGCGATCTCGATCGAGCAGCGCACGTCGCTCGCGGCCATCGTCGGCGAAACGTCGATCGCGGTGAATTCTTCGCATCACCAGGCCGTAGACGCGGTCGCACCGGGCCTACGCGTGTCGGCCACGAGCCCCGACGGCATCGTCGAGGCGCTTGAACCCGCGCGCGGCGACTGGTGGATGATCGCCATCCAATGGCACCCGGAAGAGCTCACGGGCACGCCCGAGCCATGGGATCGTCGCCTCTTTTCGGCTTTCGCGGAAGCCGTTCGATCGGGCGACTGATTTCGCCGGCGATTCCGACACTCGGAGCTACGCGGGTCGCTTCCAACGAAACTCGTCTCTCACCTGACGCATCAGGCGCTCCGGTGAATTGATGGTCGGGAAGAACAACGAGTCGCTCACCGAGTTGAGCGCCGTGCGCAGCAGACCGAATCTGGCGGCCGCGTTGGCGAAGAGGGTCGTGAGGCCATGCTCCTCCGCCAACCGATGGTCGGCGGCGAGCTGGAAGCCCCGGCGGCCCATCGCTTCGTAGTAGTCGAGATCGGGGCCGCCACGCTGCGAGTGCCGCTGCTCGATGAAGTCGGGAAAGATCCCGCTCAGCCACAGGGCGTAATTGCCCAGATGGGTTCGCACGAGAAAGCTCCGGCGCGCGTCGGAGTCATTGAGGTCCTCGCAAAGCGCGACGATCGCGTCGTAAACCTCGTCGTCCGAGTCCGAGATTCGGAACGCCCGACCTCGCACGCCGAAATTGAGGACGATGGACGTCACGTAGTCGGCGAGCCCGCGGTCCGCTTCGCCCGCTTGCCGAAGGGCTGACCGAATCATCACGTACGCAAAGAGCGTCAGCGACGCGTGCGCGCCGCGCGGATCGCGCTTCAATGCCGCCGAAAGGCGCGGATCGTCGAGGATCGCGTCGATTCCCTCGTCAGCCAGCCTCGTCTCGAGCGCGGCCAGGTCCTGGCCGGACTCACTGGCCAGCAGCCGCGCGGCGAGCTGTGCGTCGTCGCGAGTGAGGCGGTATCGCGTATCGGCCAGAATCATCGGACTCCCTGCTACGTTGTGTTACACCGTCCTGGGCGGTTGGGGGCCCGCAAGGCTTCAATGAGCCAGTCCTGCGCCACCCCTTTCTAAGACGCCCCGCGCGGTCACCGGTTACCCGGGCGAACCCCTGTGGGGCCGCGCGTGTATTGCACTTGTAGATTTCACTTAACCCGCCGCCTTCAGGCTTCCGGCTCCTTCCGCCGTCCTCGTCCAACCCCGCGTCCCGCTCTCCACGTGCTGTACGTCTGCATTCCCGCATACAACGAAGCTGAGACGGTTGGCGTGCTCCTGTGGCGTATTCGGAAGGTGTTCCAAGAATACCCGCGCGACTACGAGATCCTGGTTTACGACGACGGCAGCACGGATTCGACGGCCGAGGTTCTCCAGGGTTACGCTGACGTTCTGCCGCTGACGGTGCTTGGGGAATCCGAGCACCTCGGCTACGACCGAGCGCTCGACGCGCTCTGCCGCGCCGCGGCCGCCCGAACCAAGTATCCGCGTCGCGACGGCCTGATCACGATGCAGGCCGATTTCACGGATCAGCCCGAGCATCTCCCGGAGTTGATCAAGCGCTTCGAGGGAGGCGCCGACCTCGTCGTCGCCGAGCGGACCCTGCCCGAGTCGACGCCCAAGGCGGTCCGGCGGCTGCGCTGGATCGCGACGTGGGCCGCCCGCCGCGCCGGCAAGGTGGCCGGGGTTACCGACCCGTTCGGCGCACTGAGGCTCTACAGGATTTCGCTCATTCGAGATCTCTTGAAGGACATCGGAGACGCGCCGCTCGCCGCCGGCCAGGGATGGGCGGCCAACCTGTCGCTCCTGCTTCGCGCCGCTCCGCGAGCCCGACGCGTCGAGACCGTCTCGTTGGAACCGCGATACGACGTGCGCATGCGCGAATCGCGAATTCGACCGTGGACCGACGGGCTCGCCTTGCTGCGCATCGGACGCGGAGTGCGCGTGGAGCGCCCGACGTCGTGATGGGCCACCCGCGTGTGTCGGTGCTTCGGTCGTTGTTCATCGGCGCCGTGCTGGCCGTGATGCCGGCGAGTGCGCAGGAGACCGGGGGACCTGCGGCCCGCCCGGCTGAGCCGGCGCGTGTCCCGTTCGGCGTCGGCGAGCGTCTCGAGTATCAAGTGAAGTACAAGAACATCCCGGTCGGCAGCGGCGAAATGGAAGTGTTGCCGATGGACACCGTGCGTGGCGTCGACACCTGGCATACCATTTTTCGGCTGCACGGCCGGTTCTTGTTCTATAGCGTCAACGACAAGTACGAGTCGTGGTCCGACTCACACACGCTCGCCTCGCTTCGATACCGAAAGGACATCGACGAAGGGTCGTACGAACCCAAGCACACCTACGAGATCTTCCCCGACAGGCGCGAATACACCGAAGACAGCAAACCACCCAAGCCGAGCGTCGAGCACCCCCTCGACGACGGGTCGTTCCTTTATTTTCTGCGCACGGTGCCGCTGCGCGTCGGGATGGACACGACCTTCAACGACTACTTCATGGCCGACCGGAATCCGGTCCGCTTCAAGGTCGTGCGCAAGGACACGATCGACGTGCCGGCAGGAAGATTTCCAGCGCTGGTCGTACAGCCGATCTTTCAGTCGAAGTTCTTCTCCGACGGCGGCCACGCCGAGGTCTGGCTTTCCGACGACGAGAACCGCATCATGCTTCAGATGAAGTCGAGCGTGCGTTTCGGTTCCCTCAACCTCTACCTCAAATCGTACCACCCGCCTCAGACCGCGACGCCTCCGGTGCCGGCAAACGGCAAGCCTTCGACGGACACGGCGCCCCTCACCGTCCTCCCCCCAATCCCTCCGCGTCCACGCGATTGACGCGGGAAGCGGACTTCGCCGCGATCCGCACCGTCCCCGTCGCGCGGCGTCCGAACAAGGTGAACGCCGAGGAGTTCGCGCATCCGCCGCGCGACGACCGGTCGTTCCACGCCTTCATCGCATCGCTCCCCGATGTCCTCGTCGCGCGGGATTTCGTCGCCGTCGTCGACGCCGTCGCCAACGCTGCCCGACGGAAACGAGGCGTGGTCGCGATGATCGGCGGCCACATCGTGAAGACCGGCATCTCGCCACTGCTCATCGACCTGATGCGCCGCGGCGTCATCACGCACGTCGCGATGAACGGCTCGGGAGCGATCCACGACTACGAGGTCGCGCGATTCGGCGCGACGTCAGAGGACGTCGCCGCTGGCCTGCGCGACGGCACCTTCGGCATGGCCGACGAGACGGGACGCGAGATGAACGCCGCGTTCGTCGACGGAATGCGCGCGCAACAGGGCATGGGTGAATCGCTCGGCCGAGCGCTCGTGGCGCGGTCGGACTTGGCGCACCCCGAGATGTCGCTTCTCAGAGCAGCGACGGAGTTGGGGATTCCGGCGACTGTTCACGCGGCGCTCGGCGCGGAGATCATCCACCAGCACCCTGCGGCGAATGGCGCCGCGATCGGCGACACGAGCCACCGCGATTTCCGCCGCCTCGCCGCGTCGCTCTCAGACCTCGACGACGGCGGAGTCGTGCTCAATCTCGGCAGCGCCGTGCTCATGCCCGAGGTCTTTCTCAAAGCGCTCACG
>Ga0157372_10007561_pt1 | contig 11552 bp, 6 predicted proteins | sample C55metaG_FD_115307 | JGI IMG/M metagenome (GOLD analysis project Ga0157372, IMG submission 115307) | Corn rhizosphere microbial communities from Kellogg Biological Station, Michigan, USA - C5-5 metaG | ecosystem: Host-associated > Plants > Roots > Rhizosphere > Soil | place: USA: Michigan...
AACTTGTCCTCGATCACCCACTGCAGGAAGGGCTCGGTCTTGACCATCGCCCGGTCGGCGACGCCGATGCGCGCTTCGAGCGCGGCGATATCCGCCTCTTCGGTCGCGGGCACGATCCGGTCGACCATGGTCTCGGGGAAGGCGCCTTCCGCCGCGATCCAGTCGCGCAGGGCGCCGTCATGGTGCCCCGCCAAGGCCAGCACCGCGTCGCGCAGCCGCTTACCGTTGTGCGGCAGATTGTCGCACGAAATGGTCGTGAAAGGCTTCAGCCCCGCCGCACACCGCTTCGCCAGTGCCGCGACGATGAAGCCCGGCGCTGTCCTTGGCTTTTCCAGTGAGGCGAGGTCGGCGGCCAGATCGGGATCGTCGTGGATCAGCGCGCCGGTCGCGGGATCAAGCTTATAGCCTTTCTCGGTTACGGTGAGCGTGACGAGATGCGTGTCCGCCGCCGCCATCGCGTCGACCAGCCTGCCGGGGTCTTCGGGCGCGACCAGCACGCCCTGCAGCGCGCCGATCAGCCGCGTCTGCTCCTCCGCGCCATCGCGGACGGTGACGGTGTAGAGGCTGCCCTGCGGCTCGAGCTGATCGCGCACGCCCGGCGAGCGCAGGCTCGCGCCGAGCACGCCCCAGCGCAGATCGCCGCTGTCGAGCGCGGCCTCGTAGATGACCGCCTGATGCGCCTTGTGGAAGGCGCCGAGGCCGAGATGGACGATGCCAGTCCTGACCTGCGTCCGGTCATATTGCGGCTGCTCGACCGAGGCGGGCAACGTGGGCGCGGTAGTGGGGTCGAGCCGGCTCACAATTTGTACGCCGCCTTGACCAGATCGTAGGTCAGGGCGCGAGCAACCTCGTGCGCCTCGGCCTCTTCCAGCCGATGCTCGGCGACCAGCCGGGCGAGGAAGGCGCAGTCCATGCGCCGCGCGACGTCGTGCCGCGCGGGAATCGAAAGGAAGGCGCGCGTGTCGTCATTGAAGCCGACCGTATTGTAGAAGCCGCCGGTCTCGGTCGCGCGCTCGCGGAAGCGGCGCATTCCTTCGGGGCTGTCGTGGAACCACCAGGGCGGCCCAAGCCGCAGCACCGGATAATGGCCGGCGAGCGGCGCCAGCTCGCGGCTGTACGTATCCTCGTCGAGCGTGAACAGGATCAGGGTTAGGCGCGGATCGTTTCCGAAGCGATCGAGCAGCGGCTTCAGGTTGCGCACATATTCGGTCGGCATCGGGATATCCGCGCCCTTGTCGCGGCCGAAGCGATCGAGAACCCCGGGATTGTGGCTGCGATAGGCGCCGGGATGGAGTTGCATCACCATGCCGTCGTCGATCGACATGCGCGCCATCTCGGTCAGCATCTGGCCGCGGAACAGCTCGGCATCGGCATAATTGGCCTGGCCCGAACGGACCTTGGCATAAAGCGCCTCGCATTCCGCACGCTGCAGGTCGGCGGTGAAGGCGGTGGGATGGCCATGGTCGGTCGAGGTCGCGCCGGCCTCGCGGAAGAAAGCGCGGCGATTTTCGTGCGCGCGCAGATAGCCGTCCCAGGTGGAGATATCCTCGCCCGCCATCTCCCCGAAACGGCGGAGATTATCGACGAAGCCGATCGCCTCGGGATCGATGACCGGATCGGGCCGGTAGGCGGTGACGACCTTGCCGTTCCAGCCGCTCTCGCGGATCGCCTTGTGGTGCTCGAGGCCGTCGAGCGGGCTTTCGGTGGTGGCGATCGCCTCGATATTGAAGCGTTCGAACAGGGCTCGGGGCTTGAAAGCGGGCGTCTTCAGCGCGGCGTCGATCGTGTCGTAATAGAGGTCGGCGGTGGCGGGTTCGAGCCGCACGTCGAGGCCGAACACTTCCGAGAAAACCCAGTCGAGCCAGGCGCGCGACGGCGTGCCGCGGAACAGGTAATAATGGTCGGCGAAGATTTTCCAGATCTTGCGCGGATCCTGTTCGGTCGCGCTGCCGTCCACGGTCGGCACGCCCAGATCCTCAAGCCGGATGCCCTGCGAATAGAGCATGCGGAAGACATAGTGATCGGGGACGATCAGCAGCTCGGCCGGATTGGCGAAATTCTGGTCATAGGCGAACCAGGCCGGATCGGTGTGGCCATGCGGACTGACGATCGGAAGGTCCTTGATCGGCGCGTAGAGCGCGCGCGCGATCGATCGCGTCCGCTCGTCCGCCGGAAACAGGCGATCGGGATGCAGCGCCAGCCGGGCCAAATCAATTCTCCTGGGTAAGCTTGGTCACGCTTTCGTAGCGCGGGTTGATGAGGTGAACGACCAGCAGCGCGACCAGATAGGCGCAGGCGGCGACCACGAAGATCGGCGTGTAGCTGCCGAAGGTCTGCAGGATGTAGCCCGCATATTTAGCCATCAGCATGCCGCCCAATGCGCCGGCAAAGCCGCCCAGGCCCACCACCGTGCCCTGGGCGAAGCGCGGAAAGGCGTCAGCCGGCAGCGCGAAATGGTTGGACGAGAAACCCTGATGCCCGGCGCAGGCCATACCGAGGAACACCACCGCGATCCAGACGCTGGGCGCCCACTGCGCGAAGGCGACGGGCACGGCCATCAGCGCGCAGACGAACATCGCGGTCTTGCGCGCGCGATTAGCGCTGATGCCGAGCGCCAGCATTTTCGACGACAACCAGCCGCCGAAGATCGAGCCGACATCGGCAAGCAGATAGATCGCGACCAGGGGCGGACCGAAGCCCTTCAGATCCACGCCGTAGCGCTTGGAAAAGAAGTCAGGCAGCCAGAACAGGAAGGTCCACCAGATCGGATCGATCAGGAAGCGCCCGGCCATATAGGCCCAGGCCTGTCGCGTCGCGAGCACCGTGCGGTAGGGCGCCCGACCCTGATCCACGAACGGCTCGGATTCGATATAGTCGATCTCGGCCTGGCTGATGTGCGGATGCTGCCTTGGACGGCGGTAGAGCATCACCCAGGCGGCGATCCAGGCGATGTTGAACAAGCCGGTGACGAAGAAAGCCGACTGCCAGTTCAATGCCAGCGTGATCGCGGGCACTATCAGCGGCGTGACCACCGCGCCGACATTGGCGCCGGCGTTGAAGATGCCGATGGTCAGCGCGCGCTCGCGCTTGGGAAACCATTCCGAAATCGCGGCCAACGCCGCCGGGTAGGTGCCTGATTCCCCCAGCGCGAGCGGCAAGCGCACAAGGGCGAGGCCGAAGGTCGAGGTGACGAGCGCCTGGGCCATATGCGCGGCGGTCCAGACGCCCATCGCCAATATGTAGCCAAGCCTCGCGCCAATCCGGTCGACCAGCCGGCCGAAGAAGAGGAAGCCGATGCCGTAGGCCGCCTGAAACCAGAAGGCGACATTGCCATAGCCCTCTTCCGACCAGTGATATTCCTTGCTCAGCATCGGCTTGAGCACCGACAGCACCAGCCGGTCGACGTAGGACAAGACGCAGGCGAGGAAGAGCAGGCCGCAGATGATCCACCGCACCCGGCCTACGGGCGGTTTCGGCACGTAGGCGGGATTGTTCATCAGGCTTACCAGTTGAACATGGTGCCGTCTTCGAGCCGGTTCACCGGCAGGAAGGCGCGCTTGTAGGGATATTTGGCCGCCAGCACCTCGTCGAGATCGACGCCGAGGCCGGGCTTGTCGCCCGGATGCATCATGCCGTCTTCGAACGTGTAGGCGTGGGGGAAGACCGCGTCGGTCTCGGCCGTGTGGCGCATATATTCCTGCACGCCGAAATTGGGTACCGACAGGTCGAAATGGAGCGCGGCTGCCATGCAGACCGGGGACAGATCGGTCGCGCCGTGGCAGCCGGTACGGACCTGGTAGAGATCGGCCAGCGCCGCGATCCGGCGCAGATGGGTGATGCCGCCGGCGTGGACCACGGTCGCGCGGATATAGTCGATCAGCTGGTTTTCGATCAGGCCCTTGCAGTCCCAGATCGAGTTGAAAATCTCGCCCACCGCGAGCGGCGTGGTCGTGTGCTGGCGGATCAGGCGGAAGGCGTCCTGATTCTCGGCCGGCGTCGCGTCCTCCAGCCAGAAGGGGCGGAAGGGCTCAAGGTCCTTGCCCAGCCGCCCCGCCTCGATCGGGGTCAGGCGGTGGTGAATGTCGTGGAGCAGGTGCACGTCCCAGCCGAGCGTCTCGCGCGCCTTCTCGAACAAGGGCACGACCGAGCGCATATATTTCTCGGTCGACCAGACATTCTCGGTCGGCAGGTCGGCGTCGGCGGGTTCGTAGAAATAACGGTCCTTGGAGACACCGTACGTGCTGGCGAGCCCGGGCACGCCCGACTGCAGCCGGATCGCCTTGTAACCCTGCTCCTTGTACAGAAGCGCGTTCTCGATCGTCTCGGCGATGTCCTTGCCGTTGGCGTGGCCGTAGACCATCACCCCTTCGCGGCTGGCACCACCCAGCAGCTGGTAGACCGGCAGGTTGGCGATCTTGCCCTTTATGTCCCACAGCGCCGTATCGACCGCGGCGATCGCGCTCATCGTCACCGGGCCGCGCCGCCAATAGGCGCCCTTGTAGAGGAACTGCCAGGCGTCCTCGATCCGATGCGCGTCGCGTCCGATCAGGCAGGGAATGACGTGATCCTGCAAGTAGGAGGCCACCGCCAGCGCGCGGCCGTTGAGCGTCGCGTCGCCCAGGCCATACACGCCTTCGTCCGTCTCGATCTTGAGCGTGACGAAATTGCGCCCCGGCGATGTGACAATGACACGGGCGGAAATGATCTTCGGCAAAACTCTCTCCCCTGGGCCGCCGTCGTCCACGGCATGCCATTCGCCCCTAGGCGCGGATCACGGCCCTGATCAAGCAACGCCTTGGTCGCGCATCTTTTTTGTTAGCGCTCACATGATATAGCGGGGCATAAAGAGTCAATTGCCATAAGCTGGCATGACAAAAATCGATGCGACGAAAGGGAGGATCCACCACCATGCGGCCGAGCCGTTTGCTGATCTCGGGCCTGACCATTTTTGGTCTGACGACTCCGGCGCTGGCCGATGACGGCTACCGGCTGTGGCTGCGCTACGAGCCGCTCGACTCCGCGCTCCAGGCGCAGGATCGCGCGCACGCGGCGCGCCTGATCGTGGACGCCAGCGACGCGCGCGTCGTGTCCGCGGCGGGCGAGTTGGAGCGCGCGCTTGCCGGCCTGACCGGGGCGGTGCCGGCGCGGGGCGGCCCGGTTGGCGCGGGTGGCGGCGCGATCCTGCTCGGCACGCCGGCCGAGTCGGCGCGGATCCGCGGCCTGCATCTCGACCTCTCCGGCCTGGGCGAGGAAGGCTATGTCGTGCGCACGGTCAGCGTGGACGGGCAGCCCACCGTGGTGATCGCGGGCAATAGCGGCGCGGGCGTGCTCTACGGCGCCTTCGCGCTGATCGGCGAAATGCAGCGCGGCCATGCGATCGACCAGATCAGCCTGCGTTCCGCCCCCAAGCTCAAGCTGCGCGTGCTCGATCATTGGGACAATCTGGATGGCCATATCGAGCGCGGCTATGCCGGCAACTCGCTGTGGGACTGGTGGAAGCTGCCCGACTATAAGGACCCGCGCTACACCGATTACGCGCGGGCCGACGCGTCGGTTGGCATCAACGGGGCGGTGCTCAACAACGTCAATGCGGCGGCGGCGAGCCTGACGCCCGAATATATCGCCAAGGCCGCCGCGCTGGCGGACGTGTTCCGGCCCTGGGGGGTCAAAGTCTATCTCTCGGCGCGCTTCACCGCGCCGATGGAATTGGGCGGGCTCAAGACCGCCGACCCGCTCGACCCCGCGGTCGCCGCCTGGTGGAAGGCCAAGGCCGACGAGATCTACAAGGCGATTCCCGACTTCGGCGGCTTCCTGGTCAAGGCTAATTCGGAAGGACAGCCGGGCCCGCAGGATTATGGCCGCAGCCATGCCGATGGCGCCAATGTGCTGGCGCAGGCGGTCGCGCCGCATGGCGGCGTCGTGATGTACCGCGCCTTCGTCTATGCCGCGCAGGACCAGGGCAAGGTCGTCGACCGCACCAAGCAGGCCTATGAGAATTTCAAGCCGTTGGACGGGCAGTTCGCCGACAATGTGCTGGTCCAGGTCAAGAACGGGCCGCTCGACTTCCAGCCGCGCGAGCCCTTCTCGCCGCTGTTCGGGGCAATGCCGAAAACCAACCTGATGCCCGAGGTGCAGCTGACCAAGGAATATCTCGGCCAGGCGACGCACCTGGTTTACGTCGGCGCGCTGATCGACGAATTCCTGCACACCGACACGTTCGCGCATGGCGCGGGATCGACCATCGCCAGGCTTACCGAGGCACAGAAGCTGACCGGCATCGCCGGCGTCGCCAATACCGGCAGCGACCGCGACTGGAGCGGATCCAGCTTCAACCAGGCCGATTGGTATGCATTCGGCCGGCTCGCCTGGGATCCGGAAGCATCGGCAAAGGACATTGCGGCCGACTGGGCGGCGATGACCTTCACGCGCGACGCGGCCTTCGTGAAGCCGGTAGCCGACATGATGATGACCAGCCGCGAGGCGGTGGTGAATTACATGACGCCACTTGGCCTGGCCCACATCATGGGCACGGGGCATCACCACGGCCCCGCGCCGTGGGTGCACGAGCTCGCGCGCGCCGAATGGAACCCGGTCTATTATCATCAGGCGGATGCGATCGGCGTCGGCGTCGACCGCACCGCCACCGGCACCGACGCGATCGCGCAATATGCGCCTCCCATCGCGAAGCAGCTGTCCAGGCTCGCGACCACGCCGGACAAGTACCTGCTGTGGTTCCACCACGTGCCGTGGGGCTACAAGATGAAGTCGGGCCGCACGCTATGGGACGAGCTTGCGCTCCACTACCAGACCGGCGTCGAGCAGGTCCGCGCGATGCAGGCGCAATGGCGTGCGCTCAAGCCGTTCGTGGATGCCGAACGGTTCGAGAAGACCGATGCCTTCCTGACCATCCAGCTGCACGAGGCCGAATGGTGGCGCGACGCCTGCCTGGAATATTTCGGTACCTTCTCGAAGCGGCCGCTGCCGGCGGGCGTTCCCGGGCCGGCGCATCCGCTGAGCTATTACGAGGCGCTGCAATTCCCCTACGCGCCGGGGCGGTAGCGCGCGCTCTTTCCAGCCCTTTCCCGCGAAGGCGGGGGAGGGCCTTCTAGACGAAGGTGTATCAGTGGATCGGGAGGAGAGACTGCTGCAACCCTCCCTCCTGGCGCGGCGGGCTACCCGATTTCAGCGGTATCGGTAGAGCCGGACACGATAGACGATGCCGCGCGCGGCGTCCCCCGCCTGCAGGCGCAGCACCTGGCCCTGCCCGCTCTCGTCGCCGTTCAGCCGGCGGCCCGGCAGCATGGCGCCCGACTGAAGCCGGACCTCGTCGATGCTTTCGATGCCGACGGTCGGCGGGCCCGGGCGATCGGTGGTGAAGGTCAGCACCGCATCCCCGCTGCCCACGACCAGATATTCGTCCGGCCCCGTCCGGAGGAAGAGCGCGCCGACGCGGCTGGCGGGATCGAGCTTGCCGTCGGCCGAGGGGGCGCGGGTCATGTTGGCGATATAGTCGCCGATGCGCAGGCGCCCTGCCCGCTGCGGCTCGCCCTCCATCACCATCGCGTGGATCGCGCCTTCCGCCTGTTTCTGAAGGATCAGCGGTGTGAGCGCGGCAAGCTGGCCATAGATATTGCCGATCGCGGGATCGAGGCCCTCGCCGCTGCGGCCATTGCCTTCCTGGTCGCCCGCACCGCCGCTGCCGTCGATACCGAAGGGCGAGAAGCCGAACGCGTTCAGGGCGCCGAAGGCATAGAGCGCGTTGGCCGCGCCGCCGCTACCGCCCTTCGCCTCCGGAATGAACAGAGGGTTGTCCGGCCGGGTATAGGCCGATGCCCAGGATACGAATTCGTCGAAGTAGATGTCGGGGGAAAGGAAATCGAGCGCGGGTGCGCCGGCCTTCCACAGGTCCATCGAATGCGGCAGCGGCCCGCCGGAATTATATTGGCCGGGCTCGTAATTGGGCCGGATCAGCGCGGCATTGGTGTACATTGGCAGCGCATATTCGGCCTTGCCCGCCGCCGCGACGCGATCGACGAAGGTGGCGTAATACCAGGACATGAAGAGGTGATCGGTGAGCGATGTGTCGCCGAAGACCTCTCGCCAGCTGCCCGCCAATTTGCCGCCGGCGGCTTCCCAGGCGGCGCGCAGGCCCGGATGCAGGCTGGCGCGATGGTCCGCCAGGTGGCGCATCAGCGCGGGCGGGACCGGCCCCGCGAACGCCGCCTCGGCCGCCGCGCTATGGTCGCGCGACTGGGGAATCACGCCCACCTCATTTTCGACCTGCATGAACAGCACGGTCTGCTGGTTGGCGTCGACCTCGCGCAGGTGGCGCATCAGCCGGGCGAAGGCGGCGGCGTCCGCGTCGCGAACGGCGGTCGAGAAAGGCGAAAGGCGCTCGGTGCCCCGGCCGTCGCTCGTCTCCACCCGCGGGAAGCGCGCGGCGTCGCGCTTGACCCAGGCGGGCGCGTAGCTGGAATAGGTGTTCTTCCAGCTGCCGAACCAGAGCAGAACCAGCCGCAGCCGGGAGTCGCGCGCGCCCTTGAGCAGGTCGTCGACGACGGTGAAATCGAACTGGCCCTCGCGCGGCTCGATATTCTCCCACGCGACGGGCACGACTACCGTGTTGAGGTGCATCGCCGCCAGCTTCGGCCAGATCGGCTTCATATAATCGGCGCTGCTGTAGCTGCTGTTATGCGTCTCGCCGCCCAGGATCAGGAAGGGCTTGCCGTCGACCACCAGCTGGGTGGCGGCGCCGCGCCGCTCCAGGTGAGGCAGGCCGGAGGGCGCCGCCGCGGTTCCAGCCGTGCCTACGAGCGCGGACAGGATCATCGTGAAGAGCGAAAGACGGCGTGCCATGGCTTCGGGCTCCCATGCCGGCCTTTGGCCCGGCGGAAATCGGTGAGAGGGTAAGGGCGGTTCCCGTGCGGGGCGCTACAGCTTCACGCCCGCCCTGCGCGCGAAATCGAAGCGGCGTTCCTCGACGCGCAGGCGGGCGCGATCCATCACGTCCGCCTCGGTCGCGATCAGCAGATTCTGCGTCACGCGCGCGAGGTGATCGCGCATCGCCTGACGGGCGGCGTCGGGGTCGCGCGCTTTCAACGCGTCGAGCACGATCTGATGCTCGTCCACCGGGGGCTGAATGCCCGCGTCGCGCGCGCGGCTGAAGAAATAGACGCACAAGGGCGATTGATAGCGCTTGTCCCACAGGCTCTCGACCAGCCCGACCAGCACGTCGTTATTGGTCGCGCGTGCAAGCGCCACGTGGAAGGCGCGATCGGCCTGCTCACGCGTCGCCTGATCGGTGCGCATATCGGCGATGCGGGCAATGATCGCCTCCATCTCCGCGATCTGCTTGTCGGTCGCGGCGACGGCGGCGAGGGCGGCAATCTCCCCCTCGAGCAGGCGGCGCGCCTCGGTCACCTCGAACGGGCCATCGGCCTCATCGGGAGAGACGGACTGGGGGGCGACCTTGGCCGACACATAGACGCCCGCGCCATGCCGGCGCTGCACCAGTCCGCGCAGTTCGAGCACGATGATCGCCTCGCGCACCACCGGCCGGCTGACCCCGAACTCCTCGGCCAGCTCGCGTTCTGTCGGCAAACGCCCGCCGGGCTTGTAGCGGCCGACCTCGATCGCCTGCTCAAGCGTGCGCGCGATATTTTCATAGAGGCGTGCATTCGCCCCGTCGGCCACCTTCGCCACGCGTTTCAATCGCTCCCCCAGATCCATTTCAACGTAGCGAACGGCATTTCGTCGCACAAGTGGATATACCAAAACCTTGATTGGTAAGACCAGATTGTAAGAGCGTATTGACAGGCAATTTTGAAACTTGGATACCCCCGCCATTGTGATCGCTACCATGGCGACGCGTCCGGATCGCTTCGAAGGAGAGCGACCGGGGATTGGGAGAGGGGATTGTTATGCACGGGATTACCACTGCTCGACGTGCGCACCGCGTGGCGCTCCTCGGCGCAACCATGTTGGCAGGGTTCGCAGCGCCCGCCTTCGCACAGACGGCCGCGCAGGACGCGGCGCCCGTCGCCGCGGCCCCGCCCGCGGCATCCGCGCCCGACCAGGGCGAGGTCGTCGTCACCGGCTATCGGCGCAGCCTTGCGGAATCGACCCAGGCCAAGCGCGCCGCCACCAGCTTCACCGATTCGATCTTTTCGGAAGACATCGGCAAGTTCCCCGACGTGAACCTGGCGGAATCTTTCAACCGCATTCCGGGCATCACCATCAGCCGCGACATCAACGGCGAAGGCACCACGGTCGCCATTCGCGGTCTCAGCGCAAACTTCACCAACGTCACGCTGAACGGTGCACCGATCGCGGTCGCCTCGACCGGCGGCGCGGACACGCAGGGCACCGACCGCTCGGTCGACCTGAGCTTCTTCCCGACCGATTTGTTCAGCAAGCTGACGGTCAATAAATCCTATCGCGCCGACCTGCTCGAGGGCGGCGCGGCGGGCAATATCGATATCCGCAACGTGCGACCGTTCGACACGCCCGGCACGCACATCACCTATAATGCGCAGGCGACCAAGCAGAGCCTGGCATCCAAGTGGGGCGGCCGCGGCTCGATCATCGCGAGCACCACGTCGGACACGTTGGGCGTCCTGGTCGGCGTGTCGGGCAACCGCACCCAATCGCGCGTGACCGGCTTCGAATCGATCGGCTGGACCAACCCGAATCTCTCAACACCACAAAGCATTGCCGGCGCCGGAAATGTCCCCACGCCCGCGCAGATCGCGGCGGCGCAATGCCGCGTGGCAACCTGTAACGGAACCGGCGGCGGCAACTGGACGATTCCGGGAACCGTGCCTGCGGGCGCCGGCAACGGCCTCACCACCGGCGCCACCATCAACCAGGACCTGCTGCTTGCCCTCAACCCGGGCGCCACGATCCAGCAGATCGACAATGGGATCATCCCGCGCTTGGGCCGCACGCTGGACGATTACGGCACGCGCGATCGGCTGAACGGTGTGATCAGCGCCGAATGGCGCCCGTCCGACAATCTGCATGTCTACGTGGACGGCCTGTACGGCACCAAGGTCAACAAGCTGCAGCGTATCGACATGGACTGGGTCGGCCGCAACGGCGCCGCGATCCCGATCAACACCACCTATGACAAGACCGATTGCTCGGCGGGCTGCACCGTAACCGGCGGCACCTACGCCAATTCGCAATTCTTCCTCGAATATCGCCCCTATACCGAGCACACCAAGTTCTGGAGCGCCAACCCGGGCGTCGAGGGGAAGATCGGCAGCAAGCTGACCGCGCACCTGCAGGGCAATTACACCCGCTCGACGTACCATCGCGAATCGCCGAGTGTGCTGGCGGTCACCCCGCCCAATTCGGGCCTGACGGTCACCTACAAGAATGACGGGGGGATCCCGTCGATCGTTTCCAACGTCGACCTCAACAACCCTGCCAATTTCGGCTGGGTCGGCGGCCGCGTGAACATCCAGGACGAGAAGCGCGTCAACCTGACCAAGGGTGTCCGCGGCGATCTCGCCTGGGGCGACGACCGGCTGAACATCAAGGTCGGCGGC
>Ga0157372_10007562_pt1 | contig 11552 bp, 4 predicted proteins | sample C55metaG_FD_115307 | JGI IMG/M metagenome (GOLD analysis project Ga0157372, IMG submission 115307) | Corn rhizosphere microbial communities from Kellogg Biological Station, Michigan, USA - C5-5 metaG | ecosystem: Host-associated > Plants > Roots > Rhizosphere > Soil | place: USA: Michigan...
GAAACCAGGCCGGAGCAGTCCGTGCCCCGGGGGGAGTCCCCACCGGAGACGTACGGTGTGCCCGAAACCGAGCTCACGAGCGTCAACAGCGTTACGGTAGCAAACATGCGGCGGGACGCTACTAGAGGGTTTCGGAATGCGCCAAAATCTGTGACGCGCTTCACAACTCATACGTTCTGCTTCCTGGTTCACGAATTGCGCTGGACGTCAGGAGGATCCAATCCGGCACCGGCGCTTCAGGTTTCGCAAATTTGCGCTGGTACTCGCTGGTGGCTACGCGCGCAATCACCGTCTCGCACAGGCCATATAGATATAGAAGCGTTGCGAGTTCGTATTCAGCGCAGCTCACCATCGACACGCTGAAGTCCGGCACCGAGTGGCAGGCATCACATTCAAGATCAGTCGATGTGACGCGCGCCACACCCTCGAAGCGCATGAAATCCCCCATCGAGCATTGGCGATTGCCATCCCGTGAGTACGGGTGCGGATTACGCTCCCAACGAACCCTGTGAGGTGCGTAAATGGCTGTCAGGACGATGGTGAGACGTTGCCTGACGCTCTCTCTATGCATGCTGATGGCAGGCAGCGCGCTGACCGCGACCGAGTCCCTGGCGGCCGACTGCGACACCGTTCCGATCGACGTCGAAACCACCGACTATTCGTTGCCTTTCGAGATGCCGAGCGGGCTGATGCCCGATCCGCAGTTCGACGGCCTGCCGGCACAGCTCGAAGTGCACCGCGTGCGACCGGTTTACGCCGACAAGTGCCCTTCGGTGCCGAATAGGGCAGTGGTGCTCGTTCACGGCCGCTCGGTCACCGGCCCCGTGGCTTTCGACCTGCGGTACCCGGCACCTGGCGGCGGCACCCTCAGTGTGCAAGAAGACTTGGCGCGGGCGGGAATTGACACGTTCGCACCGAGCCTGCTCGGATACGGCCGCTCCACGAGATTCGCGCGTGGGCTTGACGATCCGGGCAACGCGAGCCTGGCGCCCTTCGCGTCGAACGGTGTCTGCCCCAGCCCGCAAGGGTGCGACCGAACCCACAATCCGATATTTCCGCTCGATCAGCAGCGCACCTTGCTTGCTGCCAATCCTCTTGGCGGACATCGTCACACGCATTCCAGCGATATGCGATTCGCGAACACCGATGTGTGGGTTCGCGATATCGCCCAGACGATCGACGATGCGATCACCCGCGCGCACCCAGCTGACGACAAGGTGACGCTGGTGGGCTACTCCGTAGGCGCGCTGCGGGTCGGTCGCGCCTTGTACACGGCCAAGTATCCCGAGGTCGCAAGCAAGGTCGATCGAGTTGCGTTCTTGGCCCCGTTCTTCGGCGGGCCGACCGAAGAGACGCCACCGCCGCAGGGCTTCGTCTCCTTTCCGTTGACCCTCATGGAGCGCGCGCAGATCGTCGAGGGCGGCCGGATGGCGAGTCCCGAACGTGAAGCAGCCTGCACGGGTTACACCGTCGACGGCAGCGGCGAACGGGCCTGGACGCAGCTGATGGACCTCGATGCCATAGGCCGCAACTGGGGCGGTGAAGACGTTGAGCATCCCGCCGGGCTGTTGCGCTTACCGACGTTCTCCACTTACGGCTTCAACGACGCCGTTGCCGGGCAATTGACCCAGCCGACGTTGGTCATACAAGGTCTCGACGACGTCGTGGTGCCGGGCGGCGCGCCCAGCGCGTCGGCCATCTACAACGCGCTACCCGCCTCGATGACCAATAGGGTTCTGGTGCAAATAGATTGCGCAACTCATGAGATGCTGTGGGAGGGCTGTTCGCACGCCGCGCGCTGCGCTGCCGCCTCGGCCGCCGCCTATGGAACCGAAGCCGGAAGGCCCTGGGCCGGCGCGCATTCCACAGTCACCGCGGCTCTGATCGAATGGATATCGACCGGAACGTTCAACGGTGCGCAGGCCGGCAGGTTCACCGTCGACGCGGGTGGTGTCGCCAGGCCGACCGGAACGTGAGTCAGCCGTAGGCAAGCAGCAGCGGAACTCGCTGCTCTGCGTCTGTGAGCGAACCGTGTTGGCCGATCAGCGCCGACAGCAGTGGCTCCGCTGTGCGCCGCATGAAACCCGCGGTGCCGCGTGCCGCCGCGACGACGTCGCCGATGCGGTACCGCGCGTCATCGCCGACCCGGTCGCCGAACCATCCCGCCGCGATCGCTTCGTCGCGCGAGACCACCCACGCCCGCTGCGCCAATGTCTCCCGCCACGCCGCGAGCACAGCGTCCGCGGCACCGTCAGCAACGTAGACGTGCCGGGCGCGCGGCTCACCGCCGATGGCGTCGACGCCGTCCATCAGGGGTTCGCTGGCGTCGATGTCCACGGCCTCAGCCGCGTCGACCGCGACCATGCCGTGGTCGGCCACCACGGCGAGCAATCCGCCGGCGGGTAAGCGTTCGACGATGGACTCCACGAGCGTGTTCACCTGCCGTAGCTGCATCCGCCACGGCGTCGAACCCGGGCCGTAGACGTGCCCGAGCAAATCGAGCTCGGAGTGATAGCCGTAGCAGAACCCGGCGTCGGCGAGTGCGGACTCCACGCACGCGGCGAGGTCCCCGAGCGCATGCACGCCGACGTAACGTCCGCCACGCAGCACCGCGCGCGTCAGGCCGGACCCGGTGAATTGCGCGCCGGCGATGACGCTGACCGCGATTCCGGCCGCCGCGGCGCGCTCGAACGTCGTTGGCATCGGTTGGACCTGCTCCGGCGGGACCTTTTCACGCAGATCGCGACCCGACGGGTGCGGTCGCCAACCGAGCGCGTTGACGACGTCCACGCCGGGCAGCCGGAACGAAAGGCCCACCATTCCGTGTTCGCCCGAGCGACAGCCAGTGCCCACCGCGGCGAGGCCTGCCACCGTCGTGGAGGGGAACCCGACCTGAAGCGTCCTGCCGCGAAGCGCGGCCAACACCGGGGCGTCGTCCGCGTGGGTGTCCAGCAGCTCGGCGCCCAACCCGTCGATGAGCAGGACGCACGCGCCGGTTATCCCGTCGGGCAGGGGGATCGGGCCGTCGAACCCTGCGACGCCCATCGCGGAAAGCACCGACGGCACCACGTCGGCCAGGTGCGGGAGGTCCAGATTCGGCTTCGGCAGCTCCACTATTCGAGACTGTCACACCGCCGCGCTGCTCGACGTTAGCCGATGGCGTGGTCGAACAGCTGCGGCCCTACACATTCGACGCGCAAGTACCGCAAGTAATCGCAGAGCCGCTTGCTGCGGACCACTGCGCAGGCGCCTTCGTCCCAAGGCCCGGAACCACGGAATCGCACGTGAGACGTGTCTTTACTCGATCTTGACCGAGCGTTGAATCGCCCCACCGACGATGGCTGACGTGACTACGCTTCAAACGGTGGAGCTGGGGGTATTGGGACCTCTCCAGGTTCGGAAGGGCGGCGCGCCCGTCCCGATCCCGGGCGCCAAACCGCGGGCCATCCTTACGATGCTCGGCCTTCGGAGTGGTTCGGTAGTGCCTGCGGACACGCTGATCGAGCTGCTTTGGGGCAACGAGCCGCCGCGCACAGCCGCCAAGGCCCTGCAGACCCACATCTCCTCGCTGCGTCGCAGTCTGGGCGACGGCTTCGTGTTGACGGAGGGAACGGGCTGGACCCTGGGTACGACGGGGATCGATGCCTTCTGGTACAGGTCGGCCGCCAGAATGGGCAGGGACGCCGCTGCCGCCGGCGACACCAGCCTGGCGGTGGCCCGCTTCGACGAGGCGCTCACTCTTTGGCGGGGCACACCCGAACTGCCCGACAGTCCGCGGGGCACATCTGAAAAGACGCGCTGGCTCGAGGGCCATGCCGCGCTGGTTGAGGATCGAGCCGATGGATTGCTCGCGACCGGTCGCGCTGCGGAGATCGTCGGCGAGCTCGAAGCCGCGGTGGCCGACGCACCCCTGCGCGAGAGGCGATGGGGCCAGTTGATGCTCGCCCTATACCGCGCGGGCAGGCAGGGTGAATCGCTGGGCGCTTATCAGCGCGCACGGTCGCTGCTCGCCGACGAGCTGGGCGTCGACCCCGGACCGGACCTTCGCCGGCTGGAGGCCGCGATCGTCGCGCAGGATGCAGCGCTGGAAATCCCTGCAGCGCAACATATTCCGTCGGTACACGCGCGGTGACCTTCCTGCTCACCGACATCGAGGGATCGACGGCCGCCTGGGAGGCCGACGCTGACGCCATGACGGTGGCGCTCGCCCGCCACGACGAGCTCGTCGAACAGGTCGTCACATCCGGTGGGGGACGGCTGATCAAGACGCGCGGTGAGGGAGATGCCACATTCTCGGTCTTCGAGCGGCCGTCGGCAGCGGCCGCCGCCGCCATCGAGCTGCAGGAAGCGATCCGTCACGAGCCGTGGGCGCTGGCCGAGCCCATGCGCATCCGCATCGCACTACACACCGGCGAGGTGGAGCTTCGCGACGGCGACTACTTCGGCCGGGCGGTCAACCGCGCGGCCCGCCTGCGGTCACTGGCCGCGGGTGGCCAGATCCTGTGCTCGGGTGCGACCGCCGAACTTGTCATTGATTCATTGCGCGACGACGTTCTGCTCGCCGACCTGGGGATGCGCCAGCTCAAAAACCTCGCGCGCCCGGAGCATGTGTTCGAACTCCGCATGGAGACCGCCGACGATTCCCGCGCTCCGACAACCGATGCGCCCATGGAGCGCCCCGGTCTGCCCGCCGTGTTGATTGGCCCAGGGCCGTTCGTCGGGCGTGCCCGCGAACTCGATCGACTTCGGTCCGCATGGCAGACGGCTCTCGCCGCTGGCACCGGCGCCGTGCTGATCGCCGGCGAACCAGGCGTCGGCAAGACGCGCCTCGCCGGTGAATGGTGCCGTCAGGCCGACGACCAAGGTGCCGTCGTCCTTTACGGCCGCTGTGACGAGGACCTCGGCGCGCCGTACCAGCCGTTCGCGGAAGCGCTGCGGTCGCTGGTGCCTTGCCTCGGCGCCAACCGAGTGCGCGGGCTGCGTGGTGTCGAAGCACTACTCCCACTGGTTCCCGGACTGTCCGATGTCCTACCTGATCTGGCACCGCCGCCCCGCGCCGATCCGGACGCCGAACGCTACGCACTTTTCGACGCCGTCATCGGCCTGTTGGGGATCGCCTCCGCGAGCGCACCCGTCGTCCTCATTCTCGACGACCTTCATTGGGCCGCCAAGCCCACGCTGTTGCTGTTGCGGCATCTTCTGCGCTTCGGAGAGCACGCGCGTGTGCAGATCGTCGGCACGTACCGCAGCACCGATCTCGACCGCTCCCATCCTCTGGCGGCGATGCTCGCCGACCTTCACCGCGACGGCTCCGCCCATCGCCTTGCGCTCAGCGGGCTCGACGAGAACGACGTCACCGCCTACGTCGCCGAAGCCGGATACGCCGACGAAGAACTGGCGCGAGCCCTGGCGTCCGTCACCGGAGGAAATCCGTTCTTCCTCATTGAGGCCTTGCGCCACGTGGATGAAAGCGGCGGCCGTTGGGACCCCAGCACCCTGCCGCAGGGGGTTCGGGAAGCGGTGAGCCGCAGACTTTCTCGACTTCCGGCAGAGACCAACAAGGCCCTTGCGGCGGCCGCGGTCGTCGGCAGCCGGTTTGCCCTCGACCTGGTCGAGCGTGTGGTCGACGATGACCTCGTCGACGCATTCGACGAAGCGTGCAAGGCGGGCATCGTCGTCGAAGAGCCGGGCGGTCGTTACCGGTTCAACCACGCGATTGTCCGACAGTCGCTGCTCGCCGAGCTGGCATCCGTGCGGCGGATGCGGCTGCATCAACGCATCGCCGCGACGCTCGAAACCGAGCCGGGCGCCGACGACGAGCTGCTGGCCGAATTGGCCTATCACTACTTCGAATGTGCGTGGGCGGGAAACGCAGCCAAGGCCGTCGACTATTGCCGGCGTGCCGCGGATCAGGCGATGGCGCGCCTGGCTTACGAAGGCGCGGCGGACATGTACGACAAAGCACTGCATGCACTCGAGGAGCTTGACGACGAGCTGCCCGACCGCGACGACCAGCTAGCCGGACTGCTCGTCGCTCGCTGTGAGGCTCTGCTCGCTGCGGGTGACGTGGTTTCGGCGAGGGGGGCGGTCTCGCAATTGCAAGCAGCCGCAACCGATTCCGCTCGTCTCGCGGCCTGGGGGACATGCTTCGATGGCCAGCTGTCGATGCTTACCGATCCTGAGCGTTTGGACGAGATCGAATCCGCGCTGGTCGCGGCCGCCGAGCAGCTGGTCGGACTGGAGGACGCCGCGGGGGAGGCCAAGGCGCACACTGTCCGAGCGGGGTGCCTGGCCCGGCTAGGACGAATCGGCGATGCCGAAACGGCCTTGGATCAGGCGCTGACTGCGGCACGACGCGCGCGTGAACGCCGCCGGGTGAACTCCGTGCTGGCGAACGCTCCACTTGCGGCACTGTGGGGCCCCAACCCGGTTCCGCGCGCGGGCGGGCGGTGTCTGGATGTCGTGCGGCTGCTGCGCATCACTACCGGATCACCGGTGGTAGAGGCGACCTCGACGAGATGTCAGGGCGTACTGGATGCATTTCGCGGGCGCGCCGCCGCAGGCCGACAGCTGATCGACTCTGCCAGACGTTCACTGACCGAGCTCGGTATGCGGCACGCATTGCTCGAAGTAGAGCAATTCGCAGGCATCGTCGAATTGGTTGCCGACGATCCTGCGTCCGCCGAGCCGCATCTGCGGCGGGCCTACAACGGCTTTCGTCGTATGGGTCTCGACGCCGACACGGCCGAGACCGCCGCGTTATTGGCGCGAGCATGTCTGGCGCTCGACAGGGATGCCGAGGCCGACGAGTTGTGCACCGAGAGTGAGCGTCTCGCCGGCCACGCGTTGAAGGCATCGATCGCGTGGCGCACGGTACGGGCGCAACTGCTGGCGCGCCGGGGTACGCACGACGAGGCCCGGCAGGTGGCCGAGGAGGCAGTCGCCATCGCGGAGCGCACGGACGCCTTGGTCGATCATGGCGATGCCTGTCTCGCACTAGCGACCGTGCTGGGTGCAACCGGCGATGTCGCGGGAGCGCAGGCTGCCGCCGAGCGCGCGGTCGAACTGTACGAGTTGAAAGGTGCCGCCGCACTTGCGGAAAAGGCACGGGGACTTCTCAGCGTCGAAGTCCCGGTTGCCCCGGCTGACGAGGCGGGACCGAGCTCCGAGCCGGGCAACCTGTGCGTGCGGGTGCTACGGAAGATGGAGGCGGTCATCGGCCGCGACGAGTGGGACGAGTTCGACCATCTGTACGCAGCAGACGTATTCGTCGAGAGTCGTCGGAGAATAGTCGGCTTCACCCAGGCTGATCTTCCTTCGAGCAACTGGCCACGTGAGGCAAGGCGGCTTTTCGAAGTCGGAGGCGCGCACCGAATCGAGCCGATCGCAGTGCGCGGCGAGCGGCTGGCTCTCACCCGACTGCAGCTCGGCACTGCGGACACGAGCCCTGGGGCACCGCGTGACGAGTCGCTCAATCTGTTCGGCCTCGATGACGAAGGGCGAATCGCGATACAAGTGGTGTTCGACGTCGACGACCTCGATGCCGCGATCGCAGAGCTCGACGCGGCGCACGCCCGCTTCGAGAGGCGACCCACACGTGCGTCACTCGAGAACGCCGCGAGTCGAGCCGACGATCGGCTTAACACGCTCTTTGCCGACAGGCGCTGGGACGAGATAGGAGAGCTGTTCGCCGACAACGTCCGGCTCGAGGACCGGCGTCGAGGACTCCGCAACGAAAGCAACGACCGCGAGACCGCCGTCGCGGCGGTCCGCGCGATCGCAGACATTGGGACTAAGAGTCTGACACCGGACGTCCTCGCGGTCCGCGGGAAGCGCCTCGCGCTCGCTCGTACCCTCCACCACGGACGCGACACGCGGCCGGACGCATTCCTTTCCGATGCGCCCACGACCACCGAGATCAATGCCGACGGGTTGATAGTGGATCTGGTCGCGTTCGATTCCGACGACTTCGACGGCGCCATCGTCGAGCTCGACACCCGCTACCTCGCGGGCGAAGCGGCCCCCTACGCGCACACCTGGTCGGTCATCGCGAACACGTATGCCGCGTTCAACCAGAACGACCCCGCGAACGTCGTAAACGTCGACCACCGCCGGGTAGCGCGATCGCCCGGCGACCTGACCGCCGCCATCTACAGAGAAGTCACGTCAAACCTGCGCACTTACGTTGTCGCCGTGCATCGGCTCAACAATTCGGGAGCAGTGGTCACCGGTATGTCCTATGGCACTTCGCATGAGGGCTTCCAAGCCGAGTGGAGGCAGGTCCAACTTCTCACCGTGGACGGCAACTCGATGAACCGGAACGAATTGTTCGACGAGACCGACCTCGACGCCGCGCTCGCGAAGTTCGATGAGCTCAGTCATCCGGCGTCGCAACTCGAAAACGCGACAAGCCAAGTGTACGAGCGCCTTTGGACGCACTTCAAGGCCGGTGATTGGCGTGCCGTTGCAGAGCTGTTCACCGACGATATTTCGCACGACGATCGTCGTCGGGTCGTGAACGCCGGGGTGGAACGCGGCCGGGATGTGCAACTGGCGAACTTGCGACGCCTCGCCGACATCGGGGCAGACGTGTCGTCGAGCATCCTTGCCACCCGAGGGCAGCTACTCATCCTCAACACTGTCCGCACTTCGAACAGCGATCTGCCGACCGGGGAGTTCGACAGCGAGATGCTCAACATCATCGAAACGGACTCCGACGGCCGGATTGTGGCAGGCGTGCTGTTCGACGCCGACGACCTCGACGCCGCCTTCGAGGAACTCGACGCCCGTTACCTCGCCGGCGAAGCCGCCGCACACGCCGACACGTGGTCCGTCATCGCACAGGGCTACGCCCTGTTCAACAGGCATCAGCCTCCCCTGACGACGTCAGATTGGGTGACGATCGACCACCGGCACCTCGCAATGATCGAGCCTGGTGCATTGACCGCCTACCTCGGTGCCATATGGGAGCTCACGCCTGACGAGAAGACCTTCGCCGAGAGTGTGCATCGCCTGACCAACATCGGGGCGGTAGTAACCCAGGTGGTGAGGGGAACCTCGCGAGAGGGTTTCGACGCCGAGTGGCGGGTCGTCCTACTCACGCCGGTCGAAGGTGACAGGATCAATCGCTGCGAGTTCTTCGACGAGGCGGACCTCGACGCCGCGCTCGTGAGGCTCGACGAACTCAGGCAGCCGGCGGGGCGGCTCGAAAACGCGGCAAGCCAAATGACCGATCGCTTTCTGGAGCGATTCGCCGCCCGCGACTGGGACGCCATGGCGCAGATGGTAACCAACGTCATCAGCTTCGACGATCGTCGTCGAGTGGTAAACGCCGACCTGCAAGTGGGCCGAGATCTCTTCATCGAAAACTTCCGGATAGCAGCTGATCTCGGCGCTACACAAACGTCGAATGCCATCGCGACCCGTGGGGATCACGTCGTCCTCGCTCGCGCTCGATTCTCGCGCAGCGGTGGGGAGCCCGAGGAGTTCGGCCTCGATATCCTGCACGTCGTCGAGATCGACGCCGACGAACGGATCGCAGCGACAGTCACGTTCGACCTCGACGACATCGACGCCGCCTTCGAGGAACTCGACGCCCGTTACCTCGCCGGCGAAGGCGCCGCACACGCGCACACGTGGTCGGTCATCGCGAATGCCAACGCCGCGTTCAACCGGCACAAGATGCCTCCGACGACACCGGACTGGGCCAATATCGACCACCGGCGTGTGATCGCTTTTGCACCCGGAGACATGGCGGCATACATCCGTGCCACGTGGGACGTCGCGCCGGGCATCGGAAACCGCATCGTGGACGTGCATCGTCTGAGCGACATCGGAGCGGTCTTCACGCAAACGGTTCATTGGACCTCGCAGGAGGGCTTCGACGCCGAATGGCGGGACGTGGCCCTCCTGACCGTCGAAGGCGACCTCATCAACCGCATCGAGGCCTTCGACGAAGCCGACGTCGACGCCGCACTCGCGAGATTCGACGAACTCAGCCGGCAGACGCCACGGCTGGAAAACGCGGCTGCCCGGGTTTGCGAACGTTCCCAGGCGTGCTACGCGGCAGGCGATTGGGACGCCGTAGCCGAGATCCTGGCCGATGACTGTTTCATCGACGATCGCCGTCGCGTGGTAAATGCCGGGTTTTTGAACGGTCGCGATGCCGTGATCCCGCTCTTGCAAGCCCTCGCCGACGGTGAGGCGAACATAACGTGGACGGTCATCGCGATCCGCGGCGAGCGCCTCGTCCTCGCTCGTATCCGTACCGCGAACCGCGAACCGCAGCAAGGGGAGTTCGTCCTCGAGATGCTCGGCCTCGGCGAGATCGACACCGACGATCGGATCGCGGGGCACGTCGTGTTCGACCCCGACGAGATCGACGCCGCATTCGCAGAGCTCGATACCCGCTACCTGGCGGGCGAAGCGGCCGGCCACGCGCGCACCTGGTCGGTCGTGTCACGCGCATTCGCCGCACTCAACCGGCGCGAGCTCGCACCGACGACTCCCGACTGGGCCGCTGTCTCCCACCGACGACTGCTGGCGAGCGAAGCCGACAATCTGACCGCCAACATTCGGGCTGCATGGGATCTCGCGCCGACCATCAACAACCGCATTGAGGCTGTGCATCGGTTGAACGACCTCGGCGCGGTCGTGACCCATGCCGGATATGCGACCTCGCACGAGGGCGCCGATGTCGAAGTGCGGTTGATTGACCTCTTCACCGTCGAAGGCGACCTGATCAGCCGCTGCGAGCTATTCGACGAGGAAGACCTCGACGCCGCACTCGCGCGGTTCGACGAACTCAGCCGGCTCGCGCCACGGCTGGAAAACGCGGCGAGCCGAGTGACCGCGCAGATGCAGGCGCACTACGTAGCGCGCGACTGGGCGGCGATCGCGGACTTACTCTCCGACGACACGGTGATGGACGATCGCCGCAACGTCGTGAATGTCGGACGCAGCCGTGGGCGCGACATAACCCTCGTGAACATGCGTGCAGCCACCGACGCCGGGACGGAGAATCTTGCGTCGACCGTCATCGCAACCCGCGGAGAGCGCCTGGTTCTCGGCCGATTCCGATACTTCGGCCAAGAGCAGCGGCACGACGTGCTCCACACGGAGTTTCTCGCCGTGACCGAGATCGACACCGACAACCGGATCGCGGCGCGCGTGATAGTCGACCTCGACGACATCGCCACCGCCTTAGCAGAACTCGATTCGAGATACATCGCGGGTGAGGCGGCCGACCATGCAGACCTCTGGTCCTATCTCGCACGGGCCTATGCGGCGATGAACCGCTACGAAGTACCCCCGACAACGTCGGAGTGGGTTACCGTCGACCACCGTAAAGGTGGTATAGCGTTCGCGCCGGGAGATGCTACCGCCGAAATCCTCAACTCCGGATGGGCGATCGCACCGAACCAGACTATCTACGTCGAGGCGGTCCACCGGCTAAGCGACCGCGGGGCGGTCGTCTCCCATGCCGCGCGCGGAACCTCGCGCGACGGATTCGACGCCGAGTGGCGGATGATCGCACTTCTGATAGTCCACGA
>Ga0157372_10007563_pt1 | contig 11552 bp, 12 predicted proteins | sample C55metaG_FD_115307 | JGI IMG/M metagenome (GOLD analysis project Ga0157372, IMG submission 115307) | Corn rhizosphere microbial communities from Kellogg Biological Station, Michigan, USA - C5-5 metaG | ecosystem: Host-associated > Plants > Roots > Rhizosphere > Soil | place: USA: Michigan...
AGGAGATCACATCGCTGTCCTGCGCGGAGTTCCTGAAATAGTTACCGATGGTAGGCTCCAGCACCTGCGAAACGAGGTTGTTCATGTTCCCGAAGCGTGCGATCACTTTCGGCGCTTCCGTGGATGGAATGTGAATGATCTGTGCCACGTCGAGGTTGAACGGGAATCCGTCCTTCGAGCGCACTGTGATCGTGGAAAGGTTTTTATCGAGGCTGTGCGATTCGCTGCGCGCATTCGCCCAGTTGAGCACGAGGTTGGTGGTTGGCACCAGCTCCACTTTCATGATGTATTTGTTGATCGGGTATTTCCCCGGACCATAAGGCTCGTTCCAAACGCCCTTGTGGCCTTTTTCGAAAATATTACCGTGCTTGAACTCGCTTCCGCTGGTATCTTTTCCTTCGAGCCCGATGTAGGAAATTACCACGCCTACATGGCCGATCGGGATCTCCGTCATCGGGATCTCTTCGATCTGTACCGCCCATGGATTAATGTTGTATGATCCCGCCAGCACGATCTGCGGCTGTAAACCCCTGTTACCGGAGTTTTTCAGGAAGTGGTCAAAATCCTGGAAGTTATTGTGGCCGTCAACATATTTACCCGCGATCTGTCCGCCTTCGATCGGCGTACCGTCGAGCGTGGTCACAATTCCTACCATGCTTTCGTGGATCTGCACCATGTCCACTTCGCTTACGGTGAACAGCAGCGTGTTGATCCTGTATGAACCCGCGGTGATGTAGGCGGCTTGGCGTCCTTTCTGTCCGCCGCCGTTCAGGAACTTTTCAGCATCCTGGAAATTATCGCATTCCACCTTGCGGCCGAGGATGGCGCCGGTCGGGATCTCCGCACCGTCTTTTGCAAGCACAAGTCCGATCTTACCCTGCGGAATGATGATAAAAGGCTGTCGGGTGATCTCGTACTGCCATACCCACATCCCGAAATAGAGGCCGGGAGCAAGGGTGCGCGCCTGGAATCCGGCTTCGCCCCGGGTCGCTACCATGCGGCTGTCGGTTAATTCCTTGTATTCGCCAAAGAGGACGAATTTTTTTGTGACAAGCCCGATCCGGTCTTCCGGGATGATGACCATACCGAATAAAAGACGCAGGATCACTTTGTAAAGCAGGGCCAATAAGACGAGCAGCAGGAGCCACCAATAGCTTTCGAGAAATTCCATAAGATGAGTTTTTGTTTGTGAGTGCTGTAGTAAAATACGGGGCAAAGGTAGAGGGATTTCCGATGAGGGCAGGAAACGGCCGGTTGATAATATGCACAACATATCAACCGCGCTGCGGTAGTTTTGACAGAAAATGTCAGGTGAAATCGCCTAAATTTTAGTGATTTACGTTCTTCACTTCCTCGGGGTTGTGCTTGTGCTTGAAGAAGATGGCGAACGCAACGGTGATCACCAGCGCATAGATGGCAAAGCAAAGCCAGATGGAATGCCAGTCCATTACACCGCCTTCACTGAAATACCTGTCGATGAGGAAGGCGCTCACTTTTGCGCCGAACACAGCTCCCACGCCATTGGTGATCAGCATGAAAAGTCCCTGTGCGCTGGAGCGGATCTTTGGATTAGTGGTTGTTTCGATGAAGAGTGAGCCGGAAATGTTGAAGAAGTCGAAAGCCATTCCGTATACAATGCAGGAAAGGATGATCATCCAGAGTCCGCCTGCCGGGTCGCCGTATGCGAAAAGCCCGAAGCGCAGCACCCATGCAACCATCGCAAACAGCATTACCTGTTTGATGCCGAAGCGTTTCAGGAAGAACGGGATCGCAAGAATAAAGAGCGTTTCCGAGATCTGCGAGATGGACATAATAATGGTGGAATATTTCACCACGAAGGAATCGGCATACTGCGGCATTTTTTCAAAATCGGAAAGGAAGCGGTCGCCATACATGTTGGTGAGCTGGAGCGCCGCGCCCAGGAACATGGAGAAGATAAAGAAGAGGGCGATCTTATAATTTCCGAACAGCTTAAAGGCGTCCAGCCCGAATTTTTGGGCAAAGGTGGAATTTTCGGAAATGAGCTTTGGCGGCGGACATTTAGGCAAGGTGAACGAATAGAGTCCCAAAGCGATGGCTGCCGCTGCGGAGATGTAAAACATATTTGCAGATGCCTTGTTCCCGGTCAGGTTGGTGGTCCACATGGCGGCTATGAAGCCGATAGTTCCCCATACGCGGATGGGCGGGAACACTTTCACCACGTCGTAGTTATGGTCCTTTAGGATGCGGTAAGCAATGGCGTTGGAGAGGGAAATGGTGGGCATGTAGCACATCATAGCCATAAAAATGACCCAGAAAAAGGCGCGGGTGCTTTCTACCTGTGGGATGTAAATAAGCACGATGCCTCCTAAAATATGGAGGAGACCGTATAGTTTTTCAGCATTGATCCATTTATCGGCAATGATCCCGGTAAGGGCAGGCATGAGAATGGAGGAATATCCGAGCGTGGCAAAGATGTCGCCGAAGCCGTCGCTCGTCCATTGTTTTGTTCCAAACCAGTAATTGGCAACGGTGATCAGCCAGGCCCCCCAGGTAAAGAATTGGAGGAAGCTCATGACAGTGAGGCGGCTCTTTATGTTCATAGCGTTCTTGTGAAAAGATGCGCTAATCTACGACTTTTTCCGGTTGTTTATTTCATCGCGGATGCGGGAAGCTTTTTCATAATCCTCATCGGCCAGGGCTGCATCAAGCAACTGCTTCAGCTCTTCGGTGGATTTTTTCAGGTAGTCGTTCACGTCGGCTTCCACGAGGTCGTCCATTTCGCCGCTTTCCCCGGCGGCATTAATGGCTTCATCATCGAGGATGATGCCGGCCTGTGACAGTATGAATTCGTAGGTATTGATCGGGCAGTTGAACCGAACGGCCACTGCGATGGCATCGGAAGTACGGGCATCAATCTCCACATCTTTCTCTCCGTTACTACAGATGATCTTCGCGAAAAAGATGCCTTCCACGAGGTTGTAGATCAGCACTTCGCTTACGCTGATATCAAAGCCTTCAGCGAAGCTTTTGAAAAGGTCATGGGTGAGAGGCCTGCTCGGGGTCATCTTCTCCAGCTCGATGGCAATTGCCTGGGCCTCAAAGCCTCCGATGATGATCGGCAGCCTGCGTTTGCCCTTTGATTCTCCAAGTACAAGCGCATAAGCTCCTGTTTGTGTCTGACTGTATGATAACCCTACGATCTCTAATTTAACTTTTTTCACTTGTAATGTTTTTAAATCCCAACATCTTTTTCGCTAAAAAAAGATGCCTGAACCTGTATAACTAAATTACGAAATTTCTTAAACTCGGCAATCGTTAAGGCTTAATTATGATTAGCCTTGAAATTCTTCACTGCGGCAACGAGCTTCGGAACGATCTCGAATGCATCGCCAACGATCCCGTAATCGGCCGATTTAAAGAAAGGAGCTTCCTTGTCGGAGTTGATCACCACAATGGTCTTGCTGCCGTTCACACCTGCAAGGTGCTGGATAGCGCCGGAGATCCCGATGGCAATATACAGGTTCGGACGGATGGCAACGCCTGTCTGGCCAACGTGCTCATGATGCGGCCTCCAGTGCATATCGGCAACCGGGCGGGAGCATGCTGTTGCAGCGCCCAGCTCTTTTGCAAGCTCTTCCACCATTGCCCAGTTCTCAGGGCCTTTCATTCCGCGGCCTGCAGATACAACCAGTTCCGCATCCGGAAGGTTGAGCTCTGAGGTCACTTTTTTCACTTCTTTTACTTTTACAGGAGAGTTCACATTGTCGAGGTTCACTGCGAAATCAACCACTTCGGCCGTTCCTTCGCCCAGTGTTACCGGGAATGAGTTCGGCAGCAGGGAAATGATCTTCTTCGCCGAGTGGATCGCGTACATGGCTGTCGCTTTTCCTGAAAATACATTTTTCTTCACGGTGAACGAATCGCTGGAGATCACCGGATCACCAACGGCGCCGGATACAATTCCTGCTTTTAATTTGGCAGCCAGCCGCGGCGCCACTTCCTTACCTGTGAAATCACTTGAAAATATAATTACCGCAGCATTTTCAGCTGTAGCGGCCTGCTCGATGGCCGCTGTGAGGTATTGTCCGTTAAGGTCGGAAAGCTTATCGCTTTTCAGGCGCAGCACTTTTTTCGCACCGGCCTTTCCGAGGTCGGCGAGGTCTGCATCGCCGATCACCACCGCGGTAACGCTTGTGCTCATCTGCGCTGCAATGCGGTTTCCGTAATTAACGGCTTCCAGCGATGCTTTTTTGATCTTTCCTTTTGCTATTTCTGTATATACTAAAACTGACATAGTTATAATTTTAGAATTGTTGAATTTTAGAATTGTTGAATTAGATCACCTTCGCTTCGTTATGCAGCAATTCGATCAGTTGCTCCGGGTGAGCGGCATCAATGAATTTGCATTCCGTTCTTCCTTTTGCAAGCTCGTAGCTTTTGATGCTGGTAAGCTTATCAGCCGCAGCTGCAGGAACCACGGTCAAAGGCTTGGTACGTGCAGCCATGATCCCGCGCATGTTAGGGATCCGCGCTTCCGCCATTCCTTTGTTCGCTGAAAGCACCAGCGGCAGCGGGCATTCCACCACTTCTGTACCTCCGTCGATGTCGTGCTCGATGGTGGCTGTTGTTCCGGAAATATCCAGCTTCGTAGCCATGGAAACGAAAGGAAGGTTCAGCAATTCGGCCAGCATGGCGCCAACCATGGAACCGTTGTAGTTGATGGTTTCTTTTCCGGCCATAATAAGGTCGAAGCCTTTGTCTTTTGCATAAGCGGCGATCTGCTCAGCCACGGCAAAAGCGTCGTTTGCCTCAGCATCGATGCGTACCGCATCATCAGCGCCGATCGCAAGTCCTTTGCGGATAGTTGCTTCACTGTCGGCAGCGCCAACGTGTATGATCGTAACATTTCCGCCAAGGGTTTCCTTCAGCTCCAGCGCACGCACCAGCGCATACCACTCGTCGTACGGGTTGATCACAAACTGAACGCCTGCGGTGTTAAAGGTTGAATTGTCTGCAGAGAAGGTTACTTTGGTAGTTGTGTCCGGCACATTACTGATACAAACTAATATTTTCATAGAATTCGGATTTTTAATTTTTTTAAACGAAGGGCAAATTTAACAATATCTGCCGTATAAAAAAATGATTTTTTTGGGGTATTTCCCTTGAGCGAAAGGCTTGATAAATGCTCGTTTTAAAAGGCTTAAAAACGGAAGCCTAAAAGTATTGCCGTGTTTGAGGAATGAACTGTAATGGATCCCAGTGTGTATACGCTTAGTTCATAAGGATAATAGTCGGAAGCGAGTTCTATGATGAAGCTGTGAGCTGTACGCCTGCGTTCATATCCAATGGTCACGCCTGCGCCCAAACAGGAATATGACGAGGAATAATCGTTTAAATTCTGGTACGATGCGCCACCGTGTCCGGCCGACTGAGTCCAATGAGTTCCATACATGTTTTCTTTCGTAAGCAGGGCATTCCAGTTAAAGGATGGGGAAATAAAAATATGATCCATGTGAAATGTAGGGCCTGTGGATAGTATAAGACTGTGGATCTTTATGTTTGATTGCACCCGATCTTCGAAGTAACGATTTTGTGCGTCTGTGCCGTCTGCCGTATAATTCATGAATAAATTACTGCTGCAGACCCTTAATCCAAGGAAAGTGCTGATGGAACTGTTGTAGTTATAGCTGACAAGAGCTTTGAATGTCGGGAAATGCAACAGCCAGTTGTCCGTTGCCAGGTTTAGTATGCTGGTTTTGTCACCTAATGAATTAGTCTCGCCGGAAAGGGGACTTTTATTGAGGACCCTGCTGTAATTCACTCCATGCAGGATCTCGAAGCTCCATCTGCGCGGTTTCACACGGCTCAGGGAATCCTGTGAAAATAAGCAGTTGCCTGTGAACAGGGTAAGAAAAACGCTTAAATAAAACGCTCGCATCATCTGGCTAATTTAATATAATTCCTGTATTCTAAGGTCGAATGCAATGATAAAATTACTACCTTTGAGATCTAAGTAGAAGAGTACGTACCGCCCAACCAAATTATTGTAGATGGATTATAATACCGACCTGCCTCAGCTCATTATCCCCGAATACGGCAGAAACATTCAAAAAATGCTTGATTTTGCGATCACCGTTCCCGACCGCGAAGAACGTAATAAAGTTGCCCGCGCCATCATCGATGTGATGGGCCAGCTCAACCCGCACCTGCGCGATGTCACCGATTTTAAGCACAAGCTCTGGGATCACCTGTTCATCATTTCCGATTTCCAGCTCGATGTGGATTCCCCATACCCGAAGCCTACCCGTGAAACATTCCAGACCAAGCCCGAGCTGCTGAAATACCCGCATAACGATATCCGATACAAGCATTACGGAAAAACCGTGGAGCAGATCATCGCGAAAGCAAGGGAATATCCCGATGGTGACGAAAAGAATGAATTGATCAACCAGATCGCAAACCTCATGAAGCGCTCCTACCTGAACTGGAACCGCGACAGCGTGAATGACGAGGTGATCATCAAGCAGCTGGAGGAATTGTCGAAAGGACATTTGAAAGCCGATATTTCGGTGCTGAAAAGCACGCAAACGTTCGTTCCGCGCAATGCCAATACAGGCACGCAGCACAAGGATAAAAAGAAGCATTCCGGCGGCGGCAAGCAAAATGCAGGCGGACACAAGCATCACAAAAGCAACAACAGCGGCAACAACCAGAACTTTAAGCGCAAGCCGTTCTAAGTTTCGCACATAATTAAAAAGAAGCACCTTTCATTTTTGGAAGGTGCTTTTTTGCTATTAACAACTCCCGGTTGGTAAAAAGCCGCATCCCCTCTTCAACTCTTTTTGTTTTACCTCGTACTTCGTAAAGAGGTTCAGAAAACTTCCCAATCATTAATCTTCAATTTTAATTCAAAACAAAATGAGTGTATTCGAGATCATAGGCGGTAAAAAGCTGAAAGGCGAGATCATCCCGCAGGGCGCTAAGAATGAAGCATTGCAGATCCTCTGCGCGGTGCTGCTCACCCCGGAAAAGGTGGTTATCCAGAACATCCCCGACATTGTGGATGTGAACAAGCTGATCGACCTGCTGCGCGACCTCGGCGTGAAGATCGAAAAAACAGGACACGAGGAATACACTTTCCAGGCCGATGATGTGAACGTGGATTACCTGAATTCGGAAGAGTTCAAGAAGAAGGGCGGAAGTCTCCGCGGGTCCATCATGATCGTAGGGCCGCTGCTTTCGCGTTTCGGTAAAGGATACATTCCGCGTCCCGGCGGCGATAAGATCGGGAGAAGAAGGCTGGATACACACTTTATCGGCTTCCAGAACCTCGGCGCCAAATTCATTTACGATGAAGGAAATGACTTTTACAAGGTAGAGGCCAGCAACCTGAAAGGATGCTACATGCTCCTCGATGAAGCTTCCGTTACAGGTACCGCCAACATCATCATGGCTGCGGTGCTTGCAGAAGGCCGCACAACCATTTTCAACGCAGCCTGCGAGCCTTACATCCAGCAGCTTTGTAAAATGCTGAACAGCATGGGAGCGAAGATCACCGGCATCGGCTCCAATCTGCTGCACATCGACGGCGTGGAAAAAATGAAAGGCTGCACGCACCGCATGCTGCCCGACATGATCGAGATCGGCAGCTTTATCGGGATGGCCGCCATGACACAATCCGAGATCACCATTAAGGATGTGGCGTATGACCAGCTCGGGATCATTCCCAATACCTTCCAGCGGTTGGGAATAAAAATGGAGCGCCGCGGCGACGATATTTTTATCCCCGAGCAGGACCGCTACGAGATAGATACCTTTATCGACGGCTCCATCCTTACCATTGCCGATGCCATCTGGCCGGGATTAACGCCCGACTTGCTGAGCATTATTTTAGTAGTGGCGACACAGGCAAAAGGCACCGTGCTCATTCACCAGAAAATGTTTGAGAGCCGCTTGTTCTTCGTGGATAAGCTCATCGATATGGGAGCGCAGATCATTCTCTGCGACCCGCACCGCGCAACGGTGATCGGCCTTAACCACGAGCACCGCCTTAAAGGAATTTCCATGACCTCGCCCGATATCCGCGCAGGTGTATCGCTGCTCATCGCGGCGCTTTCCGCCAACGGGAAAAGCACGATCCACAATATAGAGCAGATCGACCGCGGATACCAAAACATTGACGCACGTTTACAGAAACTTGGCGCACAAATTGTTAGGAAGTAGCATTCTTCAACAAAAAAATGTATTTTTAAGCCATGAAAAAAGTAAATGTCCTTTTGATCCTTGCCGCATGTTCGGTGCTTGCATACGGATTCATTACCAAAACCAATACCCCCGCACAATCCGGTGCCGTTGAGGGGACAAATGTCGGTAATATCGCTCCCGACCTTAAATTCATGAGCCCGCAGGGAAAAGAGATCGCTCTTTCATCCTTACGCGGAAAAGTGGTGCTGATCGATTTCTGGGCTTCCTGGTGCGGTCCCTGCAGAAGGGAAATGCCGAACGTAGTGGCGGCCTATAACAAATTCAAGGATCAGAAATTCAGTAAAAAAGCAAAAGGATTCACCGTTTACAGCTTATCGCTCGATAACAATAAGGACGCATGGGTGAATGCCATCGCGAAAGACGGGCTTGTATGGGAAAACCATGTGAGCGACCTTGGCGGATGGCAGTCGAAAGGCGCTGCACAATACGGTGTTACCGGGATTCCGGCCGGTTTCCTGATCGATGAGAACGGTGTGATCGTTGCAAAAGGCGATGCGCTGCGCGGCGAGGGACTGGAGAAGGAGCTGAACAAGCTGATCAAGACAGACAAGAAATAAACAGCGGATCCCGATCCGCATTTGATATACTAAAGAGACAGGATTTCACGATCCTGTCTTTTTTTGTTTAAGCTCATTGTCACGCCCCGGGAAGGATCAATCTCATCCTTTTTGCTTAGCTTTGGTTATTAAATAAGAACAAATCATGAAAAAACTGCTTTTGATTCTTTGCCTCCTGGGTCCGCTGTTGTCGTTCGCGCAAACAAGCAAACCCGCCGTGCACATGGGCTGTTACGGCAGCGGTGATACACTTACCGTGGAAGCCGTGAAGCGTGTAAGCTCGGTGAACCTCTTCGGTGATGGCTCCGGCGATTACAGCCTGAAGGAATGGAGTTTCGCGATGACCGTCAACAACAAAAAAACATACACCTTTAAGCACAACCCAAAGGCAACGAATGTGATCACCCCGCAAATGAAAGATGCCATGCTGGATAAGTTCAAAGCGGTAACGAGGGTAGTCATCAAGGACATTGTGATCGAAAAAAAGGGCGTGGAATCGAAGCTCGACTCTGCCGTTTTTTACCTCAATAATAAGGCGAAAAAAGTGTGCGATGAAAAAACGGCGCAGGCGAAGGACGACCTCATGCTGAAATTCTCCTGCTTCAAGAACGGCGATGTGGCTTCGGTGAAAGACCTCTTGCATTACCCCACATTCTCGATCATTAATTTCAATCCGAAAGTGAATGTAAGGATCGTGTCGTATACGTTCGTAGTGCCGAAAATGGATGTGCGCAGAAATCCAAAAGCTATTGAAGGCATTGAAAATACAGGCATCGAGCTCAATGCGGAAAGCTTTGAGATGGCGAAGAAGCTGGCTCCCGGCGAGGAGTTCACGATCAGCAACATCAAGGTAGAGTTCAGCAACAGCAAAACAAAAACGAAGGAGATCATTACAGTGGCGCCAATCAGCATTACCATTGCGCGGAAAAGCAGCGAGGCCTGCGGTGAAGCCGGCTCCGACACGCTCTTTGTACTTGAGTATTCGGGAAAGCTGCTCACGGGGAAGGACCGCAACCTGCCGGTAGTGGGCGAAAGGGTGCAGCTGAAAGACGGGCGCGATTCCGTAGTGCAGATCACCGTTACCAACAGCTACGGGGATTTTACTTTTCGCAACCTCAAAGCCGACGAATCCTACAAGCTCAGTGTAATGGCGGCGGATAACCCGAAGCTGAAGGACCAGACGCTCTACCTTGCCAAGGTGGACGGAACCATTGTAAAAAGCTTTGAGAAAAAAGGGAACATGTTCGTTTATTCGGTGCTTCCCGCCGAACTGTTCCAGCTTGCCAAAGAGGATGAAGAAGATACCGAGCTCCGCATCCGTAATTTCGGAAAGTCAAGCCAGAGCGAGCTTACCGTGATCGAGGATATTTATTATGCGCCGAACTCCTACGAGATCAACGATCTTTCCATTGCGCAGCTCGACAAGATCATCAGCGCCATGAAGCAGAACCCTGCTTTAAAGCTTGCCATTTCCAGCCATACCGATGCCAACGGTGATGATGCCTACAACATGGGCCTTTCCGAAAAGAGGGCGAAAAAGGTGATGGAATACTTGGTGGCGAAAGGCATCGGGCAGGAGCGGCTGAAAGCCAAAGGATTCGGCGAAACGATGATCAAGAACCGCTGTAAGAACGGCGTGGATTGCTCGGAGCTGGAGCATGAGCTCAACAGGCGAACGGAGTTTAAATTCACAAAATAATTAACCGCAAAGTCGCAGAGACGCGAAGGTTTGTCGGGAAGGACACGCGTAAGGAAATCGATCGCGAAGCGATGCAATCTGCCTTCATTTAATTTACACAGAATCCGTGAATCTGTGGCAGATCAATTAGCCCAGCCAATCCGTTATTAACCCCCAAAAGCATCGTCACATAATGATTATAGAGAGATTCCGTGTCGTAGCACGGAATGACTTTGTCATTGGGAGCCTATGCCTTTTTAACGGAATTGCGGCTGCCCGGGCGGATTATGTCAAATTGTCTTATTATCTTTGTTGGCAGGCATTTTGAATAACCGGATGGTCTGAAAAATGAATGAAAAACATTAAAAAATTATTTAAAAAGATGAGCACACAGGAGAACGAAACCGTGAATGAGCAAAACGAGCAGGAACAGGAGCAGCAACAGGAGAATCCTGCCCAGGAATCCGACCCGAGGGATGTTAAACTGGCCGAGATGAAGGCAAAGGTGGATGAGCTGAATGATAAATATCTCCGTTTGTATTCTGAATTTGATAATTTCAGGAAACGCACTGCCAAAGAGAAGCAGGAGCTGATCCAGGCCGGTGGCGAGGATGTTTTCAAAAGCATCCTTCCCGTGATCGACGACTTTGAAAGGGCTATTAAATCAAACAGTGAAACCTCCGATGTAAAAGCCGTGAACGATGGCGTGAACCTTATTTATAACAAGCTGAAATCAACCCTGAACCAGAAAGGCCTTGAAGAGATGAAAGCATTGGGTGAGCCTTTCAATGCCGATGTGCACGAGGCCATCACCAGCATTGCAGCACCTTCCGACGATATGAAAGGTAAAGTGCTGGATGAGCTCGAAAAAGGATATACGCTGAATGGAAAGATCATCCGCTTCGCGAAAGTGGTGATCGGAAATTAATGAAGAATTAAATTGTGCAGCACATTGTAGTGCAGAAGAAACATACAGACTATGTCAAAAAGAGATTATTACGAGATCCTGGAAGTGTCGAGGAATGCGAGTGCCGACGAGATAAAAAAGGCATACCGCAAAATGGCCATTA
>Ga0157372_10007569_pt1 | contig 11548 bp, 7 predicted proteins | sample C55metaG_FD_115307 | JGI IMG/M metagenome (GOLD analysis project Ga0157372, IMG submission 115307) | Corn rhizosphere microbial communities from Kellogg Biological Station, Michigan, USA - C5-5 metaG | ecosystem: Host-associated > Plants > Roots > Rhizosphere > Soil | place: USA: Michigan...
ATCCGTCATTGAACGGTTGCCGAGCGAGCGCATAGCCCACCACGAACTCAAGCACTTCTGGTCGAACCTGGATGAGATCCAGAACGCGATCCTTTTTGTGCTTCTCGGCTGCGGGTTCCTGGTCGTCACGTTCAAAGGACCAGCCGTTTACCTGGGCCTCACGGAGGTCGTAATCGTTAACGTAATCCGTGTCGCGGCTGTGGGTTTTGTGCTCCTGCTTTTGAAGCTTCTTCGCACGGATTGCCGCAGTTCACTTGCAGTGCTGAGCTGGGGAGGTCTTCGAGGGGGATTGTCGATTGCACTCGCGCTCTCCATTCCCGCCAACTACGGCTCCGGATGGATCGTCACTTCGACTTACGTGCTGGTCGTCTTCTCGATCCTTGTCCAGGGCAGCACAATGGGTCTGTTTCTACGCCGGTATCACGCTGCTCCGCGCGCGGCAGTGCAGACAGCCTCGCCCTAAAGAGCCAATAGCGCAGCAAGCTCCTCAATCGACTGTACCGGTGGTTGGCAGGCGCCTGCGCGACACACCACGGCGAAGCTGCCCTCCATCTTCGGCAAGCCAGGCAGAGTGGCACCCAGTTCGGGCGGCAGTTGGCCGCGTTCCACCTTCGTCAGCCGAACCACGCTCTTATTCACCGCAAAGCCGCGAAGCGCGGCCCGTTCCAGCCGGTCGGCTTCTGAATCCGCACCCACCACGCACACCTGCATCGGCTGCTGCAAATTGCGCTGCAGCGCGGATGCATAACTTGCGGCGTAGAGCCCGAAATGTTCTACCACGCCCGCGAAAGCGTCAAGGGTCGCCTGCGCGTTCTCCCGATACTCCGGCCTTCCGTTCAACTCAGCGAGGCGCATGAGCAACTCGGCTGCCTTGGGATTTCCCGCCGGAGTGGGTGAGTCCTGCAGCGGCTTGCGCCGTGTGCCCAGAGCCCCCAGCCTCCGTTCCCCATCGGCGAGCTTCGGCGTATCGAAGAAGCCGCTGTCCTCCGCATCGTAGAAACGCTTGAGCATCACTCCGGCAAGCTGTTCCGCAGCCTCGTAGTATCGAAGAACGCCAGATGCTTCCCACGCATCCAGCGATGCGTGCGCGAGGAACACATAGTCATCCAGCACCGCCGGAACGGTTCCCGCCGGCGCACCCGGATCCGCATAGGCAACCACGTGCGCCAGTTCATCCTCGCGGCAGGCCTCGTACAGCACACGATCCAGTGACTTCAGCGCGAAGTCCAGCGCACTTTTATCGCCCAGAACACGCGCTGCGGCAAGGTACGCCGTGATGCACATTCCGTTCCATGCAACGTAGATGGTTTTGTCGATGAACGGCGCCGGCCGACCCAGACGCGCAGCATACATCTTGCGCTTTGCCGCATCCAGCAGTTCCCGCGCGTCCGCGACGCTCACTCCAGCTTTCCGCGCTACTGCTTCCAGCCCGTGCTTCACATGCAGCACGTTCTTGGCGACGTTGTGGTGCATGTCCCCAATTTCGCCAATGTCGTAGTACTCCGCGGCAATCCGAAGTTCTTCGGCCGACAGCACTTCGGCTGCTTCATCGAGCGTCCAGGTGAAGTAATCGCCGTCGTCTTCAGGCGAAAAGTCCGCGTCCTGCGAAGCATAGAAGCCACCGCGCTCCCGATCGCTCAGCCACTCATCTATCCAGCGCATGATGTCCCGCGCCACGCGTGCGAACTCGTCGTCCCCGAACGCTTGGTACGCGTGGATATAGTTCTTCAGCAGCTCGCTATTGTCGTACGACATTTTTTCGAAGTGCGGCACCACCCAGTGTTCATCCACCGAGTATCGATGGAAGCCGCCGGCTAACTGGTCATACACGCCGCCGCGGGCCATCTTCGTCAAGCTCCCAGTTACGACCCGCTGCGCGGCCTGAGGCAGGGACACCGTATCGTTGCCAATCTTCACCGGTGCCGCTCCCCGTGTCCGCTGTGCAACATCAATGAGCAGATCGAGCGCACTGGAGTGCGGAAACTTCGGCTGCGCACCAAAACCGCCATGCCGCAGGTCCGCAGATTTGAGCAGCGACAGCACGATTTTCTCCACCAACTCCGGCCCAGCATTGGCAGCGTATCCACTGAACGCCTCGTTGTGCTCGATAGCGTTCATCACACTCACGGCAGACTCATCGACCTCGAGGCGGCGGTTCGCAAACGCGTCTGCCATGGTCAGCAGCACGCGCTGGAAGCTCGGCCGGCCTTGTCTGTCATCTGGAGGAAAGTATGTCCCGCCGAAGTAAGGCTGACCATCGGGTGTCAGAAAGGCCGTGAGTGGCCAGCCACCCTGCCCGCTGATTGCAGAGATCGCCGCCTGATATCGCGTGTCCACGTCGGGTCGCTCATCGCGGTCTACCTTCACGGGAACAAAGTTCTCATTGATGATCCGAGCCGTCGCCACGTCCTCGTACGACTCGCGGTCCATGACGTGGCACCAGTGGCACCACACAGCCCCGACATCCAGAAGGATTGGCTTGTCTTCTCGTTGAGCGCGCGCGAATGCTTCTTCGCCCCACTCCATCCAATCTACTGGCTGGTGCATGGCAGACCGCAGATAGGCCGAAGCTGCATTGTTCAATGCGTTCTGCCGTTCCGCGTTCTCTCCTGGATTCACTGCGCCCACATGACCGCTCCCCATTTCTTGGCCCATCGCCCTGCAAGTTGTCCGTGATGCTTGCCAAAATCGCCCGAACGCAGCAACCTTCCGCGGTTTATAGACGTTTACGGGAGTGCAATAGAAGTCTATCGAGCCTTCCGCGAAGGCAAATACCACGCAAGTTCCACCGCGGCTTTCGAACGCTGGAGCTGCGAGCTGCACACCGCTTATCTCCAGAGCGATAGCAGAGGCAGCAGCACGGCGTGAAATGCAGTGGCCGTCGCTCTCACCTAAAATGTGCGACGGCTACTACATTACTGCTGCGGAGCAGGTTCGACGGAGATCGGTTTTGGAGCCGCAGGAGGCTGCGGCGCCGTGAGCCCCGGGATCGTTGGCGCTGACTTGAGGGTTCCCGCCGCTGCGTCCTCCAGGCTGATGTTGTACCGCTCCAGCGTCTTGGAAAGCAGTTGTAGCAGCGCAGAGCGATCCCTGGCGTACGCGGCGGTTGCGGAGATCAGCGTCGCCTCCGAACCCGCCAGGTTTCGCTGCTGCTGCAGCACGTTAGCGGACGTCGAAGCGCCAAGCCTGTACTTCTTCTGCTCCGCGTCCAGAGACTGCACAGCATAGTCCCGGCTCGCCTGCGCGGCGTTCACCTGTGCGCGATCATTCGTGATCGCAAACAGTGCGTTTACTACCTGAATTCGAACCTGCGTGTAGAGCTGCTGCAGTCGCATCTGCGCCTGCCGGTACTCCATCTGGGACCGCGCCTGGTCCGCCTGCGCAATGCGGTTCCGCAGCGGAATCGTTATGTTGACACCCACCCCCTTATCGGGCGAGCTGCTGTTGAAGAGATTCGTGAACGCTGTCCCGTACCCAACGGTTGGAAACGGGCACGCCGACCCTCCGAATCCCGCCAAAGCCTGGCAGTTTAGATTAGGGCTCTGCGATCCGCTCACCGCACTCGCGCCGTAAAAAGCATAGGCGTCGACCACCGGCAGCAGCCCGTTCTTTTCTGCCTTAATCGTGATCTCATTATTCTTCATGTTCAGCGCGGCCTGCTCGATCTGTGGATTATTCGAGTACGCCTCCTGCACCAGCGCATCCTGTGACGCATCTTCTTCCGGAAGCCGATCGAGCGCCACGCGGTCTGTTGGGACTACCGGAGCGTTAGTCAGCGCCGGATCCTCCAGGTTGCGCGCAATCGCCTGTTTGATAATGAGCTGCTGATACTCCAGGTTCGACTGCGACGCCGTCAGCGCCTGTTTGTCCGCCGCCACTGCTGCATCCGAGTTCACTACGTCCAGGGGAGCCAGGGTACCGATCTGCAGCTGCCTCCGGTTGTCCTGCGTCAACTGCGTCGACTGAGCGAGCGCGCGCTCTTTGGCTTGTTCATCCTCGTAGGCGCTCACCAGGCCCCAGTAGATTGTCTCCACCTGGTTCACTGTCGAAAGCACCTGCTGCCGAAACGCTGCGTCGGTAATCTGCCGGTTGTTCTTGGCTTGAACAATGAATCGGCCGTTAATCCACCACCCGAAGCCCTGTAGTAGGTGCTGGGTCGCGGTCGCGCGGAAAGAGGCGTTGACCAACGGACTATACGTGTTGAACGGGTTGGAATTCGTGCCGCGATTGTTGTTGAAGCTCACGGCCAGGTTCGTGCCGGTCAAGAAGCCCTGCTGGTAGCCGAAGTTGAACAGTGACGTGGTGGACGTTACAGGGGCTTTGCCGGTGAACGCGCTAGTGGAAGGGGTCGTCACGGCCTCATAGGAAAGCGTGCCCGTCAGCGTCGGATCCAGATTCTCCGGCAGGGGGCCGCCGCCGTTGGTGCTCAGCACCAATCCGCCTGAGCCGGTGCCACCGCCACCGGCACCGCTTGAGGTTCCGCCCGGTCCGCCGCCACCTGTAACGGCAGTTCCCACGCCGCCAAGAGTTCCCGACACCAGCCCAGTAGAAACGCCGCGCAGGGTCGCACCCGCTCGCGCGCGCAGGATGTCCGTATCGGCGATGTCCAGATTGATTCGCGCAATCGCGATATCAAAGTTGTTTTCGAGCGCCAGCAGCACAGCGTCGGAAAGGCTCAGATAAATCTTGCCATCGCGGACAAGCTGGTCCAGCAGCGGCGTATTCCCCAGCCGGGCGGCGGGGTAATTTGCCGGTGAGTACATCGTGAACGGGTTGGGGAAGGCGCCGTGCGGATGGGTATAGTCATGCCCTGTGGACCGGAGGTAGAGCGGCTGCGTCAACCTCGGCTGAGGTGTGGGCGGCACCGCCTGGTCCTGCCCAGTGGGTGCCTGTGCAGCTGGCTGGGTCGCGCTCGCAGGAGCCGCAGGCGTCGTTGCTCCGGCCGGGCTGGTCTGCTGCGCCGGAGGACTGGGTTGTTGACCCAAGCCCGGCTGTGCCACTCCACTCATCAGCAGCAGCACAATCGCCGCCGTCGCCTGCATGTCCTTAAGTCTCACTTGGTCGTCTCCAGCTCTTCTTTCGCGGGAGCGTCGCTCGAAGACACAGCGCTCCCTCTCTCTTTTTCTGCCAGTCCTCAAGAGTGTTCCCGTTAAAGACGTGTACCGGCAGACGGGCGATTCTTAATCGCGGAGGGTTGTCTATCGAACACCTGGGTTCCCGGCGTCGCCAATACCTGCACACTAGCTACGAAGCAGAAGCGGGCACGGTTCCCTCAACCCCCCAAACGCCGCTACCCTTCGAGTTAGCCAAGTATACCAACCGCCTTTCGCTCAATCGCTTAGCGCGCTTTCAAGGACGGCTCGTGGTACCGTGCCAATCAGGAAACCCCTCGCGGATGACGCATTGGAAGCTCACCCTCGCTTACGACGGCACTCCATACCATGGCTGGCAGGTCCAACCTGGCCTGCCGACCGTTCAGGGAACGCTGTCTAACGCAATATACCGCGCGATCGGCGAACGAGTGCTTCCCCAGGGCTCCGGCCGAACCGATGCCGGAGTCCATGCACTCGGCCAAGTAACCTCGTTTGCCCTTGAAGCTCCCATCCCGCCCGACCGTCTCCAACTCGCCCTCAACCGCTGCCTCCCACCCAGCATCCGCGTCCTCTCAGTAGAACTGGTCGCGCCCAGCTTCCACGCGCGTCACTCGGCTCTCCGCAAAACTTACGAGTACCGCATCTTCCCCCTGCGCTCCGCCAGTATTTCTACTGACCACTCGCCGCATCCACTATCTGGCCCGACTCCAGATATCGCTGACCGCATCTGCCCACCCATCCTTGCCCCGTTTGTGTGGCCCTGTCCATGGCCGCTATCACTGGATCCACTCAACCGCGCGGCGGCCGCCGTAATCGGCACCCACGACTTCACCACGTTTGCCGCCTCAGACCCCGATCTCGCCGCCCGCCCCACGAATCCAACCACCCCAGATCTCGCATCCGAAGCATGGGATCCCGAGAAAGCTGCCGTGACGCGAACCCCGGTCCGCACCATCTCCCACTCCCAGTGGCAGCTTCAGGACGGCCTCTTCCTTTACACCGTTACCGGGACCGGCTTCCTCCACCATATGGTCCGTAACCTGGTCGGCACCTTTGTTCAGTGTGGGGCCGGCCGTCTCGATCCCGACATAATCCCGCAACTGCTCGCCGCACGCAACCGCGCCATCTCAGGGCCGACCGCACCGCCAAATGGGCTCTTCCTTGTGTCGGTCGAATATCCTCAAACCGAGTCCCCTGACTGCCATACCTGACGAATGTCCGCAGAAGCCCATTCCCGCATCGCTCATCTCGCCTCGCATTCGGCGGTCCATCGAGCATTCCGTTGGTTCCACCTGCACCAGCAGCAGCTGCGCCGCTGGCACATTGAGCTGCTCGGCATTCCCGCGCCGCCCTTCGGCGAGTCCGCCCGCGCGACCTGGTTCATCGAGCGCTTTCACAATCTCCGCCTCTGCAACCCACACCTCGACGATGCTGGCAACGCGCTTGCGGAGCTTCCCGCCGCCGGAGCCACACCGGCCTCGCCTGTCCTTCTGCTTTCCGCCCATCTCGATACGGTCTTCCCGGGCGAGACGCCCATCGATATCCGCGAGTCCGGGACCCGCATACTTGCTCCGGGTGCATGCGATAACGGCGCCGGCCTCACCGCTTTGCTCGCCGTCGCCGCTGCCCTGCACGAGGCCGCTCTCATCCCGCCCCTCTCCATCCTTTTCGCGGCCAATGTCGGTGAGGAAGGCGAGGGCAATCTCCGTGGCATCCGCCACCTCTTCACCGCCTCGCCGTACGCCCATCGCATCGCGGCCGCGATTGCCCTCGAGGGTGCGGGAAGCTCCGCCCTCGTGACTCGGGCTCTTGCCAGCCGCCGGTTCCAGGTCACCGTCACCGGCCCTGGCGGTCACTCATGGATGGACGCAGGAGCCCTCAACCCGATCCTCCTTCTCGCCCGAGCTCTCCTTGCGCTTGAGCCTCTGCAGCATCCGGCCGAGCCCCGCACCACCCTCAACATCGGCCAAATCTCCGGCGGCACTGCCATCAACTCCATTCCAGAGTCCGCAACGGCGCTCCTGGATCTTCGTTCCACTGACGACGTTCAGCTGGCTACGGCCGAGGCTGGCCTTCGCTCGATCCTCGCTCGCCAGGTCCTCCACACACCCTTCCCCAACGCCAACCCGGTACCCGCCCCGCACCCCGCGCTGACGATAGAGCTCATTGGAGACCGGCCTGCCGGTGAACTCCCCGTCGGTTCGCCCCTGCTCGAGACCATTCGCGCCGTGGATCGCCACCTCAACCTGCGAACGGAACCCGGGCTAGGATCCACGGATGCCAATATCCCGCTCTCGCTTGGTGTTCCTGCGGTCGCGGTTGGCACCGGCGGCACCGGCGGCGGCATCCACACCGTCGCGGAGTGGTATGACCCCACCGGTCGCGACGTCGCATTGCGCCGCATCCTTCTCACCCTGCTCGATACGGCACACCTGATCGCCGAAGCGCAGAAGCTTTAGTTCAATCTTCTCAACACTTCCGCCGTCGCGATGCGTCCAACTCCCACGACTCACTTCGATCTCGCAGACTATACTCAATCCGAAGCTCGATACGGCGCATCCAAGCTTTAGAATTGCCGCCTTGAACAGACAGGCCGGCCCTTACGTACTCAGGATTCAGAACAGACCCCAGGAAGCAATGAGGTTCGATCTCCGAATGGATACACCGAAGCAAGCTCCACGCGATTTGATGACCCGCATCCGCGAAAACCGGCTCACCACCACCTTCGCGCTGTTGGCGGTCCTCTCCGTCGGCATCGTCGCCGGCTCCGTACTTACCCGCTCCGTCAGCGGCAAGGAGCAGCAGGTCGACTCGTCCGACGCCCGTCCGCTCACCGTACCGAGCCCGGTCACGATGTCCAATGAGTTCTCGAAGATCACAAAGGCCGTCGGCCCGGCCGTCGTGAACATCAACACCATCACGCTGCCGAAGCAGGCCGCCCAGCCTCGCCGTAACCGGCGTCAGCTGCAGCCCCCCACTGGCGACGACGATCAGCAGCAGACGCCCGGCGATATGCAGGACTTCTTCAACCGTTTCTTCGGCGGCCAGGGTGGCGGCGATGATGGTCCGTCCAACTCCGAGCGCGAAGCGCTAGGCTCGGGCTTCATCGTCGATTCGCGCGGCTACATCGTCACCAACAATCACGTCATCGACAAGGCCGACAAGATCTACGTCAAGCTGGACAGCGATCCCAACAACCCCCTCGACCACGGACATCTCGCCAAAGTCGTTGGCACCGACCCGGAGACCGACATCGCCGTTATCAAAATCGATGCCTCCCAGCCGTTGCCTACAGTCAAGCTCGGCAACTCCGATGGCGCGCAGGTTGGCGACTGGGTCCTCGCCATCGGCAGTCCGTTCTCTCTCTCTGAAACAGTCACTGCCGGAATCGTCTCCGCCAAGAATCGCTCTATCGATGAGCCCGGCCCGAACGGCGCGCCCAACCAGTTCCAAAAGTTCATCCAGACCGACGCTGCCATCAATCCTGGCAACTCCGGTGGCCCGCTCGTCGACATGGCCGGTCAGGTCATCGGCATGAACACTGCCATCTACACGCAGTCCATGGGTTCGCAGGGTGTTGGTTTTGCCATGCCCTCCAACATCATCGCGAACGTCTACAACATGCTCATCAGCCCCGAGCACAAGGTCGTCCGTGGCTCTATCGGTATCACCTTCCAGGGCGCTGAGGCCGCAGCCATCGGTCGCGTCTACGGATTCGCCAATGGCGGCGTAATGGTGAACGCAGTTACGCCTAACGGACCCGCGTCGAAGGCAGGGGTCAAACCAGGCGACGTGATCGTGTCAATCGACGGCAAGGCCATCAAGAATGGCGACGAGCTCGTGGCCGACATCTCCTCCCGCAAGGTCGGCTCGACCGTTCAGCTGGGTGTGTTGCGCAACGGCCAGAGACAGACTCTCGGAGTCGGCATCACCGACCGCTCCAAGCTCTTCGCGGATCTTGGTAAGGAACCGGAAGACAACGCACCCCCCACGCAGTCCGACGCCGGCGAAGGCAAGCTCGGCATCACTGTCTCTGCCGTCCCTGGTAATCTCGCGTCCAAACTTGGCATCAAGGGCGGAGTCATCGTCACGAATGTCCGGCCAGGCTCCTTCGCCGATGAGATCAACCTGACCAAGGGAACCATCATCACTGAGATCGACACCCCGGCGAGCAAACGTGCCGTCACGGACCAGGCGGCGTATCAATCTATCGTCTCCAGCCTGAAGTCCGGAGATGATGTAGCCTTCATCGTTCGCTCGAGCTCCGGGAATGGTGCGGCCGGTGGCCCCAGCTACCTCGGCGGCACTCTCCCCTAGACAAGACACGTTGTATCAAGCAAGAGGGGCGGCATTCTGCCGCCCCTCTCCTTTGTGTGCCTCGCTGGCTCCGGCGTGGAAAATGGGCGCGATGGAGTGAAGGCAATCCGGTACACTGGAAAGAACAGCTGGCGTGCCAACTTCCGCCCGCAATCTCCGTCCAATCCCTGAGTTTTCATGTTGCAACCTGCCAAATCCCCGATATACCCTTCCGCAGTGCGAAAGTTCAGCACGTTCCTGATCCTCGCGGCCATTCCGCTGTTCATGCTTGCGCCCGCCCGTGCGTTTGCTGCCTCGGCACGCAAGCACCGCACAACCAAGCTCTCCAGTGCTCATGCCGGCAAGCAGGCGAAGCCCAGTAGGCGCGCAGCCAAGAAGTCCTCAGGCCAACGCGCCATTGACGATCAGCGCGCGACCGAGATCCAGTCAGCCCTCGTCAAGGCCGGCTACCTTAACGGGGAGCCGTCGGGCCACTGGGACGCAGCCTCCCAGGCCGCAATGGTAAAGCTGCAATCCGATAACGGCTGGCAAACTAAACTCGTGCCCGATTCTCGGGCGCTGATCAAACTCGGCCTCGGACCCGGCAACACTCCCGCATCTGGCAACAGCGCAAGCTCAAGCACCGCATCCAATCGCTGACTTCGCACTGAAACATTGCCTTCGCGTTCCGCTTTACCAGGACGCAGAAGGGCCCGGCCAATTGGCCGGGCCTCTCCATCCACCTGTTCTTAAGCGATTGCTGACCGCGGAGCCCGCCGGCGTTTTGGCGGCGCGGCCTTTTTCCCCGCGTGTCCACTGAGGGCCGCACGCAGCCGCACTACAGCCGAGGAGTGTATCTGCGAGACGCGAGACTCCACGACGCCCAGAATCGTGCCGATCTCCTTCATCGTCAGTCCCTCATAGTGATAGAGCGTCAATACCAGCCGGTCCTTCTCAGGCAGCCCGTCAATCGCGCCGGCCAGCCGGTTGTGCATCTCGCTCTGCAGGCACCGGAACAGAGGATCGTCCTCTGGCGAGCCCGGAATGTACGCCAGCTCTTCGTCGTGGGAGTCATCCGAGCGCTCCACGTGAAGGCTGCCGATCTCCAGCCCCTTCAAGTCACCCAACAGCTGCTGGTACTCCGTGAGCTCCAATTCCATCTCAACTGCGATCTCATGCTCCGCCGGAGCGCGCCCCAGCCGATGCGTCAAGCAACGAATCGCTTCCTCAATCGCTCGTCCTTTTCGACGTAGTTCGCGTGGACTCCAATCCAGTGTTCGCAAGGAATCGAGAATAGCGCCACGAATCCGAAACTGCGCGTAGCTCTTGAACTGCACCTTCTTCGAGTGATCGAACTTTGAGAAGGCGTCGATCAGCCCCACAACACCGGCAGAAATCAGGTCATCCAGCTCGACGTGCTGCGGCAGACGCTCATGAATTCGCCGAGCCACATAGCGAACCGTCGGCATGTGCTCAAGCAGCATCCTCTCGCGATCCACGGCCGCCAAACTGTTGGCCGTCACTGCTGGCGAATCTTCGGCAGATTCTGAAGTCCTGGACGACCCTCTGGTCGAAAGGAATTCCAGCGCTCCGATCGACAGTTCTCCACCGTCTGAAGCACTGTTCAAGGTGTTCATCATGACCCGTACTCTCCTCGTGCAAGGCGCTCGACGCTGGTATTCGTCGGGCTTGCACGAGGACTAAGGGCATGAACAATGCCAAGAATTAAGCAATAAAGTTAGGAAACGCACACATAGAGCCACTCCTGCGGAATACCCGCAATCCGCAGGAATTCATCACTCCGTGGCAGTTCCGTGGCAACAGCTTCACCTGCGCGAACAGATCCAATGATTTGGAAACACCAATGATGAGTGGCTGCAGCCTGCGCCTCTCATGGATTGATTGGAATCAACTCATTCAAATGTCACCGCGTGGCTCTTAGTCTCGCGGGGCCGTCTGATGCATAACCACGCCGTCACGAAGCACCTCTCATCCCCTCGTGTCCCGCCGATACCGAATGTCCACCACGCCGATCTCATGGTTCTGTCCAGCGAGAATCATGGCGCGCTCCAGCAGATGCATCAGCTCCCGCACATTGCCCGGCCAATCGTGTTGCAACAGCTTGGATAACGCATCCTCGCGCAACCGCTTTGGCGCGC